>Ga0209972_10000484_pt1 | contig 38844 bp, 50 predicted proteins | sample NOAtaG_7_FD_187302 | JGI IMG/M metagenome (GOLD analysis project Ga0209972, IMG submission 187302) | Freshwater lake microbial communities from Lake Erie, under a cyanobacterial bloom - NOAA_Erie_Diel1S_2200h metaG (SPAdes) (version 2) | ecosystem: Environmental > Aquatic > Freshwater > Lake ...
CGTGCGTTGTGGCGCACCGCCGCGCAGGCAAGACGGTCGCGATGTGCGCCGATCTCGTGGTGAGCGCGCTCGAGTGCAAGCACCCGAAGCCGCAGGTGGCCTACCTAGCGCCGTTTCGCGAGCAGGCTAAAAAAGTTGCCTGGCAGTACTTGAAGGATCTGACCAAGCCGCTCTGGGCAAAGCCGCCCAACGAGAGCGAGCTCAAGATCACCATCCACAACAACCGCCCAGGCGATCACAGCACGATCTACTGCGGCGGCAGTGACAACCCAGATTCGCTTCGCGGCCTCTACCTCGACGCGGTCGTGCTCGATGAGGTCGGCCAGATGCGTCCGAGCACCTGGTATTCCGTGGTGAGACCGGCTCTCAGTGATCGCCAAGGGAGTGCGATCTGGGCGGGGACTCCGGCTGGCAAGAATTTTTTCTGGCAACTGCGAGAAGAGGCGCGGCTGAACGCCGGCACGCACGTTCTGCTCGAGTTGCCGGCGAGCAAGACTGGGATTTTGCCCGAGGAGGAACTGCGCGACGCGCGTGCGCAGATGACCGAAGAGACCTACGCGATCGAATACGAGGTGAGTTTCGACGCCGCGGTACCGGGTGCGTACTACGCGAAGCAGATCGGAGAGCTTTATGAGCGTGAGCAAGTGGGTCAATTCGCAATTGACCCGGATTTCGCAGTGGATCTCGTTGCCGACTTGGGGTTCACCGACAGTTGCAGCTGGTGGGGATGGCAAACCACCCCCGGCGGATACCGCATCGTCGACTTCTACGAAGCCGACGGCCAGGCGATCGGGCACTACATCGACTGGGTCAAGGCCCGGCCGTACAAAGTCGGGCAAGTCTGGCTCCCGCACGACGCCAAAGCCAAGTCGCTCCAAACGGGCAAGTCGATCATCGAGCAGTTCCTAAGCGCCGGGATCACCCCGCGCATCGTGCCGGAGCTGTCGCTGCAGGACGGCATCGAGGCCGCGCGCATCGTGCTGCCGAAGTGCTTCTTCGACGAGAAGGCGACCTACGACGGGCTCGAGCACCTGCGCGGGTACATGCGCGAGTGGGACGAGCGCACGCAGACCTACCGCAACCGCCCCAAGCACGACCAGCACTCGCACGCCTCGGACGCGTTTCGATACTTGGCACTGGCCGCGAAACCGATTTCTTCCAATTTGTCAAGGGGTGATGTTAAGATCGCACCGCGTCAGGATATGAACTACATGTTCTCGCTTGACGACGTTTGGGATTGCAGGCCGAGCCAAAGCAGGCGGGTAGGGTGATGGAAGAAAAAGACCGCATCGAATCTGCGAATGATTTTGCCGACACGCCGCAAGGCATGGCGCAGCGTTGGTCTGCCGAGCTTGAGGCGTCGAAGAAGGAACTGAGCAAGTTCCACGAGGACGCGGACAAGATCACGCGTCGGTACTTGGACAAGCGCGACGAGTGGCACGAAGAGACTGCCCGCGTCAACTTGTTCTGGTCGACGATGAAGGTTTTGCTGAGCTTGCTTTACGCCCGGCCGCCACGCGCGTCTGTGGCGCGTTCGTTTCTGGACGCGGAGGACGACCAGGCGCGCGTGGCCGGGCAGATCGTGCAGCGATTGCTCAACCGCTCGTTCGACGACAACGTGTCGAACTGGGACGCCGCGGTGCGCACCGGTATCGAAGACTGGTTGATCGTCGGATTCGGGCAGATGTGGCTGCGCTACGAGGTGCAGACCGAAGAGCGTGAGCAGCCGGCGGAGCTTGACCCGCTCACGGGCGATGAGCTCGTGCCCGCATCGACCTACGAGGCGATTGTCGAGGAAGACGCCGCGGTCGATTACATCTACTGGAAGGATTTCTTCTGGTCGCCCGCGCGCACCTGGGACGAAGTGCGCTGGGTCGCTCGCCGCGTGTACATGACGAAAGATCAGCTCGTCGCTCGCTTTGGCGAGGAGATCGCGAAGGTGGTACCGCTCGGTACGCTCAAGCCGCGCGGCTCAAACGATCAGACGCCGAAGCACGACGTATGGTCGAAGGCGGAAGTGTTCGAGATCTGGAACAAGGAAGACAAGAAGGTCTATTGGCTCGCGAAGGGTTGCGAAGTCATTCTCGATGTGAAGGAAGACCCGCTCGGGCTTGAGAGTTTCTTCCCCTGCCCGAAGCCCTTGGCGGCGAACATCACCTCGAGCAACTTCATGCCGCGCGCGGATTACATCTTCGCGCAGGACCAGTTCGACGAACTCGACGAGATCAATACCCGTATTACCTGGCTCACACGCGCGGCGAAGGTGGTCGGCGTCTACGACAAGTCGGCCGACGGCATCCAGCGCATGTTCAGCCAAGCGGCTGAGAACCAGCTAATCCCGGTCGACAACTGGGCGATGTTTGCCGAAGCCGGCGGCATTCGGGGCAAGGTGGAGTGGGTGCCGATTGAGGCGGTGGTGAGCGCCATTGACCGCCTGCGCCAGTACCGGCAGGACAAGACGATGCAGATCTACGAGGTGCTCGGCATCTCGGACATCATGCGCGGCTCGAGCAAGGCGAGCGAGACGGCGGCAGCGCAGCAGATCAAGGCGCAGTTCGGCTCGACCCGCATCCAGCTGATGCAGTTCTACATCGCAGAATGGATCACGCAGGCGCTGCGGATCAAGGCGGAAATCATAGCCAAGCACTTCCAGCCCGAAACGATCGCCGTGCGATCGAACATCATGCGCACGCCGGATGCGCCCTATGCGCAGGCTGCGATCCAGCTCATCAAGGACGAGAAGCTCGCCGAGTACCGCATCTCTGTCGAGGCCGACTCGATGGCGGCGATGGACTGGGCGGCAGAGCGCGACGCGGCGGTGCAGTTCATGCAGGGCCTGGGCGCGTTCATCTCGCAGGTCTCGCCCGTTGCGCAGCAGACGCCGGGTGCGGGGCCCTTCTTGCTGCGCTTGATGCAGTGGGCGGTCGCGAAGTTCCGCGTGTCGACCGAGATCGAGAGCGTGCTCGACCAGGCGATCGGCGCCATGAACCAGCAGCTGCAGAACCCGCCGCAGCCGCAGCCCGACCCGCAGTTGCTGCTCGAGGCGGAGAAGATCAAGTCGAACGAGCGTATCGCGATGCTCGAGTCGCAGAGCGACGAGAAGGTCGCCGCGCTCAAGGCGTCGGTTGAACTGCAGAAGATTGAGATGCAGGCCAAGTTCGATCAGATGGCGGCGCAGTACGAAGCCATGATGGCGATGATGCAAGCGCAGCGCGATCAGACGCAGTTCAAGCAGCTCTCTGGCGCGGTCGGTGAGTTGTCCGAAAAGACGGACGCAGGCCAGGCACAGTCATCCGAGCAGCTTCAGCAGTTGATGCAGACGCTGGCAAAGAAAAAGAAGCGCATTCCTGTGCGCGACGCGAACGGCGACATCGTTGAAGTTCGCGAGGAAGACGAAGATCCCATGCCTTCCCCGGTCGGCCCGGTTGGCGTGTTGCCCGATTTTGGCCGGCCGATGAACTAACAGGAGAATTTCGATGTCGATGACCAATGCCGCAGAGGCAAACCTGCTCAACTTGTTGTTCCTTAATCTCGACTGGGCAAACATTGGCGACGCCGCTGGATTGCAGAACTCTGCCACGGCGGGGTCGTTCTACGTTTCGCTTCACACCGCAGATCCCGGCGAGGCCGGCAGTCAGTCGACGAATGAGGTTTCATACACCGGATACGCGCGCGTGGCCGTCAATCGTGCTGCGGGCGGCTGGACGCTGTCGACCTCGACGATCAGCAACACCGCGCTCGTTCAGTTCGGACAATGCACGGGCGGCAGCGCGACCGCGACGCACTTCGGCATTGGCACCGACTTGTCGGGCGCCGGCAACCTCATTTTCAAGGGCTCGCTGACGTCGTCGCTGTCGATCAGCAACGGCATTCAGCCGCAGTTCGCTGCCGGCGCGTTGACTGTAACGGTCGACTAATGTGTGGCGCTACGTCTGTGTGCATTGCTTGCGTGAGCTGCTCCAATTGGAGGACGGCAGCGTCGAGCATTGCCCAGATCATCCCGACGGCAGCGTCGAGGTGATGGAGGCAGACGATGGCCTTTAACGGCATTGCACCACTTGCCGCCGCTGTAGCGGAGAACGGCCGCGAATGGCAGTCGTTTTTCTTTAAGACGTCTGTGCCTGCACCAGGCGCAGGGCGCTGGGCGGACGCATCGGTCGGCGCCGGTATCCCTATCTACAACCCATACGTCGGCGTGCAGCTTGAGGCGACGCCGGTTACTGGATCGGGAAACCGCGGCATTTACGTCGGGCCGCAGCCGGAAAGCGGGCAAAGCAAGTACATCCACGCAATGCAGGCCGTTTCAGTTTCTGCTGGCGTTCCGCTTTACATGTTGCTCGCAGATTATGTGATGTTTTATCCGCTCATTGACGGAGACAGCACCGACGCGCAAACGATGGACAACACGCTGACGCTTCCGCGATACACCTCTGGCGAAGGCGTGCGGTGCATGTTTGTTGTGCAGACGCCAATGGCGCAGAGCGGCACCGTGACGATGAGCTACACCAACAGCGCAGGCGTATCTGGTCGCACGACGACGTTCGGCATCAACCTCAGCTCTGTCATTGGCTGCATTGTCAACACGTCATCCTCAAGCAACGCGGCAAGCGCTGAAGCGCCCTTTGTTCCTCTCGCAAATGGCGACAAAGGAATTCGCAGCATCGAATCCGTGACTGTGGCCGGCGCGCCGGGCGGGTTTTTGAACGCCGTTTTAGTAAAACCGCTTGCGCATCTGCAGCTTCGCGAAAACAGCACCGCTGCCGAAAAAGTCATGGTTCCGCAATCGGCTTCGTGCCCGAAGGTTGAGAACGGCGCCTATCTAAACTGGATCATCAACAACGCATCTGCGACCGCACCGGTTCTGCGCGGGTTCGTTCATTTTGCCTGGAGCTAATCATGCCTTTTTCTTCAATGGATGACTTGGTCAGTGAAATCACGAACGGCAAGTTCGCGCGCTTCGACTGGAACAAAATCACCGGCGCAAGCGCGTACACGGCTGGTCGTTGGTATGACTTCTCAAACCTCGCGGGCACGCCTGTTGCAAACGCTTGGGCGGGCACTGCGCTGGCGTGGCGGTCATGCGACGAGACGACTGGCAATGGTACGCAGATCTTTGGTTTGCCAAACGGCGGCAACGTCTCGACCGACACTAAGCACGTCCTCAACGTGCAGGCTGTGACGGGCGTCGCGACTGGCGTGCCTGGGCAGTTGATGCTTGTCGATCTGCAAGGGTACTGGCCCGGCATTCAGTTGAACTCGGCGCTGGCTCAGACGCTGACTGGCACCCCGACGCTGCGGTACACGAACGGCGCTGGTTGCCGCTTGTTCAGCGTGATTACGACCGCCGCTGGCGCAACCGCGCAGAACTTGGCGTTGTCGTACTCCAACACGACGCCGACCTCTGGTCGCTCGCTGCCGGTGACGGTTGCGATGACCGCCTCAGCAATCGTCGGTCACGTTCCGCACAGCGGAACGGCCGCCAACAACTACGGCCCCTTCCTGCCGCTGGCGTCGGGCGACACTGGCGTGTCAAACGTGGCCTCAGTCACGATGTCGGCCGCCAACACCGCGGGCGTGATGGCGTTGTGCCTTGCGCGACCGTTGCTCACGTTGCCGCTCACGACCGTATCGGTCGCTGCCGAGCGCGACCTGTTGAACCAATTGCCGAGCCTGCCGCGAGTGATGGACGGCGCGTGTCTGACGTGGCTTTATTTTGCGGGCGCTGCGACGGCTGCAAGCACTAACTTCTACGGCTCTGTGGAGTTCGGGTGGGGCTAAAGCAGAACACGACCCTGCTGGCCCAGCTGCCGTTTCGATTGATCGGCGGCGACCCCGGCACTCTGCGCTCGATGTGGGGGCGCACGGATCTGCGCAACCAGAGCGTAGGGCAAGGCATACCTTCCGAGCTTGCGGGCATCCCCTACGGCCACCTTGCGCCGTCGTCGTGGGTGCTGCCTTACCAGGGCGGCGCGATGTCGGCGTTTACTTATGTCGGCGCGTCGTTCGACGTTTCGCCGCTGAACGTCGCCGCCGGCGTCAATCTCACTGGCCCGACGACCCTTACGTTTACAGTCGGCCCAAGCCAGCTCGATCTTGTCGTCAGCGCCATCGGCAGCAGCAGCGTCACGTTCACTGTTGGCGGCAACATCGCCGGCGCATTGCAGGCGGTTGGCGCGACGTCGGTAACGTTCACGGTTGGGCCTTCAACGCTTGGCGCAATCATCGACGCCGTTGCAAGCGCGCTCGTGACGTTCACGGTTACTGCCACGCCGCGCGCAACGGGCAACCTTGAAGGCGCGGTGACGCCATTCACAGAGCTTTCGCCGCAATCGCTTTCGGCGGCTGTGTGGTCTGCGCTCGCCAACCAGTACAACGAGCCCGGCACGATGGGCGAATTGCTCAACTCGGCAGGCTCTGCCGCCGACCCGCTGCTCGGCATCGTCGAGGGCACGCTCACGCTGCGCGATGTGATGCGTCTGCTGCTCGCAATCAACGCTGGCGATGCCACCGGCCTTGAAGGAAACACGATGGTGTTCCGTTCGCAGGACGGCACGACGATCCGCGTCGAGGCGTCTTACACCGACGGCGATCGCACGATCACTACGGTCGACCCGACATGAGTTACTTCGGACAGTACGTCGGCGAATATCCTGGCAACTGGTGGGGCGCTGCCATTGCCCCGCCACCGCCCGTGCAGGAGACGCGCGGAGGATATCCGCCGCGGCGTCGGCGCGCCAAGCAGCGCGAGTTCGAGGACGAGCTGCGCACGAAGGAAGACATTCGGCAGCGCATTTTGGCAATGATCGACCCGTTTGCCGAGGCGGCGGTTGTAGTGACGCGAGGCAACGTCGTGGCGGTACTGCCCGACGAGGGCAAGCAGATCGCGCTGCCGGTTCCGCCTGCCTTTAACGCGGCCGAAGTCGCGCAGATGGTTGTTGAGCAGTTGAATGCGTTTGGAGTGGAAGCAGAGCGTGCCCGCACCGCTGAGGCGCAAGCCCGCGCGCGAGCGCTCGTGGATGCGTTCATTGCAGAGCAGGAGCGCCGCACGCGCAAGCGCCGGCGCGAGGAAGAATGGCTGTTGTTGATGAACTAGGTGGGGTATGGAAGAGCTAATCAAAGAACTGCGGCGACGTGCTGCAAGCATGGTAAGCCTGAACTCGCCAGCTGATCAGGACGCGGCCGATATTGGCGCGGATATTGCGCTCGGCTTTGTGCCCGTTGTTGGCACAGCTCAAGCCGGTCGCGACTTTGAGCGCGCGCGGCGCGATAACGACAAGCTCGGCATGGTGCTTTCGGCCGCGGCCGGTGTGCCCGTTGTCGGCGGCGTTGCGAAGGCGGCGAACAAAGGCCGAAAGGCAAAGAATACCGTCGACGCTTTGCGCGGGTATGACCCGGCAAAGGTCGCTGTCGACTATCCAGACCGCGCGCCGCCGGTGTGGAAGATGGACAAAAAGAAAGGCGAGAAATTTTTAGGCAAAGATCTTTCGCCAGAAGCAAAGGCGGTTCAGAAGGCTCGCCAGGTTGCGCAGAAGGACATCGACGCCGGCAACTACACGCCATATTTCAACGTAGACGAGCGCTATTACGTTGACGCGTCAAATTACCCGCTGCAAGGCGACACCTTGACGGATGCAATGCCGAAGAAGCAGGCGACCATCGACAAGTACAAGTCGCGATTCGATACGCCAGAGGTTCGCCAGCGATTGCAGGCGGCGTTCCTACGCGGGAACGCAGACCCGAACGCGCAGCGCTGGTACGCGATGGGCCAGCTCGAGAAGGCTTACACGGACGAGCTCGGCGAGAAGGCCGGACGCGCCGCGTTCAAGACCGACTTTGCCGACGCAATGGCGGCGACCACCGGCGGCGCAGATCCGACCGACAATCTGATGATGGCGCACTACGGAAATTTCCAGCGCGCAAGGAACCAGGCTATTCCCGACAAGGCGTATGACTTGCCGTTCCCCATTGGCGGCCGGTACGCCGGCGGCAACCTTGAGATGTACGACAAGGTCATCAACCGCGGGCGCAATTTCGTCGCGGGCGAGACGCCGAAGCGCTTCAATTTCTCGGCGAACTTCCAAGGCCATCGCAACCGCGCAACGATTGACGAGCAGATGAGCGGCGGGTTTGAGAAAGGGCTAAAGGCGCCCCCTGGCGATTCCTACGGGGTGATGGAGGCGATCGTCGGAGACATTGCACGGCAGAACAAAGTGCCCGCGGCAGAGGCTCAGGACGTTATGTGGGCAGGGCTGAAGGGCACGGCAGGAAAGCCGATGATTCAGCACGTCAACGAGGCGATCGAGCGCACAGCACGCATCACCGGGCTGTCTCCCGAGGAAGTGCTACGCAAGAACCTCATCCGCAAGATGGGCCCGATGTACGGCATCGGAGCGGCTGGCGTCGGCACAGCCGCGCTAATGGGTCAAGACGAGGACGAGCTGTGATCGTCAAGCTCGATCTTGAGGTCTTTCACCTTGCGCAGCTCGGCTGCCGAAACAACTTGGTCAAGTAAGGGAAACATGTCGCCAGTGTCTATAACCAATCCGGCCGCGCGCAAAAACGCGCCCCAGGTGCTTTGCGGCACTCGCACAACCTTGTCTCCCGTCACGATTACTACGTCTTTCATACGTTCCTCCTGTTGAGATTATAGCAACGATGACACGCAGACGCTACATATGGGATGACGAGCTCAAGGATCTCGTCGAAATCACCCCCGACTACCGCCCGGCGGGCAAAAGGGGCGCGCTCAATCACCTGGGAGGCCTTTGGGGCGATCGGCACTACGACGGACTGCGCGCGACCGACGGCGCGGACATCTCAAGCCGCAAGCGGCACCGCGAGTACATGAAGCGCACGGGCCTCACGACCGCGGACGACTTTAAGGACACTTGGGCAAAAGCCAAGGTCGAGCGCGAGCGGTACTACACGCAGGGCGGCTCGGTGCGCAAACAGGACATTCGAAACGCGATTGAACGACTCCAAAACAGAAGGTAACCCATGAGTGACACCACCACGATCAGAGACGCCCTCGAGGCGGCAGTGCCCGTCGACGAGCCCGTAGAAACTTCAGCACCAGAGCCCGTCAGCGAACCGGCCAGCGAGCCGGCCAGCGAGCCCGCCGCCCCGGCGCCGGAGGCACCCAAAAGCGAGGGCCGCGACGAGAAGGGACGGTTCAAGCCCAAGGACGCGCCCGTGGCGCCCGAGACGGCGGAGAAAGCCGCCGCAGAGCCCGCGCAGGGCATCCAGCCCGGCCCCAAGGCCGAGCCCAAGGCGGTTCCCAAGGACCGCGCTCCGGCGTCCTGGCGGCCCGACGTGCGCGAGCACTGGGCGCAGTTGCCCGAGCAGGTGAGGGCGGAGGTCGCCCGACGCGAGCAGGAAGTGCAGCGCACGCTGCAGGAGACGGCCGAGGCGCGCAAGTTCTCGGATCAGCTCAACCAAGTGATTCGGCCCTACGAAATGTTCATCAAGGCCGAGAACAGCAACCCGCTGCAGGCGATCGACAATCTGATGGCGACCGCGGCCAAGCTGCGCACGGGCACCGCGCCCGAGCTCGCGCAGATGGTGGCTGGCATGGTCAAGCAGTTTGGCGTTGGCCGGTTCGGGCAGACGTTCATCGAGCAGCTCGACTCGGCGCTGGCGGGCGAAGTGCCGCGCGTCGACCCGGTGCAGAACCAAATGCAGCAGGTACTGCAGCAGCAGCTCGCGCCGGTGCAGCAGTTCATGTCGCAGTTCCAGCAGGCGCAGCTCGCCCAGCAGCAGCAGGCCCAGCAGGCGGCGGCGGGCGAGGTGCAGCAGTTCCTGCAACAGGCAGAGTTCGGCGAGGACGTCCGCGAGGACATGGCGGACATCATGGAGATCGCCCAGCGCCGCGGACGAGAGCTGACGCTGCAGGACGCCTACCGCCAGGCGTGCTTGTCCAATCCGCGCGTGCGCACGGTGCTCGAGGCGCGCGCCAAGGCAAAGGGCGCCCAGCAGCAGACGGGCGCCGCGCAAAGGGCTCGAGCGGCGGCGGTCAGCGTGTCGGGCGCGCCCGCGCTCGGTGCGCCGAAGAGCGAGCCGTCCGATATTCGCTCTGCGATTGAAGCGGCTATTGCGTCAAACGCACGATGATGCTATAAACACATCGGGGAAGGTGCAGCCTAAAAACTGTACTTTCTCCGGTGTGCCAAAGCACCGACAGCCACCGAAGCTCTAGGAGCGCGAAAGCGCCCACCTACGACATACCGGACTGAACAGGTTCGCGTAGGCCACACGAAAACTGGTGGGGCGTAAGCCCTTGTCATTTTTTCTTGTGGGAGTTTCATCACAATGGCTTTTGCAAACTCGTCCATTTCGGACATCGTCGCGACTACGATTCAGTCGCGCACCCGGCAGATCGCCGACAACGTCACCAAGAACAACGCTTTGCTTGCCCGCCTCAACCAGCGCGGCAACGTGAAGACGTTCTCGGGTGGCTCGACCATCCTCCAGGAGCTGAGCTTTGCCGAGAACGGCAATGCTGGCTTTTACAGTGGCTACGACCTGCTGCCGGTTGCGGCTCAGGACGTCATCAGCGCCGCCGAGTTCCAGATCAAGCAGCTCGCCTGCCCGGTCGTGATCTCGGGCCTCGAGCAGCTGCAGAACAGCGGCCGCGAGGCGTTCATCGACCTGCTTGAGTCTCGCATCAACGTGGCCGAAGCCACGATGGCGAACAAGCTCGCCGCGTCGATCTACAGCGACGGCACCGGCTCGGGCGGCAAGGAAGTCACCGGCCTCAACGCCGCTGTGCCCTCCAACCCGACCACCGGCACCTACGGTGGCATCGACCGCGCCACCTGGACGTTCTGGCAGTCGAAGTTGTACGACTTCTCGACCGCTGGCGTGACGCCGCCCCCGACTGGTGCTCAGATGCAGACCGGCCTCAACACGCTGTGGGCTTCGCTCGTGCGTGGTTCGGATCGGCCCGACCTCATCGTGCTCGATTCGGCCTACTGGGGCATCTACACCGCGTCGCTGCAGGCCAACCAGCGCTTCACCGACCCCTCGGTCGGCAGCCTCGGTTTCCCGTCGCTCAAGTTCATGGACGCCGACGTGGTCCTGGACGGCGGCATCGGTGGGTTCTGCCCCGCGAACACGGGCTTCATGCTCAACACGAAGTACCTGTTCATGCGTCCGCACCGGGACCGCAACATGGTGAGTCTGTCGCCGAACAAGCGCTACGCGATCAATCAGGACGCCGAAGTCCAGATCCTCGCGTGGGCCGGCAACCTGACTTGCTCGGGCGCGCAGTTCCAGGGTCGCATCCAGAACTAATCGGCCCCGTGGTGGGGGTCACCCTTGCCTTGATGGGTTTGGGTGATCCCCTAACTCATCAAGGTTTTTTTAGGAGAAATTGAACATGTCTGGTCAGATTATCGGAATCGACAAGACCGCGGTTGTAGCTGCTTCAGCCGTCCCGGCCTTCCGGCTCGGCACGCTCGGTGGCTACGACGACCCGGTCAACGGCTACCAGGAATTCGTCTACGGCCGCGCTGATGGCGCCGTAACGGGCGCTGGCTATCTCTGCGTTGAGGCCACCGGCTTTGACTTCGCGATGGCAACCACGACCAACACCGCGCCGGGCGCTTCGGGCCACGGCTCTCGCGTTGGTGCGGCGCAGGCTGTGCTTGCGGACAACGAGTACGGCTGGTTCCAAATCTACGGCAAAGGCTCCCTGCGCACGCTCGCAAGCGCTGCGAAGGGCACTCGCCTCAACAGCACGGCTACGGCTGGCGCGGTTGATGACGATGGCACCGCTAGCTCGGAGGCGATCGTTGGTGTGGTGCTCGGCACCGCGACCGGCGGCGCTGCCGCCACGAACGCGGACGCCATCTTCAGCTACCCGTCCGTCGGCGCGACGCTGTAATTCAGCAGCAGAGTGGGACGGTGCGGGGTAATTCCTGCGCCGTCCCTTTTTCACAACCACACAAGGAAAAAACAAGATGAACGTACCCGCCACGATGCCAACAGATTGGAATACGGTGCAGAACGCACCCGGCCTCGACGAGAGCCGCATTGCCGAGGACGGCAAGCTCTTTGTGCAGTTCTACCGCAAGCCGGTGCTGAACGCCGCGAAGAGCACCGAAGCTGGCCGCGCGATCTACGAGGAACGCGACTTCATCAAGATCATGGTGCCCGGCGACAAGCTGAACATCATTGATCGCCAGGTCAACGAGCTTGACGCCGCGCGTTTCGCCGCGCGCTACGAGAAGTGGAAGCTCGGCCAGGGCAACGCCGTCGAAGGAACGCCGCTCTCGTCAATGCCGAAGATGACTCCGACCAAGGTTGAGGAATATCGCTACTTCGGCATTCACACCGTCGAGCAGCTCGCGCATGCGAACGACAACGTCGGCAAGAATTTCTTTTCGTTCAACGAGGACAAGCGCGCCGCGAAGGCGTTTGTGGAGCTCGCCAAGGGCAACGCCCCGCTTGAGAAGATGAACGAAGAGCTGAAGTCTCGCGATAGCAAGATCGAAGAGCTGCAGGCTCAGATCGAGGCGATCACGAAGATGATGTCCGCGAAGGGCAAGAAGTCAGAGGAGTAACACACCGGCATGGCTTTCCAGATTGTCAACGACTCGACGCTGTCCGCGATCGTTCAGAACGTTGCGCAGCTGGTGAGCTTTCCGACTCCGGCGGACCCGGCGGGGGACACTGACCCCGCTGTCGTCCAGATGGTGCAGGCTGTCAACCTCGCTGGGCTAGATCTGATCTCGCTCAACGATTGGCAGGAGCTGACCAAGACCCACACCATCAGCATCCTCGCGAGCAGCCCCGGCATCAGCGAGCAGGGCTTTGCATTGCCCGAAGACTTCTACGAGTTCGTCGATCAGACGCAGTGGAACTCGTCGATGCAGTGGCCTGCCGTTGGGCCGATCTCGCCGCAGTTCTGGCAGCAGCTGCTGATCCGTCAAACGCTCCCGACCCTGTCGTTCTACTGGCAGGTGCGGGACAACATGATTTACATCCTGTCGCCACCCACACCGGCCCAAACACTGAGTTTCTTTTACCAGTCGGTTGCGTGGGTGCGCGATCAGGACAACTCATCGCTATACAAAAACCGCGCGATCAAAAACGGCGACACGATTCTGCTCGACTCCTACCTCGTCACGCTGCTCGCGCGGGTGAAGTGGCTTGAGATGAAGGGCTTTGATTCGTCGGCCGCGATGCGCGACTTCCAAGTCAACTTTGAGAACCGCAAGGGCAACGAGCGCGGCTCGCCCGTGCTGACGATGGCGCGCAGCTTCAAGTACCCGTACATCCAGCCGCTGTCTAACACGCCCGACACGGGATTCGGGGTCTAAATGCCGCTCGTCCCGCTCGCACCATTCAAAGCTCCGCGCCGCTCCGCAGCGGCGCAGACGCTGCAGGTGTTCAACATCCCTGCGCCGGTGGGCGGGCTCAACTATCGCGACCCGATCAGCGACATGAGGCCGACGGACGCGCTCGTGCTGACGAACTTGATCCCGCGCCAGACTGGCGTCGAGATGCGCAAGGGCTGGACGTATCACACAAGCTCGGTCGGCAGCTCGGTCGATTCCATCTTTGCCTACAACGGCGCCGTGATCGGCGACAACAAGTTGTTCGCCGCGGCGGGCGGAAACATTTACGACGTCACGAGCGGCACGCCTTCGGTGGCCGTGAGCGCGACGGGCTCAACGAACGATGTTTGGAGCGTCACGCAGTTTGCGAACGGCGCCGGCATGTATCTGCTCGCGGTCTCGCCCGGCGCCGGGTATTGGACTTACGACGGCACGACCTGGACGCAGCAAACGGTAACGGGTTTGCCGGGCAGCCCCGAAACGGTCGCGGTATTCAAGAACCGCGTCTGGTTCACGGTGTCGGACAGCTCGACCGTTTACTACCTCGACACGGTTGATGCAATTGCAGGCACCGCGTCGGGCTTTGAGATGGGCTCGCTACTCCGCAACGGCGGATACATCCGCGGGCTTGTCAACTGGACTCTCGACGCCGGCGTCGGTATCGACGACCACCTCGTCGTCGTCGGCTCGCAGGGCGACATTGGAGTCTGGACGGGCACCGACCCGTCTGACCCGTCGAAGTTTGCGCTGCGCGGCGTCTGGTACGTCGGCAAGGTGCCCAAGTTCGGGCGCTTCTTCACCGGCTATGGCGGCGAAGTGATGATGCTCTCCGAGCTCGGGCTCGTGCCCGTCTCGCGCCTTGTGAACGGCCAGTTCAGCGATGTCTCGCCCGGCCCGGCGCAAAAGATTCAGTCGGTGCTGATCCCGCTCGTGCGCTCGTACATCAACTCGATCAGCTGGGACGTGTTTTTGCTGCCGAGCGAGGACATCCTCATCATCAAGCTGCCGGAGCAGGTGACAGGCACCTACCAGCAGTTCGCGATGAACGTAAACACCGGCGCTTGGTGCGACTTCTCCGGTATGCCCATGACGTGCGCTGCGCTGCTCGACGGGCAGCTGTACTTCGGTACGGAAGACGGCCGCATTGCAAAGGGGTTTCTCGGGAACACCGACGGCACCGAGACGAATGGCACGCCTGGCGCCACGCTCGAGGGCGACGTGCAGACCGCGTTCAACTCTTTCAACACGCCCGCGGTGCTGAAAAAGTTCACGATGGCGCGGCCGATCTTTATCGCGCCGGGGCCGCCTTCGGTAAAGCTGCAGATCAACACGCAGTACACCTTCGTCAACGTCGGCGGCTCGCCGTCGTTCGTTCAGACGCCGGGCGGCATCTGGAACAGCGGCTTGTGGAACGTCGCGGTGTGGGCGGGCTCCGCCAACACTTACCAGAGCTGGGCCGGCACGACGGGGCTCGGTTACTACGCGAGCCTGCGCATGAAGGTGCGCGGACTGCCTGCGACGATCTTCACGTCGTCGCACATGATGAGTGAGCCGGGAGGTGTGATGTGAGCGAAGCGCCGTACAAGAGTTCGCTCATCGAGGCCCTGCGCGGCTCTGGCGTGCCAGGCGCGACGATGGGCGGCGACGTCATGTTCCTCGACTTTCCGTGGATGAGGAACACCGACGTTGCGCTGCGTCAGCGCGCTGCTCGGGCGTACCTCGCGAATCCAGAAGTTTTGGAGTACGCCGACATTCCCTATATCCCGCCCGCGGCAAAGGGCGGCGGAAGTTCTGCCGTTCCTGCTGGCCCGCCGAACCCGAACACGATTGGCGAGACGATTCCAGAGAAAAAGGCGGAACCCGAGACTGTAACGGAAGCACAGCCTGCGCCTGCCCCGAAGGGCGAGCCTATTGAGCTGCGAGAGCAAGAAAAGACGGGCGTCATTACCGTCGAAGAGCTGCCGCCTGCGGACGAGGGCGAGCTCGCCGATCTTGAAAAGAAAGGCGTCATTACTGTTGAAGAGCTTCCGCCGGAAGAGGCGCCGCTGGCAGGAATGCAGCCCGAACTCGAAAAGGAAGAAAAGACAGGCGTAGTTACAGTTGAAGAATTGTCGCCTTCGGAGACGACGACTGCGGGTACGCAGCCAGAGCTTGAGAAGGAAGAAAAGACTGGCGTCGTGACGGTGGAAGAACTGGCAGAGCAGCCGGCGGCTGCGCCTACGGCGCGCGAGGTGCTGGAAGAGCTAATCCCAGAAGAGGAGAAGCCAGAACCCAAGGCGACTGTCACGGTTGAGGAAATTCCGCAGGACTTGACTGTGCGGCAGGCTCTGGAAGAACTAGTCCCGCAAAAGCCGGAAGAGCCGGAGGTGTCGGTAACGGTCGAGGAGCTCCCGCCCCCGCCGCCCCCTCCGCCGCCGCCCGTGGTTGCGCCGCCCGTAGCTGCGCCGGTTGTGGAGCCTAAGAGCGAGCCGGAGCCCGAAGCGTCGGTGACAGTTGAAGAGCTGCCGCAGGAAGAGCCCGCGCCGCAAGCGGAGCCCACACTTGAGGAAGTGATCGACTACATCAACGCGCTGACCCAGGCCGCTGCGACGGAGCCGGAGGCAGAGCCCGAGCCCGAAACGTCTGTGACGGTGGAAGAGCTGCCGGCGGAAACGGAGCCCGCGCCTGACGGCCGCGGCGGCTCCATGCCGTTTGTGACTAGCCTTGCTCGAGAGATGGCGCTGCTGGCAGCGATGGGCGACATGCTTGGCACCGCAAACGATCCAAAGGGTGAAATCACAATTGAGGAGCTGTTTGGCGAATGAAGCTCGCGACCGACCAGCCCAATGAGCCGCAGGTGATCTGGCAGTGGATGACGCGCCAGACGCAGATCCCGTGGTCGACCGATCTGCGCACGATCGCTGCGATCCGCGACGACGGCACGATCGCCGCCGCGGTTGCGTTCGGCTCGTGGACGCCGGAGAGCTGCTTCATGCACGTCGCGTTCGACACTGGGCACTCGCTGACGCGCGGGCTGTTAAAGGCTGCATTTGCGTATCCGTTTGAGTCTATTGGCGTGAAGGCGGTCTACGGTTTGACGCCAAAGGATTTCGACAGGGCAATTCGGTTCAACAAAAAAATCGGCTTTAAGCAGATCGCGGAGACGGTCGATTGCGTGCTGCTCGAGCTGCGGCGCGAGGACTGCCGGTTTCTGAAGGAGACGTTGCAATGAGTAAGGGTAAAGCACCGGCCGCGCCAGACTACGTCGGAGCAGCGCAGCTGCAGGGTGAGCTTTCAAAAGAAGCTCTCAACATGCAGAACTACGCCAACCGTCCGACGCAGAACACGCCGTTCGGATCGACGAGCTGGAACACCAAGGACGTTGTCGACCCTGCGACTGGCCAAAAGGTCACGCAGTGGACGCAGAACACCACGCTCGCGCCAGAGCTGCAGGGTGCCCTTGACGCGCAGATTGGCTTGCAGAAGGACCGGAGCGATCTCGCGTCTGGGTTCATGGACCGCGTCGGCAGCGAATACTCAAAGCCGTTCGATTGGCAGAATCTGCCGCAGATGGCGCAGGCGTCCGGCCCCGGCCAGCTGCAGAGCGGCATCACGGACTACACGCGCGGAATCACGACCAGCGCCGGCCCGCAGCAAAACGCGGTTGGTGGCTTCAATTTCGGCGGCCCGCAGATGGGCGTCGCGCAGCAGTCTGTCCAGCGCGGATTATCGACCGGCGATAACCCGGCCCTTCCGACGCTGAACAACGATTTCCGCAACCAGGTCGCAAGCGACCTCATGGCGCAGATGGCGCCCGTGCAGCGTCAGCAGCAGCAGTCGATGGAGACCGACTTGTCGAACCGCGGGTTCAAGGTCGGCACCGCCGGCTACCAGCGCGCGATGGACGAACTCAATCAGCGCCAGGCGGGCGAGCGGTACAACGCGCTCGGCATGGCTGGACAGGAAGCGCAGCGGCTGTACGGGATGCAGATGGGCGCCCGGCAGCAGGCGTTCAACGAAGACCTCTCCGGCGGCCAGTTCGCCAACCAGGCTTCGGGGCAGGCGTTCAATCAAGGGCTGCAGGCGGGCCAGTTTGGCAACCAGGCGCAGCAGCAGCTCTACGGGCAGATGATGGGGCAGGCGGATCTCGCCAACCGCGCGTCGGCGCAGAATTTTGGGCAGAACCTTGCCGCGGCGCAGTTCCAGAACCAGGCGCTCGGTCAGGCGCAGGGGCTCGACCTGTCGCGTATGCAGGCGGGCAACCAAGCCGCGCAGCAGCAGTTCAACATGAACCAGTCGTATGCCAACCAGCAGAACCAGCTGCGGCAGCAGGCGATCGCGGAGCAGATGCAGCGCCGCGGGATGTCGCTCAACGAAATGAATGCGCTGTTGACCGGCCAGCAGGTCGGTATGCCGCAGATGCCGAACTTCTCGCAGTCGGGCCGCGCGGAGACGCCGAACATCTTGGGCGCGACGCAGATGGGCTACAACGCCGCGATGGATCAGTACAACGCCCAGCAGGCCGGCTTTGGCAACGCGATGGGCGGGCTCTTCAGCCTGGGCAGTGCCGCGATCAGTAACCCGTTCATGTTCTCCGATCGCCGGCTGAAGCGCCGCATTAAGCGCGTCGGCACGCACGCGCTCGGCGTCGGCATCTACGAATTCGACATGGCTGGGTATCGCCAGCGTGGCGTGATTGCGCAGGAGGTCGCGGCGGTTCGCCCCGAACTCGTCAAGCGTCACGCCAGCGGGTACTTGACCGTCAACTACAGCGCGCTGTGAGGTGATCTATGGATGAGTCACAAATGTTCGACTACTTGTTGCAGATGGGCGCGATGCGGCCCGAAGAGGACGAACTCTCGCGCAAACAGGCGATGGTTGATGCGCTGCGCCAGCAGTCGATGAAGCCGCTGCAGGGCCAGATGGCCGGCAACGTCTACGTCGCACCCTCTATCACGCAGGGGCTCGCCCAGCTCGGGCAAGCCTACGGCGCTCGTAAGGGCCAGCAGGGCGTCGACACCGGTATGCGTGACTTCAACGCGCGGCAGAAGGCTGCTCTTGAGGCGCTGCGCGCCGCGCGCGGGCTGAAGAAGAAGCCCGAGGAAGAAGACGACGTCATCGAAGGATTCACCGCGTCGAGCTACTACCGGTAGCGGAGGCCGCATGGACTTTTACTCAGACGCACTGGCGCGCGGCGCCATTGTAGAAACGCCGGAAGAGATCGAGCGCAAGAAGCGCTCTCTTCTGCCACGCGCGCGCGCCGTCAGTGTGGGCGGCACCGTCACCAACACCGTGCAGCCGGGCGAGGAGAACATCCGCAAGGCGCTCGACATGTTCGCGCAGGAGGATGATTACTCGCAGGCGCAGGCGTATGCGCGCACCCGCGCCGACGAGGGCGGTGCGTCGATGCTGAACGCGCTCGCTGCGCAGTATGCCGGGCCGCGCTTTGAGGGCGTGCAGGGCCAGTACCTCAAGCGCTCGATGGCCGCGCGCGAGCCCATGAAGATCGGCAGCGCCACGATTACCCCCGACGGGCAGGTGCTGAAAGACCCCTCTGCGAGCCGCGAGCGTGAGGCGCAACGGTTGATGCAGCTTGGGCAGTTCCAGATCAGCCAGGACGACAAGCGGCAAGCGCGGGAAGACAACGCCGTGCTGCGGATGTCGCTTGCCGGTATGCGAGGCAACAGCAACGCCGACGACGCGCGCAATTGGCGCGCTGAGGACAAGCTGCGCAACGACTTCGACAAGGTCACGGGCGACTTGCAGACCGAGCTCGGCGCGACGCGCAAGATCACCGAGATAATTTCCGCGACGCCGCCCGGCACGAGGCCGGACGCGATCACGCAGCAGTCGCTCGTGATCCTGCTCAACAAGTTCCTCGACCCCGGCTCGGTCGTGCGCGAGGGCGAGTTCGACCGCGTCATCAAGGCGCAGGGCCTCGAGGGCCGCGCGCGCAACTTGGTGAACAACATCTTGAAGGGCGAGCCGCTCAACGACGTAGCGATTCAGCAAATCAACAACCTCGCGCAGCTCTATCAGCGCGCGGCCGAGGCGAAGCTGATGGCGACCGCGCAGCAGTACTCGCAGCTCGCCCAGACGCGCGGCCTCGACCCGGCGGGCGTCATCGTCAACCCGGCATACCGCGGCGGCGAGCAACCGGGCAGCAACCGCCGCGTGCGGTTTGAGGATCTTGCAAATGGCCGTTGATGTCGTAATGCCCGACGGGACCGTCATCGAGGGGGTGCCCGAGGGCATCACCCAAGACGAGCTCAAGCGGATGCTGCAAGGCTACGACGCCCCGAAGCTCACCGACGAGTGGCGCCGCAACACGATGCGCAGCATGGCCGGCGCCAAGGCGAAGGACTCGTCGTGGCTGAAGAAGGCCGCGATGAACATCGGCGCGGGCGCGCAGGAGCTGTTCACGGGCGCCGAGCAGCGCCTCAACGACATGTTCGGCAACAAGCAGAAAGGCGCAGATCTCAAGCGCCGCGTGGCCGACGAGCGCGCGGTGGCGGAGGCGCTTGCCGCCAACACCACCGGCGGCGGCGCGCTGCAGGTCGCCGGCAACGTACTGCCGACGCTCGCGGTCCCGGTCGGGGCCTTTGCCAACACCGCCATTCGCGCCGGCACGCTTCTGCCGCGCGCCTATCAGGCACTGCGCGCAGGACGGGCTATGGCGCCCGCTGCGGCGACGACGGCTAAGCTGGGTACTGCGGGCCTCGTCGGCGACGCGGTGCTCTCTGGCGGCATATACGGCGCCTTGCGCCCCACCGCCGAGGGCGAAAGCGTGCTGGGCAATGCAGCCGAGGGGGCGGCGTTCAGCGCCGCGTTGCCGGCGGTTGGCCTGGGCGTCAATCAGATTCGACGCGTCACGACGGCCGGCGGCGGTCGCGAGCGTGCCGCGGAGCAGATCGTGCGCGAGACGGCGGGCGAGGGCGCCGACCAGGCGACCCGGCAGAACGTACTGTCGCGCACGCTCGGGCAGCTGCGCGGCCTTGGCCCGCAGGGGCCGATCCCGCTCACGACCGCGGCCCAGCTCGACAGCGCAGACCTCGCGCGCCTCGAGCGTGGCAGCCGCACACTGAACTCCGGCAACTGGTACGACTTCGACCAGTCGCAGGCGCGTGCGGTGGCCGACGAGTTCGGCGCGGCGACGGGCGAGGCTGGCGATCTGGCCGCCCGACGCGCGGCTCGAAAGAGCTCGTGGGACAACAACTGGGCCGCGGCCCAAGGCGCCGTCAACCCGCAGGTGTTCCGGCAGGAGGTCCGCAACCTCGCCGGGACGATCGACGACGCGCTGATGACGCCGGATGCCGCCAACCCGGCCGTGCGCAACATGCTGCAGCAGATCGGCTCTGAGATCGAGCGCTACGGCGACAAGATCCAGCCGGGCGTGCTGCAGCAGATCCGCGCCAACTTGAGCGGCAAGTACAGCCCGCTCAGCCCGAACGCCTACGCGGCAGCGCCGCGCGACTCCGCAGCGACGAAGCTCGTGCTCGGCGAGATCGACCGCGTGCTCAACAACGTCACGAGCGGCAAGTGGCAGGGCGTCGTCGACGACTACTCAGCCGGCTCCCGCCTGGTCGATCAGAGCAAGGCCGCGGGCCGCGTGCGCGAAGCGTTCTACGACCGCAACACCGGGCGCGTGCTCGGCGTGTCGGCAGACGCCGCGGGCGATGTCCCGAAGATCACTGAGGCCGGGCTCGGCCGCGCCATCAATCGCGGCTCCGATCGCGCAGGCAACGTGCAGCTGTCGAGCGCCGCGCAGACGCGGCTCAATACGGTGCTCGACGCCCTGCGCCGGCAGAACATTACCCAGCGTGTTGCGAGGACCGCGACGGCAGGTGGCGGCAGCAACACCGCGAGCGATCGCATCGCGGCTGAGGCAGCCGGGCAGGCCGCGGACGCCATCGCGGGCGCCGCAGGTGCGCCAGGCGCGGCCGTTGCTCGCACGGGCATCGACGCCCTGCGCGCCTTTGCCAACACGCAGCGCGACCGTGCGCTCGCCGAGGCTCTGCAGAACCCGCAGGAGCTGCGGCGGATGCTCGAGCAGCTCGAGCGCTCCGGTCAGCCGCTGACGGCAGAACAAGACGCCCTTTTGAGAATTTTGCGCGGGTCGGCTGTGGCCGGTTCGCAGTAAGCAGGAGAAAGCAATGCCCCGTAACGCATCCGGTACATACACCCTTCCGTCCGGCAACCCGGTCGTCAGCGGCACGCTGATCGACGCCACCTGGGCGAACAACACAATGGCCGACCTCGGCAACGAGGTGACCGACTCGCTCTCGCGCTCGGGCGAAGGTGCGATGCTGGCCCCGCTGCGGATCACCGACGGCGTGCAGGCGACGCCCTCGCTCGCGTTCTCGAACGAGCCCTCAAGCGGGCTCTACCGCGCCGGCACGAACGAATGGTGGTCGGTGGCGGCGGGCGTGCAAGTGCAGCAGCACACCTCGACGGGCGCCGTGACGCGCTTCGCGGCGGGCGCTGTTGGTACGCCGTCGATCTCCGCGTTCGGTGACGTCAACACCGGCATCTGGTTCCCGGCGGCGGATACGCTGGCGGTGTCTACCGCGGGCGTAGAGGCGCTGCGCGTGAACAGCTCCGGCGTGCTGTCGCTTGTCAACAACCCCACCCTCTCCGGCGGCACCGCCAACGGCGTCCTGTACCTGAACGGCAGCAAGGTGGCGACGAGTGGGTCGGCGCTGGTGTTTGACGGATCAAAACTTGGAATAAACAGAACTCCGTCTGCCGGATACGCTCTTGATGTTGATACGTCAAACGGCAGTTACCAGCGCATCACCGGTAGCGACCAAGGGAATGTTCGTTTACGTTTTGACAATGGCGGCACTGGCGGTCGTGTTTGGGAATTGGTTGGAGGTTTGTCCGGCGCAAATAACGCCGACTTTAGTATTCTTGACGTAACAGGCGGCACTAGTCCGCTTGTAATTACTTCCACCTCGCTCTACACAGCGTCGGGGATTAACGTCGGCATCGGGACGAGTTCGCCTGCGACACGCCTTCATGTGCAAGGTAGTGCTGGACAACTAATGCGTGTAACTGATGGAACTACTGGGGCCAGTATTTACAGCGGAAGCGGATTGTTTGGTTTTAATAATCAAACAGGTGAAGATGGGATGTTTGGAAGCACTGCATCTCATTACCTTTATTTTGCTACCAACGGCGCAGAAAAAATGCGCCTCGACTCCTCCGGCAACCTCGGCTTGGGCGTCTCGCCGAGTGCGTGGAGTTTGGGCAAGGCGATTGAAGTAGGCGCTGCTGGAAACTCTATCTGGAGCGGCGCTGGTTACATTGATATGACCAGAAACGTCGCTTATACAGGCGGCGCTTACAAATACAGCGCAAATGGTACTGCGGCTAGGTTTGAAATAGATACGTCTGTTTTTGCTTGGTTCACCGCCCCCTCCGGCACCGCAGGCAACGCTATCTCGTTCACGCAGGCGCTAACCTTAAACAGTAACGGCAACCTTGCATTGCAAGGCGGCACTACAAGTGCCAGCGGCGTAGGCGTTACGTTCCCCGCATCGCAGTCAGCATCAACTGATGCAAATTGCTTGGACGACTACGAAGAGGGGACGTTTACGCCGACGTTCGTGGGTAGCACAACTAATCCGACATATACGACATCCGACTTACATGGCAGTTATACAAAAATCGGAAGGGTCGTATATTTTAGCATCGGCATTTCTGTAAGCGGAGTTACCGCGCAGGGGACTGGCGGCTTACAGATTGGTGGACTGCCATTTACGGTTTTCTCGTCTATTTATTCATCTCCGGTGCTTATTGGATATAACGACGTATTCGATACAGACTTTAAGACTGCCTATGCACTTAGTGGAGACACTAAGTTGCAAGTAATCCCTACGGGAGTAACGCAGTCCAATGCTCAATGGGGGACTCCAGCAAGCGCCACAACGTCACCTCTTTCGACTGGATACATTTCAATCCAAGGCTTCTACATTGTCAGTTAATTTGTGAGGATGTGTCATGGCTAATTTTGAAGAAAAGACCTACATCAGCGAGTTCAATGTGCAGCCGTCGGGCAGCATCAACGTCCGCAAAACGACGGAGATCCTGAAAGACGGCGAGGTGATCTCGCAGACTTATTGGCGTTGCGTCCTCGCTCCGAACGATCCGCAGGCGGCAGAGGTGCTTGGTGCGGAGCCGTATTACATGAATCTTGCCAATAATGCTTGGGCGAGTTTGCCCGCGTGAACACAGGCTTACTAGCCCTGTTCTGTGTGCTGCAAGCCGCGGACATTTACACGACGCTTACCGTGCTGAAGCAAGGCGGGCGGGAACTGAACCCCGTGCTGGCGAAACTCTTTGCCAAGTTCGACCCGCTGGCCGTAATGGTAACTTTAAAGTTACTGGCGGTATGGGCGCTGTGGTGGGTCAACCTCACCTGGCTCACCTTCGCCGCATGTTTGGGCTACGTCGGGGTCGTGGCTTTCAATTTGCGCAGTATGTTGAGAAAATAACCCCGAAGAGTGACAACCACCACAGGAGCAGGCATGGAAACCATCATCGAAATAAAGCTGACCGTCGCCGAAGTGAATTCGATTCTGAACGTGCTTGGGGAGTTGCCGACCAAATCCGGCGCATTCCCTCTGGCGGTGAAGATCAAGGGCCAAGCCGACGCGCAGTTGAAGACCGAAGAAGAGCCAGAGGAGTGACCGAGATGACCGACAAGCTGTCCGAAGCCGAGATCGAACACATCGCAGAACGTGCTGCCGAGAAGGCACTTGAGAAGGTGTACCAGCAGATCGGCAAGAACGTAGCCCACAAGATCCTGTGGTTTCTCGGCGCGGCAGCTGTCGGTTTTTTGATGTTGTTCAGTGGCAAGGATCTCATCCGGTAATGCCTCTACCAGCCATTCTCGCGCCGCTACTCGGGGCCGGCCTCAACCTAGTCGCCAACGCCGTCCAGGCGAAGGGCAAGCAATGGGTCGAGAACAAGCTCGGCGTCGAGCTGAAGCCGGACATGTCGAGCGAAGATCTGGCGAAGGTGCAGATCGCGCAGATGGAGCATGAGGAAGAGCTTCTGCGCCTGCGCCTCGAGGAAGACAAGCTCGACCTCGCAGAGCTTGAGCTGCGGCTGAAGGACACCGACTCTGCGCGTGACCGCGAGACAGTGATCGCCACCAGCAAGGATGCGCCGCTGCTGAACAAGATCGTCACCCCGGTGCTGGCGTTGTTGCTGCTAGGCGTGACGTTCATCCTCTTCGGCGTCGTGCTTTTCGATCAGACGCCGGTTGACCCATCGCGCAAGGACGTTTTGATCTACATCCTCGGTGTGCTTTCGGCGGTCGCGACGCAGGTCGTCTCGTACTACTTTGGCTCCAGCGCCGGTAGCAAGGCAAAAGACGACGCGATTAGGGAGGCTCTGAAATGAGCCTCGTCAAAGAGCAGGCGGCTTTTCTGCTGGACGTCGCGAAACTAGTGCAGAAGGCGACAGAGCTGGGGTTCACGGTCACGGGCGGTGAGTTGGCCCGCACGCCAGAGCAGCAGCAGATCTACGTCAAGACTGGCCGGTCTAAGACCATGAATAGCATCCACCTCAAGCGCTGCGCAATCGATCTGAACTTTTTCAAGGACGGCAAGCTGACTTACGACATCCCCACGCTTAAACCCGTCGGCGAATACTGGGAATCGCTGAACCCGAAAAACCAATGGGGCGGCCACTGGAAGTCCTTCAAGGACGTGCCGCACTTCCAACGAACGGTGTGACGTGAAGCGCACGGGCATACCGAAAAGGTTCCAGCTTCTCGGGCATGTCATCCAAGTGCGCGTCATCCCGAAAAGCAGATGGAAGCACAAGGGCGCGGTCGGCATCTGGGAACCAGACAAGCTGCGGATCAGCATTCTAGCGAGCCAGCCGATCACGGCGCTGCAGCAGACGTTCTGCCACGAATGGGCACACTCGATGCTCTGCCTCATGTCGCACCCGCTCGAGCACGACGAGCAATTCGTCGATCAGCTCGGCCATCTTCTACAGCAAGCGTTAACGACGTTTGAGGAATGAATGTCTGCATCGAAGGCCCGTGACGAAGAGTTCATAGAAGTCTGGCATCGTTACAAGGAACCGCGACTGGTCGCGAAGGCGCTCGACGTTCCCGTCCGCAACGTCCACGCGCGGCGGCGGCGCATTGAGGTGAGGCACGGCATCGTGCTCCCAAGCGCCAACGCCAACTTCAACGCAAGCCCGCACAGCCAAGAACGCAAAGCGATACAGCAGGTCGCCGAGCGCCGCGCGCGGGAATATGAGCGCGAGATGGGCGTCGTCGTGCAGAACGGCGTCGTGCTGGTCGCGTCCGATTGCCACTACTGGCCGGGCATCGTCACGACGGCGCACCAGGCGCTCTGCACGCTCGCCAAGGAACTGAAGCCCGCCATGCTCGTGCTGAACGGCGACATTCTGGATGGCGCCCGTATCAGCCGCCACCCGCGGATCGGCTGGGAGAAGCAGCCGACGCTGAAGGACGAAGTACACGCGCTGCAGGACCGCTGCGCCGAGCTTGAGCGCGCGGCGGGCGGCGCGCAGCTGATCCGCACGATCGGCAATCACGACGCACGGTTTGAGAACTACATGTCGGCCAACGCGCCAGAGCTTGAGGATATGACCGGCGCGACGCTGATCGACTACCTGCCGCGGTGGCGCGCGGGGTACGCGCTGCACGTCAACGGCGGCACCGACGGCTGGACCGTCATTCGCCACCGCCCGGTCGGGGGCGGCATCCACGCCGCGTACAACAGCACCCTGCGCTCGGGCGTGCATTACGTCCACGGCCACCTGCACAAGCTCCAATACACGCCCTGGGGCGATTACAGAGGCCGTCGCTATGGGGTGGACACTGGCACCCTCGCAGAGCCGCAAGGCCCTCAGTTCGCCTATACGGAGGCCGGGCCGCTCAATTGGGCGTCGGGCTTCGCCGTGTTGACGTATCATGCCGGCCGGCTCCTAGAGCCTGAGCTCTGCGTCGTGCATAACGGCGCAGCATGGTTTCGCGGTCGGAAGGTTGGGACGTAACTGGGACGTAAGTCGTGGGAAAGAGGGGTAGCGGGGTCCACACAAGTCGCTGAGAATTCAGCAAATTGTGGATTTCACAACGGGCTGTGGCATTCTCATAACCCGAAGGTCGTAGGTTCAAATCCTACCCCCGCTACCAACAAAATCAACGACTTACGCAGGTTCGGCAAACTCCACTAAGGCCGACTGGGACGTAAATGGGACGTAAGTCGTTCGATCAGTGCAGGCGGGTAGCCAAACGCTCCGCCGCATTGACCAAGTGATCGACCGGTAGGTGGACGTAGTTGTCGATCATGGCCGGGGTCTTCCACCCGCCCATGTCCTGCAACGTCTTCCGGTCGACCCCGTCCATCGCCGCCCAACTGGCGAAAGTGTGGCGGATGTCATGGAACCGGAACCCGGCCGGGAGCCCCGCGCGCTTGGTGTACCGGCGCCACTGGTGATGGCACGGCGGCTCGACCGGGAACACCCGCGCCTCGGTGCGCGGCTGCTGCTCAAGCAACGCCTTCGCGGCCGAGTTCACCGGGCAGACAATCAGATTGCCCGCCTTGGTGTCGATCGGCTGCACCCAGCACAGGCCCCGCTCAAGATCCACCCGATCCCAAGTGAGCCCAAACACGTTCGACTTGCGAAGGCCGGTCATGAACGCAAAGCCCACCGCCGCGCGTAAGCCCGGCGGCAGCACCTCAAGCAGCGCCTTCGCCTGGGCGGGGGTGGCGATCAGCATCTTCGACGCGTCGCGCTTGTCGCCGTAGGTGCGAAAGGCCGGCACCTGCTCGATCCACTCCCACTCCTTGCACGCGGTCGAGAGCACGCTGCGCAGGGTGATGACGTAGTTGTTCTTCGTGCCGTTGCTCGCGGGGGTGCCCTTGCGCGTGATGAGCTGCTCGATCTGCTCGGCCGCCCAGGCGCGGCTGATGTCGGTGAGCGACATCCCCTCGGCGCGTGAGCACCAGAACGCGAGGTGGTGCGTGTAGTCGCGGATCGCGCTCGCGTTCGCGTTTTCTTTGAGCCACTTCTCGGCGGCCTCGGTAAGCGAGCGCGGCTGCTTCTCGCCAAGTTTATTCTGCCGCCAGAGCTGGGCCTTTAATTGGTCGTGCAGCTCCTGCGCTGCTTTGCGATCAGCAGTCTGAGCAGACTGCTTGAATCGCCGCCCGCCGGGGAGCGCGATGTCGATGTAAAAGGTCTTGCCTCGCTTGAAGATGGACATGGTTTGCTGGGCTCCTGTTTAGTTGCTTCGAGAACCTCCGCGAGGTTGACTCGGATCGCCTTGCCAAACCGATAAGCTGGCACTGCGCGCCGGTCGACCAGTCGTCGGAGCGTCTTTACGCTAACACCCAACTGGCCCGCCGCGTCATCAAGTGTGACGAGCACCTGATGGTGAGATTCTCTCAACACCTCAGCCATCTGTCAATTCGCCCCGCATCAGCGGCAGAAAGTCCTGCAATTTCATCACGATGCGCCACGGCTGGCCGTTCTGGCGGTAGGCGACGACCGCCACCTCGCCGGGCTGGCAATGCTCCTCGATCTGCCGGCACCAGGCGGGCAGGGCGAGCGTCTCTCGGCGCTTGGCCTCAATGCGGAACTTGCCGACCTGGATGTCATCCCCGGAGTCGCGGGCCTGCCCGAGTTTCCTTTTCACGACGAAGCCAAGCTCGTCGCTTAGGATCTGCGCCAGTTCCCGCTCCGCCGCGGCTCCCTTGTTTCTCGACATCCGTCCGCCCATGCTCCGTGCTCCACTTGCTGCGCCAGGGGTGAGCCTGGCCGGGTTTATCGATTCTCACGCGGCTCTCGCCCCGCGAGCAGCGACGCGTAGAACAACAGCTTGCCCGCGTCGATCTTCGGGTTGTCCTTCATCCCCAAGCGCCAGTTGTATTTCGCCACCTGGCCGCGCAGGTAGCCCCGCCACTCGTCCTCGGTCAGCTGCGCCTTGATCGCGTCGATGCACTCAATACCGCCGCCGCGGTTGTAGTGCTGCGGGCGCTCGACGACGTCGTATTCTTTTACGATCATGCGTTCACCTCAAAATGGAATCGGGTCGTTGAAGTCTTCCTCGGGCGGCGGCAGCTTTGACAGATCCGGCCCGCGGCGGCGAGGCTTGCTCGCCACGACCTTCGCGTTAAAGGTCGCGCGCAGCGCTTCGACAACGGGCTCCGTCACCGTGCCCGCGCACGCGCTAGAGAGCTCTTTGCTCAAGTAACCGCCGGGTCCGTTCTTGAAGGTCTTACCGGTCTCGCGGTGCTTGTACTCGATGTAGTTCTCGCCACCGTCCACGGGCTCGCCAAAGGGCACCAGATCGGGAATGAACAGGTGCTGCTCGCACGCCGCGCGCTGCTCGCCCTTGTTGCGCAGCGTACTGAGTAATTCGCAGCGCCATGCGCCGCTCGCCACAGGTGAGGCGTGACAACAGGTGCGACAGCTCACCTCGGCCACCTTGCTCGCGTGGCAGACATCGAAGAAGCTGCAGCCCTTGCACTGCCAGTTCGCAGGATCTTCCGAGAGCTTCGCGGGCGGGGTCTTTGCGTCGATGATGCGCCGGGCGCGCTCCTGCATTGCCTTGAACGCGTCCTCGTCGAAATGCACCCACTCCGTGTACAGCTCGTCGTTGTCCTTGTTGACGGCGAGGTACATCGCGCGATCGAGCCGCAGCAGGCCCATGTAAGACTGCATCTGCGCGTAGTGCTGCGGCTTGCTCTCCGCGACGCCGAGCTTCCTCAACTCCGTGAAGCTCTTCGCGCTGTGAGTCTTCACCTCGAGGATCGCCCAGGACTTGGGCGCCTCGGGGAACCCGCGGCCAATGCCGTCGACCGAGCCGCCGAAATGGCCGCCCTCGTCGCGGCACTCGATCTGCTTGTCACCGTCGTGGGTGTGCAGATCGACGCCAATGCCGCGCAGCTCTTCCGCCACGACCGCCTCCTCGCGCTTACCGCGATCGAAGAGGCGCAGCATCCGCCCGTCCCAGCTGGGCGTCATCGCCCAGCGGAACGAGTACCAAATGTACCGATCGCACGAGTGTCCGATCAGCGACGCACCGAGGTGTTCGCGGTGTTCCTGCTTCTGTCCAGCACGCCATTTGACAATGGCCTCCCCGGTGGTGTGCTGCGAAGCAGGGACCTGCGCCACTCAGCGCTTCTCCCAGGGCCGCGCTGCCGGCTTAGCGGCGGGGGAGGGCGCGGGGGCCGGCCGCGCGGCCTGGGGAAGGGGTTTGCCGGCCGACAACGACGCGTAGCCCATCACGCGGTTGCGCGAGGGGTCTTTGCGGTCGAGGTCGATCTCAGCGAGAACTGGGATGTCGTGCAGCTGCTCGGTATCGGTCAGCGTCGTGACGCCGGCCGCGAGGCACAAGAGCTGCAACTGGCGCTTGGCAATGTCCTCGGCAGTCTTGTTGGGGTTGCTGACGTTCAGCCGGTCCCAGATCCGCCGGCCGCTGTGCTCGCCGTCGATCACCTGCAGCGTGAGCTCGATGTAGTGACCCGTGCCGGCCTGCGTCGGTTTGAGGTCCGAGGCCATGACGATAACCTGGTACATGCCGCGCGGTAGCGGGGCGCGATCCGGCGCCGCTGGCGCAACGTGGTTCTGGGCGTCGAATTGAAATGAAGGCATAGTTGTTTTCCTCAGCTTTGCGTGATTGCGTTAACAAAAGATTCCCACGAAAGCGCAATGCTCTCAGGGAGTGAATATCGATTTTTAGCCATGTAAGCCGGGCGCTCGCTCGTGTAGAGCAGCCTCTCGCCAGTGCTGATGCCGCGGCTGACTTCTTTGTTGAAGCCCACCTCAGCCTTCTTGACGATCGTGCGGTAGTTGGCGAACAGCACCGCGTCGCACCACTCGCGCACAAGCGCGCTCGAGCGAGCCTGCAGCTTCGGCTGGTACCGATCGTAGGGCTCAGTCTCCGGCGAGTCGAAGCGCTTAATCTCGCAGTGCGCGATCAGTACCACAGACATGCTGTGGTTGTTACGCAGCGAGTTCAGCCCTTCCAGCACCTTGCGCCACTCTTCGGCGGCTATCATCGAACCTTTCCCATAAGCCAAGTCTTTCGCGTCGTACTTTGCTTCGATGTCACGCCAAATCAAGGTTTCAAGCCAATCGAGCGAGTCGATGACGACGGTTTGAAAATTGTGACCTGGTTCATGTAATGCGCCGATCGCGTCCAGCACGTCGGACGCTTTCGTCGCGATGGGGAAGTGATCGACCGCCAGCGAGCCGAGGCCGTCCTCGGTCTGGATGAAGATCGGCGACGGGGCGCCCGCGGCAAAGGTCGACTTGCCAATCCCCTCGACGCCATAGACTAGGACGCGCGGCGCGGCCAGCGCGTTGTTCTTTTTGATCGACTTTAGGTCAAATGCCACTCGACACCTCCTCAATCACGATGTAGGTCTTGGCCGGCTTGACGGTGATCGCGGGCGCGATCTGGCGCCAAAGGTCGGGCCGGTCGTGCCGAATCGCCTTCAGCAGCGACTCGTCCGCCTCGACCTTCGTCTTGACGGGCTTCGCCTCAGCAGGCCACGCCGCGCAAAGCGCGAGCAGCTTGTCGATCTCGGCCTTGTAGGTCAGCTTGCCGGTGGTCTTGAGCCTCCAGCCATTGCCGAGCACAGTTGACTGGGAGCCTTCCTCAAGCGAGGGAACGAGCTTGAGCAGTTCCTTCTCGATGTCCAGGCGGCGGGTGTTGGCTTCGAGTTCTGCACGCTTCGCGGCGAGCCATTCCGCGGCGAGTGTTTCGACGTTCATTTTTGTTTGCTCCGTGGTGGGGGCGGGGTGAAGATAACAGCCTAATGAGATATTCGCAACACCTAGTGTAAAAGACCCGGTTATACCGGGCGAATCCACAGCACCGGCGCGGCGGCCTTGACTTCGATGTTCTCTGCAGCAGGGCCTGCCGTGAACGGCACCAGGTTAAAGCGCCCCTCGTCATAGCCGCGCTTGAGTGTGCCGACGCGGTGCCCATCGCCGCGCACATCGACAACACACATTCTGTCGATCAGCGCCGCGACGCGTGTGTCGAACGCTCCCGCAAAAAATACCCATCCGTCCTGCGAGAGCTCTGGCGCGCGGATCTGCACCGCGAGTCCATTGGCAGGCACGTCGCGCGGCGCAGCCATTTTGCGCGTATTCTTTGACGTGATCGGCGTAAGCACGCCGCGGCTGTCGACGTATGCCTTGATCGGCATTTGCCGCGCGTCGGCGTCGATCGGCACGCCCGCCTGCGCCAGAACTTCTGTGACAGGAATCGTGAGCAGGCCAGAGATGCGGTTGGCCTCGTCAGCGGTCATCGTGCGCTTACCGCGCAGCATCAGCGAAACCGCCGACGGGTCGAGCTCAAGCAGCTTAGCCAGACGCCGGATGGACAAGTCGCGCTCGGCCAGCCGGTCCTTGAACCAGGTGGTGTTTACTTTATGAGCTTTCATGTTTGCCTCGTTGCGTTGTTCGGCGTGGTGTTGACAATTGCGCAACATTAAAGCACCTTCGGCCAATCGGTGCAACTTAACAGAACACAAGAGCAACAAATGACCCACACACAACTCTCCCCCGCCCGCGAGGTGATCGCCAAGCTCGGCGGCGTCCGCGCCACGGCCCGCGTGCTGCAACTGAATCCGTCTGCCGTCTCGCGGTGGATGATGCCCGCCGAGCGGCGCGGCACGGGTGGCAGCATCCCGCAGCGCCATTGGCCGGCGCTGATTGCCCATGCCAAAAAGGAACGCGTCAAGCTCGCCCTGCGCGACTTCGTGACCTTCGACAAATAACCTGCGGGGGCGGGGATGGTGAGCAATTCGGAATTTCTTTCCGCGGTCTATGGCCCCCTCGATTCGGGGCGGCACGGCTGGATCGCGAGCTTTCGCGGCGACCCGAACGCGGTCGCGGCGGATGCCTGGGCGGGGCAATTGTATGTCGGCACTGCTAACCAGCAGCTCTTGATCGACAAGCGCTCAGACGACAACAATTACTACAGCGTCGCGCGGCTGGCGCTTGGCGATGGCCGCCCGCGGCGCAGCAAGTCGGCATTCGACTCGCTGGCGGTGCTTGTGGCGGATGACGCCGACCCGACCGAACTCAACGGCACGCCCTCGTTCGTCATCGAAACCTCGCCTGGCAATCACCAGATCGGCGTGCTGCTTGATGAGGCAGATCCCGCCACGCGCGATGCGGGGCTGATCGACGCCGTGATGCAGGCGATGGCGGATGCGCGACTGATTCGCGCAGATTCAAGCGGTAACAACGCTGTGCGGTATTGCCGACTACCGACGGGCACGAATGGCAAGGGCGGGCGTAGCGCGGCCGTGCGGCTGCAGTCGTGGAACCCCGGCAACAAACTCACGCTCGAGGATGCGCTCGGCGTCTTCGGGTTAGACCTCGACGCAGTGCGCTCTCGGGTGCCGCGTGTAACGCAACGCGTTACAGACGCGCCGGGCGATGCCGAGCACGCAGAGCTCGTGCGGGCGATCGTAACCGGCGAGTCATACCACGACCCGCTTGTCAAGCTCTCGGCAAAGCTCGTCGCAGCGGGCGCCTCGGGCGGGGCAGTCGTGAATCACCTGCGCGGGCTGATGGACGCCGCGCGCCCAGGCTCACCCGGTGAGCTCGAGCGGTGGGAGTCGCGCTACAACGAAATCCCGCGCTTGGTGCAAGGCGCCGAGCGTTTCCGCCCCGAGCCGCTCGCACCCGTCACGATCAACCTCGGGCCGAAGGCAGAGCCCGCCACGGCCGCGGCAGAACTCACCCCGATCGACTGGGGCCAGCTCTCGCAGACCGTCCCAGAGCCCGCCACGTTCGCTCTCGCAGGGTGGATGCCGGCGCGCACGACGACGCTACTCAGCGCGAACGGTGGCGTTGGCAAGTCGAATCTCTCTCTGCAGCTCGCGGCGGCGGTGGCGCTGGGGCGCACCTTCCTCGGCCTCGATACGCTGCCCGGCAAGGTGCTGCTGCTCTCGGCTGAAGACGAGACGCGCACGGTTCACTTTCGCCTGGGCAACATCTGCGCCGATCTCGGCGTCAGCCTCGCCGACCTCGAGGGCAAGCTCGTTGCCTACGATCTCACCCAGTCCGACTGCGTGCTGTGGCGCGAGGGCGGGGTCACGCCGCGGATGCAGTGGCTCTCGGACGTCGTCGAGCAGCACCAGCCAAGCGTCGTTGTGATCGACAACGCGAGCGACGTATTCAACGCCAACGAGAATGACCGCGCCGAGGTGCGAGGGTTCATGCGTGCCCTCAATTCGATCGCGCACCACTCGGGCGCGGCGATCGTGCTGCTCGCGCACGTCGACAAGGCAAGCGTGCGCATGGGGGCAGGGCAGGACACGAACAGCACGTTCTCGGGTTCGACCGCCTGGAACAACTCCGCCCGCTCGCGCTGGGCCATGACGCGCGATAACGACCGCGTCGTCAGTCTGCGCCACGAGAAGTGCAACCTCGGGCCGCTGCAGGAAGAGATCCGCCTCGAGTTCGATCAGGTGGCGAAGGTGTTCCGGCTGCTTGGCACCGTACCGGGCTCGCTTTCGCCGACAGCGTTGCGAAATTCGCAGCGCGTAGAGATCTTGAAGCTGCTCGCTTACGCGATCCGTGCCGGGCAGCGGCTGTCGATGGCCGCAACCGCAAACAACAACGCGTTCAAGGTACTCGCCGGCAGCCCAGCGTTCCCGCGTATTCAGCGCGCGGAGTTCTTCAGCATACTGTTCGACATGCAGCGCGAGGGGCTGATCACTGAGCAGGAATACGACAACAAGGGCAAGAAGGGCTTCAAGGCCCTCGCGTTAACACCAGCAGGCGAAGAGGCGACAATGTAGGGCCGCGAGGCCCTACTCGCGCTTTTTTCTTTCTCGGATCTTGTAGCCGATCACAAGCGCCACAATCGCTGCGGCGCTTGCTTGCCACGGCAACAACCATAGCAACCATGCCGCCAAGGCAATCGGCGCGGCGATAAGCAGAAGGATTGCAAACAGCACAAAGATAATGCCGCTTAGTGATGGCGGCGGCGTTCCCATGGCTGGCATTACTTGCTCCCCCTCGCACGGATGATGTCGTCGCGGGTCATGGCTCCATCACCCATCGCGCGTCGTTCGCGCGCAGCTCGCGCACCTCTGTCTCAAGCTGCTCGATGCGCGATACATAGCCCAGTATTCGCTCACGCAGCTCGCGTATCTCGATGCGATACTCGGTCACGGTGTGCGATTGCGCGTCCCATTCCTTGTCCCAGTCGTCGAACTCTCTCATTCCCGATCCTCCGCGCTGTACCAGCCGCGCTGGCGTCGTAGGTTTGTAGGCCACTCGAGCTTGTCGACGAACGATCGGTCGTCGATCAATACCTGGTTCGTCGGCTGCGACGTATAGCGGCCGTTCTCGAGCGCGACGAAGTAGAACTCTTTGCTCTGCTCGGGCGCGGCGCTGAACGCGTCGCCGACGGGAACGAGCGTGAAGACATACATGCCGTCGTGCTCGGCGCCGCTTTGCAGCTTGACGCGAGCATTCATCGCGTGCAGGAACGGGTATTCGATCATCGCGAACTGCCAGCCATACGCGTCCCAGGTCTGCGCGTCTGACGCGCGCCACGGGTCGGCGTCCTTCTCGCTCGCGATCTTGTGCAGCGGCACATTGCGGTAAACGGCGCCGCTCTCGAGCAGAATGTGACAACCAAACGCGCGGCCCGGCCAGCAGGTGATCGCGAACCAGACGCCGCGCACCCAGTCGTGCTTCCCAATCGCGTCGGGTTGTAGCCAGACGTATTGATGAACGGGTAGGGGGGCAGAGTGCGTGTAGAGCGTCATGGGTTTTCCACCTTTTCGATTCGTTGGCCGATCCACCGCATCACCGGAACGGCCATGCTGTTGCCGAGCGCCTTGTAGCGCGGGCCGTCAGGACATTGTCCAGCGATGGTTTCAAGAACCTCTGGCGAGTGCTTGTCTGCGGGCCAGTAGCCGAACTTCCAAGGGATGCGCGTGTAGTTGTCTGGGAAGCCTTGCAGGCGCTCGCACTCGACGGGCGTGAGGCGGCGGACTTGCATTGCGGCGGCGATAGGCTGCGCCACCGCCATCGGATTCTTGGCGTTGAGCGTCTGCATCAAATCCATATCCGTCTGCGGATTCGACATTTGTGCGCCGAAGCCGATCGGCTGCGCGACCATGTTGAACCCATCCGCGCGGCTGTAATCGTGCGCGGTAGTTTCAAGCGTGGCGGCTACGTCTGATTGGCGACTGCCTGCAAAGCATCGCGTAGTGCCGGCGGTAGCGCCTTCCCGCGCTTCTCTGCTCGGCGGAGTATCCCGGCGCACGCTTTCGCGCTCAAAAAGAACCTGGGCGGCACGCTGCCAGTCTCTAATGTGTCCGACAACGAACACACGGCGGCGTCTTTGGGCCACTCCGAAAAATTGTGCGTCCAAGACTCGGTAGGCCCACCCATACCCGAGTTCCCCCAGCGCCCCGAGGAGGGTGCCAAAATCCCGTCCTCCGTTCGATGACAGGACACCGGGTACGTTTTCCCAGACAATCCATCGAGGCCGGTGACGTTGAGCGATTGCAAGAAACGTAAGCATGAGGTTGCCTCTGGGGTCGGCAAGCCCTTTGCGGAGCCCCGCAACGCTGAAGGATTGGCAGGGGGTTCCTCCGACAAGAAGCTCAACTGGTTCATCAGGCCACTCCTGGAATTTGGTCATATCGCCGAGGTTCGGCACGGTGGGGTAGTGGTGCGCGAGCACCGCGGACGGGAACGGTTCGATTTCGCTGAACGCCACCGGCTCCCACCCGAGCGGGTGCCATGCGACGGATGCGGCTTCGATGCCGGAGCAGGCGGAGAGGTAGCGCATGTCAGACTCGCACGATGTAACTAAAAGCGCAACACATAGGGCAATCTAGGCCGCCTAGCACAACGGGGGCGGCGCTCCGCAAAGGGGGGCTCTGTGCTTGAGCAGTGGTTAATGCTTGACCGCGCGCAAGCGCTCGATCTCCTGTTGCATTCGTTCGATCGTGGCGCGCAGCACCATCGTTTCGGCAATGGCTTCGGACAGGCGCACCATCAGCGCGCCCAGCTGCCGCCGCAGGCGCATGTTCTCCTCGCGCGCGGCTTCGATGTCAGAGCTCACCCGCCACCTGCTCGAGCGCATCGCGAACGCTCTCAACGGCATAGCCCATCGCGAGTAGAAACTGCGCGTAGGTCATGACGGCTTCATTCGCGTCGTCGAATTCGTCGACGTGCGCCTCGGACGTCACGCGGTCATTGCTGCCGCGGATTGCAATAAACTTATCCATGACGCGTGCCCCAGTTGACGCTAGGCCGCGAGGGGTGAAGCACCCAGCGATCACCCAGGCGGCGCAGGGCAAGGCGGCGCTTAGCCTGCAGGCGGCGCAGCTGCGCGCGGTCGGGCTCAAAGCGCGCGGTCGGGCGCGGACGCTGACGCCACAACACGTCGTAAAGCATCCAGCCAATCAGCCATGCAAGGCCGGCGAGGGCGAGGATCGTCATTGCTATCTGTATGTTTTCGTACATGCGGGCTCCGTCAATAGTTGCACTTGAGCTCTTCAATGCGCGCTTCTAGGTCGCGAATGCGCTTCTCTTGCAGCTCAATCACGAGCTGCTGGTTGTCGATCAGCCGCGCCTGCACGACCGCGAGCGTGTCGGCGCGCTCGACCGCCTCGCGTAGCGCGGCTACGCGGGCGGGGCTGATGGTGGTGGGGTTGGGGTTGTCCATGAACGCGACCATACCAGACAATCGCCACGCGTTGCGACAATCGCAACATAGCACCACCAGGCGGATGGGCGGCAGTGACCTTCGATCGCTCTCGATCGCAGTGCGATCGCATAGCGCTCGCAGGCAGTCGCAGCAGGCGGCCGGTGGCGTGGCCCCCACCCCCCGTGGGGGGCCACCGGCCCTGCGTAGGGGTCCAAAAGGGGGGTTTTGGGGCTCGATCGCTCGCACCTAGTAGGGGTGTGGGGAGCGATCGAGGCTGTCGGAGCGGTCGAGCGGTGGTGGTACGCTACCGGGACAGGAGGCAGGTATGCGGCAGCGTTGGACGGCGGATGAGGTGGGCGGGATTACGGCGGTCGCGCTCGGGGCGATCGCACTGGCGGCGCCCGTGGTCGGGTTCGTGGCGTACTACGCCTGGCAGCTCGGCAAGCTCGGGTGGTGGGCGGCAGAGGCGCTCGCGGCGATCTTCGTCGGCTGACGTCGCGCGCGGCGGGTGTTGCGGAATCCGCCACGCGGTGGCAGTATCGCAACGCATGAGCGCGGTCGCGACCGAGATTTCAGAAACAGCCGTTAAACCAACGGAGAGCCCGCCAGTGCCGGCCAAGCGCCCGCGCGTAGGTACGGGCGTGCCCGGCCCAGGTCGCCCCAAAGGCTCTCAGGATCGCATTACGCGCACGATCAAGGATGCCATCGAGATGGCCGCGCGTGACTGCCATCCGCGGGGCCTGGCGGGCTGGCTGGTTGAGCGTGCGCAGGGCGGCGTACAAGACCGGCAGATCTTCGCGACGATGGTCGCCAAGGTGCTGCCCGCCCAGCTGCAGGCGCAGGTCGACGGGGCAATAGTTGTGCAGCTGCCGTGGCTGCAGGGGCGCAACGTGGGTGGGTTCGTCCCATCTGCGTCCCATCACAACGTGATCGACGCGCAAGTCGTTGATATCACGATGGAAAAGGACGGCAGCCTTCGGGTTAGTGACCCGAAGCCCGCCCTCGAGGCGCCCAAAACCGCCCAATCCGACCCCCATCCCCCCATCGATCGGCAGGCGGGGGGTGGCGAGGAGTAGGGGTCCCCTCCCCCCTCTCCCGCATTCCCAAAAAGGGGTGTTGAGAAAAAATGGACATCAACACCTACCGCCCACGCGACGTATTCGTCCCGCTGCACAACCGCACCGCGCGCTGGGCGTGCGTTGTGGCGCACCGCCGCGCAGGCAAGACGGTCGCGATGTGCGCCGATCTCGTGGTGAGCGCGCTCGAGTGCAAGCACCCGAAGCCGCAGGTGGCCTACCTCGCGCCCTTTCGCGAGCAGGCGAAGAAGGTCGCCTGGCAGTACTTGAAAGATTTAACAAAACCGCTCTGGGCAAAGCCGCCCAACGAGAGCGAGCTCAAGATCACCATCCACAACAACCGCCCCGGCGACCACAGCACGATCTACTGCGGCGGCAGTGACAACCCAGATTCGCTTCGCGGACTGTACCTAGACGCGGTCGTGCTTGATGAGGTGGGCCAGATGCGCCCGAGTACCTGGTATTCCGTCGTGAGACCGGCTCTCAGTGATCGCCAAGGGAGTGCGATCTGGGCGGGGACTCCGGCTGGCAAGAATTTTTTCTGGCAACTGCGCGAAGAGGCGCGGTTGAACGCCGGCACGCACGTTCTGCTCGAGTTGCCGGCGAGCAAGACTGGGATTTTGCCCGAAGAGGAACTGCGCGACGCGCGTGCGCAGATGACCGAAGAGACCTACGCGATCGAATACGAGGTGAGTTTCGACGCCGCGGTACCGGGTGCGTACTACGCGAAGCAGATTGGAGAGCTTTATGA
>Ga0209972_10000489_pt1 | contig 38593 bp, 42 predicted proteins | sample NOAtaG_7_FD_187302 | JGI IMG/M metagenome (GOLD analysis project Ga0209972, IMG submission 187302) | Freshwater lake microbial communities from Lake Erie, under a cyanobacterial bloom - NOAA_Erie_Diel1S_2200h metaG (SPAdes) (version 2) | ecosystem: Environmental > Aquatic > Freshwater > Lake ...
AGCCTGGTATTGGAATAGCCGTAAGCTAAATGCAGTAGCCGACCAGGGTGCAACTGATGCAGTAGTAACTAAAGCAACCAAGCTTGTTAACGGAGGTACTATCGGCCTTGCCGATCGTATAAAACATTTTAAAGAGTTTCATCATTTACTATCTTAAAAAAAACAATGAAAAAGAATCTAATCAACGAAGTACGTCAACTGCAAAAGATTGCAGGTATTTTAAAAGAAGATGTAAATGTTACTTCTATCTACGACGATGCAATTAACTACGCCTACCAGATGACACCGGAGCTTATGTACGAAGACGGAGAATTAGGAGATGACGTAGAAAGCATACTTCAAGCAGAAGATGAATTTAAGGCTCTTTTGCAGGCAAAGCAAGTTAATCCTAAGAGTAATTTAGCTTATCGTAGATACTGGGAAAATGCACTTGGACACGCTAAAGGACATGGAGATATTGACGTAGAAGACTTTAAAGAATGGTTTAAAGATACTGCTGTCGAGACTCAAGCTTACCATGATATTTTTGATTCAATAATAGCTTGAATTTAAATAAAGATTGTATTTGAATATGACAAACAGAGAAATTATAAGAAGGTTAATACTAAATGAAGTAGAAAGGATGGAACCAAAAGTCCAATCTTTTGAGGACGATCCTATCAACTTTATTCTACAAAAGTATCCTACCCTCCGTAAGACTTTGGAGATGTTAATGTCTCCTGCTTTCAAGGACTACATTACAGGTATTTACATTATTGCACCTAAGCCTACTACTTTTAGAATCGTTTTGCATAACGGACAAAGCTTTATGCTTACTTTCTTAGGTAAGGCTTACGAGGCTACAGTAGGGGGAAAGAAGTTTTACCTGCAGACAATTGGTGAAAGAGAAAGAGCTACCAATGCTATTGCACGTCTATTAGCTGTTGGTAATCCTATTGAGACAAAGGGTCCCGAAGGAGAAGAGCAAGTAGCTGGTGAGCCAGAAGAAGGTGTAGAAGAAACACCACCAGAGGAGGCAGAAGCAGAAGAAACAGAAGCCTAATATAAAGCCCGGTTAAAAAAACCGGGTTTTTTGTTGGTAGTTTAAAAGCTTTTCAGTAATATATTAGAAATCGTATTTATGAGAACACGAACTATAGTAAAGACACTTAATACCGTTTGCGGAAAAACTATTACTTTTTTACAGACCGAAGGACAGCCTAATAGAATGCATTCGGTAGATGGACCTGCTCTAATCTATGCAGATGCAGATAGCAAAGCACCCGAATACTACCTCTACGGGATTAAATACTCAAAAGCCGAATGGAAAGAACGGCTTTCACAGCGAAAACCCCTGGTTTCCCTTGAGATTCCTATTGATTTTCAATAGCAAACTATTTATTAAGGTAAAAAGGTTGTAAAAATGTACAAATGAGTCAACGCGCAGCTATAAGCGATGCTATAAGGCAAGAACTTATAAGGTGTAAACAGGATCCAGTATACTTCATGAAGAAGTATTATACGATCCAGCACCCAACTAAGGGGAGAATGACCTTCAACCTCTATCCCTTCCAAGAGAAAGTACTTAAACTCTTACAAAGACATGATTATTCTATAATAAACAAGTCAAGGCAGTTAGGTATCTCTACTCTAACCTCTGCGTTTGCATTGTGGATGATGCTGTTTGAGCAAGATAAGAACGTTCTTGTTCTAGCTACTACTCAAGCTACTGCAAAAAACATGGTAACGAAGGTAAGATTTGCTTATGATAATTTACCTCAGTGGATGCAAATGCCAGTCCTGGAACATAACCGTTTAAGTCTACGTTTAAAAAACGGATCACAAATTAAAGCTGTATCAGCTGCTACCGATAGTGCACGTTCAGAAGCAGTATCCTTACTTGTAATTGACGAGGCCGCCTTTATTGATAGGATCGAAGATATTTTTACAGCCGCCCAACAAACACTTGCTACCGGCGGTAGATGTATTGCCTTATCTACACCAAACGGTGTCGGTAACTGGTTTCATAAGGAGTTTACACGTGCCCAACTTGGTGAAAATAAATTTACACCCATTAGTCTTCCATGGACAGTTCACCCTGAGAGAAATCAAGCATGGCGTGATGAACAAACAGCTCAACTAGGGCCTCGTAATGCTGCTCAAGAATGTGATTGCGACTTTTCTACATCAGGAGACACTGTGATCGAACCAGGGATTTTAAATTTTTACCAGGAAACAACTGTACAAGAGCCTGTAGAGAGGAGCGGACCTAACCATGCTTATTGGGTTTGGAATTATCCTGACCCAATGAAGACGTATATGATTGTCGCTGACGTAGCAAGAGGTGACGGTAAAGACTTTTCTACCTTCCACGTCATAGATACATTGACGGTTGATCAGGTAGCTGAGTATAAAGACCAAATTCCTACCAAGGACTTTGCACGCATGCTCGTATCTAAGGCTATCGAGTGGAATAATGCAATGCTCATTGTAGAGAATGCAAGTATTGGATGGGATGTCGTTACTACAATTCAAGAGATGGGTTATCCTAATCTCTATTATGCACCTAAGTCTGAAATTGTAGGTACACAAATTGATCTATACGTTACAAAGTTTGATAGAGGCGATGGAATGGTACCTGGATTCAGTATGAATCAGAGAACAAGACCTCTCGTTATCGAAAAAGCAAGGTCATTTATGGAGGAAAAGAGTGCTTTAATTCGTTCACAAAGACTTCTTGACGAGTGGCGAGTGTTTATTTGGAAGCATGGTAAGCCTCAAGCCTTGCAAGGGTATAATGACGACTTAGTTATGCCGTATAGCATTGGACTTTTCTTACGAGATACTGCACTTCGATTCCGTCAAACAGCTATGGATTTGACTTACGCTAGCCTCAACGGATACACTAAAACTGAACAAAACTTCCAAGTTTACACCCCCAATAACGGTTCAAATCAACAAAATCCCTGGCAAATGCCAGTAAACGGACAGCAGGACGATATAACTTGGCTGCTGGGATAAAGATATTTATTAGATATGGCAGATCAGCAACCACAAAGGAACCTATTTTCGACACTTAAACGCTTGTTTTCCACTGATGTTATCATCAGAAACGATGGAGGAACGTTAAGAACTGTCGATGTAAATCAGATCCAAGTCGATGGCGTACTTCAAACTAACGCCCTAGTCGACCGTTTTAACCGTATTTATACTACCTCTACCTCTTATGGGGTGAATTTAAACCTTTCACAAAACTATCAGAGTGCGAGAGTACAGATTTACGCCGACTATGAGGCTATGGATACTGATCCTATTATTGCTTCTGCATTAGATATTATTGCCGACGAATGTACTTTAAAAAACGCACAAGGAGACGTAATTCAAATCCGTTCATCAGATGAAAACATTCAAAAGATACTTTACAGCCTTTTCTATGACATACTCAACATTGAGTTTAATTTGTGGTTCTGGATTAGAAATATGTGTAAGTATGGTGATTTTTTCCTTAAGCTAGAGGTCGCCGAGAAATACGGAGTTTATAATGTAATTCCATTCTCTGCTTACAATATTGTACGCCTTGAAGGCACAAACCCGTCTAATCCATCAGAGGTAATCTTTAAGTATGATCCAACTGCTGCATTAGGTGCTACTGCAGGTTATTCTACCTCATATCAGAACACCGACTTAGGTATTACGTTCTATAATTATGAAATGGCACACCTGAGACTAATTGGTGATGTTAACTACCTGCCTTACGGACGTTCATATTTAGAGCCAGGACGTAGGCTTTACAAGCAGTACGTATTAATGGAGGATGCGATGATGATTCATCGTCTTACACGTGCACCACAGCGCCGTATCTTCTATGTAAACGTTGGAGCCATTCCTCCAAATGAGGTTGAGAACTACATGCAACGTATGATTAACAAGATGAAGAAAACTCCACTTGTTGATCAAAGAACAGGTCAATATAATCTGAACTATAACGTTCAGAACATGCTTGAAGACTTCTTTATTCCTGTACGCGGTAACGATTCTTCTACACGTATTGATAATGCACCACCTCTCGAGTATAACGGTATAGAAGATATTAACTACTTACTTAATAAATTATTTGCAGCACTCAAGATACCTAAAGCATTCCTTGGATATGAAAAGGATTTAACAGGTAAAGCAACATTGGCTGCAGAAGATATTCGCTTTGCACGTACTATTGAAAGAATCCAACGTATTGTTCTTTCTGAGTTAACTAAGATCGCTCTCGTTCATCTTTATGCCCACGGATACGATGATGAGTCGTTAACTAATTTCGATTTAACACTCACTACTCCTTCTATTATTTACGAGCAAGAGAGAATTGCACTTATGAAGGAGAAAATGGACCTTGCCTCACAAATGATGGAAGCAAGCTTCTTACCGACGGACTGGATTTACGATAAACTATTCCACTTCTCTGAAGAAGAGTTTGATGAATACCGTGACTTAATAATTGAGGATAAGAAGAGAATGTTCCGTATAAAACAAATCGAAGAGGAGGGTAACGATCCTGCAGAAAGCGGACAAGCATACGGTACACCCCATCAAATCGCTTCTATGTATGGCGGATATGGAACAGCACCTCTATCTGGTCAAAACGTTCCGCAGGGTTACGACGAAACGAATCCTGGAGAACCTGTTAAGCTACCAGGACGCCCTGCAAATAAAGTATCTTTAATTAACACCTCAGACGATCCTCTAGGTAGAGATAGAATGGGTGTTTACGATTTGAAATCTAAATCAAATTCTGGTGAAGACGGGCTAAGAGCCAAGTTTACCGGCGGCAGTCCGTTATCATTAAGAGAAAATAAGAATACTACTGTAGCCGCTTACTTAACTAATAAGGCTGCATTAGAATCTTTCAAGAAAAATAAGAGAGTTAACATTTACGAAAACGATAAAACCAGTGAATTGCTCGACGAATCACGCATTAGACCTGATTCAGATTTAATCTGATACGTCGATATTTATTAGTAAGCTTATCATCGATGATAAAACATAGCAAATACAAGAATACCGGTATTTTATTTGAGCTTTTAGTACGTCAGTCTACAGCAGATTTAATGTCTAACAAGGATACTAAAGCCGTTAAAATTTTCAAGAAATACTTCACAAACACGGAGTTAGGTAAAGAATATAGCCTGTACAATACTGTAGCTAGTGCACCAAAACTAACAGAATCTAAAGCTGAAATTTTAATAAACACTATTGTTGAGCAAGCAAAAAAGCTTGATAGAGTCAAATTAGATAGAGAAAAGTATAATCTTATTAGGGAAGTAAAAAAACATTACGATTTAGATGATTTTTTTAAGGCCAAAATAAACAATTATAAGATCTATGCTTCGGTATATACACTTATTGAGAATCAACTTACTAAAAAGTTCTCTGATACTAAACAGATTGTTACAAATAAGCTCACTCTCCTTGAGCACATTACTAAAGAGTCTTTAACTGAAAAGAAAGTCGCCTCTAAAGTAGTAGAAGAATTTATGAAAGAGGACAAGGAGATCAGAATTCTTGCCTATAAGATATTGGTTGAAAAGTTTAACGACAAATACTCAAGTCTCTCCCCAGAGCAAAAGGATTTATTAAAAGAATATATTAACAACGTCTCTGATACTAAGAGACTAAGAACCTATCTCAATACAAAACTACTCGAGGTTAAAAGCGAGCTCGTAGACTTAAAGTCTAACGTCGGAGATAAGGTTCTTAAAATTAAATTAAATGAGGTTTTGAATTTTATTAAGCCCCTCGGTCCAAATGATTCTATAAAGGACGAGGTATTGATTGGCTTAATGCAGTACTATCAATTGATCAGTGAGCTCAAAGCCGTCAAATAATGAATAATCAATTCGCTACACAGTTTTTACTTGAAGATCTCGACGATTTATCTCACGAAGAACTACCTTTTGATATCGAGGCTATGATCGAAAAGGCTATGTCTTTCGGTTTAACCCGGATTGAGGCATTAGCAATGGTACAAGACATTATTAAGGGCTTCAAACTAGACGAAGACGGCGCTGCTGCAGCACCTGCAGGAGGCGGAGGTAGTACAACAGGAGGCGGATCAACAGCTGGAGCCACATTTACACCCGGAACGGGAGAGCAATATGCTGCCGGTACACGAAAGAAGAAGGTAAGAGAAGATGCCCCTCGTCTTGCTGGAAATCCTGCGAAAACTAATAAACAGGGAACTAAAAATTTAACTGCATATAAAAATTTTGGTTTTACTAAAGCACCAAGTGCAGAAGAGGCTGGAAAAAATATTAAAGGAGTACAGGTTAAGATGCTCTGGAAAGAAGGGCAAACTCCTGCCTGGGATCAAGTAAAAGAGTACGTGCTAAAACTAGCCAAACATTACGGCTACGGAAACGATTACGTAGAGTACATGAAAGGTTGCTATGAGCAAGGATTAATCGTTAACCCGCAGGACCTGGAAACTTGTACTGCCGGATATGGTGAAGCCCTTCGGGAATATATCAACGAATCACGAGCTTATTCTCAGTTCAAAAAACAGACAGCCGTTAGATCAAAGGACGAGCAAATGCACGAAGCAGTAAAAATGATTCATAAGAAACTAGAAGAAGTATCCAAGCTCGTAGAATTCGCTCAGCAAATGAGAACTGAGTTATCTGAGGGTGAAAATACTCTCGAATACAAGCATAACACTAAAAAGATCTTCGAAAAAATCAATTCTAAAGTAGTAGAAGTATATACAAAAACTAGAGATTTAAAATGAAATTACAGCTTAACGAAATAAAAAGAATGCAGCGTATAGCTGGCATTTTAAAAGAAAATGAAGGCATGAGTTTTGATATTGATGATAATAAAGAAAAATTTGTTAAATATATTGTTGTTAATAGAGATATATTATTAAAACATTACGATGATATCATGCGATGGACTGAAACTGGTAAAAAATCTAGTGAGTACAACGATCTATTACAGGCTATTAAGAGTTTTGATGATGAAATAAAAGATACTCCGTACCCTAAACTAAAAAGACTCTTATTCAACTATCGTGTAGGGGAACTTGATGATATTGCTGATAATATTAGAGACTATAAAGAAAATAGCAATCAGAAACAGATGTAAATCTATCTAAATTTAAAATGAAACAGCGACTAGACGAAATAAAAAGAATACAGAAGCTTGCTGGCATCATCAATGAAGATATGAGTGTAGACGATCAAGGAAATCTTCAAGTTGATTATAAATTCAAAATAGGTCAAACAGTAGAATCTTACGGGGAGAATATTGTACATAAAATACTAGATAGAAGACCTAGCTGGAAAGCAGTTGAAGAAGACCCAAACGATCCGGAATATATAATGAAAAATACAGAGTATAATTTAGAGGAGGAAAATATGTTTAATCCTTGGTATTTAATTGAACCTGTAAATACGGAAGAAGATGGAGATTATATGTTCTGGTGGCCTGAAGATGAATTAGAATTGATAAGAAATTAAAATAAAGTATATGGCAAAAGGAAAAGGCGGTGAATCTAGAAAGATCACTTTCGGAAAAAGAAAAACAGGTTCTGCACAAAAGAGTTTCAACAAACATAGTCCGCGGCCTAAGAAATACCGCGGGCAAGGAAGGAGACCCTAAAGATATTTATTACTATGAAGAATATTCAAGCTCAATACCAAGACCTGTTAGAGGGTAAAATGTCCAAAAGTAATTTCATGCGTAATGTACGTATGCAATTTCCCCAACACGTATCACCTACTACGTCTTTCGATGATTCTGTAAGAATCCTAAAAGGTAAGCGTATTTTAAGTGAAAATACAAACACTGCAGAATCAATTAGAAAACTTGCTCCTTATACAGTTGCCCAGGAAATATCACATGATCTTGATCATGCAATGTATAATTTCACTGTTCAAAACGGTTCTCCTGATCCAGAAGAAGAAGAAGATATGATCAGAAATCTCGTAGAACAGTATGTCGAAAGAAATAAAATCGATAAAAGTATTGCTATTAAATACTTAACCAACAAAGCTTGGTGGGAAAATCTACATTATGCTCTTGAAGATATTAAGATAGGCATCCCTAAAATACGTCGAGATCGTAAAAAAGGGCAAGTAAGGTTTGGAACACTGGGATTAAACGAAGCAAAAAAGCCTGAAGGCGTTTACGGTCATAATCCAAACGCCGAAAACGATACCTATAGAGGTATTGATCATTTGAACTACTATCAGGTTTATCATGGCATTCAATATGAACTTGCAAAGATGCCGGAAATTACTGACGAGAATTACGTTAAAGCTAGAAAGAAAGTCGTTGACACTATTTTAAAAGATCCTGATGCTTACAAACAATTACAGCTTGCAAACTTTAAGGCTGTAAAGGAAATGGATAAGGATCTTGAAATGAAAGATGTAAAGAAAAACAACCTGACCGATAAGCCTAACGAGATGAAGGTCGTAGCTAAAGATGCTAAGCCTAACACACAAGATACTCTCGAAAAGAAAGAAAAGAGAAAAGCCAAGAACGGTAAAGGTCTTCAACACATGACCCAAACTCCTAAAGGTAAGCTTGAAGCATTTGCTACCCCCGGTAAGGAGAAGGTAATGGCACTCAAAGAACATATTCTCGATGAAATGACTACCCAGAACCCTCATCATGAGGAATTTCACAAGGGGATGGAGGTTTATAAAAAAAAAGGTGACGGTACCCCGGGATCGGTAATCGAATTCGACGGACATACAGCTACAGTTCAGTGGCAGGATGGTCACAAAGAAGACCTGCAGAAAAACGTCCTTACAAAAATCAAGCCTGAAAAGACTACTATGGAGCTTCCTTCTAGTGAGATGAAGCCTCGTACAATGGTTAAGTGGAGTAATAACGAAGAAAAAGTAAACGAAGATCCTGTAGGACAGCAAGCTGCTGGCGATCCTGACCAGGAGAAAGAAATGCGCGACACTCTTATAAAAAAAGAAGATAAAAAGGCTAGTCTTAAGGATAAGTTAATGAAGACTGTAAAAGAGCTCTTATTTAGAGATAAGAAAACAGGTAAAGTGCAATCCTTTCAGCAGAATGATCCAGCTATAAAAGATCCACAGTTCAATCAAGTATTTACAAAAGCACAATGAATAAGCAAGTCCTTATAGAATATTTACCATTCACGCCTCTACCTAGACAGCTACATGAGGCTAGAATGAATCCTAAAGCACCTCTTATTGTAGCCGGTCTTGTACAGGCTGCCGACAAACCTAATGCTAACAGACGTATTTACGATTTTGATACTCTTGCAAAGCAAGTTCAACTCTATATTGACGGGCCTATAAAGGAAAGAAGAGCACTTGGCGAACTCGATCACCCTGAATCTTCAGTTATCAACCTCAAGAACGTTTGTCATAACATTACACGTCTTTGGTGGGAGGGAAAAAATTTAATGGGTGAATTCGAAATTTTAGATACTCCATCAGGAAATATCTTACGTGAATTGTTTATGAACAATATAACAGTAGGAGTTTCTTCTCGTGCTATGGGATCGGTAACACCAATTGGTGAAGGCCTTGTTCAGGTAGAAGATGACTTAGAATTAATCTGCTGGGACTTTGTATCAACTCCATCTACGTACGGTGCTTACGTAAGACCGGTTGGAGGATTAAACGAATCTTACGACCCAAATGGCGGAGAAGGTAGAAAAAGTAGTATAAATAAACTTATTTCTGATATTATTTGCACCCAAAGCGGTGTGTGTTGCATTAAGTAAAAAACTTTTTTACTAAGAATCAAGGTTTTCCGTACAGGCAGGGATATTTATGATAGTATGCCATCCTAATATGGCATTTTGTATTCTATACACCCTTATATTGCTACACTCTAATTAGCAATCCCCGAAACAAATTTAAGATGGAAAATCAAGAATTGTTTAAGCAAGCAATCCTTGACGCAAAGGCTGTTCGTGAGACTGCAATGGCTGCCGCCAGAACTACTCTCGCTGAACATTTTGAGCCTTTTATCAAGGAGACCATGGAAAAGGAACTCACTAAAGAAGAGGACGATACCATGGAAGAGGCTACTGAAATGGAGGAAGCTGCAATGCATCATAAAAAAGATGAAATGCATAAAGAAGCTACCGAAATGGAAGAGTCTACACTAGATGAGATCCTAGCCGAGCTAGACGCCCTTTCTGAAGAGAAAGTAGAAGAAGAGGCTGATCTAGAAGAGGATGCTCATGTTAAAGGAGACGGCTACACTGGTAGCGCTACTGAAAAAAAGAAAACTGGTTACGATGAAAAAGCCCATACCTCTAAAGGCGGTACCGGGTATCCTGAAAAGGCAAAAAGCTCCATTCACGAAGCTGAAGAAGATGATGAAAAAGAAAAGGAAGATCACGGAGCCGAAGAGGCTGGTGAGGACCTGACTAAAGACGTCGAAGCAGCTGAAGGTGGTGAAGAGCAAGAAGTAGTTGACATCACTGTAGGAGAATTGAAAGACATCATTCGTGATGTATTCATGCAATTACAGGGCGGTGGAATGGCTCCTGAAGCCCCACTAGATGGCGGTACTGATCTTGCAGCCGATTTAGGCGGTGGTGAAGAAATCGAAGCAGGAGAAGAAGAAATTTCTCTTGATGAAATTCTTGCCGAACTTGAAAAAGAAGAGAAGGTTGAAGAAGGAGCTGCTGCTGGAGAAATTCCTGGCGGTCAGATCGATTCCAAAGCCGGAGACGTTTACAAAGTAGAAGAGATGAAGAAAGAACTTAACGAAGCCGTTAAGACTATCAAGGCTCTGAAGACCGAGTTGAACGAAATCAATTTGTTTAGCGCAAAACTTCTTTACGTTAACAAAATTTTCAAGGCAAAGAACCTTTCTGAATCACAAAAAACAAAAGTTATCAACGCATTTGACAGAGCAACATCTGTTAAAGAGGTTGAGAACACTTACAAAACCTTACTTGAATCTATCAGTGCTGATACTAAAAAATCATCACTTAAAGAGTCTGTAGGTTTTGCATCAAAACCAATCGGTAGCGCTCCAGCTCGTCCGATTGTTGAAGCCGATGCCTTCGTATCAAGATGGCAACAGCTTGCTGGAATTAAATAAACAATTTTTTTCAAAACTAAACATTTCTAAAAAATGTCAAACTTAGTGCAATCCCTTTTAGAAAGTGCTAACCCATACAACGATCAAATGGGTGTTAGCCAAAAGCTTGCCAAGAAATGGGCCAAATCTGGTCTTCTTGAGGGTTTGAAGGATTACGACCGCACAAATATGGCCGTTATTCTTGAGAACCAAGCCAAGCAACTCGTACTCGAGCAATCTTCAACTGGTGGTGGTGTAACCAACGGTGCTACCTTTACTCCTGGTAATGGTGAGCAGTGGGCTGGTGTAGCTCTACCTCTTGTTCGTAAGATCTTCGGACAAATCGCTTCTAAAGAGTTCGTTAGTGTTCAACCAATGAACCTTCCTGCCGGTCTAGTATTCTATCTAGACTTCCAGTATGGTAACAATATCCCTACACCGTTCCAAAAAGGACAATCCGTGTATGGTACTTTGAACCAAACTCCTAACAGCGGATTCGGTAACTTAGCTTCCGGAGGTCTTTATGGCCAGGGCCGCTTTGGTTATTCAATTAACCAATTCTCTGCTTCTTATTTTTCCGGTTCAGCTACTGCTACTCTTGCTACTTTCCAAGATGTAAACTTTAATACAGCTTACTCTCAGTCTGTAGTAGACAACAAGATGATCAAAATCAGCATCAACACTGGTTCTTTGGTGATCGATACTAACGGAGTTCGTGCTTTCGAAATCTCCGGTAGCAACAATACGTCTATCTCTCCTAGCACTCTTATCAATGACTTCACAGTTATTAGCGGTGCTAACTTGGTATTCTTTGTTAGCGGTTCAACACTTGCTACAGTACAAACTTCACTTTCTGGTTCTGGTGCCGATAACGCCGTACCTGGTGTAGTATTGTTCTATAACAAGTCTACTAACTTCGCAACTCGTGGTGACTTCGAGGATGCTCCTCAAGATACACCTACTCCATTCTCTAACCCGAACGCAGCTGCTTCTGCCTCTATCGTTATCCCTGAGATCAACGTGCAGATGAAGTCTGAGACCATCTCTGCTAAGACTCGTAAGTTGAAAGCACAGTGGACTCCTGAATTCGCGCAGGATTTGAATGCTTACCATAGTCTTGACGCTGAAGCTGAATTGACTGGTATGCTTTCTGAGTACATCTCTCTTGAGATCGACCTCGAAATCCTTGACATGTTGATTGAGAATGCACAGACAGTTGCTAACTGGTCTGCTCAAATCGGCCAGCAAATCAACGCTGCTGGTACTGCTTATGTAAGCAATACTGCCGGTGCTTATTACAACCAAATGTCTTGGTTCCAAACTTTGGGTATCAAGCTTCAGGCTGTATCTAACAAGATCCATCAGTTGACTTTACGTGGTGGTGCTAACTTCCTAGTATGTTCTCCAACTGTAGCTACAATTCTTGAGTCTATCCCAGGATTTGCTGCTGACACAGACGGAGCTGCAGACACTATGAAGTATGCCTTCGGTGTTCAAAAGATCGGTGCTCTTAACAGTCGTTACAAGGTTTACAAAAACCCATACATGACTGAGAACACAATCTTAATGGGCTTCCGTGGTAACCAATTCCTTGAGTGTGGTGCAGTTTATGCTCCATATGTACCATTGATCATGACACCTCTAGTGTACGATCCAAATACCTTCACACCACGTAAAGGTATCATGACTCGTTACGCTAAGAAGATGATCCGTCCTGAGTACTATGGTAAGGTATATGTATCTGACCTTCAGGTAGCTCAAGCTAGCTAATAACTTAGACTAGTTTAAAAATAAAGACCGGCCCCGTAAGGCCGGTTTTTTATTGTATCTATATCAATAAGTTATAGTCTCACTATCTCTAGATTTTATTTAAGGAGCCTAACTATTTATATCAAATGAAGTGTGCATGGTTGACTCAATAGTTACAAAAAAGAAAAAACTCAAGAATCCTATCAAATTTCAGGTTACGCTCAATGAAGAGCAGAAATTAGCTAAAGCAACGATTCTCAGGAACAAGATAACAGTTCTGAGAGGAGGTGCCGGATCGGGTAAATCGATGGTAGCCGCACAAGCAGCCCTAGATTTACTATTTACTAGACAGGTCGAGAAGGTTATTCTAACAAGACCTGCCGTAACTGCTGGTGAAGAGTTAGGTTTTATGCCTGGAGATAAGGACGCAAAACTCGCTCCCTACACGGCAGCCATATACGATAACATGTATAGGCTCTACAGTAAGGAGAAGATCGATAAAGAGATTATAGAAGGGAGAATTGAGGTAATTCCGGTGGCGTTTATGAGGGGTAGAAACCTAACAAACTGCTGTGTAGTAGTAGATGAGGGACAGAATATAACGCATCGACAAATGGAGTTGATACTTGGAAGAATATGTGAAGGAAGTAAAATGGTTGTCTGTGGAGATGTTGCTCAAATTGACTTAAAAGATAAAAAACTATCAGGTTTTAATTTTATATGTAACAACTTGACAAGTGTTCCTGGTTTTGAAGTAGTAACATTAAAGACTAATCACCGTGATCCGATTGTAGAGGATATCTTAAAAATTTACATCGATCATAGAGACTAAAAAACATGGCAAACCCTATTATTTACGACGGATCACCAGGGCCAATATCAGGTAGTACACCATTTGGCTTTTACGATAACGATCCGGAATATCAGAACGACGGTCCAAAAGTTGCTAACTACTGTGCACGAAAATTAGGCTACCCAGTACTAGATGTCGAACTTGACGATCTCAACATTTACGCATGTTTTGAAGAGGCAGTATCAATCTATGCTGAAGAGCTTTATCAACTTAAGATAAAAGATAACTACCTAACTCTTGAAGGACAGCCTACTGCTTCACTTTTAAATAACACTGTAGTATCTCCTAACTTAACCAACATGGTTAACATAGCAGAAACCTACGGACAGGTAGCAGGAGTGGGAGGATTTGTAAGTTGGAAAAGCGGTTCTTTAGATCTTCTACCTGGACAGCAAAACTATAACGTGTATGATTGGGCTGTTGCATCACAGAGCATGGATCCAGGAGATAGAATTATCATTCAGAGAATAATGTACCAAGCTCCTCCTGCTATTTACGGGTACGGGTATGGCGCCTACTACCCACAGCTTGGAGGATCGGGTGCATGGCCTGGCGATTGGGGCGGATATGGCGGTATGGGATATGGAGGAAATAATAGTGTAACTTACTACCCTGTATTTTGGGATATTCAGAGAATTCAAGAGCTAGAAATGTCAAACGACGTACGTCTACCTGAATGGTCTTTTGAATTGATCGGTACTAACTTGAGAATAACACCTGTACCTTTAGGAGGCAACTATGGAGGTTACAGACAGTGTGTATCTATCCAGTATGCATTCCAGTCAGACTTAATGTCCCTTACTGAAAACAGTCCATACGGTAGTAATCAGGGGCTAGTAGCAAATCCTGCATTAGCACCATACGGCCTTATTACCTACTCAGATATCAATCAACCAGGTAAGCAATGGATCAAGGAGTATACTGCTGCCCTAACATCTGAATTATTAGGCTTGATACGTGGAAAATACCAGACTGTTTTGATTCCCGGTGCTGAAGCTACACTCAACTACAACGACTTAATCACACGCGGTAAAGAGATGCAAGTGGCTTTGCGTGAAAAATTGAGGACTGATCTTGAGGATATGTCTAGACAAAAGCAACTTGAAAGAAAACAGTCAGAGAACAATTCTTTGAGTGATACATTGAATAATATACCGTTGATGGTTTATATAGGATAACTATGGCATTATTTGGAACAGTCAGAGATGCAAATATGCAATTTGGTGTAGCAGCCGAATTTGTAAATAACGTAGTCACCCAGCAAATAGGGTATTATAAGGTAGTTCTCCCTGCAACTCCGCCAAATATGTATGGTGAAGCATTCGTCAAGCAGTATATAGGGCCAGTACTCTTGAACTGTTTGATAGTGAGAGGAGACTTTACAACTGTTACTGATAATAATTTTGGTCCTGATAGTAGACGAGAAGTAGATTTCCGCTTTTTAAAACCAGATCTTGAAGCAGCTAACGTAGTGCCTGAAACAGGAGACATTATAATGTATAACGAACTCTACTACGAAGTAGATAATACAAACGAAAATCAGCTATTCCTCGGAAAGAACCCTGATTACTCGTATTCAGCAGGATTAAACAACTTCGGCGGTAGCTTCTCAATTATTCTTAACACCCATATGACTTCACCAGAAAGATTGGGTATAACACAACAGAGACTCTAATATGTCGCAGATTGTACGACCGCAGAATAGGAGAGAGTTTATGGATAAGCTCATTGTTCCGGCTGATCCTCAGTATGGAAATCCTAATCTCGTATTTTCTGAGCCATTTAAGCCCGGACAGCCTGAATTCAATAGAGCATACGAGACTGCATTTGAACCTATAGCAGACAAAAAATACTCAATAGGACTTGAGGATATTGATTTATCAATAATGTACCATTTTACAAACGTTCTTAAGCTTACGGTATTTCAAAACAATTCTACGGTACTGGTTCCGATCATTTACGGATCTCCTGAAAAATGGAAATCAATTCAAAAGGATGGATATTATCGCGATAATGCTGCAAGAATCATGTCTCCTCTGCTTGTCTTTAAAAGATCTTCAGTAGTTCAAAACCGTACTCTAGGAAATAAGATTGACGGTAATGCTGCAAAAAATGTACAGCTCTACGAAAAGCCTTTTTCTAGAAAGAATATATACGATAACTTTAATGTTCTACAAAATCAAAAGCCGCAGAGAGAATATACAGTAGTAGTAACTCCTGACTATGTCACTGTAAATTATACTGTTATAATGTGGACTAACTTTGTAGAACAAATGAACAAATTAATTGAAGCAGTTAACTTTGCTTCTAATTCTTACTGGGGAGACCCCGATTCTTTTCAGTTTCTCGCTAAGACTGAAACGTTTAATGACGCCCAAGTCTACGAGCAAGGTGAGGATAGACTTGTAAGAACTGAATTTGATCTCACTGTAAACGGTTATTTGATTCCGGATTCACTGAATGCATATCTCGCACAGCTATCTGGAAAGACCTACAATATCTGTAAAATAGTGTTTACCACCGAGCAGGTCCAGTAACGCCAGGTTGTTTATTGTTGCGGAATTAACTATTTATAAACAAATTTCTTAGGCGTGGCCAATACTATTTCACTCGCGGGTATATCACCCGGCCAAATAATTGAAGCCGATCAGCTCCAAAGGGTTATATATGCGTTGAACGGAGTAAGTGGTAGCGACATTATAATGTCCGGCAGCCTAGGGGTTACCGGATCGGCCGAGTTTTCTAGTTCTGTAGTGTTTTTTGCAGGCGCAACTGGATCTTTATTTGGTACTTCTAGCTGGGCTCTCAACGCTATAACAGCATCTTACGCACTCAACGCTGCAGGAAGCGACACCGGATCCCTTCTCTTAACCGCTTCTTTCACCAACCCTTCTATTACTTTTACAAAAGGAAACGGAACTACTTTCTTAATTAACTTATCAACGTTAGTTCCAAACACAGCATCATATGCCCTCAATGCTGGTACTGCTTCATACTTTAGCGGTTCAATTTCAAACGCAATTTCCGCTTCTTATGCATTAAGTGCTTCATATTCGTTATTTGCAGCTACCGCTTCGTATGCTCAAATATTTCCTTTCACTGGTTCAGCTATAATTAGCAGCAGTTTAAGTGTAACAGGTAGCGCAAATGTTACCGGTTCGTTATTCGTTAACGGATTACTAGTCGGTGCTGATACTGGCGCACAGTTAGCTATATGGCGATACACTTCAAGTCTCTTAACAGGAGTAGATCCTGGCCCCGGCTACTTTAGACTCAATGCAGTATGGTCCTCATCACCGAATTCAGCATCTTTTGATAATTTTGCCTATAATCCAAGTGTTAGTTTCTCTGGCTACTTAGATAATCTTACTGTAGGTACTATAATTAAACTCGTTAGCCTTACCGAAGGCGGTACTTACAAGTTATTACAAATTACTAGCACTACTCCACCTGAAACCGGCTACGAAACATACGGAGTATCGCAGTTAACATCAGCAGGTAATGATCCTAATGATGGCGATCAATTCGCATTCATTCCTGTAGGTTCACCAGGTGTAGGCTTTGATACTATTGCCAATCCAGGTCCAGGTAGAGTGATTTTATCAGACGGATCTACCAACGCAGCCTCCGCTTCTGTAAATCTGATATTTACAGGCAGTAATTTTCTCGTAACCGGCTCTACGATTTTCAATGCAATACAAGGAGAAACCAATATTGTAACTGTAAGATCAGGTAGTGCTAACTACTTAACAATAAATACAGCTAGTTTTTTCGACATATATAGCAATCTGTTTAATGTACGTAACCAAACTACACAGCAACCTGTATTAACTGTAAGTCAGAGTATAGTTCAAATAGCAACTCATTCAGTAGCACCAGCCGGTACAGCACCAAATGGGGGATTATATTTTACTTCTACGAGTTTCTACGTAGGTCTGGACTAAAAATAACTATTTATTACCGTAAAACCTTAAATCAAAATGGCAAATTGGAAAAAAGTCGTAGTATCGGGTAGTGCAGCCGAACTAGATAGTCTCAGAATAGCAAATAACGGGCTAGTAGTAACCGGATCGGTGAAAGCTGGTCTGAGTAATTCAAACCAAGCTAACATCGTTTCTTACGATACAGCAACTGGCCAGTTCTTCTATCAAGGAACCGGTTCATTTACTGCAACTACTGCTTCTTATATCCTAAGCTCTGGTGTTGATGGTCCTCTAGGAATGAATAGCATTGCTAGCGCTTCACAAGCACTTACTGCATCTCTTGCTCTAAGAACTACTGGAAGTCTTTCTCAAGTAGCAAGTAGAGGTATTGCACCATTTAGCTTTGACGGTAGTACAAACGTGCAAATCGAAGTAAGCGGTGCTGCTCAATTAAATAACAATCAAATTACAAAATGGGATTCTACAGATGGTAAGTTTGTGAATTCTAGTGTATTTGATAACGGTACTTACGTTTACGGTAGCACTAGCCTGAGATTTACAGGTACAGAAACACAGCTCACAGGTTCGTTTACAGGTTCATTTGCCGGCGAATTCGTAGGAGTTACCAACCTACCTGATTTAACTCAAGGTACTGGTATTACAGCCTTTACTTATGACGGTGGTGCAACTGCTACTGTAGCAGTATCTGGAGCCTCTAGCTTAACAACTGATAAGATTACAAAATGGACCGGTGATGCATTTGCAAATACCAGTCTTTCTGATAACGGAACAGTAGTCAGCGGTGCTAGTTCAATTCAATTGACCGGAACTAATTCAAGCCTAACCGGTTCATTTACCGGATCATTCAAAGGCGACGGATCTCAGTTGACCGGACTAGTAACGACCTTGAAGATTACCGGTTCTTATTCTACAGAACCTTCAACCTTTACCACTGTTGATCTCCTCAACCAAGGATTAACAATTGCAGGTACACTCAATGAGATCAACGTTACTGCTTCTGCACAAACAGTAACTATCGGACTACCTGGATATGTTGAAGTAACCGACCTAACTGTTAATAACAACTTAGTTGTACTTGGTACTGCTAGCTTCCAAAATACAACTAACTTAGAGATCAAAGATAGATTCATCCTCTTAGCTTCTGGTTCAAATACGCCCGGCGATGGAGGTTTAGTTGTACAGCAAGCAACTCAAGACGTAGGAGAGCTATTCGGATTCGATAACGGAACCCAAAGATGGGCTGTAACAGGATCATTCAACGCTTCTCTTTCATCTTTCACACCTGATGCATTCATGGCAGCAGTAGTAGAGGGAGCTAGCGGAGATCCAACCACAGCACCTGCTAAGTATGTAGCAAAAGGTAATATATTCGTAGGAAGCGATGAAACAATTTGGATTTATTCTTAATAGGTTTTTAAAAAAGATAGTTATGGGGTTTAACGCAAGAAATCTAACTGTAAATAACAACAGCGTAGAGGAGCCCAAACCGGCTCCTTTACCTGTTTTAAATTTAAAAAAAGACGAAGTTGAGCATCTTTTGAATCTCGTTCGAGAATCTCATTTTAAAGGAGAACACGTTCAAAAAATCTTTGAACTCGTGTTAAAACTACAGGATTACTATATTAAGCTTCCCTGATTCTCTGCTATTTATATTAAGGACAGCACTGTTGGCCCGGTAAGGGAAGTAGGCGTATACACGGCATAAGTGTATGTATCTAACCGCAGAAGAAACTGTCACAATATAGTATGCCAAATTGGAAAAAACTCATTGTCAGTGGATCAGATGCATCACTGAATTCTCTCGTAGTAGCTACAAACGTCAATGCCCAGTCCTTTACAGGATCACTGTTTGGTACTTCTAGCTGGGCGTTAAACGCTACTACTGCCTCTTTTGTTACTGCATCCAACGTATATGGCCCTTATGGAGCAAGTAGCGTATTGAGTGCTTCTTACGCACAGACTGCTTCTTATGCCGTAAATATTACAGTATCAGGAGCTATACAAAATGTAGACTATATTGATTTCGATACTACAGCTAGCTACACACTTGCAGAAGGAAGGCTAGGATGGGATAGTGGAGATGGAACATTACAATTAGGTTTAGCTGGCGGAACCGTACAGTACTCTGTCGGTGAAACGCTTTATGCATATGTATATAATGCAGAAGCAACCACTCTGACAAAAGGACAGGCAGTCTATATTTCCGGATCACAAGGAAACAGGGTTGCCGTCAAATTAGCAAACGATTCCGGAGATCCTTCTTCTGCAGGAACATTAGGGTTAGTTGCCGAAACTATTGCTGCAGGAGGTACAGGATGGGTAATTACTGAAGGTCCTTTAAGAAAGCTAAACACCCTAGGATTGACAGCAGGAAAGCTCGTTTTCCTCAGTTCTACCCCAGGGGACTACACTCAGACACCTCCCACTGCCCCAAGCCATAGTGTAAGACTAGGATACGTAGAAAGAGTTAGTGCAACAGTAGGATCAATTTTCGTTAAGGTCGATAATGGGTATGAAATAGGAGAACTTCACGATGTAGTAGATAACACAACAACATCTTCATACGGCGATTTACTTATTAAGAGCGGTAGTGTTTGGATTAATTCAAAACAACTTACCGGCTCCTACACATTAACAGGTTCGTTAAGTACAAGCGGTTCAAATGTCTTTATTGGTAACCAAACAGTAACTGGTAGTTTATTTACTAGCGGATCAAATACATTAATTGGATCTACAACATTAACCGGTAGTTTAAATATTACTGGATCTACTACTCAAGTAGGTAATAACAACCTAGTAGGTAATACATCGCTATCTGGAAGCCTGACTATATCAGGATCTCAAGGCGCCTCAACACCAACTATTAATATTTTTGGTGACATAGAGCAGACAGGTTATACTAGATTCCTTCCAGTAACAACAAATATAAACACATCAATATCTGCCTCTTACATTTATGTAAGTGGAACTACAAATGACTTATATTTCTCTCAAAATGGAGCTGGATATAGTAATACAACTCGTTTACGTTGGTTAGAAGGTAATTTATACACAGGTTTATTAAACGGCGGTGTAATTACCTCACAATCATCCACAGTTTACCAGATATCAAGTGGTAGCGGTATTATAGTTAATTTAAACGCAAGTTTAAATGATAATCCATACCCTACAGTCCAATACTTAAACTGGCCTAATCTTTCAGCTAGTATTGCTCCTTTTACAGCATCTTATGACCAAGCATTTGTTGGTATTGATTCAACAAACAACATTTTTGCTCAAGGAACACCTTTCTCTAACGGCCAATTTGATACTGTAATAAACATTGGTAACGTACTATTCCAAAACGGATCTACAATTAATGGTTTTAAAACACAACCTTCTGTAGCATATGGTTTTGAACAATCACAAAATGTATTTAATAGAGCATTTGGACCATTAAAATTATCTGGTTATACTTTATCTCCTAGTGGATCAAGTACAGGAAGTTTAATAGTAGGAAGCGGTACTGCTTATGCACCTGGGTCTAATTACACAATAGATCCAAATGAACCTTATTATACAGTTGACTCTGGTACTAATATATCTAAAATATTTAGATACTATCAATCAGGATCTAGCTGGGTTTATAATACAAATGCTGGTGCTGGTTTTACAACTGTAGATCCAACTCAATATTCTAATAATGGTGTTTTAACAAACGTAGGCGCCGGTAACTGGTCTGTTCAAAGAGTGTTCTGGTTCCCTAATAGTGTAACTAAAGCAATAGTGGTTTACTACGGTAACGCCATTTATGCTACTGAAAATGATGCTCTTGCAAACATCCCGTTTGAATCGTTTGTTGAAGCACCAAATACAGCAGCTAATGCTATTTACCTTGGAGCTATTGTAATTAACGGTAGCGGTGTATTTACAAACCCTAGTACTTTTACAATCTACCCCGGAGGCCTATTTAGGCAAGTAGGAGGATCTGGAGGCGGAGGATCAGTAGTAACACAAACACTATCCGGCCTGTCTGACGTTAACATATCTGGACCAACTGATTACCAACCTCTAGTTTACAGTACAACTCAAGCAAAATGGATTAACGCATCCTTTATCAGTGCTTCTATTTCAGGAAATGCAGCTACAGCAACAACTGCTTCCTACGTACTAAACGCAGTATCGGCATCGTTTGCAACTAGTGCGTCTTATGCCCTTTCAAGCTCTTATGCCTTGAATGCGACTTCTGCATCAAGTGTAACTGGAGGTACAACAAATTACGTAGCTCTTTGGAAAACAAATACAGCATTAAGCCGTAGTGCTTTTTATCAAGACCCAAATAACAATAACTACGTAGGTTTATTTACTAACGCACCTTCTTACAGTCTGGATGTTCTCGGGGACGTAAGAGCACAAGTAGACTTGCGCGGTGAAGCTAAGGTATATTTCCCGAACCTAGCAGAAGGATCTCCGTCTACAGATGTATTGATCTGGGATTCAGCTGTCGGCCAACTCTACCGTACCGGATCCAGCGGATTAAGCGTAGGTAGTGCCTCCTTCGCCACTTCTGCATCTAGAGCAATTAGTTCAGCAACAGCTTCTTATGTATTACAGTCTATATCTGCATCTTATGCAGCTACAGCCTCTTCAGCAGATAACTTTACTATTAGAAATAACTTCTTTGTACCTTCAATAAGTGATCAAAGGATATTGTATAAATCAGGAAGCGCAGTAACTGGGTCAAATGATTTTACTTGGAATTACACCTCAAATCAATTAACAATCAACGGAGGTGCTGCTTCCGGACAGATACAAGTTAATCCATTAGGCGTAGACGGCGTTTATTTAGGTGCTAGAGCTGGAATAACTGCAGGAGAAGCAGGTCTTTATAGCGCTAACAGCGATCAATCAATCGCACTCTATGATCCTGGTGTAAACAGCTACTATTACAGTAACGGTAATTATAAGTTTGACGGTAATATCCATCAATTTACAGGATCTGCAGCAATCACTCAAAACGTTACCGCCTCTAATGCACTTATTACAGGTACAATTACGGCACAGACCCTCGTTGTACAGACTGTCACTTCTTCAATCGTTTATTCTTCAGGTAGTAACAGGTTCGGTAATCAGTTAAGTGATACACAGCAGTTTACAGGATCGGTATCTATTACTGGATCTCTGGCCGCAAGCCTGACTAATGTTGATCAAACTAATATCGTAGGCTATAATACGTCTACCGGTCAATTATTCTATCAATCTACAAGTTCACTAAGTGTCACTTCGGCATCCTATGCTGCTACAGCAAGCTATGCTACCGTATTTAACATCTCATCTTCACTATACTCTGCAGGAGCAAGAACAGCACCGGCCGGGGCAGAAACAGCTATCATAACCCTGAATACAGGGTCATATACAGCTGCATTCTTTGATTACACAGTATCATCAGGATCAAATGCTAGGGCCGGTACAGTAATGTCGGTGTGGAATGGTGCAAGCGTTCAATATACAGATAATTCAACACTTGATATTGGAGGTACTTCTGATATTACGTTGAAGGTAGAAGTAGGAGGTGCTAACGCCCAGCTAGTAGCTACAACAACGACATCTGCTTGGACGGTGAAAACAACCTACAGATTAATATAAAGCTTATGTATCAAGTACAAATGGAATTTATTCCAGGTAATGATCAAATTTGGGTAGCACGTCTCAATCCAAACGATCCGGTATATGAATACCCGACCCTTATGGAAGCAGAAGCAAAAGCATTTGAGTTAGAAAGTGCCGATCCAACCAATAGAAAGTATAGAGTTGTAGAGGTATAACTATTTATATACAAAACCCCTATCTCAGGGAAAGTGAACTGAGATGATATAATATGGCTAACGAGTTTGTAACCAGGTGCGGATTAGTATCCCGCGATAATTCTCAAATGTCCGGTTCTTTACAGGCAACCGGATCACTAGGTGTGACAGGAAGCGTTGGATTTGCTTACAATACACTAGTAGCAGGAGCTGCAGCTTGGTCGGCAGGAGGAGCTATGATCACTGCTAGATCCTTCCTAGCAGGAGCAGGTACGCAAAATGCAGGTCTTGCATTTGGTGGATATTTCGCCCCTGCAGTTAGAGCTTGTACAGAAGAGTATAATGGCTCATCTTGGACTGCCGGCGGTACAATGATTACTGCTAGACGGACATTAGCAGGAGCAGGAATACAAAATGCAGCTCTTGCTTTTGGAGGAAGTCCAACGGGCGGGGTAGCATGCACAGAAGAATACGATGGAGCTTCGTGGACCGTTGGCGGTGCTTTATCAACAGCTAGATATGAGCTAGCAGGTGCAGGTACGCAAAATGCAGGCTTAGCCATCGGTGGAGTTACCATTTTTGGTGTACAATCTTGTACAGAAGAATATGACGGTACTTCATGGTCAGCAGGCGGTGCTTTAAGTACTGCTAGATTCGCACTAGGAGGTGCAGGTACGCAAAACGAAGCACTTGCTTTCGGAGGTATGAATTCAGGGTACATTCAAGTATCCTGCACCGAAGAGTATAACGGAACATCATGGTCGTCAGGCGGTGCTTTAATAACAACCAGATTCAGATTAGCAGGAGCAGGTACGCAAAACGCTGGTCTAGCTTTTGGAGGGTATACCAACACAAGAGTTAGCTGTACAGAAGAATATAGTGGAACCTCATGGACGGTAGGCGGTGCTATGATTACTGCAAGACAATATCTAGCCGGAACTGGAGATTCAAACTCTTGTGCACTTGCTTTTGGCGGAATGGCCCCATCCGCAGTAGCATGCACAGAAGAATATGCAGCAACTACAACAGTATCAACAGTAAAAACATTCGACTATTCGTCAACAACGGGTAATATAGCAGCAACCGGATCTTTATTCGGTACTGCATCTTACGCAACATTAACAGCTAGAGCAGAAACAATATTTCCGTTTACAGGCTCGGCTATAATGAGCGGTAGTTTACAATTGACCGGCAGTCTTTTTGTAACAGGCTCGCCTGTAACCATTCTCTCAAGCGTTTACATGAATCCCCAAACTTTACTTGGAGATGTAAACATACCCGATAATACAAATGCATTAATTTTAGGCCCTTACACTATTTCCGGCAGTATTAATTTAGGTACAAGTTCGAGTTTACTTGTTATAGATGATTTTAATGCGTTAGCTACGACCGGATCCAATACATTCAACGGTGATCAAATCGTAAACGGAAGTATAAGTGCTACAGGAGGCTTTACAGGATCTCTATTAGGAAATGCTAGTACAGCAACAACTGCAAGTAATGCAACTACAGCCTCATATATCCTAAACGCAGTATCTAGCTCATTTGCTACTTCAGCATCTAGGGCAGAAACAATATTTCCATTCACAGGATCGGCTATTATTAGCGGTAGCTTGATTATTACAGGATCTGCAAGTATTAGTACAACTTTAACTGCACAGAGTATTGTTGAGACGTCTGCTTTAAGGTATAAAGAAAATATTAAAGATTTGCAACCAATAGACGCTATCTATAAATTACGTCCTGTAACTTTCAATTGGAAAAATACACCAAAGTATGATATAGGTTTTATAGCAGAAGAAGTACAGGGTATAATTCCAGAATTAGTAGAATTGAATGAAAACGGCGAAGTAGAAGGCATCAAGTATTCTAAGATATCTACCCTTGTAGTTAAAGCCTTGCAATCCCAGGAAAAACAAATCAAAGAATTGCAAGAGCAAGTCACTAGATTGACTAAAGAAATCAATGATTTAAAGAATACATAATACTCAGTTATATATTAGAAATAACATTACTCGTTCTTAGATTTCTATCTTAAGATGGTACTATTTATAGATACGATTGTTTATTTCTTTAATATTCTAGCTGATAAAACAAATCTATAATGAGTACTCTTAAGGTAAATAATATTACACCTTTTACAGGGAATTCCGTAACTATATCCGGACAGTTAATAACTTCCGGTAGCTCTGCTCAACTTACAGGCTCTCTGTTTGGAAGCTCCTCATATGCCACTAGTGCATCATATACAGTTAACGCTACGACCGCCTCATTTGCCACTAGTGCATCATATACAGTTAACGCTACGACCGCCTCATTTGCCGCTACTGCATCGTATGTCGCTAATGTCAATCCATTCCCTTTTACAGGTTCTGCGATTGTGAGCGGATCTGTAGTAGTTACAGGAAGCATGCTACTTGCTTATAACAGACTTATACCGGGCCTCTCCGGATGGTCAACAGGCGGATCTTTAATTGTAGCCAGAAGCTGTGGTGCTGGAACAGGAACACAAAATGCCGGTCTAGCCGCTGGAGGTTACGGACCTCCTGGTGCTGTCTACCAGTGTACAGAAGAGTATGACGGAACATCGTGGACGGCGGGCGGAGCAATGATCGGCCTCATGTGTGCAAACGCAGCAGCAGGTACACAAAATGCCGGTCTTACTTTCGCAGGTAGGAACCCTTCAAAACAATGTTCTGAAGAGTATGACGGAACATCGTGGACAGCGGGCGGTACTTTGATTGACGTGTCGTGCTTACGTACAGGTGCAGGGACACAAAACGCCGGTTTAGCGTTCGGTGGATTTGGTGCATATCAATGCACAGAAGAGTACGATGGGACATCGTGGACGGCGGGCGGAGCAATGATTATAGGTGGATCTGCAGCAGCCGGAGCTGGTACGCAAAACGCCGCACTATCGATTGCTGGCGCTTCACCTAGTCCTTCGTTTGCTATTATGGCTTGTTCTGAAGAATATGACGGAACATCCTGGGCAGTAGGCGGTGCATTAAGTCAAGCGAGATATACGCTAGGAGGTGCAGGTATACAAAATGATGCTATTGCATTTGGAGGATGTAATTTTCCCGGCTATACAACTTCTAACTGTACCGAACAGTATAACGGAACAACCTGGTCGAGCACTTCTGCTATGATTTGTGGAAGAATTTACGTAAGGGGTGCAGGAGCATCAGGAACTTCAGCTCTAGCATTTGGAGGATATAAAATAAGCCCTTTTGCTGTATTATCGTGTACTGAAGAATTTAGTGTGACCGACCCGACAGTAGCAATGACATCAACATTTATTTACGATAATTTATCAGGATCGATATCAGCTACCGGGTCTCTTCTAGGAACAGCTTCTTTTGCAACAAATGTAGGTATATTAACCGGATCACTTGTTACTAGCGGAAGCCTTATAGTAACAGGAAGCGCACAGTTCAGTTACCTCGGTACATTCGGAGGCTGGTCTGCAGGCGGTGCATTAATTACTGCTAGATGGATCTTGGGAGGAGCAGGCACACAAAACGCCGGCTTAGCCTTCGGCGGTTACTGTGCCCCTACAATTCGAGCGTGTACAGAAGAATATAATGGAACATCGTGGACAGCAGGCGGTGCATTAATCACCGCCAGAACCTACCCAGTAGGAGCAGGTACACAGAACGCCGGTCTTGCTGCTGGAGGAAGTTATACTACTTGTACAGAAGAATACGATGGAAACACATGGACAGCAGGCTGTGCTATGATTAGTGATTGCAGCCAACGAGCAGGAGCAGGAAGTCAGAACGCAGCTCTAGCATTTGGAGGTTCGTATCCCAGACAGTCGATTACAGAAGAGTATGACGGTACAACATGGACATCAGGCGGTGCTTTAATTATTGCTGTTCGTCAACTCGCAGGAGCTGGTACACAAAACGCCGGTCTTTCTTTTGGCGGTGTTAACCCTAGTGCAACAAATGTAACTGAAGAATACGACGGTACGTCTTGGGCGACAGGAGGTACTTTAAACACAGCAAGAGCTGATCTCGCTGGCGCAGGTACACAAAACGCAGGTTTAGCTATGGGAGGAGGAAATGCAGGCTGTACAGAAACATATAACGGAACTTCTTGGACTACGAGCGCTGCATTAATTACTGCTAGATATCAACTTGCAGGAGCTGGAACACAAGCATTAGGGTTAGCCTTTGGAGGTCGTAGTAATGCTCCACAATTTTCTTGTACAGAAGAATTCATACTTCCTTACTTTGAAGCAGTTAGAACTTTTAACTACTGTAATACAAATGGAGCGATATCAGCAACCGGTTCTTTATTCGGTACCGCTTCGATAGCTTTAAGCGCTTCATTTGCCACCAGTGCATCTAGCGCGATAACAATATTTCCTTTCACAGGTACTGGATCTGTAAACGGAAGCCTGATAGTTACCGGCTCTTTAAATACATCCGGATCTAAAACCAACATAGGCCCTTTTATAAATACCGGATCCGTAACTTTCTCCGGCTCTCTAACTCATACAGGAGGTGTAGGATTCTGCTATCTCGCCGGTAGCCCAACAGGACCTGCCGCTTGGTCTGCAGGCGGTGCTTTAATCACGGCCCGAGGTGCTGGTGCAGGAGCCGGAACGCAGAATGCCGGTCTTTTAGCTGGAGGAAATCCATTCACTACAAACACCGAAGAATATAACGGTACGTCCTGGTCAGGAGGCGGCGGACTACCAATCTTAGTCACCAGTATGGCAGCAGCAGGAACACAAAATGCTGCATCAGCCTTCGGAGGAAATACGCCAGGCGGAGTCAGTAGTTGTACAGTAGAGTACGACGGGACATCCTGGTCTGCAGGAGGTAATTTAATCTGTGCTAGACAATGCCCTGCAGGCGCAGGAACACAAAACGTCGGACTTGCGATGGGAGGATCCTTAGCAGCTTCCCCTTTTGCACTACTAGCTTGTACGGAAGAGTATGATGGTACCTCTTGGACAGCCGGCGGTGCAATGATTACAGCAAGAACTAGTCTAGCCGGAGCAGGAACACAAAACGCCGGACTTGCGATGGGAGGTTTTACTGGTGCTCGCGTTACATGTACAGAAGAATATAATGGAACATCCTGGGCAGCAGGCGGTGCAATGATTACTGCTAGAAATAGCCTCGGAGGTGCAGGTACGCAGAATGCAGGCCTCGCTTTTGGAGGTTACGATGGTTCAGTCGCACGAACTTGTACAGAAGAGTACAACGGAACATCGTGGTCGGCGAAAGCTGCTATGATTACAGCTAGACGAAATCCAGGTGGAGCAGGTATAACATCCTGTGCTCTTGCTATGGGAGGAGATGTACCAGCAGGTCAATGTAGTTGTACAGAAGAATTTACTGCAGCTACTGTCTTCGCTTTTAACAAAACTTTCGACTATTCTTCTTCATCAGGAGCCGTAATTCTATCCGCTGTATCCGCTAGCTTAAATTTTGCAGACGATACCGAAGCAGCAACCGGAGGAATACCGCTCGGAGGGCTTTATAGAAGTGGAAGCCTCATTAGAATAAGATTAAGTTAACTACTTTTAACAACTGATAAAGCAAAAAAAATGAAATACTTTGTAGCAGAAAACACCGGAAAAGGGTTCATTACTCACCAAGACAGCGAAAGATCACATATTGCAGGCTATCCAGGTAATGTCTGGGCTACTGAAAGTAATGAAGCCTGGGCATCACGCACTAATGCTGTAGAAAAGACCAGAGATGAGGCTCAAGCTCTCATCGACGCAGCTATCGCTGGAGTAACTGATCCTGAAGGAAAACAAATAGTTATAACTCTTCCATAAAAAGAGTTGTAATATTGAAAAATAGTTATTATATTAAATTAATTGAAATATTGTTATGAGTGAAAATCAAGAAAAACAGAGTTACGAATTAGCTATCCCTAGTGATTTACAGAATATTCTAGCGGTTCTCAAACCGGAAGATGCAAAAGAAGTTTTAAGATTAAAAGAAGAACTGGCTGATAACTGGAATAAAAAGCAAATTTTCCGTACCGAAACGGAAATGCGTGTATCAGTTCTCAATGATGCCAAGCACCCAACTCCTGCTTCTAAATACTGGCAATCTGTTAGAGAGATGTCTGCGCACTTTGATGCAATGATGAATCTCTCTTTTGATATGCGTAGGGCCGATGTTGAAAGACTTAAGCTCGAGCGTAAAATGAAAGAAGCAGAGTTAAAAGGAGATATGCTAGAAATCATGGAAATTCAGATTGATCTCGATCAGAATCTTTATGGAAAAGCCTGTATGGAACAAGTAGCTCACGATCGTGTAAGAGAAATTCAGACTTGGTCTAAAATTAAGACCGAACTTAACGACGGAAGTTTCGATGATAGAAATGTTAATACACATCAGGCTGAAAGTCTGGGATTGAGACTTGAAAATAGAGTTAAGGCATTAAGCCCTAATAGCGAACCCAGTGAAGTTATTAATGCTGTAGGTCCTCTACAGACTCTTCAGAGACTAAAAACAGAAGGTAATACGTTACTTACCTTTGAACAGACTCGTCAACAACTAACTCAACAAGCCGATTCCCAGCAATAGAGTAAAAATACCTAACAGTTATGTTTTTCTACAGAAAAGAAAATGCCCTTTCCCCGGAATTATGTAAGTCTTTTATAGATTCCTTTGAAGCATCAGAAGACAAGCGCCCTGGAGTATCCTACGGCCCTGATGGTACCGCTTCAACGGGAGCTAAAAAGTCTACTGATATTACCTTCCACCCCCAATACCGGAATCACCCTGTATGGGGTACCTTGTTAGGCTCGTTAGTAGATGTCTTAGAAAGAGGACTTAGAGATTATAGAGATAGGCATTCTTTAGCTTTTTCTAATTTAGATCCATTACAAATAAGTTCGTTATTCAATCTACAACGTTATGATCCAGGTGAAGGTTTTTATGGATGGCATTGTGAAAGAGCTACTAACAGGTGTAATACTAGGTATCTAGTTTGGATCTTATACCTAAACACTATCACGGACAGAGGTGAAACAGAGTTCTACTATCAACATCACTTTGAATCTGCTATACAAGGTAAATTGGTTATTTGGCCTTCCGACTGGATGTATTTACATCGCGGTGTTCCTTCGCCTTCACAAACAAAGTATATACTAACCGGATGGTATACTATGATCGATAGACAAGAAAAATAAATATATGTTCCCATTAAAACCGTATAATGATTTTAAACCTCAGTCTAACTGGAGTACTTTTTACTATTTCAAGAACGTATTTAACGATCAAATGATTCAAGAGTTAGATGAGATGGTAAAATCGAATTATAAATTTTCTAAAGGTAGAACAGGGGTTAGAGAGTTAGGAAGTGATACGGATTCTTACAAGACTAATAACAGAGATATTGCCTATCTAAATCCAGCCCCACATACAAAATGGCTTTACGATATTTTATTTCCTTTAGTATTAGAAGCAAATAGTAAGTTATTTCACTTTGATATTGATACTGTAACCGACCCTATTCATTATGTCATCTATCCAACCGATGGCGGACACCTTGATTGGCATATGGATGTTGGAGCATTAGGGGTTAATAAGAGAAAAATTGCCACCACTATTCAACTTTCTGATTCTAAAGACTACGAAGGCGGTGATTTTGAAATTTGGTTTGGCGGAAAAGAATCTATTATTGTCCCGCGAGAAAAAGGAGATGTTATTTGCTTTCCAGCATTTTGTATGCATAGGGTGAGACCAATTACTAGAGGGGAACGTAAGTGTATGGTATTTTGGACAGGCGGACGCCCATTTAGGTAAAAAAATATTTTATGGAATTTAAAGTTTATGAACAACTCTGGTTTACAACCCCTGTATGGGAGTGTCCCGTATCAGGAATCGACAATCAATCTATCAAGCAGTACTGTTTAGAGACACGTAGACAGAAACCAGGAGTTACTATCTCAAATAGGGGAGGATGGCATAGCGGCGAACTGCTATTCCCTATACCTACAGCTCTTGAAAGGTTATTTAACGATCTCACAGTATTTGCAAATGATGTTTGTGCTCGATATACTGGAATCAAAGATCTGCAATTAGGTAATTTTTGGATTAACATTAACGGACATCACGATTATAACCTAATACACGATCATCAAAGCAGTGTTTTATCAGGAGTATACTACGTATCAGTTCCCCAGAGTAACATGGGAGATTTAGTGCTACATAGGGGAGACAACATGGAATTCTTTATGACAGGTAAAGTCGAAAGAGAACAGACAATGTCTAATGCTCTATCGGTTACCAAGCCGGCTCAAGAATCTACTTTTTACCTATTTCCGAGCTGGGTCAAGCATCACGTCGAAAGAAACGAATCAAATCAAGAGAGAATTTCAATAGCCTTCAATTTTGTACCTAAAGAGTTTATTAACAAATAAAATATAAAATCACATGAAACTATTCAATCTCGGAGATGCTTCTCCATCAGCACGAATGACTTTTTTATCAATTGGACTTGTTGTTTTCCTCGGTAATTGGCTAACAGGATTCAGCAATGTTAGTTGGGTACTGTGGTTACCGCCAACTTTACTGCCACTTGCTGCTTTAACCGGAATCTGTCCTTTCAAAATTATTTGGGAAAAGTTAGGCTTTAAAAAATGATATTAATAACTGTATTTGTACTCACTGTAGGATTTTTATACTGGCTTATAGGCTATAGAAGAATATTAGAAAGATATTTAATGTTCTTTAAAAAAGAATATTGGACAGACTATAATACAGTAGAGTTTGCAGCCTGGATGGCTAAAGCTTTAATTATCGTACCGGGACTAGTTTTCGGTAAGGAGATTTGGTGGTTACATTTCTTTACACTTATAACCTCTTCTCTTCTTATTTGGGCTAGTATGCGAAAATCTTTACCTACCTTAATTGCTTTTAATACTCTTTGGATAGGAATTTCATTAACAATTATACTTAGAAACATACTTTAGTATGCATATTTGCATAGTAGGTTCAGGAGCTAGTGGATGGCTGGTAGGTAATCAGTTAAAAGAACTTTCTTTTGTAGAGAAAGTAACGATAATAGGTTCCCCTAAAATACCACACATTGGGGTAGGTGAGTCAACTACATTGACATTACCTATGGCACATACAAAATTTAATGTTAAACTTGAAGATTTTATAAGAGAATCGCATGCAGCTGTAAAATACGGAGTATATTATAAAGGATGGAGTAAGCACGACTGGATTCATTTTTTTAAGTCTGAGATACCTTTTAAAAAAACTAAATTATCTGCAAGAAAGTATATAATGTTACTAGGTAATAAAGACCCTGAAACATTCATACACGATATCTACGGTTCCACAATATGGAATGAAGTAGTTGGTAAAAATAACGTATTTCCAGAGAACTATGGAATGGAGTTAGAAAACGAATATCCGAATACGTACCATTTTGATGCAGGTCAGTATATAGAATTTTTAAAAAAGCAAGCATTTAAATCCTCTAAAGTAGAGTTTATAGCAGATACTGTTGACCGGGTTAATTTTATAGAACAAGGGTATATTCCAAATTTGATGTTGGAAAGCGGGAGAATAGTAGAGGCTGATTATTATATAAATACAACAGGCCAGAATTTAAAAGTAAAGAATGTATTTAACGAACAGTACGATAGTATAGGAGATGTTTTGCTGACAACTAAAGCTGTCGTTTACCCACTTCCTTATACAAATAAAAGAGAGCAGTTTCACCCTTACACGGTAGCGAAGACCATGAAATACGGGTGGAGATGGATTACTCCAACATGGGAAAGAATAGGGACAGGCTATACTTTTTCTGAAAACCATGTAAGCGTAGATCAAGCGATAAATGAATTTATAACGGATATAGGGGATGAATCTATTATACCTAGTGTAGTTGATTTTAGACCTCGGGTTAACAGGCAGACGTTTAAAATTAATAGTTGTTCAATTGGAATGGCTAACGGATTTTTAGAACCTCTAGATGCCCCCGGTTTAGCTTTAACTAGTACAGTTACCGTAGTATTAGAGAGAGTTCTTGAAACCTACCACCAGGCATTCAAAGATAAGAGTGTAAAGTATAACGGAAATTATAATAATAATGCTCTAATTTTTGCAAACAGTGAAATTAAAAAAGCTTATAAATTCTGGACAACTTTTATTTTAAATCAGTATAAAACCTGTCATAGGTTTGATACTCCATTTTGGATAGATCAAAAACAGGTAAAGTGGGATGATTGGACTTTAGCAATGAAAGACCTTAATGCTTACTGTGATTTAATCAAAAACGATTACGACGTGATGATGCTTGCTCAAACTACCGCAGCACGAAATATTCAATATTATACCCCGGTATCTAAAGAAATAAGACCTATAAAATTACCAGAGACAGTACCAACAGCTATGCATCATTTTGATTATATTGAAAGTTTTCATAGATTAAAGTAGTATGAGTAAATCACATGTTTTTCCTCTCTTTCCAATTCCGCTCTACGTAACAACTTATGAAGAAGATACTACTGAGATAGTAAAGTACTTCGATAGCTGTGAGATGAATGACGGAAGAAACAGTCCTTATGGTTGGATTTCAAAAAATAGTTATATTATAGATCATCCTATATGTAAGCCTCTTGCAGACTTTTTCATGTTTCATTTTAGAGAGTTTGCAACTAATATAATGAGATACCGGTATAAAGAATTACAGTTTGCTCAGTCGTGGCTTACCTATAAAGAACCAGGTCAATTTCATAAAGCGCACACCCATCCAAATACGCTCCTTGCAGGAGTATTCTATTTTGATCATCAACCAGGAGATGCTGCAATATGTTTTAGTAAGAAAGCAGGATCTCAATATAGAACTTATATGGAACCTTCCTTAGAGGAGGATTACCAGGAGCATCCATTTTCTCAGGAAGAAATCTATTTTATACCACAACGAAATAATTTTATTATATTTCCATCCTATGTTACTCACGGTGTACCCCCTAATAGAACTAGTAAAACAAGGAAAGCGTTAGGCATAAATGCCTTAACAAAAGGAACACTAGGAGACAAAGAAACAATTTCAGAGATAATATTTGGGCGTTATGCAAGTTAAGTATGAAATCCTAGAACTATTCCCGATCCCTGTTTACACAACAATGATACCGCCTGGTTTTTCCAAGGTAATATCGTTTTTTGATAAGCAAGATATGGGTACAGACGCTGATTATGATAATTACGGTTACCGGTCTAAAGACAGTTATATTTTAGATAGACCAGAAAGTAAAGAATTAGCGCAGTTTATTTTAGGTAACGTTAAGATGTATGCCGATCAACTTGGATACGATTACTCCGAGTATAGATTCGGACAGTCGTGGATCTCAGTAAAAGCACCAGGGCAACATCATACGATGCACACCCATCCTAACGGACTGATCTCAGGAGTATTCTATTACGGACCTACAGTAGAAAAAACACCAGCTATCAAGTTTCACAAGATCGCCGCTGCAGTTAACGTATCGTATATTCTACCTAAAACGGTAGACAAGAAAAAAAATCTGAAATACTCTCAGAATGAATTTTCAATAATATTCGAACCCGGTCTTTTACTTCTTTTCCCTTCCTATCTTAACCATTCGGTACCTATAAATAAAACAGATAAACCCAGACATAGTCTTGCATTCAACATAGTACCTACAGTAGGTTTCGGAGATGAAAGAAATTTAACAGAATTAATATTTTAATATGCAACAAGGTTACGTATACAATCCTGAACATGAAGAGAGCGTAGTAGAGTTTAAATCTAAAAAATCAAATAAATATTTTATTTGGCATATTCAGGGCGGACTAGGTAAAAATATAGCAGCCACAGCTTTATGTAAAGACTTGAAAGAAGCTTATCCTGATCGTAAACTCATAATGGTAGTATCCTATCCGGAAGTCTTTCTAAACAATCCATACATTGATAGGGTTTATAATCTAGCTCAAGCGCCTTATTTCTATGAGGATTATATAGAAAATAAGGATGTAATTGTCTGTAGACATGAACCTTATAATCAAACCGGTCATATTACTAAATCAAAACATCTTATTGAAAACTGGTGCGATCTTTTAGAGATCACTTATACAGAACAGCAACCAAGTGTATATGCTAACTTTGTGCAGAGACAACTAATCGGTCTTTGGTTAAGGCAAAAACCAACAATCGTCATACAAACTAGTGGAGGACCTCTACAGGGACAGAAATATAGCTATTCTTGGACCCGAGATATTCCCCAAGATTTAGCGCAAACTATTGTTAACAAATTCAAAGATCAATATCATATCTTCCAGATAACTAGACCTGACGGGTATCGACTTGAAGGAGTAGAGAGGATTGATCAGCAGTACTCCGGTATTGAGTTATTTGCTATATTAATTAATGCGCAAAAACGTATTTTAATCGACTCATGTCTTCAACATGCTGCAGCTGCTTTTAAACTACCTTCTACAGTATTTTGGATAGGTACTTCACCGACTGTATTCGGGTATAACCTACATAACAATATTACTGCTAAACTACCTAAAAGAGCAAACCAGCTTATAGGATCTTACCTTTTTGATTTTCAATTTGAAAACAATATACACGAATGTCCTTATATGGAGTTAGAAGATGTATTTGATATCAAGGAAGTAATTAGTAATATTTAATCATGAAACAGACAATATTTTATCAAAGCTCTTTACCGAGAGCAGGCTCTACGCTTCTACAAAACCTTATAGGCCAAAATTCCGACTTCCACGTAACACCTACATCAGGAATGATTGATTTAGTTCTAGGCGCTAGAATAGGTTATAACGGCAACAAAGAGGCATACGCAGGAGATAAGGATATGTGGCGTGATGGATTCTATGCTTTTTGCAGAGAAGGATTAAGAGGGTATGTAGAGAATCTTACTGATAAACCTTACATTCTAGACAAAAATAGAAACTGGGGATCTATTTACTCATTAGTAAATAATATCTACCCCAATCCAAAGGTACTCTACATGGTTAGAGACTTACGAGCAGTATTTGCTTCTATGGAAAAAAAGTTTAGAGCTAATCCCGATAGAGACATGGGCGAGATAGATAATGCTAAACTAAAAGGACTAACTACACAGCAGAGAGTCGAACAGTGGGCCGTAAGTCACCCAATTGGACATGCTATACCAAAATTATATCAAGCAATCCTTGATAAGACAGCTAGAAACTTTTTAATCATTAGGTATGAAGACCTCTGTACCAATCCTGAAGGTATGATGCAGAGTATCTACCGATATCTTGAAATACCTTATTTTCAACATAACTTTAATCACATACCTCAAATCACAGTCGAAGACGATACCGTTCACGGTATCTACGGAGATCATACCATCAGAAATAAATTAGGAGCACTACCTGACGATTCAAAAGAGATACTAGGTACTTATACCTCTGAATGGATATACAACAATTTTAATTGGTTTTTTGATACTTTCAATTACAAACATTGATTATAGTTTTATTTGGACAACCGCATTGCGGTAAATCAACGCTTGCAAAAAAGCTTATAGGAGAGGAATGCTTCAGTCAATACTGGAATATTGACGGAGATGAGCTACGTGAAATTTTTAAAAATAAAAGCTTCAACAGGAAAGGGCGTATTCAGAACCTGAACAGGGCTAGCGACATTGCGCACTACCTAAATAGTATAGGAAGCGACGGTATTATTCTATCACTGGTATATCCGTATAGAGAGGCTCGCAACTACCTTAATAGTTTAACCGACGATGTTAAATGGGTGTATTTAACCTACGAAGGAGAAAGAGGTAGAGAAAAATTTCACGTTCAAGATTTTGAATTACCAGAAAAAGAACGTATATTACATTTAGACACGTCTAAACTATCAATATCAGAATGTGTTGATGCAATAAAGCGTTATACTAATGAAGAACTACCTAGCTAAAGCACAAAGTAAATCAGGGGAGTGGGCTATGTTTATCGGAAGATGGCAACCTTGGCATCCTGGACATCGTTGGCTTATTGATCAAGCCCTCGAAGAAGGAAAGAAAGTGTTGCTATGTATTCGCGACGTCCCTGTAAGTGAAAAGAACCCGTGGACGGCTCAAGAAATTCTAATGAATCTATCTATCGAGTTAAAAGATCTTGTAGAAGAGGGTAAGCTAAATATCATGAAGATTCCAGATATTGAATCAATTAATATAGGCCGTGGAGTAGGTTACGATGTTATTGAACACGTACCCCCTCAAGACATTCACGATATATCCGCAACTAAGATCCGCGAGCAAATGAAAGCTGAAGGTAAGCTATGAAGAAGTTTCCTACGTGTTTTGTTGACATCGATGGTACTCTTATAAAGTATAGACCTTTTGATGTGCTTCAGACAGCAGAACCTGAACCTATACAGAGCGTTATCAATTTAGTGAACAAAGAGTATAATGAAGGTGCACATATAGTAATAACAACTGCTCGTCCTCCTGAACTAGAGGTGTTTACAAAACAAGAACTAGAAAAGCTAGGGGTAAAATATCATCAAATAGTTTTTGGAATCGGTAGAGGAACTCGTTATCTTATAAATGACCGTGATCCTGAACAGCCAAACGTAGATAGAGCTGTTGCAATAAATTTAAATAGAAATTCAGGTATATGATAGACGTTAAGGTAAGGTGGAACACTCAATGTAAAGATAATCATAACTTTTGGAGAATATTGATTGATGGAGAGGAGCGCATTTGTTGTAATGTTATATTTCAACTACCTGTACATACGACTCGAGATACGGTTTGGGATTCATTAAGAAACCAAGAAGTAGATAAACACCACATAAGTTGCCAAGCAACTGAAGTTATTTGGAAAGGTGACGTAGTATTAATAAGATGATAGTAGAGAAAAAACGACATATAGCGAAAACCATCAGTTATCGCGTTTTGAGTACCTTGATTGGATTCGTAATAATGTGGGGAGTTTCTGGGTCAATTAAAATCGGTGCTGCGTTTGGTGTTGCCGAACTCGTTTACAAACCAATTCAGTACTATATACACGAACGAATATGGTATAGATGGGTTACATACGGTCTTAAGAAAGAAGAAGATATAAAGACATAGTTCTGCAGGTTTATTCGATATTTATATATTAGATCCCATAAATACGGTACTATTTATTACCAAACAGCTAAAATATGATACTCGCAACCATCCTCGCAAAGTTAAAGAGTCTTTT
>Ga0209972_10000490_pt1 | contig 38579 bp, 30 predicted proteins | sample NOAtaG_7_FD_187302 | JGI IMG/M metagenome (GOLD analysis project Ga0209972, IMG submission 187302) | Freshwater lake microbial communities from Lake Erie, under a cyanobacterial bloom - NOAA_Erie_Diel1S_2200h metaG (SPAdes) (version 2) | ecosystem: Environmental > Aquatic > Freshwater > Lake ...
GCGGGGCCACGCTGCGGTTTGACACCAGTTGCAGCAACCGCCTGGTGGGTGTGACGATCAACGGGAACATCGCCCCCAGCACGGGCACCAACCGCTTCCGCTGGAACAACGTGACCCTCAACGGATCGGTGGCCCCGACCGGGAACGCCTCAGTCAACGTGGCCTTTGAGGGCAGCCAGACCCTCTCGGGCACGTGGGACACCTCGGCCAGCACCGGCACGCTGGTGCTGGAGATGCAGACGGCGGGCACGCTGACCATCCCCTCGGGCGTGAGCGTGACCGGCGGCAACGTCTCCTTCGGGAGCGTGTGCTTCGGCAACGCCATCACGCTGATCAACAACGGCACGCTGCGCAGCAACGTGGCCGGCCGCACGGTGACCCTTGGCAACCAAGTCGTTGCCTTCACCAACAACGGCACGCTCAGCAACGCGAACGCCGGTGGGTTCAACATCAACTCGTCCACCCCCTGGACCAACACCACCCCGGTGAGCCTGACCGGCGGCACCCACACGCTGGGGGCGATCACCAACACCTCGACCATCGCCTTCAACAACGCCACCGTCGCCTTCGGCGGACTGGTGACCAACTCCGGCGCCGGCAGCCTGGCGATCAACGGCACCGCCGCGACCTTCTCCGGGGCCCAGACGCTGGCGTCGTTCGCTGCGGTGTCGCGGACCGGCGGCACAGTGAGCATCGAGACGTCGATTGACCTGGCCGGCGGCACGCTGAATCTCAACGCCGCCACCGGCGACTGGATCCTCAACGGCGGCAGCATCCTCAACGGCACCGTCAACCAGAACGGCGGCGTGCTGGTGTTCAGCGCCAGTTGCAGCAACCGCCTGTCGAACGTCACCCTCAACGGGAACATCGCCCCCGCCAGCGGGTTCTTCCGCACGCGCTGGAACAACGTGACGCTCAACGGCAGCGTGATCCTCACCGGCAGCTCCACGCTGAACGTCGCCTTTGAAGGCAACCAGACCCTGTCGGGCACCTGGGACGCCACCGCCACCAACGGTTCGCTGGTCTTCGAGATGCAGGCCGCCGGCACGCTGACCATCCCCTCCGGAGTGAGCGTCACCGGCGGCAATCTCTCGTTCAGCAGCCAGTGCTTCGGCAACGCCATCACGCTGATCAACAACGGCACGCTGCGCAGCAACGTCGCCGGCCGGAGCGTGACCCTCGGCAGCCAGGTCGTCGCCTTCACCAACAACGGCACGCTCAGCAACGCCAACGCCGGCGGGTTCTCCATCAACGCTGCCACGACGTGGACCAACAACGCCCCGGTGAGCCTGACCGGTGGCACGCACACGTTCGGCAACCTCAACAACACCGCGGCCATCGCCTTCACCAACGCCACCGTCGCCTTCAACGGGCTGGTGACCAACTCCGGCGCCGGCAGCGTGGCGATCAACGGCACCGCCGCGACCTTCTCCGGGGCCCAGACGCTGGCGTCGCTCGCTGCGGTGTCGCGGACCGGCGGCACGGTGACCGTCGAGGCGTCGATTGACCTGGGCGGCGGCACCCTGAATCTCAACGCGACCACCGGCGACTGGATCCTCAACGGCGGCAGCATCCTCAACGGCACCGTCAACCAGAACGGCGGCGTGCTGGTGTTCAGCGCCAGTTGCAGCAACCGCCTGTCGAACGTCACCCTCAACGGGAACATCGCCCCCGCCAGCGGGTTCTTCCGCACGCGCTGGAACAACGTGACGCTCAACGGCAGCGTGATCCTCACCGGCAGCTCCACGCTGAACGTCGCCTTTGAAGGCAACCAGACCCTGTCGGGCACCTGGGACGCCACCGCCACCAACGGTTCGCTGGTCTTCGAGATGCAGGCCGCCGGCACGCTGACCATCCCCTCCGGAGTGAGCGTCACCGGCGGCAATCTCTCGTTCAGCAGCCAGTGCTTCGGCAACGCCATCACGCTGATCAACAACGGCACGCTGCGCAGCAACGTCGCCGGCCGGAGCGTGACCCTCGGCAGCCAGGTCGTCGCCTTCACCAACAACGGCACGCTCAGCAACGCCAACGCCGGCGGGTTCTCCATCAACGCTGCCACGACGTGGACCAACAACGCCCCGGTGAGCCTGACCGGTGGCACGCACACGTTCGGCAACCTCAACAACACCTCCACCCTTGCCTACACGGACGCCAACGTGAGCGCCAACGGCACGGTGAACAACACCGGCTCCGGCTCGCTGGCGGTCAACAACACGACCATCACCTTCTCCGGACCGCTCACCCCGGCGGTGCTCACCAGCCTGATCCGCACCGGCGGCACGGTCAACATCGCCACCACGCTTGACCTGGGCGGCAGCTCGCAGACGCTCAACGCCGCCACCGGCGACTGGCGGCTGAACGGCGGCACGATCCGCAACGGCACGCTGAACCTCAGCGGCGGCTCCCTGCTGTTTGACGGCAGCTGCTCCAACCGGCTGGCGAACCTGACCATCAATGGCCAGATCGCCCTCTCCGGTAGTACGACCAGCCGCTTTATCTGGAACAGCGTGACCCTCAACGGCGGCGTGACCCAGACCGGCTCGGCGGCGCTCAGCGTGGGCTTTGAGGGCAGCCAGACGCTGACCGGCGTGTGGAACAACAGCACCAGCAACTCCTCGCTGACGCTGGAGATGCAGACCGCCGGCACGCTGACGATCGCGCAGAACGCCAGCATCAGCGGCGGCTTTGTGTCCTTCGGCAGCGCCTGCTTCGGCCTGCCGATGACCCTGGTGAACAACGGCGAGATCTCGGTTGCCGGCACAAACCGCACGCTGAGCTTCGCCGCCAACATCACCTACGCCAACTTGAACACCGCGACCGGCACGCTCACCGCCGGCATCCTCACCGCCCGCGACGGGGGCCGCATCAGCATGCCCGGCAACGTGCAGATCCGCAACATCGCCGCCGGCGCTTCGCTGCGGCTGGGCGGCAACAACGCCAGCATCGTCAGCGCCAACACCGGACAGTCGGTCATCGGTCAGTTGGAGAACATCGACGGCGTGTTTGAACTGCTCGAGGCCCGCGACTTCACGTTGACGCCCGCCGGCGGCACACTGACCAACAACGGCCAGATCGCCGTGTCCGCCGGCAGCACGCTGAGCATCACCGGCAACTACGTGCAGACCGCCCAGGGCGCCCTGGTCAGCCGCATCTCCGGCACCGCTCTGGCCAACGTCGGCACCCTGAACATCAGCGGAACGGCCACCATCGCCGGAGCCCTGACGGCGCAGTACGTCAACGGCTACACCCAGGTCGGCTGCACCGGCTCGTACCGCGTGCTGTTCGCCAACGGCGGGCTCACCGGCACCTTCGGCAGCACCAACCTGCCGGCGAAGACCGACCCGTATGTCGCCGGGATGAACTACTTCGGCCAGGCGGCCAACTTCGTCTCCGCCCCCCGGTCGGACATCGTCTCCATCGGCGGCTTCCCGCCCGGCGACGGCCTGCTGACCGGCGACGACTTTGTCGCCTTCGTCAACGCCTTCGCCGCCGGGGATCTGCTCGCCGACGTCTGCGGCATCGGCGGCCCGCCCGAGCCCCGCGACGGCTTGCTGACCGGTGACGACTTCATCGCCTTTGTGAACTCCTTCGCCGCGGCCTGCCCGTAAGGCCGGCCGGGCCGGCGCGTACGGTTGCCCTATGGGCAAACGCGGCGGCGGCCTGATGCTGGTCATGGTGTTCCTGCTCGGGGTCTTCCTGGCGAGGCTGCCGGCGACGATCCAGGCGCTGTCGGGCCGCGCCGACTGGGAGCGGGCGACGGCGGAGGTGCGCGAGCTGCTGGAGCGGAAGTACGTCGAGCCGGTGGACGGCGAGCGGCTGACGCGGGCGGCCATCGAGGGGATGGTCGATTCGCTGGACGACCGCTACACGCAGTTCATCCCGCCCCGTGACGCGGAGGCGTTCCACAAGGAGATCGCGCGGGAGTTCGTGGGCATCGGCGCCGCCATCAACACCGCCGACGGCTGGCTGACCATCATCTCGCCGATCGAAGCCTCGCCGGCGCTGGCGGCCGGCCTGGCCCCGGGCGACCGCGTGGAGGCGATCGACGGTGTCAGCACGCAGGGCAAGAGCGCCGACGAGTGCATCAAGCTGCTCAAGGGCGAGCCGGGGACGGACGTGAAGTTGCAGATCTCACGGCTGACCGGTCCGTTCGGCGACGGGGCTGAGCCGCAACGCACCCGGCTGGAGATCACCGTCAAGCGGGCGGAGATCACCTCGCCGGCGGTGCGGGGGCTGCGGTTCCTGCCCGAGCGGCAGCAGTGGGACCACGTGCTGGACCCCGCGGCGGGCATCGGGTACATCCGGCTGGAACAGTTCACGCCCTCGGCCGGGGAGGAGATGGTCAAGGCCATCGAGCAGCTCAAGGGGCAGTTGCCCGGCGGCGTGAAGGGGCTGGTGCTGGACCTGCGCGACAATGGGGGCGGCTCGCTGGATGTGGCGGTGGAGATCGCCGACGGCTTCCTGGACGCGGGGGCGATCGTCAGCACGCGGGGGCGGCCGGGGAGCAACGCACGCGCGATGGGCTTCACGGCCGAGCAGGGGCAGTGGCTGCCGGGCGTGCCGCTGGTGGTGCTGGTCAACAGCGGCAGCGCGTCGGCCAGCGAGATCCTCGCCGGGGCGCTGGCCGAGCAGAGCCCGCCCCGGGCGCTGGTGGTGGGCACGCGAACCTTCGGCAAGGGGCTGGTGCAGGTGGTCGAGCCGCTGGTCTCGGTGCCCGGCGGCATGCTCAAACTGACCGAGCAGCGGTACTACCTGCCCTCCGGCCGGATGATCCAGCGGACCGACGCGTCGGACGTGTGGGGCATCGACCCGAGCCCAGGCTTCCGCGTGAGCCTAGAAGAAGGGCGCGAGCTGCCGCTGCTGCTCAAGCGTCGCTGGCTGGAGGGCGTGCGGCGGGCCGACGTGCCCTCCCCCCCACCGCCGGCGGGCCTGGGCGAGGCGAAGTTCGCCGACCCGGCGTGGCTGCGTGAGGACCTGGGCGATGCCCAGTTGGCCCTTGCCGTGGAAGCGGCCCAGACCCGCATCGCCACCGGCGCGTTCCCCTCGCGGCCCGATGGCAGCGCCACCGCCGACGCGCAATCGACGCTGAGCGCCGAACGCAGCATGCTCGAACGCGTGCACCGGCGGCTGCTGACCGACTTGCGCCAGGTGGAGCGGCGGCTGGAGACGGCGGAAAGCGCGACGGCCGGAGCACCGACCGGCAGCTCGCCGCACGGCCGCAAGCCGCTGTCGTTGTGGGACGACACGCTGGACCTGCGGGGCGGCACGCTGGAGGTGCGCGGGGCCGACGGCCGCCCGGTGACGCGGCTGCGGATCACCGGCCCGGAACTGGAGAGCCTGCTGCTGGAGGCGGACATCGAGCCGGCTGACGGGCAGGCCGAAGGGAAGACTGGCCAGCAGGCCCAGCCCACGCCGGAGGGCGACAAGTGAGCGAGCGCCGGCTGGTGCTGGGCATTGAGAGCAGTTGCGATGAAACGGCCGCGGCCGTCGTGCAGGACGGGCGGCGGGTGCTCTCGAACGTGGTGGCCTCGCAGAACGAGTTGCACGCGGAGTATCGCGGGGTGGTGCCTGAGATCGCCAGCCGGGCGCACGCGGAGCGGATCGGCACGGTGATGCGGGCGTCGCTCAAGCAGGCAGGGGTGGAGCCGGCGGATCTGGCGGCGGTGGCGGTGGGGCACCGGCCGGGGCTGATCGGCTCGCTGCTGGTCGGGGTGTCGGCGGCGAAGGCGGCGGCGTGGGGGCTGGGCGTGCCGCTGGTGGGCGTGGATCACGTGCGGGCGCACCTGTATGCCGGGGTGCTGCATGAAGTCGCCGCGGATGGCGCGGCCGAGCCGGACCTGAGCGGGAGCGCCCTGGGGCTGGTGGTCTCCGGCGGGCACACGGCGTTCTACAAGGTGGAGTCGTGGCAGCGGATCACGCGGCTGGGGGGCACGATTGATGACGCCATCGGCGAGGCGTACGACAAGGTCGCGGCGATGCTCAACCTGCCCTTCCCCGGCGGGCCGGTGGTGGACCGCCTTGCGGCTGACGGCGATGAGAAGCGCTTTGCCTTTCCGATCTCGCGGCTGGACAAGGCGAGTTTGAACCTGAGTTACTCGGGGCTGAAGACGGCCGTGCTGTACACACTGCGGGGCGTGCCCGATGCCGAGGACCGCCCGGCGATGGAGATCAACCCGCGGAACATCGCCGACTTGTGCGCCAGTTTCCAGCGCGCGGCGGTGGCGGCGGTGATCCTGAAGCTCGAGCGGGCACTGGACCAGCACCCGGGGGTGCGGACGCTGCTGACCGGGGGCGGGGTGACGGCCAACTCGCGACTGAGGCGGGAACTGACGGCCCTGGGCGAGCGGCGGGGCGTGCGGGTGCTGCTGCCCCGCATGGCGTACTGCGTGGACAACGGGGCGATGATCGCGGGCTTGGGGCACCGGCTGCTGAGCGAGCGGGGGTGGCAGGGTGATCCGCTGTCGCTGGCGGCGCAGCCGTCGGGCACGCCGGAGACGATACCCTGATAATGATCGGGGACGCGGAACACGGGGGAGAGCGGAGCGGTGTTGCATGCGTGCGGTGAACCGAGGGTTTGAACTGGCGGACGGGATGACCCCCAAGGGCGACCAGCCGGGGGCGATCGCAGCGCTCACCGAGCGGATCAGCCGGGGGGAGAAATGGTCCTGCCTGCTGGGGGCCACCGGCACGGGCAAAACCTTCACCATGGCCAACGTGATCGCGCGGACGGGCAAGCCGACGCTGATCCTCAGCCACAACAAGACCCTCGCGGCCCAGCTCTACGAAGAGATGCGCGAGTTGTTCCCCAACAACGCCGTCAGCTACTTCGTGAGCTACTACGACTACTACCAGCCCGAGGCCTACATCCCGCAGCGCGACATCTACATCGAGAAGGACGCCTCGCGCAACGACGACCTGGACAAGCTGCGCCTGGCGGCCACCAGCAACATCCTTTCCCGACGCGACGTGGTGGTGGTGGCCAGCGTGTCGTGCATCTTCGGCCTGGGCTCGCCGCTGAGTTACGGCTCAAAGGTGCTGACGCTGACGCGGGGCATGCAGGTGGACCGCCGCAAACTGCTGCTGGCGCTGGACGCCATGCAGTACCAGCGGAGCGACATCGAGTTCAAACGCGGGCAGTTCCGCGTCCGCGGGGATGTGCTGGAGATCTACCCGGCGTACGAGACCTACTCGGTTCGGGTGGAACTGTTCGGCAGCGAGGTGGACTCGCTTCGGCTGGTGAATCCGGTCAGTGGGGAGGAACTGGCCGAAGAGAAGCAGATCTTCCTGTTCCCCGCCAAGCACTACGTGACCGACGAGGAACGCATGGCGGGCATCCTGCAGGGCATCCGCGAGGAGATGAACCTGCGCGTCAACGAGATGCGCAACGAGGGCAAGCTGCTGGAGGCCCAGCGGCTGCTGGCCCGGACCAAGTACGACCTGGAGATGCTCGAAGAGGTGGGGTACTGCAACGGGGTGGAGAACTACTCGCGGCACCTGGACGGGCGCGCCCCCGGGGAGCGGCCGTGGACGCTGATGGACTACTTCGACTACTCGCCCGAGCAGGACGACGGCGGGCCGACCGAAGTGGACGTGGAACCCGCAGCCCCGGGCGAGCCGGACTCGCCCCGGCACCTGTGGCGGGTGGTCAAGCGGCCGCTGCGCGACTGGCTGCTGATCATCGACGAGAGCCACGTGACGCTGCCCCAGGTGCGGGCGATGTTCAACGGCGACCGCATGCGCAAGCAGGTGCTGGTGGACCACGGCTTCCGGCTGCCCAGCGCCCTGGACAACCGCCCTCTGCGGTTTGAGGAGTTCGAGGCCATCGTGCCCCAGGTGCTGTTCGTCTCGGCAACGCCGGGGCCGTACGAGCTTGAACGCGTCGGTGGCGAGGTGGCCGAGCAGGTGATCCGGCCCACCGGCCTGCTGGACCCGACGATTGAGATTCGCCCGGCCCAGGGCCAGGTGCCCGATCTTCTCAAGCGCTGCGCCGAACGCGTCGCGTCAGGCGACCGCGTGCTGGTGACGGCGCTGACCAAGAAGCTGTGCGAGGACCTGACGCTCTATCTGCACGAGAAGGGCAACGGCCTGCGGGTGCGCTACCTGCACTCTGAGATCGAGACGCTGGAACGCATCGAGATTCTCACCGACTTGCGGACCGGGCAGTTCGATGTGCTGGTGGGCGTGAACCTGCTGCGTGAAGGCCTGGACCTTCCCGAGGTCTCGCTGGTGTGCATCCTGGACGCCGACAAGGAGGGCTTCCTGCGTTCGCCCACCAGCCTGATCCAGCAGATCGGCCGCGCCGCCCGCAACGTCAACGCGCACGTGGTGATGTACGCGGATGTGATGACCCCGGCGATGCAGGCGGCCATCGGCGAGACCGAGCGCCGCCGGGCCAAGCAGATCGCCTACAACCGCGAGCACGGCATCACGCCGCAGACCATCAAGAAGGCCATCCGCCAGGGGCTGGAACTGGAACTGCGGGCCGGACGCACCGCCCGCGAGGCCGTCAAGGCCAAGGAGCCGGAGTTTGCCGCCGGGGAGATGGTGCGGATGCTGGAGGAGGAGATGCTGGCGGCGGCGCAGGAGCTGCAGTTCGAGAAGGCGGCCAAACTGCGCGACCAGATCAACCTGGTCAAATCCGGCAAGGTGGGCCGGCCGACCGGCGATGCTGGCGACGCCGGTGATGCGGGGGCCCAGGCGGCTCGGAAACTGCGGCGGTCGGACCTGGAAGGCGAGAACGCCCCGCAGGAGCACGTACGCAAGGCGGGCATGCCGGGCGTGCGGGCGAACAAGCGGGGCAAGAAGCCAAGACCTGGCGGCGGCCGCGACAGTTCGGGCCGCGGATAATCCCCGGCGATGATCGACCACGAAAAGCGTGCCTTTCGCGAGCGGCTGCGGACGTATCTGCTGGGTGTGGGCATCGGCCTAACGCTGACCGGCATGCTGCTGTACGCCCGGTGGCAGGCGCGGCAGGCCCCCGGCGGCCCGGCCCCCACCGCTGCGCCAACCGCGCCGGCGGCGAGCAACGCCGCCAGCCCCGCGGCCCCCGGCGGTGTGCCGACTCCAGCCAAGTGAACAGATGAGCCGGGCTAGCGCGGGGCAGGTGGGGCCGCGTCAGCAGTGGCCGCGGCAGCCGCATCGCCCTCCGCGCCGGACAGCGAGGTGCCACACTCAGGGCACAGAGCGCCGGTGAGGCCCTCGAGGCTGTAGCCGCAGGACCCGCAGAGCGTCCCCGGAGACTGCGCCAGCGGCCAGTCGGGGCGCACCACCCAGACGAGCCCGACGAAGGTGAGGGTCACCCAGACCGGCGGTGCGATGATGAACCAGGCGATCACAAAGAACGCATCATCAAGCCCGCTCATCGCCACCGTGACCACTGAGATGATGGCAAGTACGGCGAGTGGTACCGCTCCGGCGGCCGGCGATCGGCACTCGATCGCCAGCGCTCGGGCCAGCGGCAAACAGCCGACGGCGGCGGGTACACACTCTTGCAACAGATCTGTGAGCGGCAGCGGAATCGAGTGGGCGACCCCGCCCGCGAACAGAAGTACGTCGGCGAGAACCACCGCCAGTGGATACAGGACGCCGAAGACCCTCGCAGCAACACGAACCCTTCTCGCGGAGGATGGCGCCATCCCGCAAGGAAAGCCCAGCGAGAGGACATACGCAGTCACGATGGCCCAGAGGACGCTGCCAAGCAGGATGATGGTCAGGACAGTCGGTTCTTGCGACAGCATCGTGCACCTCGCGGACGGCGGAGCCAACCGGCCCAGATCGGTGTCGAGGGGGGTGCGGAAGATCCGCTGGGACCGCACGCCACCCTCAGCCGGTACGCGATGTGCCCGGGGCCGGTTGCACGGGCAGCAGGCTGCCGCACTCCGGGCACAGATCGGCGGTGAGGCCCGCGCGGCTGTAGCCGCAGGAGCCGCAGAGCGACACCCGGTCCTGCATCCGCGGCCAGCGCGGACGGACGACCCACCGCAGCCCGATGATCGTGCACACGAGCCACACCGGCGGCGCAGCGATGAACCACAGGAACAGAGCAAACGGCTGCATGAACCCGATGACCACCGCCAACACGGCGACCGTCGGAGCGATGGCCACCATTGGGGTGGCGCCGGCCCTCAGCGACCGGGTGCTCCGCCCTATGGCGATCGCCAACGGCAAGCACGCCAGCGCAGCGGGCACGAACGCGGCGATGAACCCGGTGGGTAATGGGCCGATGGACTTCGCGACTGCCGGGGTGAACCAGGTGAGGCCGCCGAAGATCGCGGTGGGGTAGAGCAGCGCAAACCAGCGAGCGGCCCCGGTGACCCGCTTAGCGCAGTCGGGCTCGATGTCGTCCGGAAAGGCCCACCAGAGCAAAGACGCGGTCACCTCCGCCCAGGCCCAACTGCCGAGCAGGCCCGCGATGAAGATGGCTGTGATGCCCATCGGCGCTTCCCAGCAGTCGGACGGCTCACCGGCAGCGGCCGGCGCACCGCACCCACGATCATTGGCCATGGACGGCAGAGTGTCCTGCGCTCGGCACCACCATGGCGGAGTTCGCCGCGTCGGCGGGGCCGGGCAGCGGGCTGCCGCACTCGGGGCACAGGGCGGAGGTGAGGCCCTCCAGGCTGTAGCCGCAGGAGCCGCAGAGCGTCCCCGGGTCCTTCGCAAGGGGCCATTGCGGACGCACCACCCACCGCAACCCGGCGAAGGTGAGGGCGAGCCAGATCGGTGGCGCGATGAGGCACCAGACCAGCGCGAAGTCCCCACCGGTGAACCCGGTCATGGCGCCGGTAACCCCGAGCGTGAGGCCGATGGCCAACAGCGGCGTCACGCCGACGGCGATTGATCGGCACTCGACCGCCAGCACCGCGGCCAGCGGCAAGCACGCAACAACGGCCGGCACGCCGGCCAGCAGCAACCCGGCCACTGCCGGCGGCATTGATCGTCCCACCCCGCCGCCGGTGAGCAGGGAAAAGCCGACGAACACCGAAGCCGGATAGAGGATCCAGAACAGCCGGGCCGCATCCTTCACCCGCGCTGCGGAACGCTCATCGATGGTGGGTGGGAACGTCAGGGACAGCACATACGCCGCCACCACCGCCCAGAGGAGACTCCCGAGCAGGAACACGAGGATGAAGATCATGATGCTGCCGAAGACCATGGTCGTCTTCCGACTGGCTGCGGGCAGGGGCCACCGAGCCCGCGTGGGTGCGTCCGGCGGGGCGGCCCACCAGCCACGGTCATGCCCCGTCCTCAGCCGGTACGCGATGTGCCCGGGGCCGGTTGCACGGACAGTGAGCCGCCGCACTCCGGGCACACCGCCTGCTTCAGGCCCGCGGTGGAGTACCCGCAGGCGGGGCAGTTGTCGCTCGGTTCGGCTCGAATGGACCACGTCTTGGGTGCCAGCCGCTTGAGGCCCATGCCGACGACCAACAGCCACATCAGCGGCCCACCAACCGCCCACACCGGAGAAAATCGAATCGTGTGCAGCAGTTCTGCCGTGGCGGCGATGGCGATGCTCAGCCCGAAGGTGGCGCCGATGGCGAGCCAACCGGCCGCGGGCCGTTGCCAGGCCCGGGCCAGCGCGAACGCGGTCGGCAATGACGCGAGCAACATCGGGCTGCCCAGCAGCACCCACATCACCACTGGCAGAGCCACCGGGCCGGGGGACGCCCCTTGCAAATTCAGAAACTCCGGGGCCTCCCAGGCAAGCCAGACCAAGAGGGAATGAAGCAACGGAAACGTCCAGATGGCCACATAGAGCCGGCCAAAGCCGGGCCGCTCCGCCGGGGCACCCGGGCCGATCACAGCCACCAGCACGGCCATGACCGCTGCGCCAAGCAGCGAGATGCCCCCAGCCCAGAACGCGAAGGCGAGCGGGAGATCGCTGTATTCAGACGCAAGCAGCAACACGGGAGGCACGGCGGGATGCAATACGCCTGGACATCAGCAATCAAGCCAAGGTGGAACGAGCGCCTGAGCAACCAGCCCGCCCCGCGCAGGATGCGTCCGGCGGCTCCGCCCTTCAACCCCCACCGCCCCACCGCCCCAACCCCCCCACCCCACCACCACCCCCCGGACAGTCCTCCCCCTGAACCGAAGACCGTTCGACCCGGCCCGTGTGGGCACTGGCGCGGCATGCGAAGCGGAAGAAGAACCGCCATGATCCCGTCCGGTTCCGGGGTGGCGGCCCCAGCCTGAGGCCGTATCAACAAGCGGGATTGGCGACCGATGCGCCGTGATTCCGACGCACTTTCGAGCACTCGACCTCAGATTCTGTCTGAGATATCCGACATGACGCCCGATAACGTCACTCGCGGGCCACACCCACGCCCAGGCTGTTGCCCACCGGCCGGAAGCCCCCGTCGCTGGGGCGGTTGACGATCCGCTGGCCCCGGTTGTTCAGATAGACCCACGTCGTCGAGCCGCCGCCGTCGAGATTGATCGCGTCAGCAGCACCCAGTTGGATCATCAGATCCGCCAGATCCGGCAGCGTCAGGCCGACGCTCCAGGCCGGCTGGCGGCCATCCACCACCAGCAGGATGAGCGTGCGCTGGTCGGCCGACACACCCACCGCGGTGCGCGGGTGGCGAACGGTGGGGGCGACGCGGGCAGTGGGGCCGAGGTTCTGCCCCGCCTGCACCAGCAGCGTGCCGGGCGAGGGGTCGGAGGCGGTGTCGCTGGGGCCGACCCCGGCGACGGCGGCGGTGATGGGGTCGGTCAGGCTGGGGATGACCGACGCGCTGGGCGGCGGAGACGCGTACGGATCGAGATGGCCGATCTCGGCGATAAGGGTGGGGCCGGGCGAGGAGCCCAGGCGGCGGATCACCAGCGCCGGGTCGGGGCGGGGGGTGTCGTCCCGGCGGGTCCGCCTCGCGGCCGAGACCTGCACGCCATCAGCAACGCTCAGGCCGAGCAGGTCAACGGGCTGGTCGGCCCGCCAGCCTTTGGGCACGGTGCCATCCGGCCCGGGCAGGCCCCCGAAGTAGTTGGCGTTGACGGCGACCAGCGTGGAGAGGCGGCGTTCGCCCAGCGTGCGCTGCGCCCAGGCGGGTGTGGGCGTGAGCCGGGCCTCGGTGCGCTCGGGCTGGCCGGTGCGGGCGGCCTCCTCCAGCGGCGGCGTGACCACCACCCGCAGGGCCGGGTCGCGCAGGTCGGCCATCGCCCACCAGCCCCGCAGCGGGCCGGCGGGGCCGACGCGATCAATGCGGCCGACCCGCAGACCGGGCGTGGAGAACATCGGTTCGGGGCCGTCGCCCTGGCCCTCGGCGAGTGTGGGTGTGGCCGAGGTGACCAGTTGGCCGGCCGGCTCATCGGGCGTGGCGTGGGCGATGACCGGCGAGAACAGCAGCGACACCGGCAGCACGAGCACAGACGACCAAGCGGGGTGGCAGAGCATGGTGGAATCCGCAGCCATGTGGGCAAACTGGGGGCAACTGCATGCCCCAAATAGGGCAGCACACGGCGACGACGCCGAGTGACATTCTCACGCAATCAGAGGGTACGTGCCACCCATCGGCTGGCGCTTCTGTAGAATCCGAACGGGAGGGCGTGGGATTGGAAGCGGAAGAATCTTCCACACGCATCTGTGACGGAGACACGCATGGGCTTGAACCACTATGTGACGCTGGGCCGCTCAGGGCTGCGGGTTTCGCCGCTGTGCCTGGGCGCCATGACCTTCGGCCTGGAGTGGGGCTGGGGCGCGGACCCGTCAACCTCGCGACGGATCATCGACCACTATCTGGACCACGGCGGCAACTTCATCGACACCGCCAACATCTACACCAAGGGCCATTCAGAGAAGATCATCGGCGACCATGTGGGCGCCTCGGCCAAGCGCGACCGCTGCGTGATCGCCACCAAGTTCATGGGCAACCTCTACGCCGGCGACCCCAACGGCGGCGGCGCCCACCGCAAGGCCATCTACCAGCAGTTGCACAACTCGCTCCGCCGGCTGCAAACCGACTGCATCGACCTGTACTGGATGCACTTCTACGACCCGCACACGCCCATCGAGGAGACCATGCGGGCGGTCGATGATCTGGTGAAGGCCGGCAAGGTCCGCTACGTGGGCTTCTCGGACACCCCGGCGTGGAAGTGCACGCAGGCGCACATGATCGCCGAGTTCAACCACTGGACCCCGCTGATCGCCATCCAGATCGAGTACTCGCTGCTGGAACGCACCGTGGAGGCGGAACTGATCCCCATGGCGCTGGAACTGGGGCTGGGCGTGTGCCCGTGGTCGCCCCTCAAGGGCGGCGTGCTGACCGGCAAGTATGGCAAGGACGGCACCGCTGCGACCGCCGGCGGACCGACACCCAGCAAGCCGGGGCGCGGTGAGTGGGTGACGCGTCACCTGACCGACCGCACCATGACGGTGCTGGATGCGTTGCGGGCCTTCGCGGCCCAGGTGCACGTGACACCTGCACAACTGGCGCTGGCGTGGGTGCAGTCGCGGCTGGGGGTCACCAGCACCATCATCGGCTGCCGCACGGTGGAGCAGTTGCACGACAACATCAAAGCGCTCGATGCCCACCTGATGCCGGAACACTTCGCCAAACTCGACGAACTGACCCGGCCGACGATGCCATTCCCGCAGAGCTTCCTGCCCGGCACCACGCCGGTGATGCAGGGCGGAACGACCATCAACGGCGTGCGGAGCGAGCTCTGGCCGCTGGCCCCCAAGACCGACGGCGAGCGATACTGAAGTTGTGACTGTGACCGACGCGGGCGGATCAATCGGCCCGCCTTGCAACCAACCAGCCGGCGACAACCGGGCGGGAGCGGCGACGTGAGAGCCTTCAGACAGTTGGCGGCGGTGGTCGGCGGTGTGTGGCTGGCGGCGGGGGCCGCGGCCATGGGCGTGCAGCCGTCGGCAGCTCCGCAAGAACTGCCCCTGCGCGAGGCGGCCAAGGCCAAGCCGGGCGTGGTGTACCAGACCACCGTCCGCGTCCGCACCAACCAGCCCGACGCACCCGGTGAAGAGCCCCTGCGGCTGACGTGGACAGTGCCCGACGGCTTCACCATGGCCGAGCCCCGGCCCTTGGTGTTCATTCTGCACGGCGACGAGCACGACTACCGCTGGGGCCACCGCGCCTACCCCCCCACCGCTGCCGGCGAACTGGCCCCCGGCTGCATGGTGGTCTCGATCGACGGCCCCACCGAGCCCGGCGACGGCACCCGCATCTTCGCTGCGCGGCCCGCGGATGTGGTGGCCTTTCGCGACGCCATGCTGGAGGTGGCCCGGCAACTGCCCAGCCAGCGGATCATCCTGTTTGGTTCCGCCGAGGGCGGGCTGTTCGCCTCGGCGCTGGCCAACGGCTTTCCGCGGGTGATCGACGGCGTGGTGCTGCACGGCGCCGGCCTGCACGAAGTGGCCTTCTTCCAGGGCCGGCTGGGCGGCATCCGCTCGGTGCCGGTGGCGCTGGTGCACGGGGCCGATGACCCCGCCATGCCCATCACGCAGAGCTTTGATGGCATGGCCGTGCTGCGGACCGGGCCGCACGCAATGGCGGCGTTCATGCCGCTGCCCGGTGTGGACGACCGGCCCGTGCCCGCCGAAGCAACGCAGGCGATCGACTTTTGCATCGGCATGTCCGCCGGCGTGCCGGCCGATGCGCTGGCGGCCGCGAGGCGGCTGGCGACGCCCCAGCGTGGGGCCCCGGCGGCCCTGGGGCTGGCTCGCCGGGTGCTCAAGCGGTTCGACCCGCCGGCGGAGCAGCCGGAACTGCCCGGCCCGAACCAGCCCGAGCCGACGCTGCCCCCCACCGTCCGGCCCGCGGGCCGGATGCTCCGGCCCGGCGAGGTGGTGGCCCGCCCGATGGAAACGCCCACACCCGAGCAGCGGGCCGAGGCCTTCGCGCTGGCGGTGGAGATTGAGAAGGTCGGGCTGGCGGTCGCGGGGCTGCTGGAACGCACCGCGCCCGATGCCAACGCGCTCGGGCGGCTGCTCGCCGCCGACACCGGCTGGCCCCAGCGCGTGCAGGCCGGCGCCGGCCTGCTGTGGCTGCGGACGCAGTTCGCCGGGATCGAGGCGGTGGAAGGGTGGGCGCAACGTACCGGCTTTGATGACCGGCTGGAAGAGCACCGCGAAGCGGCCGACGAGTTCCACACCGCGTGGTTCGGCGAGAACCTGACCGCCAGCCAGCAACTGTCGCTGCTGCGCGAGCACCTGGGGCGGCTGTGGCTGCTGCCGGGCTTCCCTGAGGATGTGGGCCAGTGGACCGAGCGCTGGGCGGGCGAGCCGTCGCGGTTCGGCCTCGCCGACGCAGCGCAGGTGAACAGCGTGCGCGATCAGGTGCGGGCGATCAAGGCCGGGCACGCCGCCGCGGCCAAAGCGGCCGCCGAGCAGCGGCGCAGCGGACAGGGCCTGCCGACGTGGGCGGGCCCGCCGGGGGCGAAGTGATCGTCACACCAGGTCTGGCGGCGGCAGAGCCAGCCCGGCGGCGATCAATAGTTCGGCGTCGGAGCGCGGAACTTGGCCATGTCGATGGACTTGAAGTAGGCGATGGTCTTGGCCAGACCCTCGGCCAGGGGCACCTTGGGCTCCCAGCCGAGCTTGGACTTGGCCAGGTCGATCACCGGCTTGCGCTGCTTGGGGTCGTCCGGGGTGGCCGGCTTCTGCACGATCTTGCTCTTGCTGCCGGTCTGCTGGATGACCATCTCGGCCAACTGGCGGATGGTGAACTCGCCGGGGTTGCCCAGGTTCACCGGGCCGACGAAGTCATCCGGGCCGTTCATCATGCGGATGATGCCCTCGACCAGGTCGTCCACGTAGCAGAAGCTGCGGGTCTGCTGGCCGTCGCCGAAGATGGTGATGTCCTCGCCCCGCAGGGCCTGGCGGATGAAGTTGCTGACCACGCGACCGTCGAACGGGTGCATGCGGGGCCCGTAGGTGTTGAAGATGCGGATGACGCGGATGTTCACCTTGTTGCTGCGGTGGTAGTCGAAGAACAGCGTCTCGGCGGCCCGCTTGCCCTCGTCGTAGCAGGCGCGGGGGCCGATCGGGTTCACGTGCCCCACATAGCTCTCGGGCTGCGGATGCACCTCGGGGTCGCCGTAGATCTCGCTGGTGGAGGCCTGCAGCACCTTGGCGCGGCAGCGCTTGGCCATGCCCAGCATGTTGATGGCGCCCATCACCGAGGTCTTCATGGTCTTGATGGGGTTGTACTGATAGTGCCCCGGCGCGGCCGGGCAGGCCATGTTGTAGATCTCGTCGACCTCCAGCCACAGCGGGTGGGTCACGTCATGACGGATCAGTTCGAAGTTGGGCCGGCCCAGCAGGTGGGCGACGTTGCTCTTCTGGCTGGTGAAGAAATTGTCCAGACAGATCACATCGTGCCCGGCGTCAACCAGCCGCTCGCAGATGTGGGAGCCAAGGAAGCCGGCGCCGCCGGTGACGAGAATGCGCTTGATGGTGGTGGGCACGGGTGGGCTCGTGTGAACAGACAGACTCGGATCAGAATCGGATCGGGGAAGCGGTGGGATGCTCAGTCGGCCGGCGGAATCCGCAGAACAGTGCCGGCCTTGAGGCGGTCGGGGTTCTCGATGCGGTCGCGGTTGGCCTGGTGGATCTTCCGCCACTGCGCCGAGCGGCCGTACATCTTCTGGGCGATCCCCGAGAGCGTGTCCGACGGCTGCACGGTGTACTGCCGCTCGCCCGCCGCAGCCTCCCCGGCCTGCGTCCGCTGCGGCTCACCCGACGGCCCCTCGCCGCTGCGAAGCGTCACCACCTTGCCCTGCACGTTCGCCGGGTCCAGCGGGATCCGCAGTACGGTCCGCCCCGGCACCAGACGGTTGGGCGTCACGTAGGGATTCGCTCGCGAAATGGCCTCCGCCAGGGCCGCGCCGCCGCCGTTGCGGCGGGCGATCACATCGAAACTGACGTCCCCCGACCGCACCACGTACGAACGGAACTGCGGCTCGACCACCGCCCGAACCTCGCCCGGCTCGGCGGGCGGGGGCGACGGAGCAGGCCGCGAAGGTTCGATAACCGGGGGCGCCTCAGCGACCGGCGGCTGGGTGAGGGCGGCGGTGTCCACCGCCGCCATGGGGCGGGCGGAGGCGTCCCCGCCGGCGGGCACCGGGTCAAAGCTGATCTTGTCACTGGCCGGTCGGCTGGGCTCATAGAGCCAGAACACCGCGAACCACACCACCAAAAGGCAGGCGGCAACCAACACCGGTCTGGAAGTGCTCGGGCTCATCCGAAAGGATGGTATCGGCCTGAAGGGGGCCTCAGGCGAGGGTGGGCGGGGTACCGGCACATTTCATCGGGCAAGCCCCCCACCGCCCGGGCGGGGCATCCGACGGGTCGCAGGTCGGCCAAACGCGCAAAAGATGCGTTCAGCGCGTGGATGACACCCGCTCCACGACCGCTCCTGCCGGTCACTCGATGTTCTGCACCTGCTCTTTGATGCGGTCGATGGCGCCCTTGATCTCCACGATGGCCTTGGAGATCTCGCCATCGGCGGACTTGGCGCCCATGGTGTTGGCCTCGCGCAGCATCTCCTGGGTCAGAAAGTCCATGGTGCGGCCGATGGGCTTGCCGTCGCCGCTGGCCAGCATCGTGGTAAACTGCTGGATGTGCCCGCCGAGCCGGGTGGTCTCCTCGCGGATGTCGGTGCGGTCGGCGTACAGAGCGATCTCGCGGATCAGGTCCACGGTCTCCACCGCCACGCCGGCGTCCTTGAGCAGCAGTTCCACCTTATTACGCAGCCGCTTCTCAAAGTCCACGATCACCTGCGGAGCCCGCGACTCGACCTTCTTGAGTTGCTCGGCCATCACGTCGCGCTGCAGACGCAGCTCCTCGACGAGCATCTGGCCCTCCTTGCGGCGCATCTCCATCAGGCCGTCGCAGGCCCGCTCCAGCAGGGGCAGCACCGCAGCCCGCGTCCGATCGATGCGGGCCTCCTCATCGGCCGGGGGCTGCAGCACACCCGGCAGCGCCAGCAGCGGGCCAAGGTCGATCTTCACCACCCCGCTGGCCACCTGCGGGGTGGCCTGCACCTGGGCGATGTAGCCCGCCAGGGCCCGATGGTTGATGGTGTACACGGCGGTCTCGCTGGAGTCGGAAATCGACACCACGCAGGTGACCGTGCCCCGGGTCAGGCGGCGGCGCAGCACGCTCTCCACCTCGGCCTCAAGCCCCTGAAACTCGTCCGGCAGACGGATGATCGACTTGAAATAACGGCTGTTCAGAGAGCGTACCTCGACGAAGTAATGCACACCTTCGACGGTCGCGCCGGCCTCTCCGAAACCTGTCATGCTGCGGATCAACGCTGAACCTCCACGATGGGAACCCCCGTTCCAGGTATCTTGAGTGTAGCGGCGGGCCCCGTCCGGCAGGGGCGGGAACTCGGGGCTTCCCCTACGCTCCCCCGCCATGCATCTGACGCTGTACAACACGCTCACGCGGCGGCACGAGCCGCTGGTCCCCGCCGACCCCGCCAACGTCTCGTTCTACTCCTGCGGCCCCACCGTTTACGACGACGCCCACATCGGCAACTTCCGCTCCTTCCTGGCCGCTGACACCCTCCGGCGGTTCGTCCAGTCCCCCCTGTGCCGCCTGGCCGGCACGCCCGACGGCGGCTCGGCGCACCAGAGCCCCACCGGCCGCACCGTCACCCACGTGATGAACATCACCGACGTGGGCCACATGACCGACGACGACAACGCCGACGGCTCCGGCGAGGACAAGATGGCCGAAGCCGGCCGCCGCCTCACCGAGGCCAAGAAGGCCGGCATGCTCCCGGCCGACGTGCAGATCGACCCCAAGGACCCCTACGCCATCTCGCGGTTCTACGCCGACCGCTTCCTGGCCGACGCCCGCGCTCTGGGCCTGCTGGTGGCCATCCAGGCCGAGCGCGACCCCAGCCTGATGCCCCGGCCCACGCAGTTCATCGGCGCCATGGTGCAGATGATCGCCATGCTCATCAAGCGCGGACACGCCTACGCCGTCGGCGAGCCCGGCAAGCAGGTCGTCTACTTCGACGTGCAGAGCTTCGCCGCCTACGGCCGGCTCTCCAACAACACGCTTGAAGCCCTCCGCTCCGGCGAGGGCGGACGCGTCTTGGCGGCCAACCAGTCGCAGAAGAAGCACCCGGCGGACTTCCTGCTCTGGAAGCACGACCCCAGCCACATCATGAAGTGGCCCACCCCCTGGGGCGAGGGCTACCCCGGCTGGCACATCGAGTGCTCGGCCATGGCCATGGCCCGGCTCGGTCAGGCCGCCTTCGCCCGCGAGGCCAAGGCCAGCCAGCCCGGCACCCCCCTGCTGCTGGGAGATGAAAACTCCCTGATCGATCTGCACTCCGGCGGCGAGGACAACATCTTCCCCCACCACGAGTGCGAGATCGCCCAGAGCTGCTGCGCCCTGTGCCGCAACCCCGCCCGCGGCTCCTTCGCCCGCATGTGGGTGCACTGCCGCCACCTGATGGTCGAAGGCGAGAAGATGAGCAAGCGCAAGGGCAACTTCCACACCGCGCGAGACCTCTTCGCCAGGGGCGTGCTGCCCGGCGCGCTGCGGCTTGAACTCATCCGCACCCACTACCGCTCGCAGGCCAACTTCACCATGCAAGGCCTGAGCGACTGCCAGCGCATGATCGATCGCTGGCGCCGCGTCTACGACGCACCCCCCGGCGACGCTGCAATCGATCCCCTCACCCACCCCGTGCTCACCGCCTTCGCCGCCCCGCTGCATGAAGATCTCAACGTCGCCGGCGCCATCGCCGAGGTGAACACGTGGGTCAACGGCATCGCCTCGCCCACCGCCCAGGATGCCGCCGTCATGCGGCACATCGACGCGGTGCTGGGCGTGCTCGATCGCCCCGTGCCCACCGCCACCGCCACCGCCATCGGCGTGTACGTCGGCGGTGCCCAGCCCACCGACGAGGTCGAAGGCCTGCTCGCCGAACGTGCCCAGGCCCGCAAGGCCAAGGACTTCGCCGCCTCCGATCGCATCCGCGACCGGCTCGCCGCCATGGGCCTGACCATCAAAGACGTGCCCGGCGGCAAGGTCGAGGTCGGCCGGCGGGCCTGAACCCCGCCCAGGGCCGCACCTTCACCGCTCCAGCCACTGGTCGCCCCGCCGTGGTGATCGGCCGGTTGCGGGCCGCCTTCGACCGCACGCAAGGCCCGAGAACTTCATCGTCAGGTCTGAGAACTGGCAGCCGATCCCTCAATGATGGTGCAGTGAACCCCGTAGTTGCCAGAATTACAGTTCCCTGAAAGCCCGTCTGCTGTTACATTCTCCACAGACCTCGCCGCGCCTTGCGCGTGCTGGGGGTCAGGGAAAACTGCGTCGCCGACAGGCGGATGGCAGTGGAACAGGGCGTCGGCCGCAAAGCGGTCACCCAATCCAGAAAGTCAGAACGGTCGCTCAGGCGTCACGCCGAAGCGGTGATCGCGATCTGCACCGATCGCGGCACCCCTCGCGCACCTGAGCAAGCCGGAACAGTCTTGACGCCGGCCGGCGGAAGCTGTCCGGGTGCGGCTTTGTTCTCGGAAACCAGCGCTTTCTGTCCAGTCAGGAATCGAGACCCACCATGAGAACCGTGATTTCCGTCGCTGCATTCACGCTTGCTGTCGCAGGTTGTGCGGCAACCGCTCAGGAACTGCGCATCGGCACCTCACCGATCCTCGGTTCAGGCACGTTCTTCGGCGGGCTGTATGACTCCGGGGGCAACCTCACCAACGTTCCGGCTGCCTCCACCGGCCTCAACCCCGCCGCCCCCTTCACCGGCACCATCCGGCTCGGCGGCACCTTCGGCGCCTTCTCCCCCGGCCTGAGGGCCAACCCCGGCGCGGCCCTGGTCAACATCAACAACCAGGGCCCCACCTATCCGTTCCCCTTCCCGGGCGGCACTACCGTCCCCGGCGAGTGGTTCGGTCAGATCAATCTGGTCAACGGCCAGGTCGCCGCCGGCTCCTTCATCCGCATCCAACTCAGCGGCGCTTTCGCCAGTGACTTCTATCAGGCCAACGTCAACCCCGCCAGCGGCGTCTTTGTCGCCGCCGGCCCCAGCACCTGGAACCTTCAGGCTCAGACCATCACCGGCGCGTTCAGCGGCCCCACCTTCGGCGGCGTCAACGTCTCGCAGTGGTTCAACCAGCAGGGCGTCGGCAACAACCTCTTCGGCTCCTTGATCAACATCGGCTCCAACTCCGGCGGCAGCTCCAGCACCGCCCCGGCCGGCCTGTTCAGCATGGAACTGACCACCACCGCCGTCATCCCGCTGCCCGCCGCCGCGTGGGCCGGCATGGGCACGCTGAGCGCCCTGGGCGGCCTGGCCGCTCTGCGTCGCCGCAAGCTCGCTGCCCAGACGGCCTGATCGGCCGCCTCCGGCAAGCACAGCTACTGCATGCAACAACACGGCCCGCGTCAGGAACCACCTGACGCGGGCCGTTGTCGTTCCCGCGGCGACGCGCGCTCACCAGCACCCCCACGCACCAGTGCATCACCGTGGCCCCACCGTCGTCTCGTACCGCACACCCTCGGGCATGTTCACCGGCACCGGCACCGTGGTGCCGAACGAGCCCGCCGTGCTCGACATCGAGTCCACCGCGATGAAGCTGGTGTACCCGCTGAGCAGGTTGAAGTTCAGCGCCACGCCTTTGACCGCCTCCGGCACGCCGGCCATGGTGGCGAACGTCGCGTAGTCGGCCAGATCGGCGATCTTCCGCCTCGCCCACAGGGCCGGAATCGCCGGGTGCGTCGCTGCGCCCGGCCCGGCGGTCAGCATCGCCGACTGCGTCACCACCGGCGTGCCCCAGCCGCCGGTGCGGCCGGCCACCCGCAGTTCCAGCCCGCCGCCGATCGCCGCCGTCGGCACCCGACCGGTGATCACCACCGGCCGACCCGCGAACACATCCGGCAGCACCCGCGGATACACCTCGGCCCCGCCCACGTTCGTCCACGGTGAGGACCCCAGCGTCACCGACAGGTCGGTCATCGCCGGACGGCTGATGCGGTCAAAGAACAGGTCCATCACCTCCGACGGGTTGTCCCCCGCCGCCATGTGCGCCACCGCCCCGCGCCCCACCTTGGCCATCGCATCCAGCAGATAGCGGTTGGTGCTGGTGCCCACGCCGAACGAGAAGATCCGCGTCGAAGGCGCCGGCGAATCGTCACCCGGGCTGCGCCGGGCCGAGAGCCGCAGGTCGATCTCGCTGAGGATCTCGCGCTCGTTGCCGATGTACCCGTCGGTGAGGAAGACCACAAACCGCTGCCGGCTGGGGTCCTGCGGAAAGTCCAGGCTGGCCCGCAAACCCGTGACCATGTACGTGCCGCCCTGGGCGTACAGACTCTTCAGGTACTGCACGCCCCGCTGCACGTTGTCGGCGCTCGCCGGAATCGGCGCTGGCCCCAGGGCGCTGGCCTCGGCCGCGAAGTTGATCACCTGGAAGGTGTCCGCCGGGGTCAGCCGGCGCAGCCCGCGTTCCACCGCCGCCACCGCCTGCTCAATCGGCCGCCCACTCATGCTCCCCGAGCAATCCAGCACGAAGACCAGTTCCACCGGCTGGCGGGGCGAAAAGTCCGCCCGCGCCGGCGGGTGCACCACCTGCTGAAAGTACGTAAAGCCGTCCGGCGCTGCGAAGGTCGTCAGCGTGTTCCGCAGACCTTCCCCCGCCAACGTCCACTTGACCACCAGATCCTTGTTGGGCAGGTTGTCGGTGTTGCTGAGCGTCACCCGGGCGCGATCCGCCCCGCCGGGGGCCACCTGCACCACGTGCGAGTCGCTCCACACCCGCCCCAGCACGCCGCCCACGCCCGCGTGCACATCCAGCGTCACGCTCACGCGGTTGGCCGCCCGCTCGCCCGGCCGCAGATACGCCACCTCGGTCTGCTGCCGGCTGCCGCCGCTACCTCCCCGCCCCACCGCGCCCACGCCGTCATACGTCCCCTCGGGGTTGAACCTCGGCCCCACCACCATCGGAAACACCCAGCGCATCTCCCCATCCACCATGCTCACGGTGTGGTAGTACGTCACCGTCACATCAATCCGCTTGCCCGGCTCGATGTTGGCCACCCTCTGCGTGAAGATGTTGGGCCGGTCCTGGCTCATCAGGCTGGCCACCTTGCCCTGAGCGCGAGCCTCGGTGTAAATCCGTTCGGCCTCGGCGCGGTCGCGGATCACCCCGCGGATCCGCCGCTCGCCGATGGTCATCACAAAGTCGTTCACCGCCGCGTTCTCCGGCAGCGGGAAGACGTACACCGCTTCGATCTTGCCCGAGAACGGGTTGGCGTACTGCTGCACCACCGTGGTCGATGACACGATGCCGGCGACCTGCGCGTTCACGCCGGTGTGCTGCAGCGGAATCGGGATCAGCCGCGTGCCCGAGGCGTCGCTCACCGTCGTCACCATGGCCCCAAAGCCGGGCGCATCCTCACCACCCACCGGGGCGTCGGCCCGCCGCTGCTGCCTTTCGGGCACGAACCGCCGGATCACCCACACCTCTTCGCTGGCGTCGGGCATGCCGCCGGCGACATCGGGCAATTGCACAAACGCGCGCCGCTTCTCAACCGGAGTCTCCGGCACCGCCTTGGCCGCCGGCGCACCGCGGCCTGGGATGCCCGGCTGACCGCCGCCGCCACCACCTGGCGCTGCGCCCGGTGGCGTCGGCTGCACGGCTGCAGGCGCCGGGGGGGTGGCGGGGGCCGGCACCGGCGGCCGCGCAGCCGCCTCGGCCGCGGGTGTCGTGGGCACCGGCAAGGAGGGATCAGCCGGCACGCCCGCAGCAACTGCGTCCGGCATCGCCGACCGCAGCGACTGCATGCCGTCCACCGGCGCCGGAGCGCCCGTCGTCATCGGACCCGGCGCACCAGCGCTCCCGCGCCCCGCCGCCGGTTCCCCCACCGCCCCCGGCGGCCGCCCGAAGCCTGGGCTCGGCGCCGCCTCCGGCGCAGCGCTCTGCGAGCCCGCCGGCACACCGCTGTGCTGGCAGCCATACAGCCACAACCCACCCCCCACCAGGGCCAGACCGCCCACGCCCACCGCCGCCTTGCCCATCATGCCCCGCTGAACCTTGCCCTTCATCGTGCGCCTCCTGGTGTGCCCACCGCCTGAACCGTCACCCGCGCCCCGTTGATCGCCCGCCCCTGCGCGTCGGCCGCCGCCACCAGCGTCGCCCGCCACAACCCCGCCGTCGCCGCCCCCCAGACACCCTCACCCTGCGCCGTCGGCCGGCTCCGCTGCACGTGCACCGTCGCCACCTGCACGGCACCAGTCGGCAACTCCGCCTCCGGCTTCACGCTGTAATTCGCCAGCACCACCACATCACCCGCCAGCGCCGCCGCGTCATACCTCGGCGGTTCGCTGAACACACCCGCCCCCGCTGCCCCCTCCGCCCCCGCCCCCGCCCCCCCCGCGGCCCCCTCCACACCCACCAGCGCCCACGGCGCACCGGTGCTCGCCCGCGTGCTGGCCTCCGGGCCTTCCAGCCGCACCTGCCAGGCCGCCAGCCGTTGCCCTTCGTCGCTGTGCACGATGACCGCAAACGCCAGAAACTCCGTCGCGTTCGCCTGCTCGGCCTGCGCCGTGCCGTACATCTCATGGCCGCCCGGCACCCCATCCACCAGCCCGCCCCGCGCACAGCGGGCCTCGCCGTTCACCCATCCCGCCTGCACTGCACCCACCGCGCCCGCACCGGCCACCACCGCCGCCGCCAACGACACCGCACTGATCACCTTCCACCATGGCCGCTTCATCCCGCACCTCCCGTGAACTGCTCGGCCCGGGGCCTCGCCCGGTCCGCCTCGCCCAAGGCCACCGCCCGCATCATCGCCGCGTCAATCTCCGCCGCCGTCACGCCCGCATCACCATCCCGCGCCCGCCGCGCCAGCGCAAACGCGTCCAGCACCGTCACCGACGCATCCGCCAACCCCCCCACCCCCACCACCGCCCGCATCTGCTGCATCTGCTCCATCCGGCGTGCCCCACCCTCGCCCGACGCATCAGGCGTCCCCGGCCCGCCCGTCCCCCCCGCTCCCCCCGGCCCCCGCTCCGGCGTGTTCACCGCCAACGGCCCAACCCCACCGCTGCCACCGCCCACACCACCACCCGCACCCGGCCGCACCGCCAGCCACCCCACCCACGCCGCCAGGCCCACCGCCGCCGCCATCGCCAGCCCGCCCGCCCAACTCCGCCAGCCCGCGCCGCCCACGCCCCCGCCAGCGCCAGCGCCGCCCCGCCGCGACGCGAGCACCCGCTCCGCCGTCGCCAGCAGTTCACGCTCGCAGGCCGTCGCATCCACGCTGGCCAACCTCGCCAGCGCATCGGCCGCCCGCTCCTCCTCCAGCCGCCGCAGATCGGCCACCAGCCCCGACGGCAGCGTGGGCTCCCCCTCGTCCCGCCGCCCGCCGTTGCCGGCCGGGGGCGTCGCGCCACCCTCGGCCGACCACCGCATCCACCAGGTTGTTCGCTCGCTGGCCATCACCCTGTAAAGGCCCGCCCCCGCCCCCCAGGTTCACTCCCCTCACCCAGATTTCCGAATCCCGCTCCGCCCACCCCCTTCCCTAGCCCCCCCTCCCCCCCCACCCCGTACCCTGCAACCCCACCCCCACCTGCGTCGTACACCTCCCCGCGGCCGTTCGGTCGCTGGCAGTCCCCTCTTGCGTGTCCCACCGGTGTGTCTGTGCCCCGCCCCCCCGCCCCCCCCGCCGGCCCCCCCGGCCGGCCGGCCCGGAGCCTCCGCACATTCCCCACCCCGCTTCCCCCATCAGCCCATGCTCCACTTCGCCCCCTCCTCGTCACCCCGCCCCCCTCACGCCCGCCGGGCCCCAGGCTTCACGCTCATCGAACTCCTGGTCGTCATCGCCATCATCGCCCTGCTGGTCGGCATCCTCCTGCCCGCCCTCAGCGAGGCCCGCAAGTCCGCCCGCCTCGCTCAGGACTCCAGCAACCTCAAGCAGCTCGGCACCGCCGCCGCCAACTACAGCACCGACGGCCGCGACCGCATCTTCTCCTTCTCCTGGCGGGGCGGCGGCGTGGTGAACCCCGCCACCGCGCCGGCGGTCCCTCGCGTCGTCCAAGGTTCGGATCTGGTCGCCGCCGCCTGGCAGGCGGTGGACATCCTCCGCCGCCGCGCCCGCCCGGAGGATCCGCAGTTCCCGCAGCAGAACAACTGGATTCCCCACGTCCTCTACAGCCACCTGGTGCTCATCGACTACCTCGGCTCCCGCCTGCCCGAGCCCCTGGTGATCTCACCGGGCGACCGCACCCGCCAACGCTGGGCCGAGGACCCCTTCGCCACCCGCACGCAGCTCATGGCCCAGGGTGTTGACAGCCAGACCGCCGCCCGCGTGCCCTACGGCTCCTCGTACCAGATGCCCCCCGCCTTCTACTCGCCCGACAGAGAAGTCACCGAGGGCTTCATCCAGAACCAGGGCGAGTCGCACAACGTCTTCCTCATCGGCTCCCGCGCCGGCACCCCGGTGTGGCCCCTGGGCCGCGAGAAATTCAGCAGCATCCGCTTCCCCGCTCTGAAGGTCATGATGCACGACAGCATCATGCGCTTCTTCGGCAAGTTCGATGCCTTCTTCACCTGGTCCGGCGCCCGCGTCAACGCCCTCATGGCCGACGGTTCCAGCCGCCTGGTCCTCACCCGCGAGGCCAACCTCGGCGCCTACTGGACCACCGGCACCTCCGCCACCCCCTTCCTCCGCGCCACCTTCGCCTACGCCCCCAACCCCGCCCTGGGTGAACCCGGCTGGCCCGGCGTCGGCACCAACCAGGACAACATCCCCGCCACCTTCGCACGCTACCGCTTCACCGCCGGCGGCAAGCAGGGCATCGATGTCGGCGGCGGATCCCCGTTCTGGGACCGTGTCGCCGGGGCCACCCGCAGCCCCAACGCACCAAACTAAAAACAAACAACCAAGCCCTCAGACCGCGGCACATGCCCCCTCCGAGGCCGCATTGGTCCCTACGCTGCCATCCGCACCGAACTTTTTACGAATATTCGCACAAACCCACACGTTCGGGCGGGGATTTTGCAACCTGTTGCTGGCATCCTGAATCCGTGACGATACTCTGTGCGTATCTGAGGCGGCCGTTCTGGCTGCCCAACATGCTTGCCGTTCTGGCGAGCGACAGCACCGGCTGCCATGGTGCGGCACGGTTGCACGAAGGAGTCTTGCGTATGCGACACACAAAGTGGTCTTCGGCTTTCACCCTCATCGAACTCTTGGTGGTCATCGCCATCATCGCCTTGCTGGTCGGCATTCTGTTGCCGGCCCTTGGTGAGGCTCGGCGCACCGCCCGCCTCGCTCAGGACTCCAGCAACCAGAAGCAGCTCGGCACCGCCGGCACCAATTACGCCACCGACTTCGAAGACACCATCTTCTCGTACAACTGGCGGGCCGGCGTTCGCAACCCCGGGCAGACCGGCCCGATCGTCCCGGGCGACAACGACGTCGCCGCCGCTGCCCAGCAAGCCGCTGAGGTCGTCAGCCGCCGCTCCGGCCGCAACATCCCTACGCCAGCCAACTGGATCCCCCACGTGCTCTACAGCCACCTGGTGCTGCTGGACTACATGGGCGCCCGCATGCCCGAGCCCATCGTCGCCTCCCCGGCCGACCGCACCCGCCTCGGCTGGCAGGCCGACCCCATCGGCGCCGGCAACCAGCTCCGCACCTTCATCCCCGAGCGGGCTGACGTGCTGCCCTACTCGTCTTCCTACCAGTTCCCCGCGGCCTTCTACGCCCCGGATCGCGAGGCCCCGAACAACTACGTCCGCCAGGCCGACACCTTCGGCCAGTTCTTCGCCGTCGGCAAGCTCGGCAACCAGAAGTTCTCCGGCGTCCGCTTCCCCAGCCAGAAGGTCTGGATCCACGACACCCAGCAGCGCTTCTTCGGTCGCACCAACGCCCCCATGTGGTGGCGCGGCGCCCGCGTGAACGTCATGATGGTTGACACCTCCGTCCGCATCCTGGTCTCCGGTGACCTCACCGCCCAGAGCGGCCAGGGCAACTTCCGCCGCAACCCCGGCGCCTACTGGGGCTCCAGCGGCACCTTCGTCGCCGCCAGCGTCAACTACACCGGCTGGGACACCCGCCTGGGTGACGTGCCCGCCCCCGGCAGCGTCAACGGTGACGTGGTCAGCAACGGCATCTACCGCTGGACCGCCGGCTTCAAGCAGGGCATCGATGCCGGCTCCATCAGCCCCTTCTCCGACCGCGTGACCGTGCCCGGCAACCAGTAAGCCCGCGGCCCGACATCATCGCTCAACCCACCGCCCTCGGCTCCGGCCGGGGGCGGTTGCTTTTTGGCCCCCCATCACCACAGCCGCCCCTTGGTTGATCCCAACCGGGAGCGGGCTGTAGCCGACGATCGCCTGTGTATTTCGTTTGCCCCCGCCTCCGCCCGGCGACCCTGATCAGCACCATGCCCCAAACAGGGTGTTTTGGGCTCCAACCCTTGATTCTCATGCCAATGCGCTGCACAATGTCCCACTGGGCGATTCCGGCCTGAGTCCGATGTCCGCTCGACATCTTCGCCTCTTTCAGGAGCCGCACCGTGAACACCCGGTTGGTTCGTGCCTTCACGCTCATCGAACTGCTCGTGGTCATCGCCATCATCGCCCTGCTGGTGGGCATCCTGCTCCCGGCCCTCGGCGAAGCCCGGCGCACCGCCCGGCTCTCGCAGGACTCCAGCAACCTCAAGCAGCTCGGCACCGCCGGCGTCAACTACGCCACCGACTTTGAAGACCTGCTCTTCGGCTACACCTGGAAGGCCGGCGTCCGCAACCAGGGGCAAGAGGGACCGATCGTCGGAGGACAGAACGGAAACGATGTGGAGACAGCCGCCGCCCAGGCCGTGGAGATCATCCGCCGTCGCGCCGGCCGGCTCGACCTAACCATCCAGGAAGTGGGCGCGTGGATCCCCCACGTGCTCTACAGCCACCTGGTGCTGCTGGACTACATCGGCAGCCGCATGCCCGAGCCGATCGTCGCCTCCCCCGCCGACCGCGTGCGGCTGAATTGGCAGCAGGACCCCATCGCCGCCGGGCGCGACATCGGCACCTGGCGGCGCTCGCGCCGGTCAACGCTGCCCTACTCCTCGTCCTACCAGATGCCCTCGTGCTATTACGCTCCGGACCGTGAGATTCAGGCGCCGTCGCCCAACTACGTCCGCCAGGCCGACAGCCACGGGACTTATTTCGCCTTCGGCCGCCTTGGTGGCCAGCGGCTGGCGCAGGTCCGCTTCCCCGCCCAGAAGGTGTGGCTGCACGACACCCAGCAGCGCTTCTTCGGCAGGGTGAACGCGCCCATGTGGTGGCGCAACGCCCGCGTCAACACCATCATGAACGACACCTCGGTGCGCATCATGTCCACCGCCGAAATGCTCGAGCGCACCACCGGCAACTTCCGCCGCAACCCCGGCGCCTACTGGGGCTTCAACGGCAGCTTCGTCGCCGCCCAGGTCGCCTACGCCGGCTGGGACACCCGTGCCGGTGAGGTGCCCGTGCCCGGCTCAGCCACCCGCAACACCGTCTCCAACGGCATCTACCAGTGGACCGCCGGCGGCAAGCAGGGCATCGACGCCGGCAGCATCAGCCCCTTCTCCGACCGCGTGACCGTCCCCGGCATCTGAACCGCCCTCAGCCACACACCGAACTCGCACCCAACGCCCCGGCCACCCCGGGGCGTTGTTCTTTTCTTGGCGGCCAATCATCAGGTGGAACCATCAGGCCCGGGCCTGCGTATCGACCCCCACACCGGCCGATCGGCCGGCACAAGGGGAGCCCACATGATGCAGCGCTCGTTTGGTCGTCGCGCCTTCACCCTCATCGAAACCGGGGCCACCATCGGCACCCTCGCCGTGCTCACCGGCGTGCTGCTGCCCTCGCTGGGCAACGCCCGGCGTGCGGCCCAACTCGCCGCCGACAGCAACAACCTCCGCCAACTGCACGCCGCCGCGCAGAACTACGCCGCGGACTTCCAGAGCGCCGTGCCCACCTACTCATGGCGCGCCGGGGTCCGCAACCCCGGCCAGACGGGCCCCATCGTGCCCGGCACCAATGACGTAGCCGCAGCCGCCGCCCAGGCCACCGAGATCATCCGCCGCTCTGGCCGCGACATCGCCCAGCCGGGCAATTGGATCCCCCACATCGACTTCTCGCACCTGGTCCTGCTGGAGTACATGGGCGAAAGCCTGCTCTCACCGCTCTCGGCCTCGCCTGGCGACCGCCTCCGCCTGAGTTGGCAGGCCGACCCAACCGCCGCCATCGCCCAACTCCGCACGTTCATCCCCAGTCGTGCGGATCTCTTGCCCTACTCCTCCTCTTACCAAATCCCGCCGACCTTCTACGCCCCGGACCGCGAGACCTTCAACAACTACATTCGCCAGAGCAGCACCTTCAGCCAGTACTTCGCCGTCGGCCGCCTCGGCGACCAGCGCTTCGACCAAGTACTCCACCCCTCACGCAAGGTCTACCTGCACGACACCGTCGAGCGGTTCTTCGGCCGAGCCCCCTCGCCCATGTGGTGGCGCTGGTCCCGCATCAACAGCATCATGGTCGATGGCTCGGTCCGCATCCTGCAAGGCCGCAACAGCCTGCAGCGGTTGCCCGGCTCCACCACCAACCGCCGCAACCCCGGCGCGTACTGGGGGGCGTCCGGGAGTTTCGTCGCCGCCGGCGTCAACTACAGCGGCTGGGATCCCCGCCTCGACCAACCGCCCGTCCCCGACACCCCTGACGGCAACATTGTCACCAACGGCATCTGGCGGTGGACCGCCGGCGGCAAGCAGGGCATCGATGTCGACGAGGTCAGCCCCTTCGCGACCCAGGTCACCGTCCCCGAGAACCACTGAGCGGCCGCTCTCCCAACCCAAACCCACCCCCAACGCCCCGGCCAGCCCGGGGCGTTTTTCTTTGCCGATTTCCCACGGGCGGCAACCGCCGCCGCCCCTGGTGCGTAAGGTGTTCCGCCGGCCGTTCGGCCGTTGTAGACGGGGGCGATCTTCTTCGCTGCCCGGGGTTCGTGTCCGCACAGTCTGGAGTCTCTGTATGAACCGCCGTCGGTCGCTGCGCGCGTTCACCCTCATCGAAACCGGCGTCACCGTCGGCACCCTCGCCGTGCTCACCGGCGTGCTGCTGCCCGCACTGGGCAACGCCCGTCGCGCGGCCCAACTCTCCGCCGACAGCAACAACATGCGCCAACTCCACGCCGCCGGGCAGAACTACGCCGTGGACTTCCAGAGCGCCGTGCCCACCTACTCATGGCGCGCTGGCGTGCGCAACCCCGGCCAGACCGGCGCCATCGTGCCCGGCACCGACGATGTCACTGCCGCAGCCGCCCAGGCCGGCGAGATTCTCCGGCGAAACGGTGTCAACTTCGCCACGCCCGGCTCGTGGATCCCCCACATCACCTACTCGCAGCTTGTGCTGCTTGAGTACATGGGCGAGAGCCTGCTGTCGCCGCTTTCAGTCTCGCCCCGCGACACCGCCATCATCAACGCCCGGGCCCTGCTGACCAGCGGCCAGCCGCCGACAAACAGCCGCCTGACAGCGTTCCCATTTCAAAGCTCGTACCAACTGCCGCCGGCGTTCTACGCCGCAGACCAGGCGTCGGGCACGCAGCGGATCGGACAGGGCGACACCCACAACTCGTACATCGCGACCGGCCGCATGGGTGGCCAGCGCTTCGACCAAGTGCTCCACCCCTCCCGCAAGGTCTACCTCCACGACACCGTCGAACGCTACTTCGGCCGCGCCCCCTCGCCCATGTGGTGGTCCTTCTCACGCATCAACAGCATCCTGGTCGACGGCTCAGTCCGCATCATGCAAGGACGCAACAGCCTGCAGCGGCTCCCCAATTCCACCACCAACCGCCGCAACCCCGGCGCATACTGGCAGCCCAACGGCACCTTTGTCGCCGCGAGCATCGCCTACACCGGCTGGCGAAGGGAACTGGGCGAGTCGCCCGTTCCCAACTCCCCCAGTGGTGACATCCTCACCAACGGCATCTACCGCTGGACCGCCGGCGGCAAGCAGGGCATCGATGTTGACGACGTCAGCCCCTTCGCCCGCGATGTGACCGTGCCCGCCGGCCACTGATCACCAGCACCCCTCCACACCCACACCCACACCGCCCAAACACAACGACCCCGAGAGCCGTCGCTCCCGGGGTCGCTGTTCGTGTACTCCAAATCACTCCCCCCGACCCCCCGACCCCCCCGCCGCTTACGCCGTCTCCTTGCGCTTCACCCGCAGGTCCGCCAGTTTGGGCTTGCCCGCCACGTCGCGCTCGTCGATCACGTACTCGGCGTTCTTGCTGTCACTCTCGGGCAGTTCGTACATCAGCCCGAGCATGATCTCTTCCATCACCGCGCGAAGGCCGCGGGCGCCGGTCTGCCGTTTCAGGGCCTTCTCGGCAATCGCCTTGAGCGCCCCGTCGGTGAACCGCAGCGCTGCGCCCTCAACCTTGAACAGGTGCTGGTACTGCTTCACCAGCGCGTTCTTCGGCTCAGTCAGCACGTGCATCATCGTGTCCAGCGTCATCGGCATCAGCGGTGCGATCACCGGCAGACGGCCGACGAACTCCGGGATCATCCCGAACTCCACCAGGTCATCCGGCTGCGCCTGCAGCAGAATCGCGCCCGCCTCCTGCACCTCATCGGCCTCCGTCCGCAGGTCGGTAAAGCCGATGCGCGCCTTGCCGATCCGCCGGCGGATGATGTCCTCAAGCCCCACAAAGGTGCCGCCGCAGATGAACAGCACGTTGGTGGTGTCAAGCTGAATGTACTGCTGCTCGGGGTGCTTGCGGCCGCCCTGGGGCGGCACGTTGGCCACCGTGCCCTCGAGCATCTTCAGCAGCGCCTGCTGCACGCCCTCGCCCGAAACGTCCCGCGTGATCGAGACGTTGCTGGAGGTCTTGCCGATCTTGTCGATCTCGTCGATGTAGATGATCCCGCGCTGCGCCGCCTCGATGTCAAAGTCGGCGTTCTGCAGCAGCTTCAGCAGCAGGTTCTCCACGTCCTCGCCCACATAGCCGGCCTCGGTCAGCGTGGTCGCGTCGCCGATGGCGAACGGCACCTTGAGGATCCGCGCCAGCGTCCGCGCCAGCAGCGTCTTGCCGCTGCCCGTCGGCCCGATCAGCAGGATGTTGGACTTGTCCAGCTCCACCCCCGTCTCGTCCTTGTCGTGCAGCAGCCGCTTGTAGTGCGCGTACACCGCCACCGCCAGCGCCCGCTTGGCCGTGTGCTGCCCGATCACGTACTGATCCAGGAACTCCTTGATCTGCCGCGGGGTCGGCAGATCGCCCAGCAGCGGGCCCGCCGCCGGCATCTTCCGCCGCTCCTGCTTGAAGATGTTCTGGCACAGGTCCGTGCAGTGCGAGCAGATGTACACGTCGTTGGGGCCTTCGACCATCGGGCCCACTTCGCGGCTGGTCTTGCCGCAGAACGAGCAGGTCGTCAGCCGACGGCCCTTAAAGCCGCCCTTGTCCTGATCTGTGCCGGGCGGAGTGTTCGACGAGTTGGCCATGGAGGGGTGTGCCTCTTGGGAGGGTGTTGAGGCGCAAACCGGGGTCGCATGGCCCGAGAGCCCGCGGCACGATCAGCGCTGGGGTGATCGCCCGGTGACGCTGCGCAGCGCCCGCGATCACTCCCAGTGTCAGTGTATCGACCGAAGGCCCCCACGGCTGGAAGGCGAACACTCCATCGCACGCCTCAGCCGTTCCTGCGCAGGCTTTCCACACCCTCCCCACCGTCCGCCACCGCGTCAGCCCTCGCCGGACCGTTCCTGCCGCCCCTGCATCCCTGACGCACCCCGTCCCGCATTGTCGGGGACTTTTCCCGCCGCCGACACCTGCCCGTTCACCCGCCCACTCACCCGCCCGCCCGCTGCCCGCGGACCGCCGCCGCTCCCAACCGCTCTGGCCGAAACTTGCGCCTTCACCTTCCCCGCCAGCCTCGCCTTGGTCTCTTGGTACTCCGCTTCGGTTATCCGGCCGCTGTCGCGCAGCGCCCGCAGCCCGTCCATCAGCCCCGCTGCGTTCTCCGCCCCGCTCCGCGAGCCCCCCAGCATCTTCTTGCGCACCGCCACCACCGCCACCGCCAGCAGCATCAGCGCCACCACCATCAGCATCGCCAGCACAAACACCCGCGTGCCGCCGCCCGCGTTCCCCTGCGCCGCCACCGCTGGCAGCAGCGTCCCCGGCACGTTGAACAGCGTCGTCAGCATCATCATCGCCCGCATCCCCTGCCTCCCCCACACACCGTCTATCGGCCCGCCAGGGCCGGCTTCACCTGCACATCAGCCGTCGCTGTTGCCCGAGGCGATCGCATCCCGCAGCGGCACCAGCAGGTTCGGCACCAGCCGGTGCGCCAGCAGGTCCTCGCCACGCTGCGCCAGCCCGGTGAGAATCTCCGGCAGTTCCTTGATGTCCTTCACCTCGCCGTACTTGCGCAACGCCAGAATCACGCTGATCGGCTCCGGCGGCCCGCCATCGGCCGGCTTGCCCGCTCGCGAACCCGGCCGCGTCTTCACCTCCACCTGCGCCTGCAGGTCCCCCGCTTCATTCAGCGCCATCGTCAGCAGCGGCTGGCAATCCAAGGGCACCGCCCCGCGCACATCCAGCATCCCCGCCAGGGGCGAGCCCGACATCAACGCGTCAAACACGATCGCGTCGTGGTTCCCCGACGCCTGCATGTCAAACCCGTACATCAGTTCCACAAAGTCCACGTCCAGCGGGCTGATGGACAGGAAAAACGGCGTCAACTCCAGCACCGTCTTGTGCATCTTGTACGCCTTGGCCGGCGTCGGCGGGTTCATCCAGCCCGATCGCACGCTCGTCCGCCGCAGCCCCACCATCTGCTGGCTGCCCCCCGCCGGGTCGCTCTCAAGCACCAGTTCCGCCTTGCCCCGCCGGAAGCGGTCCATCGTCGGGTACTCCCGGCGCATGCGGTCAAACACGCCCAGAAGCGTCTCCCGGTTGCTGGGCAGATCCATCTTCACCTGCAACTGGTGGTCAATGTAGAAATCGGTCGACAATGCGCCGAAAGACTCGCCCATATGGCCGCGGCTCCATCTCCCGCCCGTCGCCGCCCTGCTCGGCGTGTGAACTCATCCAGACGCAAAGCCGAGGCGAGTCGGGCCGAGATTCTAGGAAACATCCACCATCCAGCCGACGTTCTCACTGCATATGCCCATCCGTACCCCGATCATCTCCCGTTCCCTGCTCTTGACCGTCCTCGCCGCCCCGCTGGCCGGCTGCCAAGCCTCGGCCCCGGCAAAGTCCGAAAACACCGGCCCGGCAGCCACGCAGCCCGCCCCCGCGGCCGCCCCCACACCCACTTTGGCCGGCGCCCGCGTCAGCCCCGCCACCGGTGACGGCGCCCTCCGCGTCGCCAACCTCCGCTGCCCGGTCATGCCCGAGCACGCCATCCGCAACGGCCGCGCGATCGAGCCACTCACCGCCGAGCACAACGGCCGAACCATCGGCTTCTGCTGCGCCGACTGCGTCGACCTCTGGCGCTCGCTCAGCCCGGCCGATCGCGACGCCGCCCTGGCCCTCCCCGGCGTGATGCCCGCCTCGCGCTGACCGTTCACACCGCCCCCGCTTGGGCCGCGTTCAGCCCAGCAGCCACCGCATGATCGCGTCGGTGTCGGCCAGGTCGTGCACGGCCCAATCCGCCCCTGAATCCGCCAGTTCATGCACGCTGTTCCACCCCGTCGCCACCCCCAGCGTGCGGAAGCCATTCACGCGTCCGCACCGCACATCATGGGGCGTGTCGCCGATCACCACCGTGCGCTGCGCCGGCACCGCCGGCCGCCCCGAGGCATGGTGCCGCTGCATCGCCACCTTGGGCAAGTCGTCCCGCGTCGGGGGCGAACTGGGCGATTCATCGCCCCACGCCGCCACCGCAAACCACTCCGGCTCGATGCCGCACGCCCGCAGTTTCTCCTGCCCGGTCTCCGCGTAGTTCCCCGTCACCAGCCCCAGCGTCACCGCGTGCTCCTGCTGCCGCAGCGCCTCCAGCAACGCCGGCACCCCCGGCAGAGCCGTCGCCTGGGCCCGGTTCTCCTGAAGGTGCTCCACCAGTTTGGCGTGGTACCGGGCCCGAAACGTCCGCAGCATGCCCTCGTCCGGGGCGTGCCCGGCCCGGGCGAACATCTCCGGCACGATCAACGCATCCAGCCGCCCGGCGAAGGCGATGCCCTCGGCCGAGAAACCCTCCCCGACCAATTCCCTACCAGCCTTCACCATGGCCGCGATGCCCGCGCCGCCGGTCTTCACCAGCGTGGCATCGATGTCAAAGAGAATGAGCGTGTGAGGGTTCGTCATGGTGTTATCGGACAATATCAAAGCCCGTCAAGGTTGGGTCCTCCACCAGCACCGCCCGGTCCATCGAGCGGATGAACCCGCGACGGGATTCAGCCAACTCGGCCAGACACCCCTCCACCACCTCCGCAGCCCCCTGCAGTTCCGCCGTCACCGAGCCATCGGGCTCATTTCGAACCCACCCAAAAAGGGCGTATCTTGACGCGCATTCGCGCACGGTGGCACGAAAGCCCACCCCCTGAACGCGGCCCACAAAGCTCACGCGAACGCGCATGTCGCAGATTCCTCAACAAATGTGTCAGCAACGGCCGGTTTTCTCGCTTTTACCTCTGGGCACGCAGCAGGCTAAGCCGCCCGCCGTGCATGGGTTGGCTCCGGGGACATCCGGCTTCCGTACGCACTTTGTTCGGATACCTGATGTCGACCGCAAACTCTGGTGAGGAGCGAGCAGGTGATCGTGGCACCGTCCCCAATCCCGACTATGTTGTCTGAGCAGTCGGGAGCGGCAAGCGGTCTTCGCTTGCTGTCCGTTGGGCATGTCCGCACCGGGAGGACTCCCGGGGCGAACGCCGCGACCGGCCGCATCTCGTTCGGGACCACTCCTTTGGCGTTTGCCGAGAATGACGACAAAGAACGCGTGCTGCAGGCTGCCGACATTGTTCGGCTGGTTGGCGAGCACGTGGCGCTCAAGCGCAAGGGACGCGAGTACGTCGGCCTGTGCCCGTTCCACGACGACCACTCGCCGTCGATGTTCGTGGTCCCTCACAAGCGCATCTACCACTGCTTCTCCTGCGGAGCCGGCGGCAACGTCTTCACCTTCGTGATGGACTACTACCGCATGGGCTTCCGCGAGGCCCTGCAGTTCCTCGCCGACCGCTTCGGCGTCAAGCTCACGCCCCGCAAGATCATCGCCGAGCCGACCGACGGCCCTTCAGTCAGCAAGGAGCAACTGCTGGCCGCCAGCGCCATGGCGGCCGACTTCTTCCGCGTCATCCTCCGCCACCCGCAGCACGGCGCCGCTGCCCGCGCTCTGGCCGAACGCCGGGGCATCACCGCCGAGACCATCGAACGCTTCGGCATCGGCGCCGCCCCCGACCGCTGGGACGGCCTGCGCCTCACCGCCGAACGCAAGGGCCTCTCCGCCGATGTGCTCCTTGGCGCCGGCCTGGTCAAACGCTCCCAGGAAGGCGGCCAGCCCTACGACACCTTCCGCGACCGGCTGATGTTCCCCATCTGCGACCAGTTGGGCCGCGTCATCGCCTTCGGCGGCCGCCGCCTGCGCGACAAGGACGACCAGGGCAAC
>Ga0209972_10000492_pt1 | contig 38566 bp, 58 predicted proteins | sample NOAtaG_7_FD_187302 | JGI IMG/M metagenome (GOLD analysis project Ga0209972, IMG submission 187302) | Freshwater lake microbial communities from Lake Erie, under a cyanobacterial bloom - NOAA_Erie_Diel1S_2200h metaG (SPAdes) (version 2) | ecosystem: Environmental > Aquatic > Freshwater > Lake ...
CCCGGCGGCTGTAGCCGGCCAAAACGTTCCGGACAATTTGACACATGGTTCCGCACCCCTGTCCACAATTGCCCTGCCCCGTCTGAAGCGCCACTTAAGCACCCCTTTCAGGGTCAACTAAGCACCCCTTAAGCAGATGGCGCCAGCCCTCAGACTGGCGCCACCCATCACTCAGCCGCCATTCGAAATCAGCAACTCACGCACCTTCTGCGTCTCTTTCCCGGTGCGGTAGCCCATGGCGTAAGTCGTCTCCACCACCTCCATCGCGAAGCCCTTGAAGCAGGCCCGCACCCCGGGATGGTCATTCAGGCTCAGGATAAACCGCCCCTTGATCCCCCTCAGCACCCCGGCCAGCCGGGTGAATTCATCCCGGCTGAATAGCTCCGCGCCATAAACGGTCTCGCAACCCCAATACGGAGGGTCCAGGTAGAACAGCGTCTCAGGCCGGTCATAGCGCGGGATCAGTTCCTGATAGGGCAGGTTTTCGATCACCACGCCAGCCAGGCGTTCATGCACTTCTTCCAGCACCGTCACCAGCCTCGGCAGGTTGAATTTGCCGGGATTGGTCAGGCTGACCTGGAAGGTCCGCCCCGTCACCTTGCCGCCCCAGGATACCCTTTGCAGGTAAATGAAGCGCGCCGCACGCTCCAAATCCGTCAGGCTGGTCGGCGCCATGGCCATCAGGCGGTGGAATTCCTCCCGGCTCGTCAGGCGCCAGCGGAGCATATCCAGGAACGGCTCAAAGTGCCTTTGCAGCACCCTGAACAGGTTGGCGACATCGCCGGACAGGTCATTGATAGCCTCAGCCTTCGCCCGGAATGGCCGGCGCAGAAACACGCCACCCATCCCGATAAAGGGTTCCACATAACAAGTGTGCGGGATCACCGCGATGCGTTCGATAATTCGCTTGGCGAGTAGTTTTTTGCCGCCCATCCACGCAGCCACAGGGACCGCAGCGCGGGCAGGAATCAGTTCAGCCGTTACCATTTAGGCAACCTCTATAGGTTATGCCCCCCTTTGCCGGCCCGGCGCGGGCGGGGCGGGTTCTACCCGTGAGAGGTGCAATCTCTCGGTTCCAGGCCGTGTCAGCGGCCAGGACCCCCGCCTAGCCGGGCAGGGATGCCATCACAGTGAAGGCGCTCTGTTCCACGGCTGGGCTCGGCGTCTGGCAGGATGCCTTCACCTGCCAGCCCCCGGCCTGGTCCGCGACCAGCACGCCCACAAATTCATTCGCCCGCGCAGCATCAGGGCTGGCCGCGACCGTCACGAATGACCCATCCGGCTTCTTCACCCGGAAGCTGACGCCGCCGGCGGCCAGCGGCACGCCATTCGCATCCAGGAACAGCACCCTGAGTTCCACCGACTGGCCCTGCCAGTATTTAGCCGCGCTCATAGATTGTCGTCCCCTCGAATGATCAGCCGCACCAAGACCCGCTGCGCATCAGATGGCAGCCCAATCACGGCTGCCCGATCCCACACCCGCGCAATCTGCGCTGGCCTGCGCGCCAACCGCGCCACGACCAGGCCATCGTATACCGTCACCACGAATTCGATATTTTGCCCCGCGAGCGCGAATGCCCCAGCCTCTGCCACCAGCCGCCGCGCCATGCTGAGCAGCGCTTCCTGGCCGGCCAGCGTCAAGGCGCCGGCTTCCAGCACCTGGCGAATATCGCGCCTCAGCGCCGCATCCTGGCCGATCAGCGCGACGGCGCCAGCATCAGCCGCCAGCCGCCGATCCCGCCTGAGCGCCGCATCCTGCCCCGCCAGCGCGAAGGCGCCAGCTTCCGCCACCACGCGCCGATCCACCCGCAACGCTGCTTCCTGGCCTGTCAGGGTGAAGGCGCCAGCCTGAGCGACTAGCGTAATACCCGAAGGTGGCGTGGTGATGATGAAAACGGCGGTCTGACCTGCCAGCGAAAATGCCCCGGCATCGGCCACCAACCGCCGGTCGAGCCTGATCGCCGTATCCTGGCCCGCCAGCGCGACTGCCCCGGCATCCGCCACCACGCGCCGATCCACCCGCAAAGCGGAATCCTGGCCGGAAAGGGCGAAGGCCCCAGCCTCGGCCAAAAGGCGCCGGTCAACGCGCTGGGCGGCATCCTGCCCGGCCAGGGAGAAAGCGCCAGCATCCGCCACCAGCCGCTGATCCACCCGCAGCGCGGCCTGCTGCCCCACCGCCGTGAAGGCCCCTGCGTCCGCCACCAGCGTGACGCCAGCGCCACCACCCGTGATGGCAGCGCTCCGAAAGACGCCGGGGGCGCGCGGGCGAAGCATGGCTAGCTACCGAGCAGTGGCGGGTAGTTCAGGAACGGGCTGCTCTTTACCAAGTCTGGCGCGTTTCCCCATTTCCAGCCCAAATGTCCCAGGATCCTATTTCTGTCAGCGATCGGCAGCTCGGCATTATTGAAAATCACCACTTCACCTATCATCCAGTTCGTGTACCTAGCGAACGTCGGCGATGAGCCGATGTAGAACGGAGATGTTCCTAAGTTCGTTCTCAAGGTGTAGGAGCCTGTGTTACTGCCATCTGGACTGCCATTTTGCAGCCCAACCATCGAGCCATTCTGATGAATGCCTGTAAAAATATACGTCCTATTTGTTAGGTAGGTGAACGCCCCAGTCCCATCGTAGTTTGGAAGCGTTCCGGCTGTGTTCGTCGAGTATACCGCAGACCGTCCATTGCTTTTGATAAGATCACTCCACCCCGCATTTGAAGAGCCAGTGGAGGTAAAAAACTCAAATAATGAGTTATAGGCATTTCCGAATGCCGCCGCCCTGAATACGATAAACGAAGTAATGGGGTACTGGAACGCCCACGCCTCGGGTGCGCGTTGCAGCGCCTTGGCGGTACCGTCGAAGGACATGCTGCCAAGACCGTTGATGCCGTTCGGGTTATACGCTGCCTGGCTTGCGGGTGTTGACTGGGTGAAATGCCGGCCGTTGCCGCTCTTGTCGCGCACTTCGCTGATGCCTGTCGCCAAGGAAATGGTGGAGACATCGGCCCAGTCAAGCCACAACGCAGGGCGAAGCAGATCAAGCGTCCACAACCGCCTTTGCAACCGCGCGTCATCAATAGCACTGGACCCGCGTGGCATCACACGTCCTCAGTCCAGACCGTGGGGATAACCGAGTTTCCCGATGACGCGAAATTCGTGTTGGTGTTATTGATGATCTCGACACCAAAAACGAATGGGCCGACGAGACGGAAAACAGGGCTATCATAAACGCGCGCGCCGGCGCCAGTGAGCATCGGTATGATGAAGCTTTCACCAGCAAAAACAGTAGCGCTTCGGGATGGCCCGACCCCCCCGACCTTGCGGTACATGCGGATTGTCATGCTTGGCAATCCCGACGGGTTCAGCGAAGCTAGGCTGATCCGAAACATACAGTTTAGGAGCCGGCGATCCGATGAATTTGTATTGTCAATGTCGGCCAGCTCTGCCGTACCATTGACACTTAACCCCTGCAATGGTGCGGTGGCAATGTTTTCAAGATCGGTTGCCGCACTCCATTTGATGAGTGCCATCTCAAATCCTCCCGCGCGCTTGGCTGACCGTCTCCGCCGTGACTTCCACGCCATTTGCTTCTGCCCAGGATTTGAAGCGCGTGGTCTGCGCCAAAATCGCCGCTTTGGTTTGATCTGAAAGCAGCCCCATATTCTCGATGGCGGTAAGCATGGCGCTGACTGCGGTCAATGCGGTCGGCATCGAAGGATCAATCTGCCAATCGTCCTCTGCCGCCTGAACCAGCGTGCCGATGGCCACTAAGATAGATGTGGGTACGGCCTGCGCTTGACCCGTGGGAGAAATATCAGCGGGAATTTGCCCTTGCTTTTGTATGATGTCTAGCAATTTCAACTCGCCGCTGATCCGCGCAGGCGCCGCTATAGACCTGCACGAAAACGGTATGGGCATCGTGCCAAACTGCACATCGGGCGTATTGAGTATTTCCGCCACTTGCCATTCGGTTAAGCCCTGCATATCCGGCTGCGCCACGCGCGCGGCCAACACATCACTCATCGTGCTATCCTTCCGTATATGCCCAGCGCCAACCCAACCACCGCCGCACCCACCGCCACGGCAAATAGCCGGTCATGCGCGCCCCAAAGCGCCACGGCCAAGGCCGCACCCGCCGTCACGAAAAGCGCATCTTGCGTGCAATCGCGCGCATTGGCCCAGGTGCGCGCGCGCAGGTAATCCGGCACTTCCTTTGCCAGCGCATACCCCAGCGCGGCCACGGCAAATGCCCAGATTGGCGGCAGGAAGAACAGCAGCGCCCCGGCCAGCACGGCGCCAATCGCGACATGCGCCGCCTGCCCCGCCGCCCAAGCGAACCAATCGTCACGCATAGCGCTAGGGGTGGCCAATTCAGCCAGCACCAGGCGCAGTTTTGTCAGGAAGCGCTGCATGGGTCAGGTGATCTGCAGCACGCCATTCGTCGCGCTCAAATCCACGGTGAAGGTATCGGGCGGCGCCGCACTCGCGGAACTGCCGCGGTCCCACCAGCCGATCAGCGGGTCATTAGCCGCCGTGTCATTATAAAGAACCGCGTAGCGAAACGGCCCGAAGCCGGGCGCGCTTGGCGTCACGACAATATCATCCGCGATCAGCTTGTGAACGCCCCCGGTCTGCTCGGAAGACGTGACAGTCACCGCGAAGCCGCCGGCGGTATAACCGCCAGCCGCCGCGATTTCCGTGATATCCGCCCGCAGGCCATTGGTGGCCACCGGCGCGGTATTGGTGAGCATCACGCGCAGCTGATGGCTGCCCAGGTTATGCACGCCGTTGGCAAGGTCCGCGACAAAGCGGTTGAACCTATTGAAGATGGAACCAGACATCCGTTATCCCCTTTTCAGGTAATGGTGGCAGCGATTGCAAAAACGCCATCAATCTGTTCATCGGTCGCGATATTCGCCGCCACCACGCGCGCAAACAGCGGATCAGACCGCAGCATCCGCGTGATGCCGGCGAATTTAAGCTCCGCTTCCAGCTTCGCTTCGGTGGGCAGATCGGCAATCGCCGCCGCAAAAGCGGGCGGCATGATGCGGGATCGCACGGCAGCCAGCGCTTCTTCATGCGTGATGAATTCCAACTTCCACGCGGCCATCATGAACTGCCAGAAGGAAACATCCGTCACGGGCGGCGGCGGGGGTGGCGGTGGTGGATCGCAGGCTTCCAGCGCTTCACCATTCCAGCGCTGGCCCTGCGTGTCAGCCAGCCAAGCGGCATGGATTTCGGCGCTGATTTCCACCGCGCCTGGCGGAATCACATCGCCGTGGATATCGCGCGTGTAGAAGCCCAAAACCCGGCCTTCGGCATCAAGATTTGCAAACACCATCGAAGCAGCCATGATAACCCCCTAATTTCCCAAAGCGAACCAGCGCAGACCAAACGATCGAGTCCCGGTCAGATGACTGCCTGACACAGGTCGTATCTGCGTCGTGTTCAGTGTGCTGACTGCGCCAAACATATCAAAATCGGCCAAAGGCGCACTGCTGCTGAAGATTGTGACATGTGCGCTACGCACGGCGTTCGGGAACGCGATTGGAAAGGTGATTAACCCTCCATCGAATTCCACGTTGCGCCCGGCCGCCTCCGCGATTTCACCCCACTGTAAAATTAGACCGCCAGCAAGACGTTGATAGCCGTTGGTCGCGAAGGACCGCGTCGAAATCCCCAACCCCGCCGGCGTCACCGCCGCATTCGAAAGCGTCCCGGCATCCGTCTCAGCCGCGGTCGCGAAGCGGCTGATGCCGGCCACGCCACTTGTCGCCGCAGGCAGGTCAGGCCGCAGCAGCACCCAGGAACCCGCACCGTCAGACACCAGCGTGACGCTGGCCCATTGCCCGCTCAGCACCACGGAAGTGCCGCCTTCAATCGTATCGGCACCCGCGCGCTGAATCGTGACGGTATTCGCGGAGCTATCCGTCTTTTCAATCTGGAACCGGATTGGCCGGCCGCCCAGCGCATTCGCCGCCGGCAGCGTGATGGTGCGCGCGGCAGCGCTGGCATTCACCAGCACCAGGCCGGCATCATCCACCGTCAGCGTGGTATTCGCGGAAAGGCTGGCCAGCCCACCACCAAACAGCCGGTCCAGCGATTTCCGGACCTGCGCCAGATCGGCATCGGATGCGGTCTGGCCACCACGCAGGATCAGGCCAATCAGTTCTTCCTGAACGCCGTTGAACCATTCATAGCCGGGCACGCTGGCCGGCTGGCCAACGCCCGGATTTCCGCCTGTGAAGAAACCAGGCGTGCCGCCCGTCGGCGGTGCGGGCATGGTGGGTACGGCGGTGGATCGGTTAACGCGCTGCATGGGTTATTCCTTTATCTTTGATGTGAAAGATCGCCGCTTCACAGGCCAAATCTCCCGCAATCGGCGTTGAAGTTTGTATCCACTTCAGAAGCGGGAAGCGCGCGGTTATAGATGCGCGCGATGGCAACATCGCCCTGGAGGTATTCGCCCGAGCTTGTGTAAGTCAAAGCAAGTTGAATAGTTGATGATGTCACATTGTGTCCGCTGCCCGGCGTGTCGCTGGCAACCTCCGTTGTATTGGCGAATAAGCGGCGCGTAGTGCCGTCAAAATTTGCAGTAATCATAAACCAAGTATTCAGCGACAAGCTTGCATTGTTGTTATCAGCCTCCAAATCATTAGCCCACCAATAATGCAAAAAACGCCCGACGCCACCACCGCCCAATGAACCGCCAGTACGCAGCGCATTACTTTGGTTCGAAGCGCCATAACCACCAATAGACATAATGCCACCTAATGCTGACCATGACGAAAACCGAACCCACGCTTGCAAGGTGTAAGGATCGTTGCCTTGCGGCATGGCAATTCCGGTGGCGCGAGAGAAGTATCCAGTAGCGCCAGTTGCAAACCACCCGCCCGCGTTCCATGTTGGCGAATTAAATGCTGTTAGATGGTTCCCATTACCGCTAATGTCGTTCAAAGTTGTGCCGGTGCCAGGATAGCTTGCCGGATTTAACGCATCCCATTCTGCCACGCGGCCGCTGGTGACGATGCCATCACCGCCGCCACCACCGCCAGCGTAGCTGAAAATCGGCAAGGTATGCGCAGGCGCAAAGCGCCGGATCGCGCATTCATATCGGCCGGTGCGCCATTGGCTCAACGGCGTCTCAGAAGTGTCTTCGCAGGTGAATTCCACCACCTGCTGCGCGCCACCGGCTACCTGAAAGGCATGCGCCCAGGGTTCATCCGCCACCGCGGCTTCGCAGCTATCTTCGCAGCTATGCGGGCGGAATTCCGTGAGCGTGACGGTATCGCCCAGCCGCGCGGCAAGGCCGATAATGGCGGCAGGGGTGGGTTCAAAGCGTTCAATCAGCCGCGCCAGAATGCGCTCGCGGCGTTCCCGCACGGTGGCGATGTAAAGCTGATCCGCCGCGCGGGTCGTGGCGGCAGGCGCGCCAATCGGGTTCAGGATGGGGCTGGTCGCCACCGCGCCGCGTTCCAATTGCGGCACGGCCAGGCGCAGCGTGGTGTTCACCGCACCCGCGGCAAAGCGTAGCCGCGCCACATGCCGCAGGAAGGCAGCAGAAGCACTGCCAACCGTGTAAGCGCTGCTCACGCGCTGCCCGCGCAGCGCGGCGGCCGTCGCCGCCGCCAGATCAACCTGGTTGCCGACAAGCAAGGCGCCACCGCTGGAAAATTCCTCAAACCGCATCCGCCAATTCGTGGGCGCGGTGCCCGTGATCAGCCGCCAGAAGAAGCTGCCGGTGAAAACATCAGCCACCACGGCAGGTGTGGCGGTGGTGGTGGTGAAGGCAATATCCAAATCAGTCGCGGCAGCCAGCGTGCCCGCAATGCGCAGCTCGGCGCAGGGCAGCCCATCTTCTGTGCCGGCGAAGGTGACTTCGGCAACCGCAAGCGCGCCGCCAGAAGCCGTCAGGCCGGTCGGCAGCGTGCCGGGCGTACCCACCGCAGTGCCACCAAGCCGCGCATTCGCGACAAAATTCGTCGCCACCGCTTCCACCACCACGGCATCCGTGATCCGACCCAGCGTGTCATATAAATTGCGTGGTTCATCCACCGCCGCTTCGCGCAGCACGCCCGCGCCATCAAAATACCATCCCCGCGATGCCCGGCTGAATTGAAAATTCGGGTAGCACACATCGGGCAGGCCAAGCGCGCGTTCCCAATCCGCCAGCATTTCCGCCGTGCGCGCCGGGTCGCTTTCGGTCAGCAGCGCTTCCACCCGGCCATCCACCCGCGCCAATTCCGCCGCCGGCACAGAAAGCAGCCGTTGCAGTACGGAACCAGGCTCACGCACCAGCGCATCACCCGGCGGCAGCAGCCCGATCAATTGGGAAAGATAGGCGCTGGCGTCCATGCGTCAGACCCAGGTCACGGTGCCGAGCGTGGCAATGGTGCCCGCCGGCAAAGTGATATCGGCGGTAGGCGCCACCAAGAGATGCGCCACTTCGCCCAAGGCAGCGCTGATGGCGGCCGATATCCGAGAGACCCGGATCACCCCACCCGGTTCCCCTTCCCGCACAAAGAAATCCGCAAGTTCCGCCAGCACCGCCGCGCGGATCGCCGCCGTATCCACCGCCAGATCAATCGTGATCGCGACCGCCTGCGTCGCCGGCGCAAACACCACAACCGAAGCCGTGACAGGCCGGCGCAGATTAAGCGCGGCCTGCACCGCTGCCACCAAAGGCGCGGCAGGGATCGCGCCACCGGCGGTCACAAAGGCCACCCCAACCGTGCCCGCGCCGGCCCAATTCGGATAAACCCAAACCTTTTCCACACCCGCCACGGCCAGTGCCCAGGTCACATAATCCGCAGCAGCGCCACCGGCAGGCGGTGTCTGGATGCGTTGCAGCAGCCGCGCGCGCAGCGCCGCATCACCTTCCGCATCGGCGCCCGCCGCCAGCCCGCCCGCAGCCACCACGGCGCTGGGCTGAATGCCCGCCACCGGCGCCACCAATTGCAGCGCCACACCCGCCAGGCTGTTGCCTGCCGCACCCGCCACGCGCGCGACAACATTGCCCGCACCCGTGCCGCCGCCACCAATCGTCACATCCGCGGCCAGCAGATACCGCGCATCATCACCGCGCCTGACTTCCGTATTCGCCGGCACCACCGCCGCTGGCGTGCCGGTGAAGGTCACGCTGCCCGTCGCCGCCGTCGCGGCAATCCGCGTCAGGCCCCAAATCGCGGCGTGGCGCGCCAGCACTTCATCTTCCGCCGTGTCAGGCAGGATTTGCAGCGCCGCCCATTCCAAATGCCCATGCAATTCATGGCTGGCGATGCCAATCGCGCGCACCAGAATTTCTTCCATGGAACGCCGGATGCGCGCATCCGCACCTGGCAGCGCCACCGCAACTTCTGCGGCCATGCGGTTCCGGATTTCTGCTGGCGAAGGGCGGGCAAAGGGCATTCTCAGAGCCTCATGGTAAATTGGCTGGTTTCAATGCCGCTGGGCGTGGCGATGTTCACGCCAAGGCCAAGCACCCCGCGCGCGACCCAGACAGCCGTGACGGAAACGCTGGTGGCAAGGCCAGCCTCCACCAGCCAGGCCAAAGCCTCATTGGCGTAATCCTCAGCACGGCGCCGGGTTTCTTCGGTCTGCTTTTCGCGCTTCAGCAGCCACAGCCGAGACCCCACGCGATCTTCCGGCGTGAAGGCATCACCCACCCAGCCGCGCCGGTGCCCTTCCGCGCCATCATCCAGGCGCGCGCGCGCATCCAGGAACAGCGAAAGCACCACGGAAGTCTGCAAGGCTTCATCCCGCCCCAGCGCGCCGCTGGCATTCCGCGCCAGATCGGCGGTGCCCGCGGCATCATTCCAGGCAAGCGCAATCATGGCGCCATCACCGGGTTGGGCCCCGGGCTGCCGCCATGGACGTGGCTGTTGTAGTCCGCCCGCATGCCATTCATGGACATGCCACCGGAAGCCGCGCGATCACGGATATCGCCATTCACATCCAGCGCACCGGTCACTTCCACCAAAGGCGCTTCCAGCGTGATCTTCGTGTCCGCTTTGATGGTGATTTCATCACCCTCAATTTCAATCTTGCGGTCGGCCTTCAGAAGAATGCGATGGCCCGACTGATACGAATAGATGCAGACATCACCGGGTTGCAGCCCGGTCGGGCGATGGCGCCGGTCATCCACGGCAATCATCACCGGATGGTCGCGATTGCCCCCCACACACACCACCAGCACATCGGCCCCTGCCAGCGGCACGGCGCTGATGCCATATTGCTGCACGCGTTCCACATTGTCCCGCACTTCACCGGCCAGCAGCTTCACCTGGCTGCGCTGCAAGCCATCGGCGTCATTCACCGGGCCCAAAGTGCCACGGCCAATCGCCAGCATCACGCGGCGCTGCAATGGGGCGATGAAGCGCTTCATGTCATCCATGGTCATTCGTTCACCCGCTTCCAGCGGTCTTTTTCATCCGCGCGGGTTTCGATTTTCGTCTCAAACGGGCCATCATCGCCGCCGCCGCCCTTGCCCTTTTCGGGCAGCAGGGCGTAGGCATCCACCGGCGCCACCTGCAATTCCGTCACCGTGCCCTGATCCGTCAGGGAGAACACCACATTGGAAATCAGCAATTCGCGCTTCAATTCCAGGAAGGCATCTTCCACCCAGACCTTGGTATTGGGCTTCCACAGATTGCCCGAGGATCCACGCCAGCCCGGCACGGTGTAGCGCACGCGGCGCGATTTACCCGCCGCCACCCGCACTTCATGCGTCGCACGATCCTGAAAGGTGACACCTTCGCCCTGCGCTTCCGCCAAAATCACCTTCGGGCGGTGGCGCAGAATATCCTCATCCTCGGCCCGCGCTTCACCCTGCGCGCTTGCGCTTTCGCCCTGCGCCTGGCCACGCACCACAACAACATTGTGGCGTTCAGCCACGTCAAAGCTGCCATTAGCGCGCAGGATATTGCCGTCCTTGCCGCCCAGCCGCAGCGCGCCAGCGGCTTCACCACCTTCGCCCGCCCGCGTCAGGATCAGCGTGCCGAGCCCATCCCCGGTCGCAATCACCGCGCGTTCGCGCGCCGCGCGCGCGATGCATTCCCAGGCGGATTCGCCAGGCTGGATCGAAAAGCGCGGGAAGGGCTTGCCCAGATCAGCTTCGGCCCGCACTTCAATCCCGAAGGGTTCCGAGATCCGCCGCGCCGCTTCTTCCAGGCCGATATTGGCCCATTCATACGGGCCATCCAAAGTGGCCGCGCAATCCACCAAATCGGCGGTGAGTTCACGCCCGCGCACGGTCAGGGTGTGGTTGCTGGCGTCGTAGGCGACCTCGAGCGCATCGAGATAACCCTTCACCACTTCATCGCCTTCAAGCGTCAGCAGAAACTCCGCACCAGGCCGGATGCTGCGCGCGATCTGCGCGGCGTCTTCCGCGCCCGCCCAGCGTTCCGCCAATTCAATGGAGATTTCCGCCGCCGCAGCATCGAGCCCAATCGAACACTTCATGCTGCGCCAGCCGCGATAGATCAGGCCGCCCACAATCAGCGCGACATCGGCAGCAATCGCGGCGCTCATGCCAGCACCTCAATCGGGCTGGCGGCAGGCACAAAGCCCGGGTGGCGCACGCGGTTGCGCGCAGCCAGCGCGGCGGCGCGGCCAAACAAATCAGAAATGCTGTCGCCATCCAATTGATACGCGATCACGGTGCTGGGCATCACGCCGGGCAATTCCACCCGCTTGATGCGCGGCAGGGGTGCGGCGCGCTGCGCCAAATCCGCAGCCACGGAAGCCCGCAAGGCCACCAGGCTTTGCCAGACTGCATCCCAGCCCAGCGCCGCCACACGATCCGCAGCCGCCGCCAGCGCGTCAGAAACGCGGTCCCGCGCGGCCATGGCGTCATCCCGCGATGCCCAGGGCACAGCAGCTGCGGCGCGGGCGAATTCACCGGCAAACATCGCCGCTGCCAGCACGCCCAAAGCCTCATTCGCTGCTGCCAATTGCTGGCGCGCGGGCGTGGTGGCAGGGCTGGTAGCAACCGGGACCAAATCCTGGGCGGTGAGTGCCCCCAGCGTTTCAAAGGCCGGGATCGGCGCCGCATCCGCACCTTTGGTCAGCGCCGCGCGCCCGCCCGCCTGGGCTGATACATCACGCGCCGCCGTCGCCAATGCCGCAGGCACGGCAGTGTCAGAAACAATCGCCGCGTCATTCATGCTGGCAAGCGCGGCAACACTGCCAGCAGCAGCACCCGCCTGCCCGGTATTGGCCAGTGCGCCTTCAATGGCGCCGGCGATGCCCATCACGCTGGCCTTGAAGCTATCAATCACGAAGTCAGCCGCGGCGCGCATGTAGCGATATTGGGCATAGGCTGCCTGGGCCGCCGTCAGCACTTCTTCAGCATCGGCCAGCACACTGCCAAGCCCATCTTCGGAAATCACCGGCGCGGGCTTGGTGCCGGCCTTTTCCACCCGCAGCGAAATCCGCGCCACGCGCGCCTGGTCCACATCAAAGCTGATCCGGCAATCCTGCACCACCACCTGCATGGCACCGAGCCACGGGTGCAGCAGCGTCGCCACTTCCGGGTCTTTGGCGGCGCGGGCAAAGGCGCGCGCCTGCAACACAACATCGGCGCCGATGATCAGACCTTCAACGCTGAAGCTTTGCGTCTTGGCGCCCATGTCTTCGTGCCAGGGCTCATCCCGCCCTGGGAATTCATGCGTCACCCAGCGGCGGACTGAATTTTCTTCTGAAGACCGCACGTAAAACAGCAGCCCGCGCAAAGCACCAGGCCGCAGATTGGCGCCAACCCAGGGCAGAGCCGTGGAGAAACTGGCAAGGCTGGTGAGGGCTTCACTCATGGTGTGGCCAGCATCCCGCGCCGCACATTCAGCGCCATGCCTTCATCCGCGCCGCGCTGGGTGACGGATACGCCAAAGCCTTCCGGGGCGCGGATTTGCACATCAAGCCCCGCCTGCACGCGCACATCATTGGCCGGGGGCATCACGCCACCGCCCGCGCCGGATGGCAGGGCGTTGTCACCATAAATCGGCTGGCGGCGCAGCGCATTGCGCGCGCCAGCATCGCGCGGGGTGGGCGCGGCTGCCGCACCGCCGCCGCCAAAGCCGGGGATACGGTCCATGACCCAATTCAACGCATCGCGCACCGGCTGGAAGTAGCTCATCACATCCTGGAAAACGCCCTGGATCACGCCGCCGATGCGGGTGAACACCTCGCCCACGCCATTCCAGGCTTCCGTGATGAAGTCGGCTAAGCCGCCCATGATCCGACGCGCTTCCTGCATCTGTTCTGAATTGAAGAAGCCGCGAAAGGCGTCACCGATCCTGTTCCAGACGGCTACGACATCATCCCAGTTCTCATAAACCAGGTAACCAAGCGCGGTGAAAAAGGCAGCGGCGGCGACGAACCATCCCACCGGCGTCAACAGCAGCGCGACCGAAAGGGTCGTCATTGCCGCCGCCAGCGAAGCAAGGTTAGCGAGCAGCCCACCCGCGAGAACCAGCGCGACGCCACCAAGAAAGGTTTCCAACCCCCCAAAGCGATCCACCACAGGCTGCAAAACGCGCGAAACACGCTCAAAGATATTTGAAAGCCGCTCGAAGGCACCCGGCGTATCTTCCGTCCCCACCACAAACTGCCGCACCGCTTCAAAGGCGCGCGTGATGCCAGCGCCGATCTGCTGCGCCCATTCATCCAGCCGGCCTTCGGTGCGCATGCGCTCAATCCAGGCCAGGATGTCTCTCAATTGCTGCTTGAGGAATTCAAAAGGGCCACTTTCGGCAACCTGCCGCGCGAAGTTGGACCAGGCGTCGCCAAGGTTGGACAGCATGCCATCCCAGCTATCGGCCAGCCGGTTCATCCCGCCACCGGCAATGCCGCGCCAGGCGCGCGCGGTGGCTGCGACAATGGCCGCGCGATTGTTCTTGTCAATCGTCGCGCGCATCTGCTTCCCGGCTTCTTCCCAGGTCATCACGATCTGATTGCCTTCGGTGCGCGCTTGCAGGCCGAAGCGTTCAATCGGATCCATTTCACCACGGCTGGCGGCGGCCATGGCGGTCATGGCGTCATTCAGGCTGGTGCCAAACACCGAAGCGGCATCACCAGCGGCCTTCAGCGCATCATCCGCCGCCGCACCACGAATGCCGAGTGTTTGCAGCGCGACACCGGCGCGCACCACTTCTGCCACATTGAAGGGCGTGCGGCTGGCAAATTCAGTCAGTTCATTCAGCCGGGTTTGCGCGGCCTCCGCGCTGCCCATCACTGTCTCAAGCGTCAGGCGGTAGCGTTCAAAATCCGCCGCGCCCCGCACGAATTGCTGATTAAACAAAAACGCACCACCCGCGCCAATAATGCCAAGCCGCGCGGTCAAGCCCGCCACTGCCCCCGCCGCATCGCGCGCGCGCCCGGCCACATTGCCCAGCGCACCGGCCAGCACGGAAGCACCACTCACATTCGAAAGCCGCTGCGCCGCCTGCCCCACGGCCAGCATGCCCGCCGCAATGCCACCAAGCCGCGCCTGCAACGCCGCCAAGGGCTGCGAAGCGCGGTCAATGGCTTCAACCAGGATGGATAGTCGGAGGGAACCCGACATTTATCTGCTTACCTCGCGGCCATGCGGCGGTTCCATTCCACCGCCCGTTTTGTCAGGAACCGAAGTTCGGCGGCAGTCCAGCGCTGCCACCCGCCAGCGAGCCCGAAGGTGCCGAAGACAAGCTCGCAGCATTCTGGCCAGTCGCCTGGCCACGCTGCAAAAAACTCGTCGCGACCTCGGAAATCTGGAAGAAATCATCAATGGACAGATCATCCACCTGCGCCCGCGTCAGGCCAGCGCAGCGCGCGGCCAGCGCCAAAATCATGGAACCCGTGCCACCGGCACCGCCCGCATCCATGGCCGCGGCCATATCGCCGGCGCGCGGTTCGCGGAAGTCAATCTCCGCAATGCGGTGCACTTCCTGCCCGGTTTCCGCGTTACGCAGAATGATCGGATCGCGCAGCGTGATCTTGATGGATTGGCGCATTACAGCACTTCCTCAGCCGAAGGCCCTGAGAATTTGAGCGTGATATTCCCGCCTTCGCCATCCTTCATCGTCGGCGTATCCGTCAGGAAGGCGTCGTTGATCACGTAGCGCTGGCCCGTGTCGCATTCGAAAATCACGGTCACGCCCGCCATTCTGCGGAAGGTTTCCAGCGACATGCCGCTGCGCAGGCTGGTTTCGCATTCGACCATGGCGGGCACGCTTTCTTCCGCCCAGCCAACCACGCGGCCAACCGTGACGGGGTTGCGCTTGGTGCCACCCACATCCAGGCTGGCGCCCTTCGCGGTTTCGATCACCTGCCCATTGGCGCGAATGGTCGCGCGGCCCAGGAATTGCGGCATGTCCCGTTCTCCTCAAATTACAGCAGGAATTCGATTTGCGCGGCAAGCACGCGGAATTGGTTCACCAGGTCGGGCGGCAGAAGCGCATCCACGCGGTTCGGGTCGCTTTCAGACCGGCGCACGATGATGTCCTGCTTGAATTGATCCACGCCTTCCACCAGGCCAGCCGCTTCCCATTGCTTGAAGCGCGCGACAATTTCGGCGCGGAGCGTGCCGGGTGTGACCACATTCTGCCCGCGCGCGAAGGCCGTGCCATCATTCGCCAGCTTATGGCGCGGAAAGCGCAGCGCGATCATGGTGCGCAGATCGTAGCGGATGTAGGACAAGGTCTTCACCGTCTCCACATCCAGATAGCTGATATCCTCAGCCCCGCTGGGTGCGGTCTGATAGGTGGTGACAACGCGCTCCACGAACACCTGGCCGGCGTCATTCACGCGGAAGGTGGAAATGCCATCGCGCAGCAGCAGATCGCGTTCGGTGAAGGTGAAGCGCTGGCTAACCAGCGGCGCCACCACCGTCGGCAACTGCAAGGTCTGGACGGGCCGCGCCGGGTCAATCGCCAGCGCGGGGACGCAGATGCTGGCAAGCTGCGCTGCCCATTCCCAAGGCGGCGTCGGCGATCCGCGCATGCCAATGATGCTGACATTCGGCGAATTGCGCCCCGCGCCATAGGTCGTCAGCGTGCCATGCGCGCCGGAAAGCCCGGCCCAGCCATGGCCATCACGCTGCACCAGCGGGCCCCAATTGGTGGCCATGCGGGTTTCCAGCGCGGCCATATTGGTCGCGTCCGTCCAGGGTGTCACGAAATCCGTGAACCAGGTCTCCGCCACCGCATCCAAGGCCGTGGTCACCACAGGGTTTTGCGTGCCACTTGCCATGGCCACAATGGTCAGGCCGGTGCCAGCGGGCAGCACATCCGTCGCCAGGAAGGAATGGCGCACGTCAATCGCATTGCCGATTTCACCGCGATGCCGCGCCGTCAGTGTCACCACCGCCGATGCCACCGTGGCGGTCACGGGCAGATCAAGTGCCGCCGTGATGGCCGCGCCGATCGCGGTGGCGATGGCCGTGGCAGCAGTGCCAGACGCGACAGATACTTCAATCCGCCGCCCGCCGATCATCAGCGCAATCACGCCGGCAGCGGTGGATGGGCCGGTGACCGTGATGGTGCCGGTGGCCTGCACGCCACCGCCCACATCATCCATGGCGATGCCCCAGACTTCGACCAGCGAAAGATTGGCAAACCAGGCTTCAAACATATGGGCAAGGTTGCTGCCCCGCCCGAAATAGGTGCGCGCCTGCGCTGCATCAATCACGCGGATCGGCACGCCCTGGGCAATGGTGCCAGCCGTCAGGCGCTGGCCCATGATCAGCACGCGGGCTGGCCAATCATTCAACCCGCGTAGCGCGCGGCTATTGTCGAATTCCACGTAGCTGCCCGGAACGCGAATGCTGTTCGGGATGTTATTGAAACTGATCGAACCGGACATCGGTTACTCCTTCTCGCCACTGCGGCGCTTGGATGGCTGGGCCAGGACAACATCGCCATCAGCGATGCGCCGGCGCCAATATTCGGTATCCGGCACCTCGGCCCCTTCGGGCGGCAGGTGGCGCGGCATGGGCGCGCGCGCTTCCGGGTTGGCGACCAACAGGTCAGGATGGGCGGGCTTGACGAACATGAGGGCGCCTCAATTCGTTGGAAGGGTGACGCGCACCACGGCATCGGCGCGACTGGCGCCGGTGGTGGGTGCGGGCGGGGGCTTGGCGACATTGCCGAAGGGCGGAATGTCTTGGTCCGCATGGAAGGTGATGAAGTTATCCAGCGTGACAGGCGGCGCGCCGGTGGCATCACCAGCATCATTCTGCGGCACACCCCAGGCATCCTGGATTTGCACCGGCACATCGCAGACCAGGCCATAGACGGTGATGCCGTTTTTTTCGAAGGCGGTGGCGTAAAGGTTTTCGCAGCTCTGCACTTCAATCGGGCCAGCCGCACCGGCTGGCACCCAGCGATCCAATGTCGCGGCGGCCAGCACGGCCATCTCGTAAGCGCCAATGGTCGCTTCATCACCACGCCGGCGCGCGCGTTCGCCGCTGGCATTGGCGGCCACCAAATAGGCGCCGAAGGTGGTATTGACGGAACCGGGCAGGCGCGCACTGCGCTGCCAGCCCAGGAAAGCCACGTAGATCGCGGGCGCCATGGAAAGAATGCGCAGCAGCTCATCCGCGTCAAATTTTGCGGGCTTGTGGTCCACCTCGCGCAGGCGGCCATCAAAGGCTTCGCGCAGGCGGCAGATAATCGCGTCTTCCAGCGCGCCGATCATAGCGGCCCGCCCCAGCGATAATGCGCCAGATCGCCTTCCAGCACGCCGGGGCTGCCCTTCTTGAAGCGCACCGCGGTCGTGTCTTCGGCGGGCTCTGCACCACTGGCATCAATGCCAAGGTCGGCCTTCCCGCCAGCGATGTCTTTCAAAAAAGCGATGGCTTGGTCCCGATCCCGCAACACCTGATCGGTCGGCTGGCGGTCCCCGCCCAAATGCAATTCATGCCGCGCGATGGCCGCCGATAGCTTGACCAAAAGCCGAGGCACCACGGAAAGCGGCAGCGTGTAGCGCGGGCGGAGATAGCCATCCACGATATCGCCCGCGTCATCACAAGCGCGCTGCACCCGCGCAGTATCGACCTGGCCGAGCAGCGATGGCGCAAGCTGCGCCACCTCATTCTGGCCGAAGCGGTCAATCAAATCCTGCGGGGCGCAGTAAGCGGTCACGGATTATTCCTTGGCCTTGCCCTGCTTGGCGGCCTTGCCGGTGGAAGATGCGCCGGCGGCCCCATCCCCATCAGCCGCCGGCGCTTCCTCAACCTCATCATCCACCGCGCCCAGGGCGACGAGGCTGGGGACCAATTCGCGGCGGATTTCCGCCACGGCACCTTCTTCGATCCGCACGCCATCAACATCCAGATTGCGCAGCGCGCGGATTTTCTGCGTGCCTGCCATGATCAGCCCACCGCGTTTTCAAAGTAATAGCCGGAAGCGGCAGCGGAAATCACTTCCTTGACGCTTTCACCCACCCGCACAATCGTCGAACCGCGCAGACCCAACTTGGGTTCGTCCATCGTGCCCGCGATGCGATCACCAAACTCAGCGGTGAAACCGAAAGTCGGCTGATCCGCATCCGCCGCATCCTGCGAAACGAACAGCGCCGCGGCATGCTTGCCCCAAACGCGGGACATGGTGGGCGTTTGGCCCTTCCGCGCCGTGTTGACGAAGCTTGCGCCAACGATCACTTCGCGCACTTCAAAGAAGGCCGCGACCTGTTCGCGCGTGACGGCACCGGCATTGACCTGGTTGCCCAAAATGGCCGTCACCATGCGCGGGTGCTGGCGCAGCTTGGACCAGGTCGCTTGGCCAAAGGTCAGCACATTCGGCCGGAAGATCGGGATATCCAAAGCAGCCAGGATGGCGTCCACCGGATTGGAATTGGTGAAATCAGACCATTGGCTGGTGCCAGAAAGCGTAGCGCGGTTCGCAGCCGGATAAGTCGCGGGATTGAACACCAGGCCCGCCACGCGGATTTCGCGGTCCAGCAAGACAAGGCCGGTCAGCAAAGACGTGGACTTCGCCATGGGCGATACGGGGCCACCAGAAGCCGGCTTCGACATCTGTTCCCAAGCGATCACTTCCTCATTCGGCAGAACGTCATCCAGGCCGAAGTCAACACATTCGTCCTGGACCTCGGTGCCACCGAAATCAACCTGTGTCGGCGCCCCGCGCCGCGCCACCCGAGTATTCGGGACCGTGTAGGCGTCAGCGAGTGGGTAGACCGTGTATTTGAATTTCTTTCCAGTCTTGCCGATGCGCGGCATCACGCGGTCAGCGATAAGATCGATATCGCGGTTCTGATAGCCAATCGCGATGGCGGTCAGAGTTGGATTTACCGGGAAGGCGGTGGTTGCCATTTCTATGTTCCTTCAGATCAGCCCTGGACCGAGCCAGGGCTCAGCAGGACGCGAATTTGATCGCCGGCGGCCACAGCCGCATCCAGCGCGATACCGATGTGGCGGTTGTTGACGCCGGCGGCAGGCGCGGCGGCGACACCACGGCCCACGCTGTCTGTGGTGACCAGCGAACCAATGCTGATGGCGGCACCAGCCTCAACCCAGGCGATGCCCTGCACCATAACTTCCACACGCTCATTGGCCGCAATCGTCAGATCGGTATTCACACCGATCAGCGCATTGGCCACGGCGGCGGCCTGTTCCACTGTGTCGGCGGAAGCCAGCCGCACAATGCGATATGGGGCGATGGCGGCAGCAGCGGTGAACGCTTTAGCCAGAATTAGGTTGCTCACGCAGCACTCCTTTTCGTGATGTGCTCAACGGCGGCTGCCATTGAAATGGTTTGGCCCGCCGCCTCACGTTCGGCCTGATAGGCCTTGGCGGCATTCGCGATGGCCACCGGATCATCCGCGGCGAATTCAAGCTTGCCGGCGGGCGCCAGTTCCGCGAATTCAACGCGGGCAGGCAGTGCGGCCAGCACGGCGCGGAAGGCATCCAACGGCGCTTCGCGCACGGTGGCGTCGCCTTCGGTGAAGGAAACCTCACCAGTCGCGGGCAGGCTCGCGGCAAAGGCCAGGATGCGCGGCACCACGCCTTGCGGGATGCGCGCTTCGGTCACCAGCTTTTGGGTAAAGGCGGCCATTTCAGCATTGCGCCGCGCGGCTTCCGCTTCAGCAAAGGCAGCTTCGCGGGCCTGCAATTCACGCTCACGCGCTTCAAGCGCGGCGACACGATCCGCATCATCCGGTTTTTCAGTCGGCACTGTCACAGTCTCCTGTTGCTTGTCTTCGGCAAAGGCGGGCGGCGGAACCTGGGCCGCGGCGCGGGCCGCATCGGCCTCGCCCTGCATGCGCGCGGCTTCATCCGTCATGCGTTGCACGGTCTGCGCCGGCAGCATTTTCTCTGCGGTTTCCAAACCTTCCTTGGATACGATCCAATCGCGGATGCCACGGAACAGCCCGCCAACATCGGCCAGCAGCCAGGAAAGGCGCCAACCGCTCACCGCGCCATCGGCGGCGAATTCAAGGGTGATCACATCCGCATCATCCGCCGCGAAGGCCACATCGCGCAGGCCTTTCACCGCTGGCGCAGCAGCACCCAGAAAGCCGACATGCTTCAGATAAAAGGCGCCGGGCTTCGGATTGGATGGATGGGTCGGCGTGTAGAAGCTGGCAGAAATCTTCTTGAAGCGGCCCGCCTGCACCATTTCAGCGAAGGCCGGTTCCACCTGATGCGGTTCCGCGACCAGGTCGCCACCATCGGCACGCAGCGCACGCACCCAGCCATAGGCCGGCGCATCGGTCGTCGGGTGGCCCACCACAAGCGGCGCTTCACCAAAGGCGGGATCATAGGCAGCGGCAGTCGCGGCCAGATCGACCTCACGGAATTCGATGGCACCACCCTGCATGGGCTGGTGGATGCCGGCACGGAAAATATGGAGCTGCTTCATCACCGCCGTAATGGCAGTGCTAGCCCGGTAATTTTATGCGGACAGCCGTCCGCACGGCCCTAATCCTCGCGCGCGCGTGGTGCGCATCCGGGATGGCCGCGATTAAGAGCGAATAAGAGCCCTAAGAGCGGGGTCAGGCGCCTTCAAAAGACCGTGACGCCCGGATGCTGCGCCCTGGCGGCCTTGGCGCCTGTAGCGCGCCCGCACGCGGTTCGTCACGCGCCACGCATCGCGCGCCGCGCGTGGTCCTGAAAGATCGCCATGATCTCGGCGCGGTCCGCATCTGATACACCAAGCCAGGGCCGCGCCGGGATGCTGACGCTCCGCGCAAAGACACGCGTGCGCCCAAGCCGGAAGGCCAGGCGCCCACCGGATTTCGGGCGGATGGTGCCGCCGAATTGATGCAGGCTGGCGTAAATCACATTCGTCCCGACCACCACGCGGTTGCCATCCGCGCGCCGCGTCAGGCTGCCCAGCAGCCGCCCGGTCTCGCGCAGCATCGAACCGCCGCGCTTCGCCGCCGCATAGCCGGGGTTCAGCTTTGGCCAGGCCACGCCATCCGGTGACTGTTCCGCCGCCGCGCGTTCCTGGGTGGATAGGATCAGCGCTTCGCCGATCTCGGCCATCGCAGCTTGTGGGCGGCGCATCAGTGCGCCCAGGCCCGCCACCGCATCGCGGAATTCGGCGGTGTTGATGGTGATGCGCACGCCGCTCATGGTGTCTCTCCCAGCTGCCGCTGATAGACCAGCGCGCCTGATCGCTGTTTCTCAAGATAGGCGGTCGCGCGCGCCGCCAGCAGCGCCGCGCCGAACCAGCCGGCATCCGTCCATTCCAACACCGCCAGGCCCGCCGCCGCGCCAGCAAAGCGGCGCAGGTAGCGCCGGCGCAGCCGCAGATTACCATCCGGCGTCTCCGCCCAATCCACCCAAATCTCATCCGGGTCTTTGAGCGCTTCGGCCAGCTGCGCCAGCTGCTGCACCCGCCGCGCATTGCGCGCCACCTCACCATCCGCATTCAGGAACAGATCGCGGCTGATCACCACACGCGTGCCGGATGCATCGCGGAACACGGCGGGGCGGTCGCGCGTCGCGCCAAACTCACCCAGGAAAGCGTCAATCGCCGCATTGGCATCACCGCCTGCCGGCGCTGGCGCGGCGCTGGAAGGCCGTGCGGGCGGCATGGCGGGCAGATCATCCGGGCGCTGGCCAGAAGGCCGCAGCCCGCCACCACGATAGGGCTGCAAGGGTTCTGCCAGCGGTTGCGGCACCACGCCCTGCGTCCAGCTTGCGCCGACATTATAATCCCACCCCGGATCAATGCCGGCAGGCAGCGCGGAAATCTCCCCGGTCATCGGATCGCGGTATGGCCTGGTCCCCGCAGGCGGCGCTTCATCCGGGCCTTCTTTGCCCGCACGCGCCAGGTCGCGCGGGCCGAGGCTTTGCACGTAGCACCCGCACCCCCAGCCATTCGGCGGGAAGTGGCTTTTCCAAAATGGATCATCGGCGCGCAGCACCAGGCCATCCCAGGCCTTGTGTTGGGGGCGCGCATCACGCTTGCCGGAATGGCGGTAGCGCCAGAAGGGCCGCGCGGCCAACACGTCCGGGTCCGTCATTTGCGCGTACCGCCCAGCGGCATAGGCGGTGCGCATATTCGTCTCGTAGATCACGCGCGTGCGCCAGCCGACATAGCCAGGCCCGCGATCGGCCCAGCCGAGCTCCGTCAGCAGCGGGGCGATATCGCGGCGGAATTCATCGAGCGTCGTGCCCTGCGCAATCGCCTTATCCATGGCGCGGCGGATATCGGCCAGCATTTCATCCGCCTGCACACCCGCCACTGACCAGGCGCGCGCATGGGCACCGTGGCGCAGATCATCCCAGGCACGCGTCGGCACATTCACCTTCCCCCGGAAGAAGCGGATGGCTTCTTCGGGCGGCAGGTTCAGCGCATCAATACTGCCACTCATGACGCAGTCGTGGCTTCATCCCGCGCATCGCTGCGCCCGGCGAGGTGGCCGACAATGAGCGCGGGCGTCAGTTCTTCCACCAGGCGCCCGATGGGCATCACGGCGGAAAGGCGCAAGAAGCGGGTTTCAAGATCGGCGAAATCCACCGCCGCTTCAACCTCATTGCGTATCGCAGCCAGCATCGCGGCCTGGGCAGACCCGCCGCGGCGCGCCAATTGATCCGCCAGCGCTTCCGGAATGGTCGCGGGGTCCACCGCTTCGGCAAAGGCAGGCGGCGGCGCGGCGCTGGGGCTGCCGCCAGCAATGCGCTGATAGCCCTCCCCATAGCGTTCACGCACCAGGTCTTCACTCGGCACATAGCCAATCGCGAACAGCTTTTCATCGAGCGTCGCATCGGCCAGCAGATCAGGTTCTTCCGGCGCCTTCCGCCACACACTCGGCATCGCGGCGCCCGGCAGATTGAGGTCAACAATCCACCTGAGCAGGCTCTCATTCAGTTCTTCGGACAGCATATCCGCATCGGCATCGGCCAATTCGGTGCGGACATCATTATGGGTTTCGCTGGCAGCGCGCGCGCCATTCTGGCCCATTTCGGTCGTGAGTGTTTCGCCCAGCACGATCTTGCTGATCTCGGCATTCATGGTCTGCACCAATTCCTTGTGCAGGTCCGCCGTGCCGGATTTGGACACTTCCAGCATCTTGATCAGCGTGCCGGATGGCACCGCCACACCGGCGCCGCGCGCGATGCCCTGGATCATCGTCACCAGCCGGTCAACATCACCATCCGATGTGCCCTGCGGGTATTCGGCATAGACGAAGGGCTGGCCATGCTTTTGGATCAGATCATTCCACAACGCCACGCCGTTCCGCTTGAAAAACACGGGCCAAAACAAATCATGCCCCAACCCACGGCCATAGGCGTCTTCATTCTCCTCCGCCCAATACCGCACCACGATGAATTTGCGGTCCGGCACGGCAATGCCCTGGGTGCGGGCTTCGCGCGTCAGCAGCCGCAGCTTGCCATCCAGGTCAAAGGCAAAGCGGCGCGGGTTCCGAACGCGGATATCGGCAGGCACAATCCAGGTGCGGCGCGTGCCATTCACTTCAATCTCGGCCGCTTCCCACATGATTTCGGCAACCGAAATCCCGGTCAGCACGGCGGTCAGCAGGCCACGGCAGGCGCGGTCAAAGCGGATGCGCTTCAAGGCGGCATTGACCAGTTCCGCCGCCAGCAGATCAGCCGGCGCTTCCCCGCCTGGTTCCACCTTCCATTCCCGCGCCACCACTGCATTGCGCCGCTTGCGCAGCACCGCGCCTGCGTGCCCGTCCCGCGCCAAATCCTGATAGATGCCGAGGCCCTTATGGCCGCCGCGCGTCAGGATAATGTCGTCGCGCGTCGCCATCGTGAAAGCGTAGTATTGGGCGGTGATGTCGCGTTCGAAGGTCGCGACCTCATTCCGCAAATCCTGGGGCAGGCGGGTGCCGCTCATGATCTATGCCTCATCATCCAAGGTAGGTTGCGATGCTGCCCTGGGTCATTCCCAGGATGCTGTTGTCATCCGGCGGCGCCATGATGTCGCGGCGGGGGATCGGGAAATTCGTCAGGCTGCCCCAGTCGCGGCTGGCAGCGTAAATGGTCAGCACGGCGGCAATCGCGGCGTCGCCATGGCGTTGGCCAGCATTGGGATCGCGGTCTTCACCTTTCGCGGTGGCCCGGCGCACCATCACGCGCGCCACGCCATTCACCAATTCAATGGCGCGGAAATCATCCACCACTTCGGCATTCGCCGGGATATCGAAGCTGGCATCCTGGAAGGCCGCGCGCAGCTTCGGCATATGGTCGCGGTACCAGCCTTCGGTCAGGTGAATGCCTTCCACGCGGTGCGCGCCGTAGCGCTGCAGCGTGCGCTCAGCCAACCAGGCGCCATTCCCGGTGCGGTCCAGCGCCACGCCGGCCAGGCGCGGCAGGCGATCCAACAGATAGAACAAAATCTCGCGCTGCTGTTCGAAGGGGACATTCCGCAATTCAATCGTGAAGGGCGTTTTGCGCATCAGATCGGGCATGATCTGTGCCGGCCAAATCACGGAAAGATCGGCGACGCGCCCAAAATCCACCCCCGCCACGCTGCGCAGCAAGGGGTTCAGCCGATCCAGCAGCGGGCGGATATTGTCTTCGCACCACGCCAGCGTCTCCTTGGTGCGGATATGGTCGGGCTGATGCACGAAGGCATCGGCGCAGGTGTAGCGCAGCACCGGGATATCGCGGCTGGCGCGCGCTTCAATCAAATGGAGCGGCAGATACCGGCCGGAACCAGCGCGCGGCACCACATCCAATTCCTCTGTCGCGCTGTCGCCATAGAGGCCACGGATTTCGGCCTTCCATGCGGCCTCGGCCTCAGCGGACCATTCCTTGCCAAGCTTCAACGCCACGCGGCGGAACAGGCCCTGTTCGCAGGCTTCATCGAAGGTGGTGCGCAGCAGGTGATAGGGTTTTCGCCCAGCGCGGATATCATTGACCAATTCGGCGAAGGGGTTTTCCGCCCCGTCATGCGTGGACACCACCAGGATGCGCCCGCCCCAAATCAGCAGCGCCAAGGCAGCCTTTAGAAGCGCCGCAAGATCATCATGGAAGGCCGCTTCGTCGATAATGACAAAACCCTGCCGGCCACGCAGCGACCGCGGGCGGGACGCCAGCGCCAGGATTTCAAAGCCCGAGGCGAATTTGATCCGGAACGCGGCGATATGCCGTTCCATGCCCTTTTCATCTTGGTCCTTGAACAGGAATTCGCCGATCTCACCGGCGGCCTCGCCGAAGCTCCGCGCCCACATGGCGCAGACATCAATGAATTCGCGCGCCATATCCAAATTATAGCCGATGTAAAGCACATCCATCCCGCGCTGATCACGCGCGGCACCCGCCATCAGTACGGCCGGCGCGCCTACGCCCCAGGTGGCGCCGATGCGGCGGGATTTTTCATAGACCGTGACGGAATGCTCGGCCACCGCGCGCACCAAGTCCTGCTGGTAGGGCAGCAGCACGCCGCCGATATCGGCGGTACTCGAAGGCTTCGCGTTCTTCATGGCTTCACCGGCGCGGGGCTGGGCTGCAATACGCCCTGACGCGCGGCGGCTTCAATGCGGCGGCAGGCCGTGTCGAAATAGCCGGGGTCGATTTCAATGCCGATGAACGGGTGGCCAAGCTGCGTGGCGGCAACGCCGGTTGAACCGGAACCCATGTAGGGGTCGAGGATCACGCCGCCGGGTGGGACGCGGGCCTGCTCGATAGACCACGCCATGATCTCGATGGGCTTCTGCGTCGGATGCGCGCCGCGTTTATTGAACGGCGACTTGGACGTGGTCGTACACCCATTCCAGTATAACTGCTTCACACGCATCACTTGGCGACGGTTCAGCCAGGCCATTTCAGCATCCCCCTGTTTGTTGGATGGCCTGCCCACGCGCTTGTCCCACACCAAAAAACCACCGCTGGCACGAGTTTTGCGGGGGGGGTAGACATTGGTAAAAATGATGGGCACCCCAAACAACGCACCGATCAGCCAAAGTCAACAAGTAGCTTGGGTCGAACGGCTTATCGTCGCCAATTATCGGGCGCCAATTCCACCTGCCGCCTTTGCTTTCTTTGCTTTTTTTTAGTGCAAGCTTCTGCCCATAAGGCGGATCAGTAATCACCGCCGCCGGGCGTTCCAGCCCCGGCAAAATCTCCCGGCAATCGCCCAAATACAGCGTCGCGTCGCCAATCTTTTCAACCCGCACGACCATCACGCGTTGCCTTCAGCCGGCGCCTGGGCCGCCACGAAATTCGCGGCATTGCGGATCATGCGCGCCAATTCGCGCGCCTGGTCGGCGTTCAGCACCGCCGTCATGGTGCTGCTATTCCGATGGTCCACCATACTCACATAGACCAGCGGGCCTTCGCTGGTGATCTGAATGCCAAGGGGCGCCATCATGCCGCCACCCCAAGAATGCTTGCCTTGATTGTCGCGATGGTATCGGCGCTCAGCCCTTGCTGGCGCGCGACTTCCTCGGCAGCGCGGGCTGCGCCGGCCTTGGCCTTCGTGGCAGCGCGATCTTCCACGCGCGCGATGTATTCCACGTTCTGGCGGCTCGCCACCGTCAGGCGCTGCACCGCTTCCGCCATCAGCGCCACCGATTTCGGGTCGCGCAAAAGCTTCAGTGCATTCTCACCGGCTTCGCCACCGTCATCAGCTTCGACGCTGGCCAGGAAGTCGAACATGAAGCTGTGCATCATTTCAATATTCAGCCGCGCGGTTTGGCTTTCCGGCGCGTCGCCCAATTGGCGCACCAGCGTTTCAGCCACCGTGCGGGAACGCCGCAGCCTTTCGCCAACCTTGTCCATCGCCTGGACATGGCGGCCCAGGGCGGAACGGCTGACTTCAACCTCCATCCCGCGCAGATGGTCCAGAATTTCATCCAGGGTGCGGCCTTGCTCCCGCAGCCGCCCAATCGCTTCGCGGATTTCGCCCGGCAGGCGCGCAATGGTGGAAGGCCGCGCCATGGCCTAAAGCCCCGGCGCCGGGCGCGCGACACCCGGGTGCGGCCTGCCGCGCGCGACATCAATGCCATCTTCCGTCGCACGCGCCACCCAGATGCCGCCATCATCTGGATGATGGAGGAATAATTCGCGCAGCGTGATCAGCCGCTGATCCTTCAGCCAGGTCAGATCACCGCGCAGCATATCGCGCGACACTTCATGGCCCAAAGACGCCAAGGCGCGCTTCACGATGAAGTCGTTCAACGCATAATCGTGATCTTCCGCGAGTGCGCGCAGGATGATCAGCCGCCGGTCTTCGGCCAACAGCGTAGCGAAGCGGGACATCAGCGCTTCCTTCCCGTGCTGTCCGGCGCACCGTCGGTAAGGTGGTAGTGCAATAAAAGCCCAGTCTGGTGTTCAATGCGCGTTAGGATGGCGTGCACACCTGTGACCCGCTCCGCGACCACCGCGACAGCGCGATCCAGTTCCGCCACGCGGTCCTGCAGCGCGCGCAGATCACTATGCGATGGCATTTTCGCGAGGCGATCTTCCACCTCATCAACCCGCTGCGCCACCTTGGCCAATTCGCCACGCGCGGCGAAATCACCGGCCAGCTTGAAGCGCAGAAACGCCAAAACAATACCGCCGACAACAGCGGCGGTGGTGACAATGGCGGCCATGTCGCGCCATTCCAGACTGACCATCATGCGTCATCCTCCGCTTCCCTGGGTTGCGGCGGCTTGGGTGCCTGCGCGGCCTGGCGCGCGCGCACCAGCGCAATCGCATTGGCGCGGTGGCGTTCTTCCAATTCCTGGGCGTAATCCACAGCATCAGGCATCAATCGGTCCTCGCTTCAAAAATCTCGCGCACGCGGGCCAGGCGCGTGCGGCAATCATCCCCGGCTTCGATCACATCCAGCAAAAACCCCATCAGATCGGCATCGCTGGTCATGGCGGGCACGGCGGGTTCATCGCGGCAATTCAGCAGGCTGGGCGCGAGGCTGATTGCCGGCGCTGGGCGGCTGGCCGGCGCGCAGCCGATCAAGGCCAGCAACAACAGCAGGGCTGGCCAAACAGGCCTGGGTGCGGTTCGCGGCATGGATGGTCCTTCGGATGGGTTCAATGCGTTCCTGCGTGGCAGCGGCGGCGGCGGCTTGGCGTTCCAGCGCGCTGATCACCTGCGCGCGATCCGCCAGCGCCTGCTGCGCTGCGCTCAATTCCGCGCGGGTTTCGGTAAGGGTTTCTTCCGCGCTTGCGCGGCGCCAGGCTTCGACGCGCCAGGCGGTGGCCAAGCCAAGCACCACCACAAGCAAAGCGCCGGCCAAATACGGTAAGGCAGGCATGATCAGCCGGCCAAGGAAGGCGCCGATCATTTATCGGCCCCGCCGCCGCGCTGGACGGATGCCGTCGCGGTGCGGAAATCAAGCGCGCCGATGCCCATATAGCCGCCGACCAACCACGCGATCAGCGTCAGCGCTGCCGGCACCACAATGCCGGCGCTGACTTCACTGGCATAAATGCACAGGAACACCGCCAGCCAGGCGGCAAGGCAATTGCCGACCACGAGCGCGCGCGAAAAGCCGCGCGATGATTTCGGCGGGATGACGGGTTCCGTCACGGGTATTTCCTCCGATCCAATTCGAAGTGCGGGCCATCGGGGAAGCCTTGCCAATCGGCACCGCAGATAATCGCCACACCAAGGTCCGCCGCGACCTGCTTCAGCCAGCGCGCCTGCTGGTGATACAGCGGCCAATCCCAGCGAACCTCACCGTTCTCCACCTTGCCATCGCCATCATCCAGCCAATAGCCAAGGTCCACGGCATGGCCGGTCAAATGGCGGCTATTCATGGTGCGCGATGCACCCGCCGCCACCAGCTTCGCCTGCCGCTCAGGCGTGCGCAGCCCTTCCAACACAATGAAGGGGGTGAAGGCCCGGGCCGCCTTGACCAGCAGCACCAAATCCGGATGCACGCCGGCCAGGCGTTCATGGTCACGCGGCAGAAGAAGGTCAGGAAGGGCGTCGTCCGTCATGGCCGCACCATCGCGCGCGCGCAATGGTCAAGTCATGCGGACGCATGTCCGCACGGCTTAGCGGAAGAAGTCGCCTTGGGAGATGGTAAGGCCCGCATCAGTCAGGATGCGCCCAACCGCGCGTTCGGTGATGCCAAGCTTCCGCGCAATGGCCGGATACGTCATGCCCCCGGCGCGATACATCCGCACACGCCAAGCGCGGGCGATGGGCACCAGGATATGTTCCCCGCCATATTCTTCACCCAGGCGGCGCGCTTCCGGCAGCGGCAAGGCCAGCCGCGCGGCGGAATTCTGATTGATGTCTTTCGGCACATAAACCCGGGTCCCGCCATGGGCTTCAATCATCGCAAGCGCAGCCGATGCGCCGATGATGTTGGTCAGCCAATGGATTTCGGCTGGCGCGGGAAGGGTGTGCTGCGGCTTCACGGAAATGCTTGCGCCGCGCGGTAAAAGCAGGCGATAAGAGGCCGCGTTTCAACGGAGGAACAACGATGCGCCGCGCTGTCTTTTCCTGCATTTTGATGATCACGCTGCTGCTGCCGATCTTCGCCCTGGCGCAGCCCGCGCCTGCGGTTTGGGGCCGAAGCACTGATACCTTCACCGATTCCTTCAACGATGCCGCGAAGAAGAAGAGGCTGCGCTACAACATCGGCGCGGTCATTTGCTCCATGGGCAACACCATCGAATGCGATGCGCCGACTGGCTTTCTTGGCCTCAAGTTGCGCGCATCCAATAACCCGGAAGCCATGCGTGAAGTGGCCATTCCCTACACTGGCAACACGCCAATGGCGCCGGTTATCGGCATGACGCACATGGTCCTGGAAGCGCTGGAACCGACCATCGCCGAGGATCAACGGCGCAATGCTGTTCTCGGCATGTTTGGCATCGGCAACGCGCCGCGCAACAATAACCCGCAAGTCGGGCAGACGCGCATGCGGATACGCGATGGCTTTCGCGGTGGCGAAGTGCAATTCCAATTTGTCCCGCAGCCCTGACATCACTGCCACACCTTAAGGCTGAGCGCTGCCAGTAGCCGCTCAGCCGCCGGCAGCCGGGCCAGCACCCGGCGCCATTGCCGCAACCTTTGCCGGTGGCGCCACGCACGGTAGCTCATGGCGCCGCCTGCGCCGCGAAGGTGCGGCACCCTTCACACATAAAATTCGTGCGATGCGCGGGCTGGAAGGCTTCGCGGCAGCGCAGGCACTTGCGCGGCGGCACCGCTTGACCGCTTTGGTCGCGATAGCGGCGCATGGAACATTTCAGCAGCCACCCACCGCGCGGATCGTAAATGGCCGTGATGCGCGCGCCGTCGCGCCGCAGCCCCCAAAACCTTCTCTCATGGCCCTTATGCAGGTGCCGATAAAAATCTGAATTGCTGACGCCGATGGCACAGGCCACGCTGGTGATGCTCAGCAAATCCTGACCGGCCTCGGCCAGGCGCTTAAACTCGCGCAGCATATTGTCCAGATGCGTGTTCGGGCGCGGCTTGGTCATCACGCGGCTCCCTTCATCAGCCGCGCGCGCCAGGCCTTCAGCCCTTCCAGCACACGGTTTGCCATGGGCGCGGTCAGGAAGTTCGGGCTATCCACGCCATCAGGGTGATCTTCCGTCTTGGTCTGGCGCCGCACAAAGCTGCGCAGCGCGTCTGCATCGCCGCGCCCTTGCAGCTTGCAGATATCCGCCCACACCGCATGGATCATGCGGATTTGCGGCTGGGCGCTGCGCTTGGCGGCAGGCTTGGCGCGCCAGCCCAGGCGGGCGAATTCGCGCAGCACCGCGTCCAACTGGTCCACCCGCATCTTGCCCGCACTATCCAGGCCAGTAATGCGTTCCAGAATGGCGCGGTAGCTTTCTTCGGCCAGCGCCAATTGCTTCTTCGCCAGATGTATTTTGGCGATCATCGCGCGGCGATCCTGCTTCATAGGCCGAGCCCCCGCTGCGGCGCGCGCAGCCGCTTCACGTGATTGTCGAAGTCCCGCTCCGCACCCTTGGCCTGCACCAGGTGCAGATGCTGACGGTCTGCGAAGTAGCGCTGCTGCGCGGTGCGCATTTCAAGCGCAAGCATTGCCAATTCGCGGATGTCCTGGGCGTCGGCCTTCGCGACCAATTCCTGCCATTTGCGGTCAACGGTGCGCGGCATCATGGCGATGCCTCCATCGGGCCAAGGCCGAGGAGTATATGGCCGGCTTTCAAGCCGAACTTACTGCCCTCAAGAATATACGTGATCCGGCGCATCTGCTTTACCGGCAACCCCGCCTGATCTCGGGTGTAATCCTGCGTGTCTGGATCATACCTGACTAGGGTCAGAATATCGCCCTCATGAAAGTCGCGCCCCTCGCCTCTCACCTGATAGACTTCTGCTTTCTCCGCAATTGCGTCGAACCATTCCGGCACGGCGCGTAAGTAGTGAAGGCAGATGTCCACTTGCGCCTTGCCGTCGCTTAGCCCCTGCGTCAGCTGCTGGATCAGGTCAGGGTGCAGATTTTTGTTCGTATAAAACATGCCAGTCATGGCGCGGCCTCCTCTGCCCTCGGCCTGCGTGGTTCAACAAAAATGTCCAGAACACGCACGCGCATCGCGTCACGGATTTCCGTGCCGTATTGCTGCCTAACCCAGTCGCGATGAAACGCCGTCGGGGCAAACAGCTTGGCGCTTTCGCCCGGCTGAAACTCACCGATCTGAAGCGGCATCATCCAGCGCACAAACTCGGTGTCACTGATCCGTCCGCGCATGAGCGTGCGCAGGAAGTGCGCTTCATTGATCTCAGGCGGCGCGGCCTCCGGCGCCGGCGCCTGGGCGGTCAGATAATCCAGATACCGCCGCTGGCGGAGGAAGGTCGCGGCATGCACCACGAAGGCCGCTTCAATCTTCTGCGCGCGCACTTCATCGGCATAGCGCGCGGCAGCGCGCCACAGATCGTCGGGCGTTGATCCGTCGCGCACGGCGCGGGCATAGGCCACTTCCGCCAGCGCGCGCGGGTTGGGCTGGCGCGGCGGATACGCCGCCCAGAAAACATCGAAGTCATCACGCAGATGCTTCGGCAGGCCATCCTTGGGGAAAAGGGCGCGCTGCATGGTCTAGCACCAAAGCTCACGCGGGCCGCGGCCATTATAGCGGCGCGCCAGCCCTTCCTGGATCATGACAGAAGCCACATTCAGGCCGCGCGCATCAAACACTTCGGCCAGCACGCGGTTATATCGGTCCCGCCCATGCTCGCGCACCGTGAAGCCATCGGCCAACAGCTGCGCCAGGCGCGCGCGCGCCCGTTCAGCCAGCGCCTTTTCTTCCGGGCAGCGGTGATGCACTTCCGGCGCATCCAGGCCCATGATGCGGATGGTCTGGCCCTGATGCACGATGGTGTCGCCATCAATCACGCGCGGGCCTTCTGCCGCAGCGGGCGCGGCCAGGGCCAGCACCAGCGCGGCAACTTTCAGGTGGCGGATCATGGCTCAGTACGCCTTTCCGCCAGCAGCGGCGCGCACTTCCGGCTTATGGTCAGCGCGCTGCGCGTTGTACGCCAGCTTTTCGGCAATGGCGCCGCCCATGTCGTAATTCATCGCGCCGGCCAGATCGAAGATACGGATCACAGCATCGGCAAGTTCAACCTCTGCCATATCGCGGTGTGGCAGATGATCGTCCTTCAGGGACTTGCGGTGCCCTTCCATGGCCTCGGCCAATTCCGACACGATCAGCATTAAGCGGACCGGAAACAGTTCGTGGTTTTGCTCGCAGGTGCGCAATAGGCCGGTACGCTGATCATGGTGCCAACCTGCCTGCTTTGCTGCATCGTAGCAGCAGATTTCCAACGCCGTAGCAGCATCCGCGATTTCATACGTTTTCATTTTCTGCTCCTGCATTGCCCGTGTTCACCCGCGCCGCTTCAGCCTGCGCGCAGATCATGATCGCGGCGTACCCCGCCTGATCCAGGCGCTGCGCTTCACGTTCCGCACGCGGGCGCGTGGCGGCCTGCACGCCGGCATCGAAAGCGGCGGCGACAATGCGCTTCACCACCTGGTCAAGCGGTTGGGTGTTATTGCTCATGCTGCCATCTCCTTCTGGCCCACCGGTTCAATGACGAAACTCTCGCCCGCGCTCTTGATCGTCACGCCGGGGATTTTGGATGCCTGTTCCGCGTTCGCCAGCATCGCCTCGCGGTTGATTTCCACTTTGGTGCGCAGGAAGCCGATCGTGTTTTCCATCAGCCAGGCCAACACCGCTTCCTGCCCCTTGATCTGCACCGAAGGCGGCGCCTGGCGCCATGCGATGGTGCCATTGGCCATCCGCACGGTCTTCGTCTTGCCGCCGTCGGTCAGGGCATGGCGGTTCGCTTCTGCCCATAATTGCAGGCCACGGAACAGCCGGTCATGTTCTTCCGCCAGCTTCGCGCTGGATGCTTCCATCTCAGCAGTCACGCGCGCCACGGCTTCCGCCAGCGCGGTCTTGTTCAATTGCGTCAGGCGCTGAATTTCACCGATGCGCGCCAGATAGGTTTCCGCCTCGTCTCGATTTACGGGCGGCGTCGCGGTTTCCGCCGCGCGCTTGTTCTTAGCCATGATGGGCTTCCTTTTTTGGGGCTGTGGGATGGGGCGCGGCGTGCTTCAGCTTCCACCGCAGATATTCCATGCGCGACCGGAAATTCGGGTCGCGCGCTTCATGCGTCCAAACCGCATGATAGGCGTGCCTTACCGTGGCGCGGTCCTTCGAAAAGGCGCGCGCCACGCGGGAAACAGTCATGTTCATCACGTCAATGCAAAGCGTGATCACCACCTGCCGCGCCAGCACCACCTGGCGGTCGCGGCGGCAGGAAGTGATGGCCAGCGCGGTCACTTCAAATTCTGTCGCCACGGCTTCGATCACGTCACTGATCGCAACCGGCGGCGGCGGCGTGAACAAGTCGCGCGTGTTGCTCTCCAGCGCGCGCACCCGGCGGCTCAGCAAATCCACTTGCGTGCGCAGCTCTGCCAAGGCGCCGGCGTTCATCACGCGGTCCCCTTTTCTTTCTTGATCAATTGCTCGGCCATATCGGCCAGCAGCGCAGCCACAATCGCGTGATTGAGCGTTACGCCTGACCGTAACCATCTCCTGTCGGGATCGTCGGGCCGCGCCAGTCTGCACAAGGAGCGATAATTTGGCCCAATTCTTTGTGCCAAGTTCACCACGATGTAGCCTTCCAACATCTCCACAACTGGCGCCAGGCCGCGATGAATGAACAGGTTTTCCGGCTCCCAGGTTTCCGTCGTCCAATGTCTTCTGCCGCGCACCGGGCATTCTGAACGACGATATAAAATCTCCTTGCCATCATCCGGCTTGGTGGCTAGGACCCACCCCTGCTGCCAGCGAAGCGCCGCGAGGCAACGTTTCGTTAGATTGCGCAACCGGATCATGTTTTCTTTATGCGTGATGGGCAGCATGGTGGTGCCTTCGCGCTCCACCTCATTACAAAGGTCGAGCACGACCCATGACGAAGGCTGGTCGCCGTAATACAGCCGCCCTTCCAATTGGATGGTCTGCATCATCACGCGGCCTCAGCCATCAGCGGCGCGCCCGCGCTCAGCCGTTCCCAGGCCATGCGGATATGCGGCTCAGCCACCGCTTCCGCGCCATCGGCGCCGGCCAGCATATGGGCCATCCGCAGCACCTTGGTCAGGTTGCGCAGCGCGCCGGGGCGCTTCGCAATCGCCAGCAGCATGGCGCGTTCTTCCTTGCCGGGAATATCCCAGGCATCCAGCAGCGCTTCCACATCACCCTTCAGCGCTCGCGGGCGGGCAAGCCGCATGCCGACGCGGGAAAATAGCTGCGCAAATTGCGCGGCGCGGGCACCACCTTCAAGGCGGGCATGCACAGCTTCATTGCCCAGCAGCGCCATGCCAATATCGGCCAAATCGTAGAACATCCGAAGCTGATCCAGCGTCTGGCTGGTCAGATGCTGCGCTTCATCCACCAGGATCAGCCCCTGGCTGCCGGCCATGCGCTTGGTCAGGCTGCGCGAAAGCTGCTGCGTGGAAAGCCCGCGGGATGGCACGCCAATCGCTTCCGCCAATTCTTCCAGCACCGCGCGCGGGGTGGACATTGTGGGCTCCGCGGTGATCAGCCACACATTGGTGTTGCGCTGCGCGTAAGCCCGCGCGCTGCTGGTTTTGCCGACCCCCGGCGCACCCGTGATCACCACGAATTCCGGCATGTATTGCGCATGTTCCAGCGTGGCCAGGATGGCGTCCGCCGTCGGCGTTTTCAAAAAGCCCGGTGCCTTCGGTGCCAGCGCGCGGGTGCGGTCAGCCGCTTCCAGCCCGGCCAGCCAGTGCCGCGCCTGTTCGGCGATGGGGTTCTGCCGCCCGCGATAGGTATTGCCCATCCAGCTACTGAATGTGCCGTACGGAATGCCGGTTTGCCGCGCGACATCTGTCATCGCCAGGCTTCGTTCGGCCATCTTGGTGCGGATGTGCTGGCGCAGCGCATCCATTTCGTCGGCATCAACAATTTGGTCAGACATAATCATTCCTTGGTTTGGGGATGAACCGAGGGTTACGCCTCGGCGTCGTCAGTGTTCAGCAAGCGCAGATGCGCGGGCGCCTGGCCCTGCCGCATGCTGGCGCGCGCTGCCACGAAAAGCCTTTCGGACCGCGCTTCCGATGTTTCTTCCTCCTGTTCCTTGGGTTTCAGCGCCACCGCGCCACGGAAAAGCGGGCGCACAATCTGCGGTGCGGGTGGGTCTGGAATGTCGCGCTGCGCGGCGGCGATATCGCGCGCAATCTGTTCGGCGCTGATGCGTGATTCCGCATCGGCCAGCAGCTTCAGGCCACGGCGGCGCTGCCGCACGGCACTCGCGGTGCGGCGCGCAGCGTCCGTGTCGCCAAAGCCCTGATCGGCCCAGCATTCAGCGGTGCAAAAATAATCGCCGTTCTGCAGATAGACATGCACCGGCGCATGAAGTTTATCGGGGTCGAACCGCAGCGCGACATTCCGCCCGCGCAGCTCTACCAGCCGCGCATCATGGTAGCGGTTGCCCAGCAGATGGATCGTGGCGTCACGCCGCACGCGAACTTCTTCCGCCGCCAGCAGGAAGATGCGCCGCTGCGCTTCCGTCGCGCGCGTGATGGGCGCGCTGGCGTAGCTTTCGGCGAAAGTGTCATCGAAGGACCGGCCCCGGCAATTCAGCGCCGCGCGACCAGGCCGCGCATTATGCTCGGCAATCGCCGCTTCCAGCACCGCCATGAATTCGGCGATGGGCACGGCCTTCTTGCCGTAATCATGCGGCTTGTCGGTCGGTTTATTGCCGGTCCAGGCACCCACAAAAGCCGGGTGCCGCGCAACATCTCGGGCAAGGTCGCCAAAGGCGCGTTCGATCGGCTTTGACTGGCCACTGAAGGGCTTGGCCCAATGCACCGCGACGCCAAGGCTCGCGAAAATCCCAAGCGGTTCTTCTTCCCGCACCTTGAAGCGAAAGCGCCGCTTCAACCCGCCGCTCATGGTCTTATTCGCGGCGGCCAGCGTGTTATCAATCGTCACCGCGCCCGGGATGCCGAATTTTTCGACGACATCACTGAAGGCAAGGCGGAAGGTATCGCCCGTTTCGGCCTGCGCCACGCGATAACCCAGCAATTTGCCGGAATACAAATCCTGGAAGAACACACCCATCGGGCGGCCTTCCGTGCCATCCGGCCACTTCACAAACACATCGAAGCGATGGCCATCCGCATTCACCCATTGCAGCGCATGCAGCATGGAACGGTCGCGCCGCTGAGCCGGAAACATCCGGTTGGTCGCATCCGGCCCTTCGCGGTGCCACGCCACCACCGTCGCCGGCAGGGCATTGATCCGCCGCCGCAGCGTCTGCGATGATGGCAGCACCCAGCCTTTTTGCACGGCCACCTGCTGTAAATCACGCCAGCAGGCTTCAAAGGTCGGGCGGTTCGGCAGCAAATAGCGGGCGCGCAGCCATTCCCAGGCGTCATCGGCGCATTCGGCGCGCGGCCCGCTGCGCCCCGCATATTGCGGCACCAGCCGCGCCAGCCAATGCGCGCGGGGCGCGTCTTCCACCAGCGCAGCCCAGGTATAAAGCGCGGTGCGGGAAACCTTGTGTGTCGCCGCCACTTCCATCATGGCAATGGTGCGCGGTGTGCCCTGCGCCACCAGTGACTGCACCGCATCCAGCGCTGCGACACGTTCCGCCGCGCGCTTCTTGTGCTTCTCCGGCGCGCGTTCATACCCCTGCCACGCGGCGTCATCGCTCAACGCGCGTAACGCGGCATCGCGCGCCGGCTGCGCGATGGTGGCGGCTTCCTTCGCCAGCAGCTTCGCCTGGGTGAAGCTGGGCAGCACGCCCATCCAGTATTCAATGCCGCCACCGCTGCCTTTGCGGCGGCGCCACAAACGGCCTTCCGCAGCGGGGTGACGCCATTCTTCGCGTTCCGCCTGCAAGGCCAAGCCTTGCCGCGTATTCGGCAGACCCGGCAGGTCAAGCGCGGCCAATTCGGCCAGCGTGAACCAGCGGTCGGTCTGCGCCAAATTCATCATGCGCCGCTCCGCGCGCTGCGCATGAGGAATTCGCGGCGCTTGCGCAATTCATCTTCGTGATCACGGATGGCTGCCACCTCAATCAGCGGCAGGTGGCGGCGTTCAATCACCGCCCAGCCCATGGGCTCGGCCAGCAATTCCAACAGCCGGCGGTCGCGCGTGGCATGCAGCAGCGCCAGGAAGCGCGGCACGCTGATTTTGTGGTCTTCGCGCGCCTGGCTGGCATAGGCATCCAGCATGGCCGGTGAGACCCTTTCGCCAAGGAAGCTGGACATGCGCGCTGCAATCGCCTCACGCTCTGCATCGCAATCGGCCAGGGCAACAGCCACCGCGCGGGATACGCGCGCCGCGAAATTCACCGCGCGAATTTGTTCTTCCGGGAAGCGCTTCACCGCTTCCGGGGGCTGCCAATCCAACAAATCAGGCTGTCCAGGATGCCGCACCATGGCCGAGCCTCAGGGTTTGATGCCAGCGGCCACGAAGGCCAGCGTGCCGATCCAGAAAAAGCCGAGGATGAACCCGGCAAAGGCCGCGCCGCCCAGCGCGGCGCGCAGCAGGCGGCGCGCGTCCATCACTTCGCCTCTCCAAGCTCGCCCTGCGCCACCAGCCAATCAATGAAGCGCTGCTTGGCCGCGCGGTGCGTGGCCTTGCCCCAGACGCGCATCAGGTTGAAGAACTGGTCGTCAACTTCCTGG
>Ga0209972_10000493_pt1 | contig 38566 bp, 23 predicted proteins | sample NOAtaG_7_FD_187302 | JGI IMG/M metagenome (GOLD analysis project Ga0209972, IMG submission 187302) | Freshwater lake microbial communities from Lake Erie, under a cyanobacterial bloom - NOAA_Erie_Diel1S_2200h metaG (SPAdes) (version 2) | ecosystem: Environmental > Aquatic > Freshwater > Lake ...
GTTTTCGAGCCGCATCGATTTGGCACCGTGATCGGATCAGGATTCGGTTGCCGAGCGGATTGCTCCGCTGCTCTTGATGCTGACGGACTCAGTATAGCAGATAGATCGGCAATCCGAAAGGCCGCGGTCAAAGAATCGCGCAGATTCTCCGCGCACGGTTCCATGCATGCGAAGCGGTCACACCGCGCGTTCCCAGGTCGTCCCCTGCGGGCCATCCTTGATGCGCACGCCAAGCGCCGTCAGCTCGTCGCGCACTCGGTCGCTCTCGGCCCAGTCCTTCGCGGCGCGCGCGGCGCGGCGACGCTCGAGCAGCGCCTCGACCTTCGCGGCGAGGTCGTCGGCCGCGTCCGATGCGAGCGCCGCGTTCCGCTCGAAGACGCCGAGCACGGAGTCCATCGCATCGAGCGCGGCAAGCTCCGCCTTCGCGTCGCCGGCGGGTGTCTCGCCGATCGCAGTGTTCAGCGCTGCGATCGCACGCGCGAGGTTGAGGTCGTCGCCCAGCGCATCCTTGAACTCGACGAGCGCCCTCTGGAACGGACCTGTTTGAGCCGCATTCGGCGAAGGACTCGCCGAACGCTCGACGAGCACGCCCCGCGCCGCAGACCAACGGTCGATCATGCGCTGGCAGTCGCGCAGCCCCTGCATCGTGAAGTTCGAGTTCGTACGGTAGTGCGTGCGGACAAGCTCGAGCCGCAGCGCGGCCGGCGTCACGCCCTTCGCGAACAGGTCGCGCGCCGTGAAGAAGTTGCCCTTCGACTTCGACATCTTCTCGCCCTCAACCTGCAGGTGCCGCGTGTGGAACCAGAAGCGCGAGAAGGTCGCATGTCCGCTCGCGCAGCAGCTCTGCGCGACCTCGCATTCGTGGTGCGGAAAGATGTTGTCCTCGCCGCCCGAGTGCAGGTCGATCTCGTCGCCAAGCAGCATCTTCGCCATCGCGCTGCACTCGAGGTGCCAGCCCGGATAGCCCTCGCCCCACGGGCTCGGCCAGCGCATGAGATGCGTCGGGTCGGGCTTCCACAGCATGAAGTCGGCGGGGTGCTTCTTCACCGCCTGGTGCTCGGCGCTGATGCGGCCGCCCTCGCCCTCGCGCAGGTTGTCGAGCGTGTTGCCCGACAGCCGCCCGTACGCGGGATAGCTCTGCACGCTGAAGTAGACGACGCCGTCCTTCGCGACATACGCGTGTCCGCCTGCGATGAGCCGCTCGACGAGCGCGATCATCTCCGGCACGCAGCGCGTGGGGCGCGGCATCAGCGCGGGGTTCGCGCGCTCCTCGATCGCGACCTTGAGGCCGAGATGCCGCGCGTCCTCGAGGAATCGCTGCGCGTAGAACTCGGCGATCGCATACGGATCGGATGGATCGATCTCCGCCCCCGCCGGCAGCTTGCCCGACTTCTTCGCCTCCGCGATGCGGCGCCCCGCAACGGCCATCTTGTCCTCGCCGCCGCCGTCGGCGACATCGTCGTCGGTCATGTGGCCGACATCGGTGATGTTCATCACATGCTTCACGCGGAAGCCGTGGAGCTCGAGCGTGCGCCGCAGCACATCGGCGTTGAGGAACGAGCGGAAGTTCCCGATATGCGCGTCGTCGTAGACGGTGGGTCCGCACGAGTAGAAGGTCACCTCGCCCGCGGGCGAAAGCGGCTTGAACTCGTCGGTGGACTTCGTCAGCGTGTTGTAGAGGCGCATGGGCATCGCGTCTGTCTCGCAGGCGCCAAGGATAGCAGCGGGATGCGGTCAGGCCCCTGCCACGGGCGGGCGGCCGTCGAACTCGCGCGTACGCACGCGGACCGCAGGGTTCCCGAGATAGATCGTCCATGGCTCGAGGTCCGCGAGCGCCACGCCGCATGCTCCGAGAACGGCGCCCTGCTTGACCCGCACCTTCGGTCCGACGAACGCATCCGCGGCGATCCAGACATCGTCCTCGATGTCGATCGGCGACCGAACCAGCGGCATGCTCGCCCGACGCGAATCGTGACTGCCGGCGCAGAGATGCGCGCCCTGCGACACCGTCACGCGTGCACCGATCGTCACCGGTCCAAGGCAGTAGAGGATCGCGCGGTCGCCGATCGAGCTTTCCGCGCCGATCGACAGATTCCATGGGCACTCGATGAGCACGGTGCGACGCAGGTTCGCGCTGTCGTGGAGCTTCGCGCCAAAGGCGCGCAGAAGCGTGCGGCGGAGCGCGTACCAGTTGTGGAACGAGCAGCGGAACACCGTCGCCTGCACGAAGCCCCACGCGATCCGCGCCAGCTTCTCGCGCAGCGAATAGGGACTCGTCCTGCGAGCCGCCAACGGATCGGACGACGGCGATCGATCCGCCATCACGGTTCCTTCCGCGTATCCCGCGTCACGACATCGCGTAGCAGGGTTTCCCATCGGCGCATGGCGATCGGCGCGCACCAGCGCTCCGCGAGCGCCTGGCGCGCGCGGCGGCCCATCGACTGACGCATCGCTGGATCATCCGCGAGCTTCCGCACCGCTGCCGCAAACGCTTCCGCGTCGCCGGGCGCGATCACGAATCCGCACTCCGCCTCGCGGACGACCGCGGCGGCCTCCGTGTCCTCGCCGCCGACCCAGATCACCGGGCGTTCCGCCGCGAGCGTGCCGTAGATCTTGCTGGGCACCATCACGCCCGACCACTTCGGCATCATGCTCACGAGGTGCACATCCGCCGCGGACAGCAGTTCGCCGAGGCGCTCGCGCGGCTGGTAGTCGGCCTCGATGAAGGCGCTCAGCCCGCGCGCCCGCATCGCGTCGATGAGCTGCGCCTTTCGCTTGCCGCCGCCGACGAAGGCGAACATCACATCGGTGCGGTCCGCGAGCCGCGCAGCGCCGTCGGCGAAGGTCTCGACATCGTGGCCGATGCCGAAGTTTCCCGAGTACATCACAAGCAGCTTGTCGCCGACGCCCCACTCGCGGCGATACGCGTTCTCGGCGCGCGGCCGCGGGCAGACCTCGTCGACATCCGACCACACGTTGATGCGCTCGAGATTGGAAGCGGGAATTCCCTTCGCGATCACGCGGCTCTCCATGCAGCGTCCGAGCACAACGGTGCGGTCCGCATGCGCGAGGGCATATCGGTTGATCCGCTCGAGGACCCGCGCGACGGGCGATCGCTCGTTCAGGACGCCCGTGACGACGAGCACGTCTGGATAGAGGTCCATGACCCAGTAGACGAGCCGCGTGCCGCGGAGCGCGCGGAGCAGGATGCCGAGCAGCGAGATGAACGGCGGCGTGGTGAAGCAGATGCTCACATCGTGGCGGCCGATCTCGAGCGCCTTCAGCGCCGTCAACGCGTAGAAGAGCGCGAAGTCCGTCGAGCGCGCGAGCAGTCCCGCCTTGCCGTAGATGCTGCGGCCGACGCGGTGGATCTCGATGCCGTCGACATTCTCGTAGGCAGGAAGCGCGGTACCGGCCTTTCCGTAGATCGAACGCGATGCGATCACGCTGACCTTGTGGCCCTGGGCGACGAGATGCCGCGCAAGATCATGCCCATGCTGCGCCGTGGCGGCAACATCGGGGTAGAAGGTCTGGTTGATCAGGAGGATTCGCATCGGTTCATGGTGACGGCGAGCTGGATCCAAGATCGGATCGCGATGGATCGTAACCCGCCCGATGCGTTCGATTCCGACGATACCAATCCACGGTTGCGCGCAGGCCCTCCGCAAGCGGCGTCGATGCGCGCCATCCGAGGAGTTCGCAGGCGCGCGTCGCGTCCACGGCCCGGCGCGGCTGACCGTCGGGCTTGCTCGGATCCCACGCGATGCGGCCGGTGAACCCGCACGCGTCGGCGACGAGCCTCACAAGGTCGCGGATCGCGATCTCGCTCGACGCGCCCAGATTGATGGGCATCGGATCGTCGATGCGCTCGGCAGCGCAGACGATTCCCTCCGCAGCGTCGTCCACGAACAGGAACTCGCGGCTCGCCGAGCCAGTACCCCAGCACTCGATCGATTCCGAGCCCTTCTCGGTGGCTTCGATGCACTTGCGGATCAGCGCCGGAATGACATGGGAGGTCGACGGGTCGAAGTTGTCCCAAGGTCCGTAGAGATTCACGGGTAGGAGATAGCTCGAGGCAAGTCCATACTGGCGGCGATAACCATCGAGCATCACGAGCGCGGCCTTCTTCGCCACGCCGTACGGCGCGTTGGTCTCCTCGGGATAGCCGTTCCAGAGATCGTCTTCCCGGAACGGAACCGGCGTGAACTTCGGATACGAGCAGATGGTTCCCACCTGCACGAACTTGCGGATCGCCGCGCGCCGCGCCCCTTCGATCAGATGAAGGGCCATCGCCATGTTTGCGAAGAAGTAGCGTCCGGGATTCGCCTGATTGGCGCCGATGCCGCCCACTTCCGCCGCGAGATGAAGAACGATGTCGGGCCGCGCATCGCGATAGAGCCGCATGGCGGCCTCGTCATGCAGGAGGTCGTAGTCGCGTCGTCTCGGAACCACGATGTCGGTCACCCCCCGGGCACGCAACCTCTCGACCACGGCACGGCCGAGGAACCCCGCGCCGCCGGTAACGACAACACGGGCGCCGATGAGGGGAGATCGGGCGAGTTGCGAGGGCATGAAGACATTTCTTCTATCGGTCGTACCACTGATGCCGATGAGGAATTTCGCTCGCCAGGGAACATGCCGTCCCCGACGGTCGTACGGGCGCCCGCACCATGAACACCGACGGCGAACCGGTCGCCAAGACCAAGCATCAGAGCTACCGCGCCGCCGCCGCCATGGGTGGAGTCTGGGCGGTCCTGCAGCTCCTGTTCGCCAAGTGCTCCGCCGCGATCAGCACCTTCGCCTTCGCGTACCTCCTCGAGCCGGAAAGCGTGGGTATCGCAGCCTCGGGGCTCGCGATCGTCTCGCTGCTGCTCGTCTTTCCGCCTCCGGTCATTTCCGATGTCCTTGTCCGGTTCGGACACGACCTCGGCGACTGGATCGCCGCGGGACGGCGGCTCTCGCGCATCGTCGCGGTGACCTCGCTCGCATCGATCGTGGCCACGGGTGCGGTGATGGGACTCGCCACCGACCACAAGGCGATGGGGCTCGTCGTCGCCCTGCTCGGAGTGCGGGCATTTTTCGAGAGCCTCTCCTACCCACCGCTCTCGCGCATGCGCGTCGCGCTGAAGTTCCGCCAGATCGCCGCGATCGACACGCTGATCGCGCTCACGGTCATGGTCGCCGGCATCGTCTACGCATGGCTCACGCGGCGGCCCGAAGCCGTGGTGATCGGCTTTGTCGCAGGCGCAGTCGTGCGTGCGATCGCCTTCGGCATCGCTGCGGGACCTCGCGACGAGCCCGCGGAGCCGAAGGGCCAGTTCCCGACGCTGTTCAAGGACTTCCGCGGGGCGTGCCTCGGACACTATGTCTACGCGCTGGTGCTCGTCGCAGACCGCTTCGTGCTGACGCTGTTCTGCAGCGATCGCGTCGTCGGCATCTACTACTTCGCCTTCATGCTCTCGACGCAGGTGAACGCTGCGATCAGCCTCGCGCTCGCCGTCGTCGTGCAGCCGATCCTCGGCCATCTCAGGGACGATCCGCAGCGGCAGCTCCGTGCGTTCAAGACGGTCTGCGGTGCGCTCGCGGCCGTCACGATCCCCGTCATGGTGGCGCAAGCCGCGCTTACGAGGCTGTTCTTCGAACTCGTGCTGCCGACGGGCTACGCCGATTCGGCGCCCGTGCTCGAGGTCCTCAGCATCGCCATGTGCTTCTGCTGCTGCATGGGCCCCTGCCTCGCCATGCTGACGGCGCAGTCGCGGTTTCGCGCGTACCTCGGGCTGCAGGTCGCGCAACTCGTCATGCTGGTCGCCTTCATCTCGACGGGTGCGGCGCTGGGCGGCGAGGAGCGAGGCGGACTGTACGCCGCGCTCGGAGTCCTGGGCGTGTACCTGATGTTCGGACCATTCGCCTTCTGGCTCGCGGGGCAGCGCGCCGACCTCGCTGCGGACAAGCGCCTGCAGGCCGGCGAGAGCATCGGCATCTTCCTGCGGCCGTTCGTCATGGGCCTGCTCGCCTTCGCGCCCGCAGCCTATGTCGCGAACGCCGATCTCGGCCTCTCGTCGCTCGCACGCGCGACCGCCGCCGTCGCGACGGCCGTAGCATGCTGCGGGATCTACCTGCTGCTCCTGCGCGCGTTCGCACGCAGCACATGGAGCGATCTCTGCACCGAGACTCTTGCGATCGTCGAGCGCGTCAGGCGCCGGCGCATGGGAACGAGCGACAACGGCCATCAAGACGAAGGTCTTTCATCATGAAGCGCGCCCTCATCACCGGCATCACAGGTCAAGACGGAAGCTATCTCGCCGAGCTGCTGCTCGCGAAGGGATACGAGGTGCACGGGATCATCCGCCGCTCGTCGTCCTTCAACACCGCTCGACTCGATCACATCTACCAGGATCCGCACGAGAAGGGCGCGCGCCTGCGCCTCCACTACGGCGATCTCTCCGACGCCAACGGCCTCGCGCGGCTCGTCAGCGAGATCAAGCCCGACGAGGTCTACAACCTCGCGGCGCAGAGCCATGTGCGGGTCTCCTTCGACCAGCCTGTGTTCACCTGCGAAGTGGATGCGACTGGCGTCGTCAAGCTGCTCGAGTCGGTCCGCGTCGCGCAGGACGCGCTCGGACGAGCGATCCGGTTCTACCAGGCTTCGTCGAGCGAGATGTTCGGGCAGGTGCGCGAGGTGCCGCAGCGGGAGACGACCCCGTTCTGGCCGCGCTCGCCGTACGGCTGCGCGAAGGTCTTCGGCCATTGGATCACGGTGAACTACCGCGAGAGCTACGGCATGCACGCATCGTGCGGCATCCTGTTCAACCATGAAAGTCCACGGCGCGGCGAGACATTCGTGACGCGCAAGATCACGCGCGCCGTCGGCCGCATCAAGCTCGGCCTGCAGCAGAAGCTGTATCTCGGAAACATCGATGCCCTGCGCGACTGGGGATTCGCCGGCGACTATGTCGAGGCGATGTGGCTGATGCTGCAGCAGGACAATCCCGACGACTATGTCGTGGCGACGGGAAAGATGATCTCGGTGAGGCAGTTCTGCGAACTCGCCTTCGGCGAGGTCGGGCTCGACTATCGGGACTTCATCGAGATCGACCCGCGCTACTTCCGGCCCGCGGAGGTCGAACAGCTGCTCGGCGATGCCACGAAGGCGCGCACGGCGCTCGGATGGACCCCGCGAACCAGCGTGGAGCAGCTTGCGAAGATGATGGTCGAGCACGATCTCGAGCTCGCGCGCCGCGAACGGACGCTGCGCAATGCCGGTCACGACATCCACGCGCCGTTCATGGCGTAGCTTCGCCTGGGCTCTGTCTGACGGATCGCGGGGACCAAGGAACCGCGTGGCGCCCGGACGGGAAAGTGGCGAAACGACGCTGGATCCCATGATCCATCCGCGCGATACGGCGCGTTGAAGCCGACGCCGCCAGCCGGGACGCCGCGCGGATCGCCATCGAGCGGATCAGTGAGACAGGGCCTAGTCGTCCTGCACCGGCTCGCGGTCGAACGGCAGCGCCAGGAGGCTGACCGCGGTCAGACCGATGAGCATCGGGTACATGTTCTGGAAGTCGGGGCTTCGGAAGCTGCGGAACAGCCAGGTGGTGAGGCCGAGCGCGAACAGCATGGCGAGGATTCGGCCGCGGCTTCCCTTCAGGATGCGTTCCGCGATGCCGGCGAGAAGTCCGAAGAAGAGGCCGCCCTGGATCACGCCGGCGAAGCCGTAGCGGAAGAAGAAGTGGCCTGGGTACGACTGCGTGATGTTCGTGCCGGCGAGCGAGTCGCCCGACATCGTCGTTCGCATCAGCAACTCGTTGTACCAGAGCCACACGCCGTCGATCGGCTTGCTCGTCCAGACGGCGCGGGGGATCGGGCCGACCACGAACCAGTAGACGAGATCCCACACCGGTCGGATGACGCCCTCGAGCGGCCAGCGGTTGTAGAACGGCGGCGTCGATTCCGGAATGACCATGTAGCCGTCGAGGCTCTCCGTGAACATGGCGTTTCCGTCGATGCGGAAGTCCGTCAGGCTGAAATTGAAGATGTCTGAGAAGCCGCGGTCGCGGAGACCCGCCTGGTAGGTGAATGCGATCAGGATGAGCGTGAGTCCACCGATGATCAGCCCGTACGCGGCCGTCGAGAAACGCCTGCCCTGCCACGCCGCGAGGATGTGCTGCCGCATGAAGAAGCCTGCGAGCACCGGAAGCACGAGGTAGAGCAGGTGTCCGCGCGCGCCCGTTCCGAACGCACGGAGCATCCAGAAGGAGAGCATGCCGACGGCCGCGATCGTGGCGAGCGGGCCCATGCGCCGCATCAGGACGAGGAAGACCGCCAGCAGCGACCCAAGCGCGCCGACGTCGAACATCTGCGCGATGTACGCGCCGAAGTTGAAGTTGATGTTTCCGCCCGTCTTGCCGACGGTCCAGTGCGTGCCTGCGTCGCCGTAGCCCTTGATGAAGTCGAGGTACATCGCCTCGTAGAAGGGCACGCGCGTGAACAGGAAGTACGGACTCACGCCGAAGATGAACGCCGCGATCGCGACGCCGAACAGCAGACCGGTCGACCGCGATTCGGGCCAGAGCCTGATGAAGAAACGCTCCACCTTCCGCCCGATCGTGAGCTTCAGACCGACGCTCGCGAAGGTGAAGAACAGACCGACCGACACGCACGCCTTTGTCACCGCCCAGTTGCTGAAGCCGTAGATCTCAGGCGAATTGGTCAGGTAGCGCGTCAGGTAGTCGTGAAGAAGCCAGATGAATGTTCCGCCGTACAGGCAGAGTCCACCGACTCCGAATCGCGTCGAGAAGTTCCACGCCTCGTTCAGCAGGCCGCCGATGACGATCGCCAGCAGCATGAGCATCCCGATGCTGTTCGCAAAGCCGAGTCCGCCCGCCATGTAGCTCAGGAGGAAGAAGATCAGCGGAATGCACGACAACACCGGAATCGTCCAGGTCCGCGGACCGGCGAGGCGGTCGCAGAGCACCGCCGCGCTGACCTGGCGCATGTCGCGAGGATCGACCTCGATCGGTTCGTAGCCGCCGTCATGATCCTCGATGACATCGCCCGACGGAGCGTCGGCAGCGGAGTCATCGAAGTGTTGCCGTGTAGGGACACTGGACATGCGGAACACGCCTCGCCAAGGAAGGGACCGACGGTCTTATCGGCAGAAAACCCTGTTGGATCCATCACTTTGGGGATCGGCGGCCGTTCATGCCGATTCGCCGACGCCGCAATGGCGACGATAGGCGTCGAGCGTCTGCTGCGCGATGCGCTCCCAGGTGAAGCGTTCGCGTACGAGGCTGTTTCCCCGTCGTCCCATCTCCCGTGCCCCCGCAGGGTCGGAGAGGAGCTTGAGGATTCCAGCCGCGACCTCGCTCGCATCGAGCCCGGTCACGAATCCGGCGCCTGCCTCGGCGACTTCCGGGAAGTGGCACTCCTTGGTGATCACGACTGGGCAGGAAAGCGCCAGAGCCTCGGTGATGGCGACGCTGAAGCCTTCCTGCCGGCTGGGCAGGCAGAAGCACGCGGCATCGGTCATCGCCTCGTACTTGGCGCGACCATAGATGGGGCCGATCACATGGGTGCGCGCAGAGAGGCGGTGCTGCGCGATCCGCTGCTCGAACGCCGCCCGCTCGCCGTCGTCCGGACCCGCCACCACGAGCCGCGCCTCCGGGCGGACCCGGCTGACCTCAGCAAAAGCGTCGGCGAGGTAATCCAGACCCTTCTTGTAGTGGAGCCGCGAGAGGAACAGGATGTACGGATCGCTCCCGATCTCGGGATGGGCGGCACGGAAGCGCCCGGGTTCCGGGAAAGGCTCGATCTCGCGCATGAAGATGCCGTTCGGAATGATCTCCGTCGGCGGCGTCAGGCCCACGGGACGAAGGCCGTCCTGCTCGTCGCGATTCAACGCATGAATGAAGGCCGCGCGATTGAAGACTCTGCGCCAACCCAACGCGAGCGCCAATCGCTTCTTCCACTTCTTCTGCTCGAGCGACCACACATCGAGCATTCCGTGAGGCGCGAACCCATAGGGAATGCGAGATCGCGTGGCCCAGCGCGCCACACCCTGGAGGCAAGGCTCCCACGCGGCATGCAGGTGCGCGACATCAACCTTCGGGAGGTTGGGGTCGCGCTTGATCCATCCGAGGATGTTCGCAAACGACGGATCGAACTCCACGAACTCGACGCCCTCGATTCCGGGAATCGACTGGTACGACTTCAGCGTGTCCGCTTCACGGTCCGGTCCGACGGGCGGATGCGCGAGATAGACCTTGTGACCAAGCGCGGCCTGTCCCGCGGCAATGCGCAGGACGACGGCGGGCGGCCCGCCGGCGCGTGGATCGAGCATCGGGATGGCGTGCAGAATCCGCATCGCCTCACGCACGGACGAGCCGCGCCCCCATCTCGCCCTCGAACGCGCGAAGCGCATCGCGGGTGTCGACGCAGAGCTTGGCGTTCTTCGCGATCACGCCGTAGTCGACCTTGGAGTGGGCGGTCGAGATCAGCACGCAGTCGTACGACGAGATCGTCTTCGAGTCGTAGGCGACCGAGGTCATCTTGAGATCATGCTTGCGGCCCGCCCAGGTCGCGGGCACCAGCGGGTCGTAGTAGTCAACCTGGGCGCCGTGGTGCTTGCAGAGCTCGATGAGCTCGAACGACGGGCTCTCGCGCACGTCGTCGATGTCCGCCTTGTAGGCGAGGCCGACGACGAGGATCTTCGATCCCTTCATGGGCTTGCCGTGCTCGTTGAGCGCGCGCGCCGTGCGGTCGACGACGTAGTGCGGCATCGAGGTGTTGATCTCGCCGGCGAGCTCGATGAAGCGGGTCGAGTGACCGTACTCGCGGGCCTTCCAGGTGAGGTAGAACGGATCGATCGGGATGCAGTGCCCGCCGAGGCCGGGGCCGGGATAGAACGGCATGAAGCCGAACGGCTTGGTGCTCGCCGCGCGGACGACTTCCCAGACATCGATGCCCATGGCGTCGAGGACGACCTTCATCTCGTTGACGAGCGCGATGTTGACCGCACGGAAGATGTTCTCAAGAAGCTTCGCGCTCTCGGCGACCTCGGCGCTCGACACCGAAACGACGGTCGTGACGCCCTTGCGGTAGACGGCGGACGCGAGCTCCGTCGAGACGGCATCCAGTCCGCCGACGAGCTTCGGGATCGTGCTCGTCGAGTGCGACTTGCGACCTGGATCCTCGCGCTCGGGGCTGAACGCGCCGAACACATCGCGCCCGATCTCGAGGTTCTTCGCGCGGTCGCCGGCGGCCTCCATGATGGCGGGCATCATGTCGTCGCGCGTGGTGCGGGGATAGGTCGTCGATTCGAGGATCACGAGTTGCCCGGCCCGCAGCGTCTTGCCGATCGCCTTCGCGGTGTCGAGGATGTAGGAGATGTCGGGTTCCCAGTGCTTGCCGAGCGGCGTCGGCACGCACACGATGATGACATCCGCCTCGCCGAGTCGGCCGAAGTCGGTGGTTCCTTCGAAGCGGCTCGAGTCGCGCAGGGTGGTGATCAACTCCGCGCCGAGATGGACGAGGTAGTTCCGCCCTGCCTTGATCGCATCGATCTTCGACTGATCGATGTCGAAGCCGAGGATCTGGAGGCCGCCCTGGTGAAGAGCGTGCGCCAGCGGAAGCCCGACATAGCCCAGGCCGATGACGCCAACCTTCGCTTGGCAGTTGTTGATGCGGGAGAGAAGGTCGGCTGCGATCGGGTTCATTGCTGCGGTCCTGACGGATCTTTGGGGGTGGTGGCGCGCAATGTATCGACCAGTTTCGTCTCACATTGCGGAAGAATGCTTGCTTGTTATTAGCCTTGCACTGCGAGCCTCGGCCGGGCCTCGCCGCCCTGCTGCGGCATGGGCGACGCGGTGGGCGTTTCCTGCAGTGCGCTTGCGGCGTGGTTCTCGCGAGCGAGCGCGTCGATGCAGAGCAGCCAGGTCTCGCGTTCGTAGCGCAGGATCCGCAGCACATCGTCGACGGTTGCGATGTCCTTCTCCATGCTCGCCTTCACCAGCGAGGTGTACAAGAAGGTGTAGACCGCAGCGACGTTCTTGCAAAGCTCGGGGGAGACGTCGTGCCGGAGCGAGGTGACAAGCTCCATCAGGATCGCCTGGGCGCGCGTCGTGCCGTTGTACGCCTGCTCGTAGTCCTTCGACTCGTAGCCTCGCTTGGCTTGCTCGGTGAAGCGAATTGCGCCATCGAGCAGCATGAGGCGAAGCTCCGCGGGCTTGGCGGTCATGACCTTGGTTCGGAGGTAGGCGTCGGGTCCATTCTGGGACATGCTGTACATCACCCTTTAAGTCGGCCAGACGGACGGCTGACTTTTGCCTGACGGCTTTCTGCGTCAGAAACCGCCGATCGACGAGATTCCCGCGACCGCGCCCTGCTGGGACTGGACCCGGGCGATGGCACGCTCCATGGCCGCGAACTGGCGCTCGTAGCGGTCGCGCTTCGATTCCAGACGGCCGTCGATCGTCGTGATCCGGCTCTTCAAGGCGTCGATCTGCCTCTGGAAGTTCCGATCCGCCTGGAAGGTCGTGCCGTCGACCGTGTTGGTGAGGCGCTGGAGCAGCTGGTCGAAGATGTCGCCGAACCCGAGCTTGCTGTAGGTCGTCGTGTTGTTCTCGATCGTCACGCCGTCCACCGGCGAAGTGGCTCCGGTCTGCTGGATCTGGAACCCGGCGAAGAGCTCCTCGACAGCGGCTGCGTCGGTCTCGATCAGGTTCCGCAGCTTCGCGTCGTCGATGACGAGCTGGCTCTTCGCCCCAAGCTTGATGCCGATCTGTGAGAGGAACTGATACGGCCCGGTGATTCCCCTCGCCCGGCCCTGGACCGCCGAGAGGATCTGCTGCCTCACGATCGAAACGGTCGAGTCGCCGAAGAGCGGACCCTTCGTCTTCGAGTTCGAATCGTACTTGTCGTAGTCGGAGATCTTCGAGAGCGCGTCGTTGATCGCCTTGGTCCACGCCTGGACCGCAGCCATCGTGCCGTCGATGTCCTGCGCGACCGCGATCGTGCTCTCCCCCACTTTCTTCGCGTTCACCGTGAGGCCCGACAGAATGCCTTCGAAGGTGTTCGTCGCACTGGTGAAGATAAACGGGTTCTCCGTTGCGAGCCCGCCGCCAAGCACCATGGCCGCGTCGCGGCCCTCGATCGTGCGGATAAGGCCGAGGTCGGTCCCACCCGCATTCACCAGCAGCTGGCCGCGCGACCCCGAGCTCTGCGATGTGAGGCTGAGGCGGAACGGCGTCGCGCCCGTTCCCGCATCGATGACGGCGGCCGTGACGCCGATGCCGGCCGTCTTGATCTTGGCCACCACGTCGTTCAGCGTGTCCGTCGCAGCGAAGGAGACGGTCCGCTCGAAGCTTCCGTCGATCACGGCGCCGAGCGTGGCCGCCTTCTTGGCGATCCCGAGACCTCGTGCGACCTGACCGCCCGTGTCCTTCACCTCCATGAGCGTGGTCGGAGTGCCGGTGAAGGTGTCGCGCAGAATGACCCCGTCGCCCGACTCGTTGATCTCCGCACGGATCCAAAGTCCGGATGCGTTGATCTCGCTGATCACGTCGTAGACGGTGGTGTCGGTCGAGTCGACATCGATCGTCGCCGTCGCACCGCTCGAGTCCGTCATCGTGAAGGTGCCGTTGCCGACGCCCTTCCCGAAGTTGAGCGACGAGAGCCGTGTCGCGAACGACACATACTGCCGATCGAGGTCCGTTCCGGCGACCGAGGAGTTCGGCGCGTCGGAGAGGATGCCGAGGTCCTTTGCGCCGGACCCTACGAGACTGAGGTTCCCGGTTCCTCCGCTCGAGTCCGTCACACGGATCGAGCGACCGTCCGAAGCGAGCTCGAGCGAGACCGCGACTCCCGCCGCAGCCGCGTCGGTGTTGATGGCGCGGACGAGCGAATCGAGCGTGCCATACGAACCGAAGCTGTTGAAGGTGAAGGTGTTGCCTGCACGGTCGGTGACCTGCATGACGGCGGCCGGATCAACTCCGTCGCCGCCGTTGAGATTGGTGAGGCTCACCGTTCCGACCCCCGCCGAGACTCGGGTGCCCTCGACGGTCGTCCCGACCGCGGCACCGAAGAGACCGAGGTCGCGCGCGGTCCGCTCGGCAATCACGCTTCCGAACGCACCATCGACGACACCTGCAAGCACCGTGATGTTCTGGCCCGTGTTCGACACCAGCCGCAAGCCCGTGCCGGCGGTGTTGATCTCGACGCGCACCGTGCCGCTCGTCTGCTCGGACACGCGGTTCGCGAGATCCTGCACGGTCGAGGCGCGCGGGATCGAAACCTTGTTCGGGACATTCGTTCCGACGATGGTCGTCGCACCGGTCGTGATCGGACCTGTGAAGATGCCGAGATCAGTCGCGGTCTTGGCGATGTTCGGGCCGGTCGCGAGCACCTTCAGGGGACCGCCGCCGCCGAGGGTGTCGGTCAGGTTGAATCCCGAACCATCTCCACGGAGCGAGAAGGTCACCGCGCCTGCTCCAAGCGCCGCGCTCAACTCGCTGTTGACGCGGGTGATCAGCTCGCCGACGGTGGTGACGGCGGGCGACTGCAGCTCGCCGTTCACGACGACCGCGCCGAGATTCACACCGACGCTCACGCCGGTCGAAGTCACGACGGTGAAGTCGTCTGCGTCGGTGGTGTTGATGCGTACGCCGACTCCGTTGTTCAGATCGGACAGCTTCGAAGAGTTGGAGATCGGCTGGTTCTGTCGACCGAGCGAGATGTTGTAGCTCGTCGTGCCGTTCTGGATCACGAAGTCGGTCGTTCCATCGCGGATCAGCACGCCGTTGCCATCGTTGAGTTCGGCGAGCGATGAATCCATGCCGAGCCCGTTGAGCGCGATGCCCGTCCGAACCGAGGACGCGGTGCTACCAGCGATCCCGAGCTTCGTCGCGATCGTCCCATTGCCGACATCCGACACGACGAGCTGTCCCGAACCGCCGCTTGTGTCACGAAGCACCAAGGCCTCGTTCTCGATGCTCGCCGTGATGCCGATGAGACTGGCCTCATTGATCTTCGAAGCGACATCCTGAAGCGTCACGGATGTCGTGAGGTCGATCGTCTCGGCCTGCCCCGATCGGTCGGTGAACTTCACAGAGCCCTGGCCGACGCCGAGACCGCCGCGGAGGTTGTTCAACAATGCGTCGCGCGCGATGGCGGCGTCGCCGAACTCGAAACTCATCTGCGTGAGTCCGAGCGGCGTTCCATCGCGCGACGCGAAGCCGCGCGACAGCATCTGGCTCGTCGAGACCAGCCGGCTCACCTTGAAGGCGTAGTTGCCCGAAGGCGTGCCCGGCTTTGCCGAAGCAGTCAGGACCGACTCGTCGCCGACCGTCGTCTTCATCTGCTCGAAGACGCGCCCGATCCGGAACTTCGAAGAAGCGGAGCGCGCGGCGAGCAACCGGGCGTTCACGTCCAGAAGCGCGGTCTTCGAAGTCGTGATCTTCGTGATCTGGGTCTGCAGCGGAACCTTCGCGCGAGCATCGAGCGCGAGAAGCTGCTCGATGATCTGCGCGGTGTTGATTCCGCTCGCGAGTCCGACGCCTGAAGAGATTCCCGACATATCACGACCTCCGCCGTTCGGGCGGTATCCGCAACCCGCGTGCCACCACGCGCGATCACGCTGCGTCGTTCATCGGCAGAACAGGAGGCCCGTCTTGGGAAGCCGTTTCGGATCCGAGCAGAAGCGCAGGATCGGCATGTCGCCACGCAGGAAGCAGCAGGTTTCGCCGTCTGAGTTCGAGCAGATCTGACGCCCATGCGACGAGCACGCGTCCAAACATGCGCTCCGCATGGGAGACGCACTGCTTCAGCTCTCGATCAGAAAGTGATCTGGGTCCAGCCATCCGGAACACTCCAACAGTGGTCCCGTGGCGGTGCACGCCCCGGGTTTGTCGGAGATCGGACCTCGAAGAGACCCACTCAAGCGGCCTCTGCGAGACAGCCGTAGATCGTGCCGCGCATCGGCAGATACGGCGCAAGTTGGACGAACCAGCCGCGAACTGTTCAAGAGCGTCCAGGGCGGAAACCCAGACGAGCCATCAGGCCGTCGAACTGATCCAGGCTGTAGAAGTCAAGAACGAGTCGTCCTGACCCTTTCTTTCTTCCGAGTTGCAGGGAGACGCGAGTTCCGAGGTGCTCAGCCAACTGCCGCTCGAGATCCGCAATGTTCGCGCTTCTAGGTGACGGTTCGCCGGCAGAACTTGCAGAAGTGTCTGCTATGGCTGGCTTTACATCATTCGACTGCTGGACCTTTCGCTCAAGTTCACGGACAGACCACCCCTGCTGAACCGCCCTCTGCGCGAGCTCCGAGCGCCTGGCGAGATCTTCGATCGCAAGCAGCGCCTTCCCGTGGCTCTGCGAGAGTGAACCCTTGCGTACGAGATCAGCGGTGGCCGGATCGAGGTCCCCCAGACGAAGGAGATTGCTGACCGATGTCCTATCAAGCCCAACACGATCGGCCAACTCTTGGTGCGTCAGACTGAAGTCCTCCGAAAGGCGACGCAGCGCCAGTGCACGATCCATCGGATTGAGGTCTTCGCGATGGATGTTCTCAATGATGGCAAGCTCGGCGGACGCCTCGTCACTCAGTGAACGGACGATCGCAGGTATGACGCGGAGTCCGAGGAGCTTGGCTGCTCTCCACCGTCGCTCACCGGCGACAAGCTCAAATCCCCTCGCGGTCGGACGAACCATGATCGGCTGCATGAGGCCAGCCTGGCGGATCGACGCTGCCAATGTCTCGATGGAGGACGGATCAAAGTCCGTGCGCGGCTGGCGTGGATTCGGCTGAATCTGTTCCACGGGGATCTCGCGCAACTCCCCTGTCGGCGAATTGCTCGATTCCGCTGGGCGAGCGGCGGCGCTGGACGTTGGATTGGCTGGTTCGGACAGTCCTACGAACCCGCGATCCATCGCCCTCACAGGCGCGGGCACCCGCGGTTCCTTCGCAACAGCCTCTTGCATCGATGATGACACCGAGACAATCGGGATTTCCGATGCCTTCGCCTGAGGAGTCTCGGCTTCCTTCGGGATTCGGATGTGGACCGGAGATCCGAGTAGTGCGCTCAAGCCGCGCCCGAGCTTCTTTCCTTGGGACTTTCCTGCTTGGTCTGATTGCGCCATGATTCCTCCGCCGCGGTGGCAAACGGCCGACAATGTTCCACGGGGAACTCTCAATGTCGATCGGCCCGCGCGGCGGCATACTAACGATCGGATTATGCCGCCCTGAGAAAATCGGATGGGATTCAGGCAAATCGATGTTCCACGGGGAACATTATTATAGGACTCTATGAGTCGCTAAACTGTCGCTGTGGGATCCCAGACTTCCGCGTCCGACACTGAGTCCCGGCCTTGGCTTTGGCCCATCGCCGTTGCGGTGCTCGCCCTTGCCGCCCATGGTGCGTCGCTCGGATGCGGCTGGATCTGGGACGACGACTCCTACATCACCGCAAATCGTGTCGTTCAATCCCCTGATGGTTGGTTGACGCTTTGGGATCCCGGCGCGACGCCCCAATACTACCCCTTCGTCTTCCTCGGATTCTGGATCCAGCACGCGATCTTCGGGCTCGAGCCGTTCACCTACCACCTGATCAATGTGCTGATGCACGCGGCCAACGCCGCGCTGCTGCTCGTCGTACTGGAGCGGGCGAGTGTCCCTCGTGCGTTCTGGATCGCAGCGCTCTTCGCAGTGCACCCGATGGGAGTCGAGAGCGTCGCCTGGGTGACGGAACGCAAGAACGTGCAGTCGATGCTGTTCGCCCTTGCGAGTGTGCTCGCCTTCATGCGCGTGCTGTCGGCAGGGGAGGGGGGGCGCCTCGCTCCGTGGATCGCCTCGTTCCTCCTCTTCATCGCCGCACTGCTCTCGAAGACCACCGCGATCTTCGTGCCGCCATGTCTCGTGCTGCTGATGCTGTGGCAACACCGCAGCATCGAGCGCTGGATCGTCGGTGCACTCACGCCGTTCTTCGTCGCAGGGCTTGTACTTGGGCTCTTCACCGCCTACATGGAGAAGGCGCATGTCGGAGCGTCGGGCGATGCATTCGTGCTCGGCGCACTCGAACGGATTCAGCTTGCGGGTCGAACGGCGACGTTCTATCTCGCCACCTATGCCATCCCAACCGAGCAGATCTTCATCTACCCGCGGTTCCAACTTGATGCCACGAGCGCCATCGGTTGGATTCCTGCGTTGCTCTGGCTCGCCGCCTTCGGCTTCGCGATCCGGCTCTGGCGTAGAACGCGCGCGCCGCTCCTCGTGCTGCTCTGGATCGGAGCGGGGCTGTTTCCCGCTCTCGGCTTCTTCAATGTCTGGCCTTTCGTCTATTCGTTCGTCGCCGATCACTTCGCGTATGCCGCGATGCCGGCGTTTGGAGTCGTGATCGTCTCCACAATGGTCTCGCTCGGCGAGCGAATCCCGCGAGCCGCGCGATTCGGACCGCTCGTCGGCGTCGTCGCGATCGTCGCCTGCATCGCTCTCTCGATCCGCGCGACGCCGAAGTACGAGTCCGAGGAGATTCTCTGGCGCACCACGCTTGCCCAGAATCCCAGCGCATGGATCGCCTCGAACAACATCGCGTCGATCCTCCTGCCGCGGGCAGGCCTGCTCGCGCAGCAGGGGAGGGGGGCCGAGGCGGCCGCGATCGCGCGGGAGGCGCTCGGGTTCGCGCAGCTCGCAGGCGCGGTGAAGCCCGACGAGTTCTCGAACGCCGTGAATCGCAGCGAGGCACATCGACTTCTCGGAGAACTCGACGAGGCCCTTCGGGAGATCGACCTCGCGATGGAGCTCGAGCCCTGGATCTCCGACGTCCGCTGGGTACGGGCGCGCGTGCTCGAGTCGCTTGGTCGCCGCGACGAGGCGCGGGAGGAGTTCCGTGAAGCGGCACGACTCGCGATGAAGGTCCACGAAGAGGTCGCGGCGAGGCGTGAGCTGCTTCGCATCGCAGCCGCGATCCGCGATGTCGAGGACGCACTCGCTCAGTGCGCGCGGCTCATCGCGCTCAACCCCGATGACGCCGACATGCGAGCGAATCGCGGCTCGCTGCTCGTCGCGGCAGGCCGCCCTGAGGAAGCCCGTGGCGTTCTACTCGAGGTCGCGAACCTCCCGATGGAGCGATTCTCGCGAGAGAGCGTCTGGGTGGCGTCTACGGTCGGCTACCTCAGGCTCGCGATCGAAGCACCGCTCTCCCCGGATGAGGCGGCTGCCGCGAAGACCGTCTCCGCACGGTTGATGGCCGTGGGCAGGGGAGATCCGCTCGCGCGGTATCTGAGTCTGGCGCTTGCACTTGCGCTCGGAGACGAGTCGGTGCGACCGAGGATCGTTCAGATCGCCGACGAAGCCAGGGCTGCCGGCGCGACTCAATTCGCCGACGAGATAACGGGGTTCCTCGCGCGCCGTGGCCGCGGCGGAGCAGAATCGCGCTAGCATGGAAACTCGCCCAGCACTGCTGGGCGCGCATGTGGTTCCGAAAGCGGTGCGAATCCGCTACGAAGGCGTCACCGTGAAGCACGCGACACAGTCGCGTGGCCAAGTCGGGTCGAGTCCCACATGCGTCGAGTTCCTGCCTCCGCTCCTGGGGCGTGGTCCGATTGCGGCGCGCCTCAAGGCGGTGCGCGGCATCCAGACCTCGCTTCATGGACCTCCACGGAGGTGATGTTTCGACCGTCGCGACGGAGGCGCGGAGAGACGCGGCCGCTCATGCCGCGGAAGGAGTGTCCGCATGAAGCATCGTGATTCGTTGACCACCATCGCCATCTCGTCGGTGGCTGTCGCCATGAACGGCATCGCACAGGGCGATCTCGTCGGCAGCTACACCGTCGGAACCGGTGCCAGCACCAGCTATCTCCAGTTCGAGTTCGCGAACTCGAACGCATACCTCTACGAAGTGCGCTACGACGGTTCGCTTCGTGGCGACGACCTCTTCGCGATCGTCGCCGCGGCCCAGCCCGGATTCTTCTCGTATCAGGTCGTGTCGTTCAGTTTCGGCGACGCACTGTTCGGCGTGACGATCGGAGCCGACGCCAACGAAGGGTTCGGCACCCCACCGGACTACCTCGACTACTGGCACTACTGGACCCGCGAGTCTGCGACCGCGAACTGGACCAACTCGATGATCGGCTTTGCAGACCGGACCATCTCCGACGGTTCATGGGACGGCTGGGTGTTCAACTCGAACGCGCAGCCCGCGAGCGTGCCGGTGCCGGCGTGCGGAGCAATCATGGCTTCCGCGATCCTGGCTGTGCGCCGTCGACGCCGCTGATCGTCCGAAGGCGTGCTGCTACTTGAGCGTCTTGAGATACGCCACCACATCGCGGATCTCGCTGTCGTTCAGGATCGTGCCCATCGCCGGCATCGCGCTTGCGCCGGCATTCTCGTATCCCGCGGCAATGCTCTCGCTCGGGTTGACGAGCGAGTGCAGGAGGTGTCTTGCATCCCCACGGCTCGCAACGCCATCGAGCGCGGGCGCGGCGTTCCCACCGCTGCCGCCGACCGCGTGGCACTTCAGGCAGACCGCGCTCTGGTGATAGAGCACGATGCTTCGTCCCCGCGCCGGATCGCCGCCCTCGATGGCGAGATCCTCGTAGCGGCGGATCGGATCCGCACCGGTCCGGGCCTGCCAACGGGTCACTGCGGCCGCCAGCGGTCCTTCGGCACGGGTGGCCGCGACCTGCAGCATGTCGAGGCGCAACGCCGGCTCGAGCGTGCCGTCGGCGAGTTTCGCGGCAAGGGGAGCGAGTACCGAGTCTGCGGCGGAACCCATGCGCCCGAGGTCCTCGATCGCACGCTGGCGCTCGATCGTGTCGCCATGCTCGGCCGCATCCGACAGCGCGGCAAGCGCGCCCTGATCGCCTGTCCGAAGCATGATCGAACGCGCCTCGGCGCGAAGCTCCGGCTCCCGCGACTCGAGCGCCGATGCGATCGCGGATGCCAACCTCCCGGATGGATCGCCCGCCAGGGAGCGAAGGCTCGACACGCGCTCGGCGGCCGACAGCGACGAGTCGGCCACGGCGCGCAGCGACTGGTCAGGATCCAGCGACACGCCATGCTTCGTGGCGGCGTCCCGTGCCGCAGATCGAACAGCCGCATCGGGGCTCTCTGCGAGAGGGCCGAGCTTGCGCGCGATGACGATCTTGAAGGCCGCGAGCGCATCCGCATCCGAGGCACGCGACGCACCATCGATCATCCGATAGGCACCGTTGACGCGATTGCGTGGAGCAGGATTCGTCCAACTTGCCAACGCGTCGAGCGCCTCGAGGCGCATCGGCATGGGGTTGGATGGGTTGATCGCGAGGTCGCAGAGAAGGGAGGCGGTCGTAGGGGTGCCCTCGGCGAGACACGCCTCGATGGCGCGCCGCAGATGAGGAAACTCGCTGCGGTCGACGGGCTTCATGCCGATGGGTTGTTCGGTCCGGCCCGACGGCGTCGTCCACGCGATCGCGCAATGGTCACCGCCGCCACCTTCCGCATGCAGCGCCTGGATCGCATAGCGCTTGCCCTTCTCGAGACGAATCGGCTTCGAGCGCTGCGACTCCTGGGACTCGAAGTCGCCCGGATTCGTGTATCCCCCGACTCGGGCGATCTCGACGAGAGACTCGACGGCTTCGCTGGTGCCAAGCGACAGGATCGAGTCGTCGTCGCTGGCGATCGCGAACACATAGTCGCCGGACTCCGGCGCCTCGATCACGCCTGAAATCCGTGCGACGAACTGGTTGCCGGCGTTGCGAGGCGCCTCTGCGACGGAGAGCTCCGTCGATTCGTCAGGGGGTCGACGGAACACCTCGCCGCTGCGAAGGTCCTGCACCGTGCCGACGCGACCCAGCTTCCATACCTCGCGGCGGAAGCTGTGCCGAAGCGGGGGCTCATCCTGGATCGCGACGCTGTCCGCGCGCGGCGCGAAGCGCGATGCCGATGCGGCGAGGCGCGGACGAAGGTCGTCGAGCGGAATGTCGTTGATTGCGCGCGCCGCCTCGAGCCGAAGCGCGCGCTCCGGGTCGTCGAGAAACTGAGCGATGCGCGGGTCGCGAAGCTTCCGCATCGCGAGGAGCGAAGCGAGCCGAAGCGAAGCGACCGGTTCCGCCGCGAGCTCGCCGAGCTTCGCGCGGTCGCCGATCCACGCCAGCGCCTGGACGCCTGCATGGCGCAGGAACACATCTCTGTCGGCATTCTCCGCAAGCATCGAGACGATGGCAGGCTGGGCGTCGCGCGCACCGAGCTTGCCGAGGGCAAGCGCCGCGAATGCGCGCACGCGCGCGTTGTCGTCCGCGCACAGATCGGCAAGCCTCGGTTCCGCCGCAACCGCTCGCGACTCGCCAAGCATGCGTGCCGCCTGCGCCCGGATCTCGGCATCTCGGTCGTCGAGCAAAGGAAGCACGGCGACCGTCGGGTCGAGATCTCCGTCAAGAGAACTGGACTCGAGCACGCCGGAATCGCGCAGCCGCCGCGCAGCCTGCTGGCCAAGCGCCCAGATCGCATGGATCCGGGCGAACCGGTCGCCACCGAACCTGGCGACATCGCCGAGCAGCACGGTCGTCTCGCGTCCACGCGATGCGAGCTCGAACTGCGCACGCTGCCGAACGCGTCGGTCTGCGTGCGAAAGCAGGGCTGCAAGCTCATCCGCATCGCGAGATGCGAATCCTTCCCTGAAGAGCCGCGTCACTTCGGCAACTCGCGGATCCTCGATCGCAGCCGGATCCCAGACGGCGTAGAGCTCGCCCTTCTCGCCGGACTCCCAGCCGCCACCCCAGTCGGTGATGTACATCTTGCCGTCGAACCCGAAGTCGACATCGGTCGGAAGCACATTCTCGACGAACACATGCTCGTCTGTGACTCGGAAGCCCGCACCGACGGGCTCGACGGACAGCGCGAGGATCCTCGAGTAGCTGTCGCCGCCAAGGAAGTCGCACAGGAAAAAGTGGTCGCGGTAGCGATCGGACAGGCCGAGCCCCGGATAGAACACGAGACCCGCCGGACCGCTTCCGACATGGTCGAGCGGCGGAAGCGTCCATGCCGGCTGCAATGGCGACGGTTCCTTCACCTTGTGCGGTGCGAGATCCGGCCGCAGATGCCAGATGCCCTCCTGGTTCCACGGCCCACGCTGGTTGGCGCCCTCAAGCGTCTGGTAGTCCATCGACCAGCCCGTCTCGCCGCCTTCCATGCAGTAGACGAAGCGCGCCTTGTCGCCTCCATCGGAGTTGTTGTCGCCGGTGAAGAGATTGCCGTAGTTGTCGAACGCAAGCTCCTGCGGGTTCCGCAGGCCCGTGCAGAACAGCTCGAGTTCGCTTCCATCGGGATTCATCCGGAACACCGCACCCGATCTCGGATCGTGGAGGTTCGCACCTTCGGAGGTCGTCACGCTGTAGCCGCGATCGCCGATCGACCAGTAGATCTTGCCGTCGTAGCCGATCGCGAGGCCGTGCATGTCGTGACCGCGGAGCGCGACCCGGACGCCGTAGCCGGACGAGTCGCGTGTCTTGACCTCGGCAACACCATCGCCATCGAGATCGCGCAGGCGCCAGAGATGAGGGATGTTGGTGTAGAAGATGTCGCCGTCGAGCGCGAGCACCCCCGCACCGGTTCCATCAAGCGGATCATTGAACGGACCCGCGAACACCGTTCTCGACTCAGGCAGACCGTCGCCATCGGCGTCTGCGAGCCGAGACACGCGATCGTCGTACTTCGAGTAGTACGACATCCCGCCGGATCGCTTCGCGGCCCACCTCTCGTACATGCGCAGCCTGTCGGCGACCGTCTCGCTCTGGAGGTCATCAAGCAGCCAGAACGGGCTTGATCGATTGTCCTCAACGCCGCGCTCCTGCCGATCGCTCTCCGCGAAGTAGAACGCGCCCTGCTCGTCGATGCAGAAGGCCACCGGGTCGTCGACCAGCGGATAGAGCGCGACGGTGGATTTTGAGAGTCCCTCGATCGGCCTGATCTTGGGAACGGCTGTGGCAGCCCCGCCAGCCGCGTCCGAGGAGCTCGCCGAACCGGGTGGCGGTGTGGGGCTCGCACCATGGGGAGTTGGGGGTACTGCGATTCCCCTTGCGGTCGTTGCCACGGCAAACACGAGAACAAACGGGTAGCACGACACGAGCATCGCGCCATGCTAGCGGGCGACCTCCACAATCCGATGCCGCTCGGATCACTCCCAACGAAGCCTGCCTCACTTGCCCGCGAAGCCACTAGGACGGTGGAAAGCAATGCCAGCTCTCGCAGCAGGGGACGCCCGCGACAATCCCTGTGGATCCGAGCGCCTCGGTCGAGGCCCCGTCAGCAGCAGCGGGAAGCTCAAATCGAGTCTCTACGACTCATTTGGAGAACCGTGCGGCTTGATCTGCCCGGCGAAAGGGCGATCAGCGGCGTTCTCGGTGCCTCGGATCGCACCATTCGAGTGTTTCTAACCTGTTCTGCATTGTCCCAAGGCGACCATGTTGTCATTCCGACTCACTAAGAGTTACCGACGCGATCCAACTTGGCAACGCACTCGCAATCTTGAGGTATTGATCACATCCCAGTCGCGGCGTTCGACGAACGAATCCTGCGCTCGCTTTCACTTCTTTGGAGAACACATGAGCTACAAGTCAATCACCGTCCCGTTCGCACTTGCCCTCACCGCGATTGCCGGCGTTTCGCTTGGCGCCGCCCAGGCCCCGCAGTCCGCCCCCGCCTCGACCACGGCCACGGCGGCTGGAACGACCTACAAGATCGATGATGTCCATTCCTGCGCCTTGTTCAGGGTCCATCACCTCGGCGCCGGCCAGTTCTGGGGTCGATTCAACGCCGTCTCCGGCACCATGACCTTCGGCGAGTCCGGCCAGCCGACGGGCTTCGATGTCTCCATCGCGACCGACAGCGTCGACACCGCGGAACCCAAGCTCGACGCACACCTCAAGAGCCCCGACTTCTTCAACACGAAGGAGTTCCCTGCGATGACCTTCAAGTCGGATTCGGTCAGCAAGAAGTCCGACGGGACCCTCGAGGTCACGGGCATGCTCTCGATGCACGGTGTCACCAAGTCGGTCACCGCAGCGCTCGAGGTGACCGGCGTGAAGGAGATGGGGATGGGTGCACGAGCGGGCATCGAGGCTGTCTTCACCGTCAAGCGCAGCGACTTCGGAATGAACTACGGCGTCGAGAAGGGGACCCTCGGTGACCAGGTCCGTGTCGTGGTCAGCCTCGAGGGGATCCGCGGCTAAGCGCGATCTGGCGACGGCGGGGTCGGCTCATGCTGCGGCCGTCGAGAATTGTTCCGTTGCGCTGGAACCGACGGCGACGCTGCGCCGAACAGACTGTTGTCACGAAGTTTGACACCCGAAGGCTCGCCCGATTCCGCACGGCCCCGCGGACTCCGGCGAGCCTCGCGGTTTTTAGATGGGTCGCCGCGGCGGCGCGGGGGATCGGGCGCTTCGATTGCTGCCGCCCAGCTTCGTCGACCGCCTCAATGGCTTCGCGAAATCTGACCCGTAGACTCTTGCTTCCTGCGAGGGGCTGCCTACGATCGCGGTTCACGGGGCAGGTGAACGCCCCGCGACAAGATTGTGAATCGAAGTGCACTGGGCGCCGGCTTGATGGCTCAGTGCGATTGGGACCGAATGGATTGCTGCACGCGCATGCTTGATGCGCGAGCGGTGGTGGTGCGTGTACGCACGACTTTCTGAAGAGGCACGGTGGAAGAGGCTTGAACGACGATCAAACCGAAGGAGGATCCATGGACGACGGGTCTGGTGGGTGGGATCGCGCCGATCTCGAGCGCGATGAGTCGAGCGGCTCGAGCCCGCAAGATGCGGGCGACAGTCCGGTTCCTGCGTCGAGTTCGGTCCCGGGCGCATCCGGGATGCCTGACAATCCAGATCCATCGCCCGAGGGGCGCAGGAATCCGGAGGAGTCCGCCGCAGGTCCCGAAGGATCGGAAGATGAGGTCGTCCCCGATGACCCGGCGACTCCGACTCCGCCTGCAGTGCGCGATGCAGCTCCCGACGCGCAACCGCGGAATCCGGAGCCAGGTTCATCGGAACCGAATCAGCATCCATCGCAACGAGCGTCCCAACCGCAATCGCGGCACGCGCAGCGTCCTCGTCGTGCGCGGAATCAGGACGACGGTCGACACACAGGCGGCGCACCTCTCTTCCAGGTGCACAGTCTCAGCAACTTCCTCAGCACCACGCGCATCCCGCAGCAACTCGACACGCTCGTCGCGCGCTGCCTCGAGCGCGACACCCGTCTCGAGAATGTGTTGATCCACGGCGCGATCGGGAGTGGGACGAACCTCCTCGCTCTCGCGCTCATCAACGACTACGCACCGCGCCGGGTCGTCGAGATCGATGCGACGCTTGGGTGCGACGCCGAACTGCTCCGCCGGAGCATCGATGAAGTCGGACCACGCGGTGTCCTCTACATCCGGCACATCGACGCCCTTGAAGCCGAATGCGATCAGATGCTCGCCGAAGCCCTGGCAGGCCGACCGGCGCGGGGACGGAGGCCCCGCGGATTCGTCGATCCGACCGAGTCGGACCTCGACCGCGCGATCTCCGCTTCAGCGACCGCTCGGGGCCAGACGAGCGACGCGAAGTCGCACGACTTCACCCTCGTCGCCACCGCCCACATGATGACGCAGGTCGGATACCCGGTGCGGATCCGCATGGAGCACATGTTCCATCTGCGTGACGACCCGAAGGCGCTGCGCAACGCCGTCCTCCGCGCACTTCGTCGTCACGGCTCCATCAGCGTCGCCGCGGCGGCCCTTCCTCAGCTCGAGCGCGTGCTCAAGTCCCTCGTGGACTCCGCAGAGCCGATCACGCGGGCCGCGCTGCTGCGCACGACTTGCGATGACACGCGCGTGATCGACGAAGACCTCATGCGCTCGATCCTTGAGGAAGATCTCTCCGCTCGGCTTCCCGACGAGGCCTACTCATCCTCGCTCCGCCGCCATCTGGCGGGACGCAAGGTCGAGCAGGTGACTCCCGAGGAGGTCGAGCGCATCTCTTCGGAGACGGGCTGGGGCAGCCTTGCCGCCGAAGCCGCTCTTTGCATGATGCTTCGCGAGGAGTGCCGAAGGCGCCCGACCTGATCGCGGAGAGTGGCGGCAGGGCGGCTCAACCATCGCTGCCATGCGCGTCGGCCTCCATCGCTTCATCTTCGCGCCCGCCGCGCCTGGAAGCGGAGGCTTCGTCATCCTCGACGACGCACTCCGCGATCCAGAGCAGTTCGCCCTTGGCGAAGTCGGGCCACTCTTCGAGGAGCTGCTCGCAGAAGGTGCGGCGGCGCTCTTCGTGATGATCGGCGCCCGAGCCGTGCTCGCGCACATCGCGAGATTCGCTGGGGATCATCTCCACGAGCTCGTAGGGCTCGCTCGACGACAATCCGTATCCATCCGACGCTGGTTCGGTCCCGGACCACGCACAGCCGAGATCCCCCTCGAATGGATGTTCCAGCGGGGGCTCCTGTGAGACGAGCGGCCCGAAGCGGGCATCGACCGCCGCACGGATCGCCGGATCCCTCATGCACTGTTTCCACGCGATCGACAGGAGTTGCGACTCCGCGTTGTCGCGCGAGCGATGCGCCGAGAGATCGACGCCGAAGCGGTGCTGGTATGCGGCGATGTAGACGACGGGTGGCGGCGGACTCGGCTCACGGTCGCGGCTTGCCACGCGGTCGGCGATCGCGTCGATCATGCCGTGATAGAGGCTCAGCGACCGCGCCTCGTCTTCATCGCCCAGCCGGCACTTGCGCGCGAGCGTCTCGATCTTCCCGTCCCTCTCGAACTGCTTCGAACTGATGTCGTATGACATGCGACAGCCTCTTCCGTCCCTTGGGTTTCTCACGGATGCACTGGACGCCGAGCCCAGCGCGTCGATGGGCATGAACCTACCGCAGGATTCGCGGGGTCCTCGAAGTTCCGTATGTTTTGCAGGAACAATTTCCCGCCGAGCGCATCATGCGCCTTCGCCGCGCGACCGGAATCCGAGCAGCGCTTCGGCGCGCTGTGCGAGCAGATGACGCTCTTCGTCCGCCCCCCGCAGAAAGAGCACCTGCTCGCCGGTGATCCGATGAAGGGAGAAGACGCGAGGCCGCAGCACCAGCTGCGTCACGGGTCCCATGATCGAGTCGGAAGAGGAGAGTCTCGCGATCGACGTCTTTGCGATCTGCCGCGTCTTTCCCCTCGCGACGACGATCACCCCGCCGGGATGGACGATCCAGCGGCCGCTTTGGGAAGTGGCGGAGTCCATCTCCGTGCGCAGCGGGAGAATCGACCAGATGATGAATCCAAAGATCGGGAAAACGAGCGACATGTCCCTGAGCATGGCCATGTCCCAGCGCAGGATCGCGGACACGCTCACGATCGCCGGGACACCAAGAAGCGCGACAAGCAGAAGCACGAAGGCTCCACGCGTGCCGAAAGGTCGGGGCACGAAGCCTTCGAGGACGAGCGCGTCGGAGAGCCCGACGGCGCCGCACTCCGGGCAGCGGGCATCATGCGCGATGCCCATGCGTGAGTACCCGCACGCGGGGCAGGGGGTCGTCGGAACGGTGGCTTCCTCGGTTGTCATGGGGCACCTCGCGACAACGATTCGCACCGGTCGATACGGCCCACCTGAGGCGCGGTTTCCATAACTTCACCCGTTCTTCGTCGGCGCGCCCGGCGTCGTCCACACGAGCCCGCCGATCGGCTGCGAGCGTCGCGAGAGGACAAAGAGCAGTACGCCCGCCGCGATCATCAGCAGCGACAGCATCATCGGCAGGGTCAGCCCGCCGAGCATCGCGACGCCGAGGTCAGGCTCGCGGAACTGTTCGGTCGTATAGCGGAGGACGCCGTAGCCTGCGAAGAACACGGCGCTCACGACACCCGCCTTGCGGGGGGAAAGCCATGCGAGCGCCATCAGCAGGAGAAGCGCCGGACCCTCGGCGAGCGCCTGGAAGAACTGGCTCGGGTAGTAGGCGGTCAGGACGGGTTCGATCGTCTTCACGACCTGCGCATGCACCGCGCCGGAGGGTTCGTACGCTGCTGCGATCACCCAGTCGATGAAGCGCGGATCGTTCATTCGATCCGCTGCGGGCGCGAGGTCGCGCAGGGGTTCAAGTGCGGCGGGGACCTTCTCGAAGAGAACGAGTTCCTTCGGATACTTGACGCTCCACCAGGGCGCGCTCGCCTGCAGTTCCTGCGGCAGCGCGCGGCCCCAGAGTTCGCCGTTCACCCAGTTCGCAAGGCGGCCGAACATGAGTCCCCACGGGACGACGAACGCGACCGCGTCGCCCACGGCGAGGATCGGGATCCTCTGCTGTCGGGCGAAGAGGATGATCGTCAGCGCGACGCCGATCACGCCGCCGTGGCTCGACATGCCGCCCTTGTGGATCGCAAGCAGGCTCCAGAACGGAAAATCGCCGCTGAACTCCACGAGCATGTGCGGCTCGTAGAAGAGGACATGGCCGAGCCTTCCGCCGATCATGACGCCTGCGAAGACCAGGGTCACAAGGTCGCCGACCTGCTGAAGCGAAAGCGGAATGCGCCCCGACTTCGCCAGCAGGCGAAGGACGATCCAGCCGACGACGAAACCCGTGAGATACGCCGCGCCGTACCAGCGCGGGCCGACGCCCGAGGAGATCTCGAACACGAACGGGTCGAGCGTATGCACGATGGCGTCGGCGAGGATGGAGGGTGGAACCGTCATTGCGAGTTCGAAGCGGAGGGGATGCTACGGCATGCGCGGGAAGGATGCGGCATACGGATCCCGCGCCTTCGCTACGCTAATGGAATGCCACACCAAGGACCGCCCGAGTTCGCCCGACCGACCCGACCTGGTGACCTCACTCCTTATCTCAAGATGCTTCTCGCCGGCCGGCCGCTCGACGAGGCGGCTGCGCACGCCGCGTTCGAGGCCATCGCCTCGGGCCACTCGACCGAGGCGGAGATGGGTGCCTTCCTGGCGCTGATGGCGACCCGCATGCCGACCGTCGATGAGATCGTCGGCGCTGCGAAGGTCATGCGGGCGAATGTATCGCGGGTTCCATGCAAGACCGATCCTCGCGAGGTCGTCGATACCGCGGGCACCGGAGGCGCACCGAAGACCTTCAATGTGTCGACGCTTGCGGGCGTCGTCGCGGCGGCGAGCGGAGCGAAGGTCGCCAAGCACGGCAACCGGTCGCGGACCGGGCGCGGATCCGCCGAGGTGCTCGAGAAGCTCGGGGTCGATGTGAATGCACCGGTCGAGGTGCAGGCGCGGTGCCTCGATGAGGCGAACATGTGCTTCTGCTTCGCGATCCACCACCATCCTGCCGCGCGCCATGTGCTGCCCGTCCGCCGTGCGCTCGGCGTGCCGACCCTCTTCAACCTGCTTGGACCGCTCACGAACCCGGCCGGCGCGGGGCGTCAGGTGATGGGCGTGTATGCAGGTCACTTCGTGCGGCCGATCGCTGAGGCCCTCGTCCGCCTCGGCTCGATGCATGCGCTCGTCCTTCACTCCGACGACGGGCTCGACGAGATCTCGATCGCCGCACCGACGCGCGTCGCGGAAGTTCGCAACGGAAGCGTGACAGAGTGGTCGATCGATCCGCGAAAGCTCGGGCTTGAGCGGGCCGACCCGGCGGAGCTGGCGCCGCATTCCCTCGACGAGGCTGCGACGCTGTTCACGAACATCCTCACCGGCGAGGAGCGGGGCGCGCGCCGCGCGATGGTGCTTGTGAACGCCGCTGCCGCGCTCTATGTCGGCGGCATCGCGGACTCGATCGAGACCGGCATCGGCATCGCCGCCGAGTCGATCGACTTCGGCAAGGCGCTTGCCACCTTCGAGCTTCTGCGCGAGAAGTCGAACGGGCGTTGATCGCTCGGGAAATCGTTCCGTAAAAACTACTGAACCTGCGGGCACGCCTTCCGTGCGCGGTAGGTTGTCGCGTCGACGGACGGATTGAGACCGGCGAAAGATGCCTCGGGACGACGCACATCCTCATGGGCCAGGCGATCCCATGCCCTCGCGCAGCGACATCGATGCAGAGCAGTGCATCGACTCGGGTGACATCGTGCCCATGGCGACCTGCGTGTTCGCGGCCGCACTCTGGGTCGGGTGTGCCTTGGCCAGCGGCTCGCGCTGGTCGGGCATCGCGTGGGCGGGCTGCGCGGAGATCATGCGGGATGCATGCGTTCCCGCTGCGGCCATCGGCTCGCTCGGTGCGGCGGTGACTGCGCTGCGAGCGTGGCGCCATCGCATCCGCACAGCCGCCGGCCTCAGCTGTGCGCTCGCGCTCCTCGCCGGATCCGCGCTGCTGCTCGGCGTCGCGCTGCGGTTCGAGCAGACGGTCGAGGCATCGTGTCGTCCGCGTCTCGATCTCCCGTCCGATGGACGGCTCGTGCGCTTCGAGGCGACCCTCGCAGCGCCGTTCGCCGAACGCGGATTCGCGGTCGATCTCCTCTCGCATCACCTCGAGCGGCCATCGCGATTCGCTGGGCTCGTCGTCGATGTCGAGCTGATCGACGAACGGGGGATTCGCCATCCGCTTGGCGATCCATCCGCGGTGCTGTCCGTCTCGGTCCTCGGTGCAGCTCCCGAGTGCCGCGTGGCCGAGCGCATCACCTTCGTCGGAGTGGCGCGATCGATGTCGTCGCGCGGGCTTCCGGGCGATGCGCGGATGATCGAGGCCTCGCTACGGCGCGGGATCGTCGGATCGGTCGCGGTCGACTCGCCCGAGCTGGTCAGGATCGTCGAGGCGCGCGACGGTGGATCGCCGCTCTCGAGAGCGGCTGCGCAGCTGCGTGATTCAATACGCGAGAGAGTCCGCGCGGCGCTTCTCGAGGGAGTTCCGGCCGACGGCGATGTCGCGATACGCGCGATGCTCGTGGCGCTCGTGCTCGGCGACGCCGAGGATGGCTACCGCACGATCGAGAACTCCTTTCGAGCGGTCGGCCTGTCGCACATCCTCGCGATCTCCGGCTTCAACCTCGCCGTGCTCGGATGGATCGTCGGTCTCGTGGCGCGAGCCGTGTCGACCGACCCGAAGGTGCACGCGCTCGCGTGCGGCGTCGCGGCGGTCGGCGCACTCATCCTGATGGCGCCCGCCGCGAGCGCCACGCGTGCAGCGTTGATGGCCGCCGTCGGCGCATCGGGCCACTCGCTCGGCCGTGATTGGAACGGTGACGCCGTGCTTGCGCTTGCGGCGGTCGCCATGCTTGTCGCATCGCCTTCCGACGCCGTCGGGCCCGGGTTCCAGCTGAGCTTCGCCTGCGTGATCGCGTTGCGTCATCTCGCGGGTCCGATCCAGCGCCGCTGGCTCTTCTGGATGCCGAGCGACGACCCGAGGCGCGGGCATCCCGCGTGGCTCGGACTCGCAGGCGAGTTCGTGGCGCGCGCGACCGCATCGGGTCTCGCGGCGTTCGTCGCGAGCGTCCCGATCGTGCTTTGTCACTTCGGCACGCTGCAGCCGTATGGAACCGCTCTGACCCTTCTGTGTGCGCCGCTCTCCACCGCGACGCTCGCCATCGCATATCCGAAGGCGATCCTCGCTGCGGCCTGGCCACCGCTGCTCGGATTCCTCGGCTGGCCGCTGCATCTTGCGGCGTGGCTTCAGGTCGAACTCGTCGAGTTCGCCATCCGCTGCGGCGCGGGATCGCTCGCGGTCGGCGGCATCCACTGGTCGATCGGCGCTGCAACCGGATTGGCGAGCGTCGTGGCGCTCCGTGCGCCGAGGCGAGTCATGCGGACCGCCGCGTGGCTTGTGCTCGCGATGCTTCTGGTCCTGCCGCCCATCGTCCGCGGCATCGATCGGGAAGTCCCGCACTTCGAGGCCACGATGTTCGCAATCGGCGATGGGACCGCGATCGCCATCGAGTCGGGCTCGTCCCTCGTGCTCTTCGATGGCGGCTCGAGCTCGATCGGAAATGTCGCTTCGCGTGCGCTTCTGCCGTGGATCGACGAGCGCGGCGGAGTGGTCGAGGCCGTGATCATCTCCCACCCGGATCTCGATCACCTGAGCGCGCTGGCGGATGTCGCGCGGTATGCGCGCGTCGGCTGCGCGTACCTGCATGAATCCATGCTGGTGGCGGAGCGCTCGAACCCGGCCGTGAGGGAGCTGCTCGCGTCGTTCCGGGTCCGAGGGACACGGATCGAGACGCTCGCGGCCGGCGACTCGCTGCGCATCGGACATGCGGCATGGACGGTGCTCTGGCCTCGGGCGGAGTTCCGCTCGAGACGCGACAACGACATGTCGCTGGTCGTGTCCGTCGAAGTCGATGCATCGGAGGGTGTGCAGCGACCGCATCTCCTGCTTTGTGGCGACATCGAGACGGAACCTGCGGCGCGGCTCTCGGCGATGCATGAGCGCGGAGAAGTCGATCTCTCCTGCGATGTGCTGGAACTACCGCACCACGGAAGCTGGCGCGAGGCTGTCGCCGGCGCCCTCGCGCTTGCACAGCCGCAGCTCATCCTGCAGTCGACCGCTGCGAGGCGCTTCTCGCAGGATCGGTTCGAACCACACCTGCCCGAGGGATCGATGCGCCTTGCGACTTGCCGCGACGGCACGATCCGTGTGTCGTTCTTTCCGGATGGCGTGATCCGCGCGAGCGTCGTCGATGAATCGGCGGCGGGGGGCATGCGACCGGTCGGCAGGATGTCGGTGCGCCGAAGGCCACGGCGGTTTCGCATCCGCTGGCCGCGCTCAGCGCTGCCTGACGAAGCATGCGCGGTGCACCACGATCCGATCGCCGCCGATGCCGTTGCCGCCATCCTCGACGACGATCTGCAGACGAGCATCGCCTTCGACCCGACAGCCGAGTCGAACGGATCTTCGCCGTGTGCCCGAGTCGAGGACGAGCGTCTCGACCGCCGCTTCGCCGAGTCGCAGCGTGACCGAGACACGCGCATCCGTCGGTGCGGGTTCGGCGAGCGCGATCTCGGCTGTGAATGCGACCTCCGCGCCCGCCAGCGCCGTCGGCAGCCTGAACACGGCGTGCACAGGGCCATCGAACTCAACCGAGCCAAGCCCAAGCAGCGACTGCTCCGCTGGCTCGATGCGGGTTTCCGGGCGAGTCGAATAGCGATACGACGACTCGGTCGGTCGATACTCGGGCGCTCCGCACGACACAAGCGGCGTCATCGCCTCCCGGTCGAAGAGGAACGCCGTTGGCCGTGCCACCGCGCCTGTGAACGGCTTTGGGTCGCCCTGCGGAGCAAGATTCGGATCCGCGAGGAAGAACCGCCATCCGGACTCGGAGTCGAACGCGACACTCTTCGCGCGAACGATCGTTCCATCGGCGGTCCAGAGAAGCGCATCTGCGGCCCGAGGTTGTTCAAGGGCGGCGAACGCGATGGCGGCGACTCGATCGAGTTGGATGCGCCGGAGAGCGGATGCCTCTGGCGCCGCATCGGCTCCGCCTTGAACGGTGGACGGCTTCGAGGATGCCTGATCCGTCTCGGCCTCACCGCCCGAAGGCTCGAGGAGAACCTCCTCGCCGATGGACTCGATGAAGCCGAAGACGACATCGCCGTTCTGAAGAAGGACGGAATCGGAGTCGGGACGCGCCGGTGCGCGTCGGGTCGCCACGAGCCTGAGCTCGGAGATCAGGTCGGTCTTGATCGGAACCGCGCCAATCCAGCGATGCTCCCAACGGGGCTGCCGGAGATCCGGCCGAAGCGTGCCCGGAAGCAACTGGCCATCCCCGAATACGAGCGTGCCAGCGCTCATCTGCGTGAGGAATGCCATGGACCTGTAGGCATCGGGGCCGACGAGGCATGCGACGACCTCGTCGGACTTGATCTCGCCGGCAGCGGGATCCGTTGCGGTGCTCGCGCGCGTCAGCGAGAAGCGATCGATACCGATCCGATCCACTTGGCCGTCGATCCACCGGCCGTCGCGAAGAAGCATCTGCAGCCGAACGCCGCCGGGCGCGTCCGAGGCTTGGGACGCAGCGCCCGCAGGAACGGAAACCGTCGATCCAAGCAGCGCCGCAAGCGCGAGCGAGGCCGTTCGGCGAGGAAGGTCGATGAGGTCGGTCAACATTCGCATCGAAGGTACCGCGTCGTGCTAGCGCTGGAAGATCGGCAGGTAGCGCTTTGGCATCTGAAGCACGATGAGGGCCATCGCGGTGCCGTAGGAGTCGCCCTGGGGATCCGACCAAGAGCCGTCGGGATTCTGCTTCGCAAGCAACTCGTCGCGAATGGCCGGCCACCAGCTCTTCCAACGATCGCCGCCCGCGAGGTACATCGCCTGCACCGCGTAGTAGTGACCGTAGAAGTAGTGGGGCTGCGAGAAGCCGCCGGCAAAGCCGCCGCCGCCTCTCGGGAAGGCCGTCTGCTTGAGATAGTCGAGGCCGCGCTCGATCGACTGATCCTCGTAGACGCCGGCGTAGAACAGACTCGCGACACCCGCGGCCGTGCGCGGCCACGCCGAACCTCCAAGGTCCTTCATGTAGCGGAATCCGCCGTCGGAGTTCTGGCAGGCACGGACATAGCGGATCGCATCGTCGATCGTCGACTTCGGCACCTTGATGCCGGCATTCCTCGCGCTGCGAAGCGCCATGACCTGGCAGATGGTGACCGACACATCCGCGTCGTCGGGGACCGGGTTGTATCGCCAGCCGCCTTCGTCGTTCTGGCTGCTGACGATCAGTTGCACCGCACGCACAAGCGCGTCGCGAACCCGATCATCCTCCTGGTTCATGCCGTAGATCTCGCCAAGGAAGAGCGTCGCGAATCCGTGACCGTACATCGGGCCGTGCGTCTCATCCGAGACCAGCAGGCCGGTCTCGGTCGAATGGTCGAGGACGAAGTCGAGCGCCTTCTGCACGCACTCCCCGAACTCACCGCGGCCAGGAAGGTTGCCATCCGCCATGAACGCGATCGCGCCGAGGCTCGTCACGCCGACATGCTGGCCGAATCGGCCTTGACCAAACGAACCATCGGGCTTCTGCTGGCGACGCAGGTACTCGAATCCCTTGCGGACAGCCTCCTCAAGACGCGGCGTGATCTCCGCCTCGCTCGGAGCGTTCTCCGCGCCCATCTGAGGAGGTCGAGCCGGCGCGGCAACCGCGGGCTGACCTGGGTTCGGGGTCACTGGAGGCGTACCCGTCGCGGGCGGAGTCGACTGAACGGCGTCGGCGGGAAGCGGGTTGCCAAAGGACGACGTGGCCACAGTCGCTCGCAGAGCCTTGAGACTCGGAAGCAGCAGGTCGGCGTCGTCGTCAAGCTCACCCTGACGATCATCGAGATCCGGCTGAAGAGCGGCGGGGCTCGGCGCGCCGATGACGATCGTTCCTCCGTAGAAGGTCGGCCGAAGGGATCGTCCTTCCCGATCTGGCTGATCCGCATGGCCCGCGCTCCGCCCTGTTGGAGAGGCGGAGGAAGCGAGGCAGAGCGTTGGCGCGATGAGCGTCGCCAGCGTGCAGAAGCCGAACGCTGCACTCAATATCCGACGATGGTTCACTTCGAGGCCTCCTCAGCGAGCCGACGGTAGTACTCCCGCGTAAGCCGTTCGTAGATCGTCGAGACCCGATCGCGGCGACCTTGAAGAACAAGCTCGCGTACTCGCTCAGGCAGCCTTCCCCATTCGATCCGCGCTTCATCAAGTTCGGTCCCATCCGCCGCGGACTGGTCGGGAGGACGCTGGCCCTCGGTGCTTTCATCGCCCGACGCCTTGCCGCGCTCCGTCCGACCGTCCTGTTGTTCGGGCTTTCCCGACTGCTGGCCATTGTTCTCACGCGGATCGGACTGCTGATCCTGCGGTTTGCCAGACTGTCTGCGGGAACTGCTGGAGGACGGCTGCCGCTTCTGCTGCTTCTCAGCCTCCTCAAGCAGTCGGTCGAGCGTCTTGATGACATCCTCCTGGATGCGCTGCGTGCCGATGCCGGGATCCTTCGCCTCGCCAAGCCGCTCAGAAGCCGACTTCATCCCATCAACAGCTCGCTTCACGAGATCGTCGAGGGTTGCACCATCAAGCGATCGCTCGAGCCGCTTCGCCTGCTCCCTCTCGGCTGCATCGTCGGCACTTGACTTTCCTGCGCCGGAATCCTGCTGCCTTGGCACACCAAGGAGGTCATCGAGCGATTTCGGTGCGTCGGGCTTCGGCGGAGTCGCGGCGGGCGCCTGCGACGGGGGATTCGAAGGGGAAGCGGGAGCAGGAGGGGTGCTCGGAGTGCCTGTTGCCTTGTTCGTCTCCTGAGACGCGGCCGTTGCGAGCCCACCGAACATCCAGCATGCTGCGATAAGGATCGCGGTGCAAGGACGCACGACGCGCAGAGCCGATCCACGAACGGCATCCTGCGTACCGACGAGTCGAAGCGAGCAGCGGTGAGAGGGTTCGAAACTCATGGGCTCTTCTCCTGGTTTCCGCTTTCCGGTCGTTCACCATCTCCATCGGGTTCGATAGTGGGTGCTCCGGACGGGCTGGGTGTCCCGCCGCTGATCTTGTCCGCGAGCTTCGAACCGAGTTCCAAGATTCGCGCCTGCCTTGCTGCGATCTCCCCGAGCAACTGTGCCTTCTGCACGGGATCGATCGAGCCCGAAGATTCATCGAGCTCGCGTGTGCGCCGGGCGATCGACTGCTGCATCGACCGCAGCAGCTTCACTTCTGCGGCCGGCGGTACGACTCCTGCGGGGGCCTGACCGCTCCCGCCTTGCTCGGAGCCGCCTCCCTGCTGCTCGGCAAACATGTCTTCCTCGCCCTGCGACTCGCCTTCATCGAGCGCCGCGACGATCGCGGCAAGCGCCTCGATCGCATCGTTCGCCGGAGGCAGCGCATCGGCGGGCTTTCCTTCGCCGAGCCTCGCCTTCGAATCAGAAAGCGCTTGATCGACGATGTCGTGCATGTCGACGAGTGCATCGGATCCCTTGACTTCGTCCTGGGAATCGAGCAGTTCACGAACCGCCTCACGCAGTTCTTCCTGCGCGGTCGCGAGGCGCCGGCTCTCGACCAGCTCGCGTCGGCCGAGATTCTTGCCTTCGGAAGGAACGATCTTGCCCGCAGCGTCGCGCAGCGTCGTCTCGCGCTCGAGGAACTCGCGGTAGCGCTCCAGCAGTTCCTGACGCTTCTCCTGCTCGGCGCGCTGTTCCGCTCGGTCAGCCGCCTCACGAGCCAGCTTGAGCGCTTCATCGAGGTGCTCGAGGGCCGCCTCTGCGGCAGCAGATGCGTCCTCCCGAACGACCCGTTCCGAGCGCAGTGCGGCCGCGACCGCCGCCATGCTCGTCGCAGCTGAATCCAACGACCGCGCTGGGCGCGTCGCCTCGCGGCTGCGGCTCCGGGCATCGGACGCGACTCCGCGGGTGTTCTGGGAAAGCAGGCCAAATCCAGCGGCAACTGGGTCTCGAGAGATGCGCTCGGGTTGGCCTTCGCCGTAAGGGATGGTCGCGAGTTCGTCGCGGCGGGTCTCCGTCTCCTTGATGAGACGCTCGATCGATGCGACGAGATCCTCAAGCACGCGCGCGAGCTCCTTCGCGCGGACCTTGCGATCCTCCTCGAGCGCCTGCACGGCACGCTCGAGCGCCTGAAGCGCACGATCTTGCGCCGCCTTCGACTGCTCGAGCTTGTTCTGCGCGCTGTCGCGCGAAGCCTGCTCCATCTCCTCGCGGACCCGACCCTCCTCAGCGG
>Ga0209972_10000496_pt1 | contig 38532 bp, 26 predicted proteins | sample NOAtaG_7_FD_187302 | JGI IMG/M metagenome (GOLD analysis project Ga0209972, IMG submission 187302) | Freshwater lake microbial communities from Lake Erie, under a cyanobacterial bloom - NOAA_Erie_Diel1S_2200h metaG (SPAdes) (version 2) | ecosystem: Environmental > Aquatic > Freshwater > Lake ...
CTTGGGCCACCGCCCACGAGTCCTTTCCCGGAGAGCCGCCTTCAACATCGCGGAGCGAAGTTCCTTTGAATTCGTGCTTGCAGACCACCCCGCTGCAGGTAGGACCCACCGTGCACGGCACGTGCCTCGGCGACTCGACGAACCGGCTCCCACCAGCCCCTTTCGGGAGCCGTGAGGGCCGAGGTCAGATTCGCGTGAGCTTCGTCACCCTACCGATCGGCACCCACTCGACCACCAGGATCGAGCCGTCGGCGAGGAAGGTCGCCGAGTGCGGGTGGACGAACTTGCCCGGAACGAAGTCCTTGCGTGCCGCCCCGCGCAGGTTCGTCGGGTGGCCGTCGCCGAGCACGGCGACCGCCTTGTTGTCCTTGCCGAGCAGTTCGACCGCGCTCGAGAGATCGGGCACCAGCAGCAGCTCGCCGCGCGTCTTGAAGTGGCACGGCTGGCGCATCGCGTCCTTCACGAACGACACATGCTTCCACGGCTGGCCCGTGCCGGTCTCCGCGAAATACTGGATGCGGTTGTTCGAGCGATCGGCGACGGCAAGCGTGCCGACGCGATCGTCCCACCACAGACCGTGCGGACCGGAAACCTGCCCCTCGCCCGACCCCGGGCCGCAGATCGTCGACTTGTACGCGCCATCCTTCGAGAAGATGTGGACGAAGCTCTTGCCGTAGCCGTCGCCGACGAACACATCGCCGTTCGGATGGAACGCGACATTCGTCGGATTCCAGTCGTTCTCGTTGCCGTAGACCTTCGCACCCGCGAACTCGGCCTCGACCGGCGCACCCTTCTCCCACACGACCGTGCCGTCGAGCTTCGTCTTGAGGACGCGTCGGCGGTTCACATCGCAGTGGTAGAGATACTCGACGCCCGCCTCGTCGCGGACATCGAGCCCGTGACCGCCGCCCTTCATCTGCGGCATCATCGAGCGGACGAACTTGCCGTCCTTCGTGAAGACATAGACGGCATCGTCCTTCTTCGCCTCGCCACCGACGGTGTGCGAGATGTAGATGTTCCCCGCCGTGTCCTGCGCGACGCCGTGCGTGTCGCCCCACGCGAGGCCTTCGGGAGCCGTCAGCCAGTCGTGCTCGACGCGGTACTTGAAGTCGCCGCTGCCGGTGACGATGTCGCCCGCGAGGAGCGCAGACGCGAAGGAGTTCGAGAAGGGCGCGAGCGCGGCCATACCCGCCGCCGTGCGGAGGAACGCGCGGCGCGAGTCACGATCGTGGTTCGGTTGGAGCATGCGCGGAGCGTAACGGCTCGCGCGGCACGCGGGGAGCCTCAGTCCTTCTTCGCCTCGGGCTGGGCTTCCGGCTTCGCCTCTTCCGGCATCGGCGGCGTGATCGGCTGCGCAAGCGGCAGATCCGCGCCGATCGCCTCGAGCTTGCCGCCCTCGGTCAACTGGCGGATCGCATCGGCGTTGTCGAGCGCGGTCTGCCACACATAGACGCGGCGCAGGGCCGGCTGGCTGCGGATCCAGGCGATGCTCGCCGCGGTCACCTTGCTGCCGACGAGGTTGATCGATTCAAGCCGCGGGAGCGTCCCCAGGCCGGACAGGCCCGCATCGCCGACGGCGGTCTGGTCAAGGCGCAGCCGCTCGAGGTGGGCCATCGATCCGACCTTTGCAAGCCCGGCGTCGCTGATCGAGGAGTTCGACAGGTTGAGGTTCGCGACCACGGGCGCGAGGTCCGCAAGCAGGCCCGCCTCGGCATCGCCGATCGGCGGTTCGGCGCGGCTCGCGTTGACATCGACGAGCACGCTCTCCATCGCGACCGGCTGCACCAGCGCACCGCGTGCCGCCAGCGCGCGGCCAGCCGCATCGGCGCGCGACTTGAGCGCAGGCGAGATCTCGACGGTCGAGCCGCCCGCGATCGCGACGGTGCCGACCGCAGTCAGGGCCGCGGCGTTCGCGGCCGAGTTCGAACCGGGAACGCCGGTGCCTCCCGCCTGCATGTCGGGATACGCAGCGCCATCGTCGATCCACTGCTTCAGGACGCCGATCTCCTCCTGCGTCAGGCCGGGGCCTTCGGGCGGCATGGCGTCGGGGTCGGCCCGCTCAAGCAGCACCCGCTCGAGGAGCTCGCTCTCGGTGCTCTTTCCGGGGACGACCGTCCACTCGGACTCGTCGCCATTGAACAGCCAGGACTTCGAGTCCATCCGCAGGCCGCCCTTCTGCTTCCGCGCCCCGTGGCACTCGAAGCAGTGGGCCTCCAGGATCGGCCTCACCTTGTCCACGAAGAAGGTGTCCGCCGGTGACATCGCGGCCTGCTGAACGGCCGGCGCCTCGGTCGGAGGAAGCTCCTCCTTCTCCTCCGCCGCCTTTGGGAAGAGGACCTTGGTGAGGTAGCCCGATCCATGCACGAGTTCGCCGCCGAGGTGGCCGGTGACTCCGACCGCGATCGCGCCGACGAGCGCGACCCAGCGGAAGGCCCCAAGCTGCGCCAACGCCTCGGCGCTCGGGCGTGCGAGGATCGCGGTGAGCGCCTGGCACCACCAGGCCACGCAGATCAGCCCGACAGCGGTTCCGGTTCCGATCCAACGGTGGAGTTCGAGCGCCTGGGACGACTCGCCGTCGTACTCGTGTCCGGCATTCAGCCAGCCCGACGCCGTGGCGAAGACGGCCGACGCGGCCGCAAGCCAGAGCAACGGCCGAGTGAGCGGCGACAAACCCTGCTGCCGCGTGACGCTGCGCCACCACTCCGCGCCGACCGCGACAAGCGCGAGCGCGATCGGGAAATGCACGATGAGCGGATGCAAGCGCCCCGCCGCGCGACTGAGATCGGGACCTGCCTCTCCAAGCACCTGAACGGTGAAGGGAGCGAACGAGCCAAACAGCGATCCGAGGTCGTTGAACGGAACCATCAGTCAGGACTCTACTTGAAGCCTCTCGTCCAAGAAAGCCTCCCGAATCCCCTTGTGCGACGAAAAAGAAATTGCGGGCCGTCAGAAGCTTTCCGCGGCTTCCGACGGCCCGCTGCGCGGCAGGCGCCGCGCCCCCTTCACACCGAGAGGCGACCGAAGCCAAAAAGCGAAACAGGGCCCGCGAACCCCCGGCCGCTCTTTCGAGCGCAGCCAGGGCTGCGATGCCCGTTTCACTCGGCTCTCAGCCGATGCGGGACGGGCTGTTGGACGCTTGACGCGACCGGCAACCCGCTCTCTCTCCCGCGTTTCTCCGCCCCGCGAAGCCCGCATGACGGGCTCAGGACCCTAAGAGAGTGCCACCATCTTCGCGGCGGTCAAGTCGCGCTCGGCGAGACCGGGCGCAATCCTCTTGAAACACGGGATTTACGCATTCCCGACACCCGCCGCCCCTCTGCCGAGGGGCGATATCTCGGCGCTCAGCGAACCCCAACGGCCTCTGCGTCTCGGTCGGACAGCATGCCGCCGTCCGACCGCTGCCGAACCGTGCCGTCGCGCTTCCAGCTGCGGTCGCAGCGCGGCTCGCCCCGGAGATCGATGACCTCGATCGCGCTCTGGTCCTTCGCCATGACCACGCGGGACACGCCGAAGAGGTCGGGCAGATCGGCCGCGAACTCGGCGAGGTGGTGATGCGCGACGGGCAGCGCGATTCCCGCGTCGAGCGGGTTCTCGATGCCGCGCTCCTTCGCCTTCTCGAGCGCCGAGTGCGCGAACTCGCGGAGCGCAAGCACCTCGCTCCAGCGCGTGTCGCAGACATGCGCCAGCGTGTGGTAGTGCTCGAGATGGATGCACGCGTTCTCGTCGCGCGTCAGCGCGCGGAACGCCTCGTCCGCCGTGTGCGGGAGGATCGGCGCAAGCATGCGGCAGATCGTGTCGGCGGCGCGGTACATCGCGGCCTGCGCGGCGCGCCGGCGCGCGCTGCGCGGCGAATCGCAGTAGAGCCGGTCCTTCGTCGCGGCGCAGTAGACCGCCGAAAGCGTCTCGTTGCAGAGCGTGTAGATCGCCTGCTGCGCCTCGCGGAAACTGCACGCGGCGACCGCACGGCGCACGGCCTCCTGCGTCGACGCGACCTGCGCCAGCATCCACGCCTCGAGGCTCGTCGGCGCGATGCCGGAGAGGATCGAGTCGACTTCCGACGCGTCGAACCCATCGAGGTTCGACAGCAGGTACCGGATCGTGTTGCGCACCTTGCGGTAGCTCTCGCCCGAGACCTTGAAGAACTCGTTGTCGGCGCGGATGTCGTTCTCGTAGTCGATTCCCGCGACCCACCAGCGGCAGACATCGGCGCCGAACTCCTTGAGGAGCGCCTCGACATCGATCGTGTTGCCGATCGACTTCGACATCTTGCGGCCTTCCTTGTCGACGATGAAGCCGTGCGTCACGAGCCGCTTGAACGGCGCATGACCGGTCGCGCCGATCGCGGGCAACAGCGACAGCTGGAACCAGCCGCGGTGCTGGTCGCTGCCCTCGAGGTAGAGCTCGCTCGGGAAGCCGATATTGCGCGCGCGGAGGACGGCGTTCCACGAGCTTCCCGCCTCGAACCACACATCGAAGATGTCGTAGAGCTTCGCGAGCGACGCGATGTCGAGGCCCTTCGGCGCGGCCGGATCCTTCGACGCGTCGTAATGCGACAGGAGCTCGGCGGGCGACTCCTGGAACCACGCGTCGCTTCCCTTCTCGGCAAAGCGCTTCGCGATCGCGCGCACGCTCGCCGAGGTGAGGAAGGTCGAGCCGTCCTTCATCTTGAACGCCGGGATCGGCAGGCCCCACGAGCGCTGGCGCGAGATGCACCAGTCGGGACGCGACTCGAGCATGCCGCGCAGGCGGTTGCGGCCCCATTCGGGCGTGAAGCCGACCTCGTTCGTGATGGCCTCGAGCGCGCGGGCGCGCAGCGTCTTGCCATCGCGCTTCATCGCGACATCGACGCCGACGAACCACTGCTCGGTGGCGCGGAAGATGACCGGCGTCTTCGAGCGCCAGTCGTGCGGATACGAGTGGACGAACGAGTGGTCGTGCAGGAGATGACCGCTCGCGCGCAGGCGCTCGGTGATCTCCTTGTTCGCGTCCCAGATCGACTTCCCGTGCAGCCACTCGGGCACGGTGTCGTCGTAGGTGCCGTCCTCGCGCACGGGGCAGTACGCGGGCAGGCCTTCCTTGAGGCCCGTGCGGTAGTCATCCGCGCCGTGACCGGGCGCCGTGTGGACGAGGCCGGTGCCGTCCTCGAGCGTGACATAGTCGGCCGAGACGACGCGCCCCTTGCGGTCGCAGAACGGGTGCTTGTACTCGAGCCCGACGAGCTTCGCGCCGTCGGTCTCCGCGCGCACGACGACATTCTCCGCGCCCGCCTTCTTCGCGACGCCGGCGACGAGGTCGCTCGCCATGATCGTGGTGTTGCCGTCGATCTCGACGAGCGCGTAGCGGTAGCGCTCGTGCACCGCGATCGCGAGGTTCGCAGGCAGCGTCCACGGCGTCGTCGTCCAGATCGTGAAGCTCGGCGTCACATCGAGGATGCGCGCCTCATCGACTTCCTCCGCGTCGGCGGGCGCTTCGGCAAGCAGGCCGAACGCAGCCGCGACCTTCGCGCGGTCCGCGGCCTCGAAGTCGACATACACCGAGAGATCGGTGCGGTCCTCGTACTCGAGCTCCGCCTCCGCGAGTGCGGTCTTGTTCGCGATCGACCAGTGCACGGGCTTGAGCGCGCGCACGACGACGCCTTGGTCGATGAGGTCGGCGAAGACCTCGAGCACCTTGCCCTCGTAGGCGGGCATGAGCGTGTAGTACGGGTCGGCGTAGTCGGCGAGCGTGAGCAGGCGCTTCATCTGCTCGGCCTGGAGGCCGATGAACTTGGTGGCGGCGGTCGCGCACTCGCGGCGGATCGCCATGTGGCGCTGCTCGGGCGTCAGCGTCTCGAGCTTCGCGGTCTTTCCCTTCTCGTGCAGCTCGGTCATCACCTTGTGCTCGATCGGCAGGCCGTGGGTGTCCCAGCCCGGCACGAACCGCACGCGGCGGCCCTCCATCAGCGCCCCGCGGACGACGAAGTCCTTGAGCACCTTGTTGAGCATGTGACCCATGTGGATCGGGCCGTTGGCGTATGGCGGACCGTCGTGGAAGACAAACGGCTCGGCCGACTCGCGGACGACCTGGATCCGGTTGAAGACGCGCGCGTCCTCCCAGCGCTTGAGCGACTGCGGCTCCGCCTGAATCAGGTTCGCCTTCATGGCGAAACTGGTCTTGGGGAGGTTGAGCGAGTCCTTGTAGGGGTTCTTGTCGCCCTGCTTCGTGCTCGCCTGCTGAGAGGCCGGTTGCTGCGCGTCGGACATGGGGGGCTCGATGATGACCGCGGCGGATTGCCACGGGAGCGCGCAAGTCTACCCGTATTTTCAGGCGGTCGCGGCTGCGGCCGCGTGGTTCAGGCGGTCTCGGCTGCGGCCGCGTGGTTCAGGCGGTCGCGGCTGCGGCCGCTCCCTCTGGCGTGAGCAGCACACCGGAGTCCGTAGATACACGCGGCGGCCGCTCGCTCTCGCGTGAGCAGCACCACAGGCCGCCGCCGCAAGCGGCGGCCGCTCCATTCACGGATGTTCGCCCGGCTTCACGACCTCATCGAGATACTTCTGGAAGTCACCCATCTTGTACGAGATGAAGCACAGCGCATGGTGCAGCGCGAAGTACTCGGGGTCGGTCATGTCCTTGTCGACATCCGACCGCAGGCGGTTGAGTTCGGCGATAACGACTTCAGCCTTGATCTTCATGGCGCGCCTCTTCAGTGCTTGTGGTTCGGATCGGAATGGCCGTGGTCGTGCGAATGACCGTGGTCGTGGGAGTGGTCGTGCGTGCCGTGCGAGTGGTCGTGCGCCTGCGCGACGCTCGACTCGAGCCGTGCGATCGTGCCGGCGAGCGCGAGGCCGACGAGAAGCGCTGCGGAGAGGCCGACGCGGTCGTGCCGGTGGAACTGGAGTTCGGGCAGGAGATCGCTCGACGCGATGCAGATGAAGGTTCCCGCGCTGAACGCGAGCGCGAACGGCAGGATCTCCGCGCCGCCCTCCGCGACGCCGAACCACACCACGGCCGCGCCGACCGGAACCACCAGCGAGAACAGCAGGTTCACGATGTGGGCGAAACGCGCGGGCTTGCCCGCCGCGCGGACGAGCGTCGCGACCGTGAGGCCGTCGAACGGCTTGTGCAGGAGGATGACGAGGAAGGTCGAGAGGCCCGCGATCATGCCGCCGTGGTCGTGCGCCGTTGCGGCGAGCACGGCGGCGCCGAGCGCGACGCCCTCGAGGATGCTGTGCATCGTCAGGCCGATCGCCGCGCCGATCCAGCCGAGCTGGCTCTTCTGGCCCTTGCCACGGGGTGCGTGCGCGTGGGCGCCCTTGCCATGATCGTGTCCGTGTGCGTCGCACCCGTCGTCGCAGCAGTCGTGGTGACCTGCCTGCTCGGGCGTCTCGTGCTGGTGGAAGTGGAAGAAGCGCTCGAGCAGGAACATCGCCACGAACCCGAGGACGAGCGCGAGCATCACGCCGTCGAGCGCGCCGTGGAGCAGACCGTGCGAGAGGCCGCCGGCCGAACCCGCGGGCGAGGTCTCGAGGGCGATGATGATCGCGTGGGTCAGGAGGTGGAAGAGGCCCACGCCGAGCATCGTTCCGCCGACGAAGCTCAGGGCGAACTGCAGCTTGCGGTGGGTGAGCTTGAGGCTTGCCGCGAGGGCTCCGCCTGCGAGCGACGCAAGCCCGACGAGCACGCAGTAGATGACGACAAGCCAGCCCGGCGAGATCGAGCTTGCGGCGGCGGGATCGTGAGCAAGGAGGGCTGGGATTGGCATTGAGGCGGAGAGGATAGCGGTTTGGGCTGCCGAACCCCCGCTCGCGCGAGCAGGCAGCGAAGCAGGTTGCGAGCGCTCAGGATCCAACTTGATCCCACCAGTCCCACTAAAAACGAGCAGGGCCCGCAAAGGCGGGCCCTGCTCGTTTCAAGTGGAGTGGATGAGGATCGAACTCACAACCTCCTCGATGCGACCGAGGCGCTCTCCCAATTGAGCTACCACCCCATGGGAGGGTCGAAATCATAGCACGATCCCCCGCCGATGCAAAGTGAGTCGGATCGACGGTTTTTTGCGTCGAAAGCCCTTCTCGCCGTCCCCGGTCTCCCTTCTACTGCGGCCCCGTGGCCGAGATCCCAGCCATCTTCGAACCAGCGAATCCCCGCGACACGAGCTGGGCCGACCCCGCGAAGAACCCCCACTTCGCGACGCCCGCGATGCGGCAGTACGCGAAGTTCAAGCAGGCGCACCCCGACTGCATCCTGTTCTTCCGGCTCGGCGACTTCTACGAGATGTTCGGGCGCGACGCGGTGCTGGTGCACAAGCTGCTCTCGATCACGCTGACCGAACGCAGCAAGGGACTGCCGATGGCAGGCGTCCCGTTCCACTCGGCCGAGGGCTACATCCGCCGGCTCGTCGCGATGGGTCACCGCGTCGCGGTCTGCGAGCAGATGCAGGACCCGAAGGACGCGAAAGGCGTGATCGAGCGTGCGGTGACGCGCGTACTCACGCCGGGCACGCTCGTCGATGAAACGCTGCTCGAGAGCGGCAGCGCGAACCGCGTCGTCGCCATCTCGATCGATGGCGCGGAAGCGCATCTTGCAGCGATCGAGGTTTCGACCGGCGCGTTCACCGTGCACGCGTGTCCGATCGCGCTCCTAGGCGACGAGATCGCGCGCCTCGCGCCGAGCGAGATCGTGCACCCCGAGGAGCGCGATGGATCGGTGAACCCCGAGTTCGCGCGGCTCTCCGCACGCGGGCTCGCGCTGACGGCGCGGCAAGGCTGGTACTTCCGCACGGAGGATGCCTTCGATGCGCTCACCGCGCAGTTCAGCGTGCGCTCGCTCGAGGGCTTCGGCTTCGCGAAGGGCGAGCCCGCGATCGGCGCCGCCGGCGCGATCCTGCGCTACGCGCTCGAAACGCAGGCGACCGACCAGACGACGGGCCGCATCCCTCACCTCCTGCCGCCTCGGCGCGTCGTGCGTGGCGAGCATCTCGGCGTCGACGCGACGACGCTGCGCGCGCTCGAGATCGAGCGCACCCTGCGAACGGGCGCAACCGAAGGAAGCCTCCTCTCGATCTTCGACGGCGCAGCGACCCCGATGGGCCGCCGCCTCGTGCGCGATTGGCTCTGCTATCCGCTTGCGAAGAAGTCCGCGATCGACGCGCGCCTCGACCGCGTGGCGGCGCTCACGGCCGACGAGCGCTTCGCAGACGCAGTGCTCGCGCAGCTCGGCGAACTGCAGGATGTCGCGCGCATCGCGGGCCGCGCAGCGCTTGGCCGCGCGACGCCACGCGATTTCCTCGCCCTCGCGCGGTCGCTCGCTGCGATTCGACCGCTCGCCGACACGCTTGCCCCAAGCGCCGCGTTCGCCGCCGACTGCGCCGAACTCGCGCGCGTCGCGCCGGTGCTCGCGCCGCTCGCCGAACACCTCGCGCGCGCCATCAAGCGCGACGCGCCCACGCATCTTCGCGAGGGCGGCGTCTTCGCCGACGGCTACGACCTCGAGCTCGACGAGACGCGCCTCCTCCAGCGCGACTCGAGCGCATGGCTCGCGAAGTACCAGGACGAGCTCGTCGCCTCGACGGGAATCGCCTCGCTCAAGGTCGGCTACAACTCGGTGTTCGGCTACTACATCGAGCTCTCCGCCGCGAACAGCGCCAAGGCCCCCGCCGCCTTCACCCGCAAGCAGACGCTGCGCAACGCAGAGCGCTACATCACGCCCGAACTCAAGGAGTTCGAGGAGAAGGTGCTGCGCGCCGATGCGCGCGCCATCGATCGCGAGAAGGAACTGTGGGCTCGGCTCCTCGCAGAGGTCGCGTCGCACCTCGCCGCAATCGTGGCGTTCGGCGAGCGCGCGGGCGAGCTCGACGCGCTCTCATGCCTCGCGGGAATCGCGCGACGGCAGCGCTGGACGCGCCCGACGATCACGGAAACCGCGGGAATCCGCATCGAAGGCGGCCGCCACCCCGTGCTCGACCGCACGCTGGCGTCGAGCTTCGTGCCGAACGACACCGAACTCGGAGGCCGTGGCGAATCGTCGCCGACGCTCGCGCTCATCACGGGCCCGAACATGGCGGGCAAGAGCACCTACATCCGCCAGGTCGCGCTCATCGCGCTCCTTGCGCATGTCGGCAGCTTCGTGCCCGCGACGAAGGCCGAGCTCGGCGTCCTCGACGCGATCCTGACCCGCATCGGCAGCGCCGACGAGATCCACTCGGGCCAGTCGACCTTCATGGTCGAGATGACCGAGACCGCGAACATCCTGCATCACGCGACGGCGAAGAGCCTCGTGATCCTCGACGAAATCGGCCGCGGCACCAGCACGCTCGACGGCCTGAGCCTCGCGTGGGCGATCACCGAGACGCTCGCCTCGCGGGGCGCGTGCACGCTGTTCGCGACGCACTACCACGAGCTCACGCAGCTCGCCGACACGCTGCCGCGCGTCACGAACCTCCATGTCTCGGTGCGCGAGTGGAACGACGAGGTCGTGTTCCTCCACAAGATCGTGCCGGGGCGCACCGACCGGAGCTACGGCATCCATGTCGCGCGTCTTGCCGGCCTGCCGCGCGAGACGGTCGCGCGCGCGAAGGAAGTGCTCGAGCTCCTCGGCACCGTCGAGGTGGCCGATGCGCTTTCGGGCCGCGTGCAGAAGGTGGCCGCGGCGCCGCGGAAGGCGCCGCAGCCTGCGACGCCGCAACTCTCGCTCTTCACCGAGCAGGTCGAGCATCCGGTCGTCGGCGAACTTCGCAAGATCGACCTGAACACGCTGACACCGCTCGCGGCGTTCGACCTGCTCCGACGCCTGGCCGATTCGGCCCGCACCTGAAGCAGTGCCGCGCCTGAAGCAGTGCCGCGGCTGAAGCAGTGCCGCGCCTGAAGCAGTGCCGCGCCTGAAACGGTGCCAGGCACGTGCCGTGCAGTGCCTGACACTGCACGGCACGTGCCGTGCACCGATCGCGCGACGACAGCTTGCCCTCGGCAACGCGAGCGGGCTCGAGGCAATCCGCGGTCAGCAGCGGGCCGTCCGAGCGTCGAGATGGTGCCAGGCACGTGCCAGGCAGTGCCTGACACTGCACGGCACGTGCCGTGCACCAGTTGTCCGTGCACCGGTCGGCGGACAGCGCCCAACGCCGCTGCCGCAAGCAGCCTCCGCTCAATCCTGGTGCTTCTGCCGCAGCCGCGGCGACAAGCGCAGCATCCACTGCACGCGCTCGAACTCGTTCAGCCACTCCTGCATGACCGCCGCGGTCTCGTCGGCCGGAATCTCCGCCCACGGCAACTCGCACGCGGCTCCCAGCTGCCGCCGCGCGAGCCCTCGATAGCGCGCCAGAACGCGGTCGCCGAGGATCGAGCACACCTCGCCGTCCTCGGCGGCGAAGACCACCGTGGGCACGCGACCGCCGCCGCAGATCCGCACGCGCGTCGAGAAGTCGGCCTCCTCGTCGCGGTCGACCCACCGAAGGTCGATCGTCGGGCAACCCTCGGCGATCCGCGCAAGAAGCGGCCCCTGCTGCACGCAATCGCCGCACCAGGTGCCGCTGACCACGATCACGCGCATCTGCCGAGTGAAACTCGCAAGCAGCGCCCGCTGCGCATCGGAGAGCGCCACGCGCTCGTAGACCGCCTGCCATCCCCCCGCGCGCGAGGGGTCGGAGGCGAGGTACGCCGCGTAGGGCTTCGCGCGGGCAAACACCGATTCGAAGATTTCGCGCTCGATCATGTCAGCGATCCAACTTTCACAGGACGGAGCGCCGCGACGGAAGCATCCTTCGCTCCGTCGGGGCCGACTCCAAGGGGCAAAGCGTACACTTGATGCCCATGCGCGGCTCGACCCTCCTCAGCCTCCTGCTCCTCCTTGCAGCGCCCTCGGCTGCGTCGGCTGAGACGCGCGCGCAGGATGCAGCCCCGCCGCAACAGCAGCCCGCCGAGCCCCCGCCGCCCCCACAGCCGCTCGTCCCGCTTGCCGACGCCTCTCCAATCGAATCCGAGGCGCTCAACCGCCTTGCGACCTCCCGCGCGTGGACATCGCGCGCGCTCGCCGCGATGCGCCTCGAGCGCTTCGACTGCCCCGCGAGCGCCGGCCGCCTCATCTCGCTGACGCGCGACCCGGCGTGGCGGGTGCGCGCCTACGCATTCGCGGTGCTCGCGCGCCGCGGCGTCGTGCTGCCTGCCGACATCCTCGAAGCGGAGCGCGACGAGCGCGTGCTGCGCGCCATCGTGCGCGGCCGCTACGCGCTCCCGCTCGCCACGATCGACGCGAGGATCGCGAACATCGAGCGCTCGCAGCGCCCCTTCGAGGCGATGGTCGCGCTCGAGGTCCTGGCCGCGCTCGACCGTGCGAGCGACGACACCCTCGCGAAGGATCCAGCCAACAAGGAGATTCGCGAGCGCATGGGCGAACTCCTCGGACGGATCGTCCTGCGCATGAGCCGCACCGAGGCGGGCGCGCTGTCGCCTCGGCTCGCCGCCATCACCGCAGGCCCCGATTCCGGCCGCGACTACCGCTGGCGCGAGTGGTACCGCAAGGGCAAGAACAAGCCGGGCTTCGAGCCCGCCACCATCGTGCCCGGCGTTCCGTCCGGCGAACGCCTCGTGCCGCCGAACAAGGTCGCCGAACTCGACGCCGCTGGCTTCATCGCCTTCGAGGGCTACCTCGCGAGCGTCGCAGACCGACCGATGGACCTCGCGGTCCTGATCGACTGCACCGCAAGCATGTGGCGCGAACTCTCCGACGCGCAGTCGAGCGCCGACGACCTCGTCGAGTTCCTCGGCAGCGTCACGGGCGGCGTGCGGATCGCGATCATCGGCTACCGCGACCGCACCGACGCGTGGGAGACGAAGGCGTGGGACTTCACCCGCAGCATCGACGAGGCCCGCAACAGGCTGTGGTCGCTCTCCGCCGAGGGCGGTGGCGACGAGCCCGAAAGCGTGCACGCGGCCATGAAGACCGCGCTCAGCCGCTTCAGCTGGCTCCCCGATGCGCGCCCGCCGACCCCGCAGCCGATCCGCGCGCTCGTGCTCGTCGGCGACGCGCCCCCGCACCCCGGCGAAGGCACGCTGTGCGTGGAACTGGCGAGGAAGGCGTTCGCGCGCGGCGTCCGCACCTATGGAATCGTCGCCCGCGACCAGGAGGCGAATCTGAAGGAAGAGGGTTCCGAACGCGCGAAGCCGCCGAGCGACGCGGAGAAGGACGCGAAGAAGCCGCGCGGCAAGAAGGACGGCGACGGCAACGCCCCCGACGGCCCCGTCGGCCGCAACGGCCAGAAGCAGGTCGAGCCCCCGAAGGCCCCGCCGCCGTCGATGCGCAAGAAGCCGAGCCACACCTGGTTCCCCGAGATCGCCGAGGCTGGCGGCGGGCGCGCCGAGATCATCAAGGACGACGACTCGCTCGTCGCGGAGATCGCCGAACTCACGATCGCGGACAAGTACCGCGCGGAGTTCCGCGACTTCTTCGCTGCCTTCCGCGTGCTGTGCCGTTGACGGCCGGCGGCGCGTTCAGCGGCGCCACTCGGTCGGAAGCGCCTCGCCCTTCACGAGCGCGTAGCAGCGCTCGAGCAGTTCGCGGATTCCTTCACCGGTCGCGGCCGAAATCACCACGGGATGCTCGTGCTTTCCAAGGCCGATCTCGGTGGCAAGACGCCGAACCCGCTTGGCCCGCTCGTCGTCGGCCACGAGGTCGACCTTCGAGAAGACGACGATCTCCGGCTTCTCCGCCAGGATCGGCGAGAACGCATGAAGCTCCTCGCGGATCGTGCGGTAGTTGTCGGCCGGCCGCGAACCGTCGAGCGGCGCGAGGTCGACGAGATGGACGATCGCCTTCGTCCGCTCGATGTGGCGCAGGAAGTCGTGGCCGAGACCGGCACCCTCGCTCGCACCCTCGATGAGGCCGGGGATGTCCGCAAGCACGATGCGCCGGTCGCCGGGGAGTTCCGCGATCCCGAGCTGCGGCTTCCGCGTGGTGAACGGGTAGTCGCCCACCTTCGCGTTCGCGCGCGTCGACTTTCCGAGCAGCGTCGACTTGCCGGCGTTCGGCAGCCCGACGAACCCGATGTCCGCGATCAGCTTGAGTTCGATCCGCAGCGTGCGCTCCACCTGCGGCCCACCGGGCGTCGACTCGAGCGGCGTCTGGTGCGTCGCGCTCTTGAAGCGCTCGTTGCCCCAGCCGCCGCGGCCGCCGTGGGCGACGATGACCTGCTGGCCTTCCTCGATGATGTCGGCGACGAACTCGTCGGTCTCCGCATCGTGGACGACCGATCCGAGCGGAACCCGCACGAGGAGATCGGGCGCGTCCGCGCCGTGGCAGCTCTTCTTCGAGCCGTTCTCGCCGTTCTTCGCGAAGAGATGGGGTCGATGCTGGAACTCGACGAGCGTGTCGAGGTGCGAGTCACCCACGAGGATCACATGCCCGCCACGGCCGCCGTCGCCACCGTCGGGTCCACCCTTCATGATGGACTTCTCGCGGCGGAGGTGGACGGCGCCATCGCCGCCCTTTCCGCTGCGCACATGGATGATGGCTTCGTCGACGAGCATCGCTGGAATTGCCGGAACACAGTGTCGGCGCATGCTGCGCCGAAAGCAAACGCCGCGCGCAGGCGCACGCGGCGTTGGATTGATCGATCAGAGCCGGGTCATGGCGCGAAGGCGCCCGATCCGCTCACGAAACGTACGAGTAGCGCGGCATGTTCGGGTCGCTCGGCACGATGTGCACGCGGCCACCCTTGAACACGACCTTGCCCTCGGCTTCGGCCATGAGCGTGAAGTCCGCGCCCATGTGAACGAGGTAGCCCGGCTTCCAGACGGTGCCGCACTGACGGACGATGATCGAGCCGGCCTTCGCCGTCTCGCCGCCGTAAAGCTTGATGCCACGGAACTGCGGGTTGGAATCGCGTCCGTTCTTGGTTGAGCCTTGACCCTTCTTGTGTGCCACGACGGAATCTCCTAGCCGAAAATCGTTCTCACATCCGACCAAGCGACGGAGCGGCGACGCCGCCTCGTGCACGGTCCTGAGTCGGGAGAGGATACAGAACCCTCAGCGGAAAATCCACCCGCGGGAAACGATCGGGTGGGTCTCGGTTCCCGAGGGCCGGGGGTCGCCAGCGACCAGATAATCAATGCGCGCGGTCTTCCGGAGGGTCACCATCTCGCCCGTCTTGGGGTTGGGACGCTTCTCGGTCTCCTTCGAGAGCCCCTGCACCATGACCGTGAGTTCGGTCGGCTCGAGGTCCTCGGCGCGGAACACCACGAGACCGGTCTTCGCATGGGTCTTGCCCTGGAGGACCATGCCCATGATCTCGAACTGGTCCTCGAGCAGCGGGTTGCCGAGGAACTCCTTCAGTTCGCGGTTGACGCGCGTCGGCACGCCATCGCCCTGGCGCACGATGCGGCCATCGTCCACGAGGAGCTCGATGCGCGGCGCGAACCGCTGCTCCTTGCCCGTGTTGTTGACCAGTTCATAGGTGAAGTACCAGAAGTGCTGGCCCGACTCCGGGTCCTTCCAGAGACGCAGCTCGCTCGGCGCGAAGTCGAGTTCCTTCGCCTCCTTCGCCTGGGCAGCCGAGGCCACCGAGGTCGCGAGGGGCGATGCCACCGTCAGCACCGCGAGCGGCATCGCCAGGAGCGAGAGCGGCATAGCTTGGAGCGCGGAGACGGAAAGCACGGACGACAGGAACTTGGCAACACGCATGGGTGACTCCGTATGGGCCGCGACGGACCCTCTTGATGAACCGCAGATTGTAACGACTGTCCGCCGCCCGAACGGGACCCTTTCCCGCAGAAGCCCGCTCCAGAATCGGCGTGCATGGGATAGGCTCTGCCGCTCTTCTACGCGCCCCGCCGCGCAGTCCGCGAGAAACCCCCGAATGACCGCTTCGCCGCCGGCCTATGAAGTCGTCCGAGTCGATCCGAACAGGACGAGCGACGCCATGTCGGCGCTGCTCGGCGCGGGCCCTGCGGCGGCGGCTCGGTTCGTCCAACAGGCGAAGAGCGCCGCGATCCGGCTCGACCTCATCTGGTGCGTGGCGGACGCTTCGGGGCGCTATCGGTTCGCCGTGCTCGCGGTCCCGAGCGTCGGGCGCACCTCGATGCTGGTCGCGTCTCATGCCCGCGATGCCTCGGAGTGCGCGCTGCTCGGCAGGGCCGTCGCCGCCGCCTGCGATGGAAGCAGCGTCGACGCCGACCTCGCGCAGGCGCTCGTCGACCCCGCTTTGCCGCTCGACATCGCGTCGTTCGAGGCGGGTGGGCTCCGGCGGATGGCCACGCTCGAATATCTCGAGCGCGCCCTGCCCCGGTCAGGCCCGCTGCCCCCGCCAACCGTCCCGCCAGGCTGGTCGATCGAGCCGATCGCGCCGAGGGACATCCTCGACGGGACGGACCCGCACGCTCTCGGAGCGGCGCGCCGAGGCGAGCTCATCGCGCTGCTCGAGTCGACCTATGTCGACACGATGGACTGCCCGGGACTCGCCGGCATGCGCGCGACGGCCGATGTCCTCGACGGGCACTTCGGGTCGGGCGCGCGGCGCCGGCACTGGTTCATCGCTCGCGAGGAAGGCAGGCCCTTCGGGCTCTGCCTGCTCAACACCTCGCCCGACGGCACCAGCGCGGAGCTCGCCTACTTCGGCGTCGCGCCGTCTGCGCGGGGCCGCGGCATCGCGAAGGCGCTGCTCGCGACGGGACTGCATGCGTGCAGCACCGCGCGCATCTCGACCGTGACGCTCGCGGTCGACTCGCGCAATCTGCCTGCGAAAAGGCTCTACGACGCGCACGGCTTCCGCAAGACCATCGCGCGCGTCGCGCTCGTGAAGCCGCTGCGCGCATCGGACGCGAAGTAGCGCGCCGCGCGGCGCGCGACACCGACGCACGGCGACCCTGACTGCGTCGACGAGTCGATCGCGGCGCGCTTGTCAAGGCGTGTTGGCCGCGAGCGGATCCAAAATCTTTTCGCAAGCCCGCATCTCCGCCGCGACTCTTCCGCCGTTTATCCACAAGAATCGCCCGAGGCGTCGCGCTTCGCATCGATTCATCGCAAACCGCGTGATTCACGGCAGTTCCGCATCGAAGCGGCGAAATCGTTCTTCACGCGGCTTGAACAGTTTCGAAGTCGCAGTACAGTTCGCATCGCTCGCAGGGACGCGGGCCTCCGCAACGGTTTGTCGCGGAGCCGAGAAGGACCGTCGCGATCCCCCGTCCCTGGTCGTTCGCGGGCAGCCCGCGCGAAGCGTTTCGCTTCCGCATGGATGCCGCGCCGCTCAGCCAAGTCCGGGTGCTCGCGGCGCGCACGCCACAGTCAGTGTCGGGTCGTGCGCGGCAATCGGTCCCAGTTCGGTGGTGGACTCCCCTCTCTTCTGATCACTCGTGTGTGGCAGGTCTTGCGGCCAGGCCCTCTGTGTCCGTCCGCATTTTGTCGGCGTCGCGTCGCTCCCGTCCCGTGCGTTCGTCCCGCACGCCTCGAGCATCGCTTGCGTAGGCCTAGGCAGACCCCCACCCACCCAGCGTCCCTCCCGCATCGATGCCGAACACCCGCGCCCTGATCGACGCCCACGATGAAGCCGACTCGAGAGCGGCGGAGCTGCCCTCGGGCGGCCGAGCGAAGGCCCTCCAGCGTCGCCAGACGGAGGAATGCGTTCGGGATGCGCTCCGCACCGCCATCGGACCGCACCGGTTCGGCCTGTGGTTCGACAACGGAACGGCCGTCAGCGTCCGCGAGGGCGCCATCGAGGTGCGCGCCGCCAACACCTATGTCTGCGACTGGATCAACCGCCACTTCCGCGAAGCGCTCGAGTCGGCCGCGGCGCAGGCTTTCGGCGGTCCGGGCGAGGTGATCGTCTCGGTCTCCGAGGCCGGTGAAGTCGAAGCGACCGCCGCCAGCGCGGCCACCACCGCCGCCGCGCGGGGCGCGGAGCGCCGACGACGAACCGACGCCGGCGCGGATGTCGCGCGTGAGGCCCAGCAGCAGCCGAGCCCCCGCGCCGCCCGCACCTCCGCCGCCGCGGACGGCACGGTGGCGCGCCCCTCGCGCGCGCAGTCGTTCCGCCGCCTCGAGGACTTCGTCGTCGGCGAGTCCAACCGCCTCGGCTTCGCCGCGAGCGAGCAGTTCGGAGACGGTTCCGCAGAGGCGCCGTCGATCCTGTTCATCCACGGCGAGTGCGGCGTCGGCAAGACGCATCTGATCCAGGGAATCTGCCGGCGCCGCCTCGAGCGCGCCCCGCGCCAGGTCATCCGCTATGTCACGGCCGAGCAGTTCACGAACGAGTACATCGCTTCGGTCCGTGCGGGCACGCTCGACGAGTTCCGCAAGCGCCTGCGCCGCGTCGATCTTCTCGCCATCGACGACATCCACTTCTTCGCGAACAAGACCGCGACGCAGGCGGAGTTCCTCCACACGATCGACGCCATCGACCTGACCGGCGCACGGATCGCGCTCGTGTCCGACGAGCACCCCCGCCACATCCGCCGCTTCAGCCAGTCGCTCGTCAGCCGCTTCCTCTCGGGGATGGTGGTCAAGATCGACCGTCCCGACCGCTCGACGCGCATCGAACTCGTGCGCCGCCTCGCCCGCGACCGAGGTCTCGATCTCACGACCGCGGCCGAGGATGCGGTCGCCGGCCGCTGTGCCGGCTCGATCCGCGAGGTCGAGGGCGCGATCACGCGTCTCGGGGCGCTCGTCGAACTCGACGGCCTGCGCGGGCAGATCGGCCCCGGCACGGTGGAGCGGCTCCTCGGGGACGAAGCCGCGGTCTCGGCAGGCTCGCAACCGATCCGCCTCGGCAAGATCGTCGACGGGGTCTGCGAGCGCCTGCGGGTCAACCGCGAGGACCTCCTCGGGAGCGGCCGCCACGCGCGGACCGTCATCGCCCGGGGGATGGTTGCCCACCTTGCCCGCGAACTCACGACGCACAGCTATCCCGAGATCGCCCGAGCGCTCGGGCGCGACACCCACTCGGCCGTGCACACCGCCGCGAAGCGCCTCCGGGCCATGATCGACGGCGACGAGCGCATCGCAGCCGGTGGAGAGAGCATCCGCGAGGTCGTCGATCAACTCCGACACGACCTCGCCCGGAACGGCCGCGACCGGTAGATCGCGGCCACGCGACGGGCACCGCGGCTCCATCGCCGCCGGTCGACGCGCGTCCAATCCACCGCCGGTCGGGCAATACTTCCCGATCGGCGGTGTTGTTTCCGCAGCCCCCCGAACGGCTACACTCGCATGCATGGCCCTTCGGCTTCACGACCGATTCCGAACCCTCGCGATGTTGGCAGGACTCTGCGTCTCACCGTGGCCCATCGGACACGCGAACGCGCAGTACGGACCGGTCGACCCGTACGAGTCTTCGGTACGCATCCTTCGCGAGGGCGTGCAGTCGAAGAACGACGGACTCCAGCATGCAGCGATGGTGGCACTGCGTGAACTGCGCGATCCCGCGATCGGCGCGCTGCTCCAGAAGCTGATCCGCGGCGACGATTGGTCGCTGCGAGTCGACAGCGTGCTGGGCCTCGCCGAGATCGCGCCCGCGCGGAAGGTCGATCCCGAACTGATCGCGGCGCTGCCGCGCGAAGCCGACCGCGAACTCGCGATCTCCGCGGTGCTCGCGCTCGAACTCGCCGACGCAGACCGCGTGCGCGCGATGATGGCGTGGGACGAGCTCGGCGCGAGCCAGCGCGTCTTGCTCGCGGGCGAGCTGCGCCGTCTCGGCGGCGAGCCCGACCGCGCCGAACTGCTGAAGCTCCTCGACTCGAAGACCCCCGAGGTCGCGGGTCTCGCCCTCGCGATCCTGCTCGATCTCGGCGCTCCCGAGGCGGAAGCCGCGGCCGAGCGCGTCCGCGCGCTCGTCGCCGATCTCCCGCCCCGCTCGCGCTCCGCAGCCGTCGCGCAGATCGCGGATGCCTGCTCGATCGACGGACTGAAGGGCGCCGCCCCGTTCGTCGCATCGCTCCTGTCGCTTCCCGAGCTCGCCGGCGACGCAAAGTCGCGCGCGCTCGGGGCGCTCCTCGTCCTCGACGCGGAGACGGGCTATCCCGTGCTCGCGAAGGCCGTCGAGGCCGACCGCTCGCAGGTCGCGCTGATGCGCCACGCCGCGATCCTGCTCGCAAGCGGCGCGCGCGCCCCCGCCGGCGAGTGGAACCGCATGCGCAACGGCGATGTGCTCATCGAGACGATCGCCGACGCCGGCGCGCTGCTCGCCGCTTCCGACGATGCCGCCGCCTACCGCAAGCTCGTCGGCCTCAAGCACCGGATCACGCTCCGCGCGGCGCTCGAGGGCGCGCGCAGGCTCGGCTCGTCGGCCGACCGAGAGCTCGGACTCGAGTGCCTCAAGCTCTTCGAGGCGGAACAGCGCACGCTCGGCCCGCTGCTCGAGCCGGTGATGCGGGCGCTCGCGAGACTCGCCGTCGTCGCGCCGGAGGAGCTGCGGCCCGCGCTCGAGCGCGCCGCATCGACCCCGGAGACGCAGGAGCCGCTCCTCCTCGTGCTTGCCGCCGCAGGAACGCCCAACGCAGCGGCGGTCGCCGCCACCGCGCAAGGAAAGACCTCCCGCCTCGGCGAGGCGTTCATCACGGTGGTCAAGGCGCGTACAGGCGAACAGGTCACGCCTGAGGAACTGCAGATCCTCGGCAACATCGCGGGCGGCGCGGTATCGATCGATCCGGCCGTCCGCGTGCAGGCCGCGTGGCTCTATCTGCGTCATGCCGATCGTCTCGACGCGGCGATCGACGCGATCGCGGACTTCTCCGACACTCCCGAGTCCCCCGCGTCCGAAGGCGGTGCAGGATGAGCGAACCGATCCTCATCGGGCCGATGCCGCCGAACCGGGCGGAGTGGAAGGCCATGCAGGAACTTCTTTCCACGATGCGGCACGATTCACGCGCCGCCGAGGCGGAACTCGAGCGGTCGATCGTCGGCATCGTCGAGCGGCCGTTCGCGGTGGCCTTCGCGTCGATGGGCGCCGCCATCGAGGCGAGTCTCGAAGCGCTCGGCATCAGCCGAGGAGTCGAGGTCGTGGTGCCGGCGCTCGGCCCCGTGGTCCTCGGCGCGGCGCTCGCCCGGAACGGCGCGCGCGTCCTCTACGCCGATGTCGACACGAAGTCGATGAACCTGCGCGGGCTCCACGCGGCCGCTCGGCTCTCGAGCCAGACGCGCGCGATCGTGGGCTGCGCCCTCCACGGCCAATCCGCCGGGCTCGATGAACTGGCGGCCCTTGCCGCGCGCAACGAGATCCCGCTGCTCGAGATCCTCGTGGGAGGGCTCGGCGGCCGGATCGGCCGCGATCCCGTGGGCCGCTTCGGACGCATCGCGGTGATCTCGCTCGGGGACCGCGATTCCACCATCGGTTCAGGAGGCGCCGTCTGCGTCACCAACGACGACGGCCTCGCGCATGCACTGCGCCTTGCTCGCAATCTCGGCGTCGTCGACGCGCGCAACGAGTGGGAGCGGATCGGCGGCGTCCCGCATGTCGAGCGCATCGGATTCGACGCGCGCACCGGCATGATGACCGCGGCGCTCGGCTGCGTCCGCCTCGGCCGTTTCGACGAGATCTGCTCGTCGCTCGAGGATGTGTTCCACGGCTACCTGCGGCGGCTCGCGATGCACCCCGACCTCGTGCTGCCGGCACCCTGCGCCGACGGCACCGTGCGCTGGTCGCACTTCGCGGTGCGGCTCGGCGAGCGCTACACGCGCGACGACCGCGACTCGATCATCCATGGCCTGCTCCGCCACGACATCGCGGCGACCGCGCCGGCGGTGGTGCTGCCGCTCGAACCGGCGTTCGCAGACCTGCATTCGCCCGGCGACTTCCCGGTTGCGGAGCGCGCGGCCGACCGGCTGATCGCGCTGCCGTTCTCGTCAGGCGTCGGCGATCGCGAGATCGACCTCATCTGCCAGACGCTGCAGGTGATGATCGAGCGCCAGTCGATCATGCGCTAGGCGCTGTCTGACGGATCCGCGGGACCAAAGATCCGCGCGGCGCCCGGATGGCAAGGAGGTGAAACGAAGCTGTATCCGCAGCGATACAGCGAGTTGAAGCCGACGCGGCCAGCCGGGATGCCGCGTGGATCGACGTCCTGGGGATCCGTCAGACAGAGCCTAGGCGCTGAAAAGTCGTCACTCCCACTCGATCGTGGCAGGCGGCTTCGACGAGATGTCGTACACCACCCGGTTGACGCCCTTGACCTCGTTGATGATGCGGTTCGAGATCGTCGCAAGCACATCGTAGGGAATGCGCGACCAGTCGGCGGTCATGAAGTCCTGCGTGTCGACCGCGCGGATCGCAACGGTCGAGTCGTAGGTTCGGCCATCGCCCATCACGCCGACCGACTTCACCGGAAGGAGCACGGCGAACACCTGGCTCGTCGAGCGGTAGAGGTTCGCGGAGACGATCTCCTCGAGCAGGATGCGGTCGCATTCGCGGAGGACATCGAGCTTCTCGCGGGTGATGTCGCCGATCACGCGCACGGCGAGGCCGGGCCCCGGGAACGGGTGACGCCAAACCATCTGTTGCGGCAGGCCGAGCACCTCACCGAGCGCGCGGACCTCGTCCTTGAAGAGCAGCCGCATCGGCTCGACGAGCTCGAATCCGAGCTGCTCGGGCAATCCACCGACATTGTGATGGAGCTTGATGTTGGCGCTGGTGCCCGCATGGCCGTGGCCGGACTCGATCACATCGGGATAGAGCGTGCCCTGCGCGAGGAAGCGCACATCGCCGGGAATCGACTTCGCCGCTTCCTTGAAGACATCGATGAAGCGGTGTCCGATGCGGCGGCGCTTCTCCTGCGGCTCGACGATTCCCTCGAGGTCCCCGAGGAACTCGCGGCTCGCATCGACGACGCGGAGGTCGACGTCGAAGTGGTCGCGGAAGGTCGTCTCGACGAGGTCGCGCTCGTTCTTCCGGAGCAATCCGTTGTCCACGAAGATGCAGATGAGCTGCTTGCCGATCGCCTTCGCAAGAAGCGCTGCGACCACCGAGCTGTCGACGCCGCCCGAAAGACCGCAGATCACCTTGGAACTGCCGACGCGGGCGCGGATGCGCGCGCACTCGGCGTCCACGAAGTCGGACATCTTCCACGAGCCCGAGCAGCCGCAGGCCTTGAAGAGGAAGTTCCCCAGCATGTCTCCGCCCTGCGGCGTGTGGGTGACCTCGGGGTGGAACTGGACGCCGTAGAACCGGCGCGCGCGGTCGCGGACCGCCGCGAACGGGCAGGTGCCCGTGCTTGCGAGCACCTCGAACCCGCCAGGCACCTTGGTGACCTGGTCGCCGTGGCTCATCCACACGGTCGCATGCGCATCGACGCCCGCGAACAGGTCGGTCGTCTCCTTCACATCGATCTTCGCGCGGCCGAACTCGCGGTGGCTTGCGCTCTCGACCTTGCCGCCGAGCAGATGGCTCATCAGCTGCATGCCGTAGCAGATGCCCAGGACGGGGATCCCGAGCGTGAAGATCGCCGGGTTGCAGGTCGGCGCCCCCTTCTCGAAGACGCTCGCAGGCCCGCCCGAGAGGATGATCCCCTTCGGCGCGAGACGACGGATCTCGTCGACCGAGATCGAGGGCGACACCAGAAGGCTGAACACGCCGCACTCGCGAACGCGGCGTGCGATCAGTTGCGCGGTCTGGCTTCCGAAGTCAAGGATGAGGACCGTTTCGGTCCCGGGTGGTGGCGTCTCGACCATGGTGAAGGGGCGGAATGTAGCACCCCCGCCGCCCCTGCGTCGAAGCCCGTCGCCTGCGGTGTTCTGCGAGGCTCAGCCCCGCGGGCGGCCCTCAGGCGCCCATCGCCAGGCGCTCGCCCACGATCGGCGGAAGGCCGACGGCGACCGACCTGCGGAGCACTTCCGCCACGTCGTACTCGACGCGCTGGAGTTCAAGCACATTGCGCCCGAGGTCGAGCACCGCGTAGCTCGCGCGCGGATCGCGGTCGCGAGGCTGCCCGACCGAGCCCGGATTGATGATCGAACGGCCCGACTTGGGCAGTTCCACCACCATCGCGCGGTCGTGGACATGCATGTCGTGTTCTTCGATGTCTCCAGGCCCGATGCCGTCGCGGGCACTCTTCGCCGTGGTCGTGAAGCACGACGGCACATGCGTGTGGCCGACGAGGCAGAAGCGCTCGCCGAACCAGCCGAACGCCTCGGCCGCGTCCTGCTTGGTGCGGAGGTAGGTCATGCCGTCCTCGGTGGGAACCGGCGAGTCATGGACCCCGAGCAGCGTCTCGGAGATGGCGAACGAAGACGGCAGCGAGCCGACGAAGGCCAGCGAATCCGGGGACATCGTGCGGCGCGCGAAGGCGATGCCTGCGCGGGCCACGGGGTTCCAGGTCTTGGTCACCTCGGGATGCAGGAGCGCGTCCTCGTGGTTCCCGCGAATGCTCAGGCGGCAGTTCGCACGGACAAGCGCGAGGCACTCGGCGGGCTCGGGCCCGTAGCCGACGATGTCGCCGAGGCAGAAGATCGCGTCGACATTGCGAACCTCGCAGTCGCGCAGCACCTGTTCGAGCGCAACGCGGTTGCCATGGATGTCGGAGATGATCGCAAGTCTCGGCACGCTGATCCTCAGCTGTTGGTCTCGTTCGAAAGGCTGCTCGCGCTCCGCGCGCTGGCCTGCCGACCGATGCCCGTGAACCCATCGAGCGGACCGGGCATCTCGGTCGGCTCGCAACGCCCAAACACCACACGCTCGGCCCAAAGTCACGGCCGGCTTCCGAGGTCCACGCTGACTACCCGCTGGACTCCTCCACCCTCGGATCTATCGACGGCAGGCCAAGCCGACTCCTCGGCGGTTTCTGCCGAATCTCGACGCCTTCGACCCACCCGCCGCACCGTCGCTACATCCCGCATGAACCTCACCTGAGAAGACTCATATCGGGCCCGCCGTCATTCACGGAACATCGCGATCGGAGCCGTCGTCGCAGCGAACTTCGCCACGGGACTCCACGCCACGCCACTCCACTCCACGCCACGGCGCGCCGACGCGCGCAACGCACCGCCGCACGGAGTCCGCCAGACTTCACCCGCGCTTCATGCGGAACGCGCCGTGCGCATCGCGCGCGACGAGCCCAAGCAGCTCGAGTTCGAGCGCAGCGCTCGCGATGCGCGGCACCGTCCACGCAAGTTCGCGCTCGAGTTCGTCGAACCCTGCGCCTCCGAGCCTCTTGACCGCCTCCGAGACCGCCTCCGCATCCGGCGAAAGCTGCGGCCGCGCGCTGCAACGATCGCCCTTTGCCTGTGGCGCGCGCGCCTTCGGCTCGGCACGCGCAGCCTGACGGATCCGATCCGCTCTCGTGCGATCCGCCACCTCGCGCGCTCCGACGATCAGCGGACGCGACCCGGCCAGGATCTCCGCGACATCGTCGGCACCCGTCACAAGATGCGCCCACCCTTCGCGGATCGCGCGATGGCAACCCGCCGAAAGCGCGCTTGTGACGGGCCCCGGCATGCATGCGGCCTCGCGCGAAAGGTCGTCGACCGCGATGCGCGCCGTCAGCAACGCGCCCGAACGGTTCGCCGCCTCCACCACCACGGTGAGGAGCGAGAGCGCCGCAATCACTCGGTTTCGTCGCGGAAAGAGATCGGGACGCGCCGTCACGAACGAGGGCTGCTCGGTGACGAGCGCGCCGCCGGCCTCGACGACGGTCTCGAACAGCTCCGCGTGTTCGGAGGGATACGGCTGCGCGAAGCCCGTGGCGAGGACGGCGATCGTGCGCCCGCCCGCGCGCAGGGCGCCGCGATGCGCCTCCGCATCGATCCCCCGCGCGCCCCCCGAGACGACCGGGATTCCGCGCTCCGCCAACGACACCGCGAGCGTGCCCGCCTGCAGCGATCCGTACGCCGTCGCGCGACGCGAACCAACGATGGCGACGGCCGGCTCGACCGCAGCCGTCAATTCGCCGCGCACGAAGAGCAGTTCCGGCGGGTCGGGCGATGCACCGAGGAGCTCCGGATACTCGTCGTCGGACAGCAGAACGACCCGTACGCCGAGCCGAGCGGCCTCGCGGCGCTCCGCCTCGACGGCGGGGCCGCACGCCCGGGCGTCGGCGAGCACGCGCGAAGCCTCGACTTCATCGACGCGGATCGCGGCCGCGATCTCCGCAGGCGTGCACGCGATCGCGCGCGCGAAGGACCCGCAACTCGAGCGGATCTGCCGCATGCGCCCCGCTCCGACGCCACGGACGAGAAGAAACCGCAGCGCCGCATCGACCTCCGCCTCGCGGTCGACGGGAGTGTCGACGGGAGTGTCGACGGGAGTGTCGACGGGAGTGTCGACGGGAGTGGCGACGGGAGTGTCGACGGGAGTGTCGACGGGAGTGGCGACGGGAGTGGCGACGGCTGCATCCATGGCCGGCGGGACATGCATGACACCGCCTGCCTCCCCGATGGGAAGCGCATATGTCTCGTTGCATTCAATCACGGCGCGAGGCTACACGCGCCCCGCACGCCTCCACGAAAGTCCGTACTTTTTACGGCAAGAAATCTCGCATCGCCGCGCGCGGTCAGGCGCGATCGCCGGTCGAGATCCAGCGGTCCTCGCTGAGACCGTGGAAGAGGCTCAGCGAATCAAGCGCGCGATCATTCGCCGCCGGAAGCACGGACTCCTCTTCGCCCTCACCGTCGACCTCGCCGGGAAGCGCCTCGGTCTCCGCACGCGCCACCGACTCGACGGCGCCAGCGCCATCGAGCATCGCGCCCGCTTCGGCCACGGGAAGTTCCTCGGAGTCTCCGCCGTCGTCGGCGGCCGGCTTCAGTTCGATGATCGACGCGCCCGCCTCGGATGCACGGGTCATCGCGGACATGCAGACCGCGTCCGCATCGGCCGCGAGCACCGCCGCAGGCATCTCCATCGCTTCGCCGTCAACGCATCCGAAGCACTCATCCTCTTCGACAGCACCGGCCTCGAGCTCAGCGTCGACTTCCGCGACCGATTCTTCCTCGGCCATCTCCTCAACTTCGACTTCAGCCTCGACTTCAGCCTCGACTTCAGACTCGACTTCGGCCTCGATCGGCTCCTCGACCACATCCTCGACCACATCCTCGGCCAAATCCTCGACCACGGCCTCGGCTGCGGAAAAGTCGAGCCGCGACGCGGCCACAGGGGCCTCGATGGTCTCGACGGCGCACGCAGCATGCTCCTCGCTCGACGCATCCGCCAGCTCCGCGTCGCCAGCATCGTCGACCACGACGAGCGAACTCGTCGCGGCAGCGGCGGGCGCAGCAACGGCCAGCATCACCGGCGCCGTCGGAATCGGGTCGGGCGTCGGCTCAGGCGCGGGCATGCGTGCCGGACGGCGCGACGACGGCGCGCTTGGCGACAGCATCAGTCCGACGAACACGAGGAACGCGCCGCACGCGAGCACCCAGAGGCGCCGCGGTCCGGTCGCGAGACGAGAAAGCAGCGTGTCGGGATACGCAGGCGGATTCGGAAGGATCGCAGGCTCGGAGTCCTCGATCCACTGCGTGACGGTCGCGTTGAGCGTCGGGACAAGCAGCATCGAGCGCTCGTCCTTCGGCATGAGGTTCAACTGGCTCGCCGCGAGCCGGCCGACAAGCCGCTCGTCGCCGTGCTCGAGGTCGTTGAGGAAGCGGTCGTACGCAGCGAGCTGACGGATCGACTGATCCTCGAGCGCGCGGTGGATCTCGAGCGTGTTGCGGAGCTCCTGCAGATCACGCTGTGCGGGAATGAGCACGCCCGCGACGAGAAGCAACAGCCCTGCGATGACGAAGGGCCATCCGGGGTCGATTCGGAACAACGGAGTCGGCTTCGCCGCGGCGGGCGAGCCATCCTGCTCTGGGGCGGTCTGCATCGGATCGGTTATCGACACAATGGGTCGGGATCCTACAGATTCCGACGGGCCGTGGCGGGCCGAAATGCACACGGCCGCGGGTCGAGCCCGCGGCCGTGGTTGTTCGGTCGGACGGTCGGTCGGACGGTTCAGACGAGCTTCGGGAAGCTCGGCTGGCCGGCCTCGTTCGGCTTGGCCGCGAGGTCCTTCACGACCTTGACGAGGTCCTTCACATGCTGGGCGCTCTCGTTGAAGAGCTTCTGCTCGTCGGCGTTCATCTTGATCTCGACGATTCTTTCCATGCCGCCCTTTCCGAGGACGCACGGGACGCCGACGAAGTAGCCGGCACCCTTGGCGCCCGGGGCGACGCCGAAGGCGTCCTCGCAGTACGCGGCGCACGGGAGGATGCGCTTCTTGTCCTTGATGATGGCCTCGGCCATCTGGATGACGCCCGACGCCGGGGCGTAGTAGGCCGAGGTGCCCATGAGCTGGACGATCTCGCCGCCGCCGACCTTCGCGCGCTGGACGCACTTGTCGATCGTCTCCTTCGGGAGGAGCTGGTCGATCGGGATGCCGTGGACGCTGGTGAAGCGCGGGAGCGGCACCATGTCGTCGCCGTGGCCGCCGAGGAGCAGCGCCTGGATGTCCTCGATCGAGCAGCCGAGCTCCAACGAGAGGAACGCGCGGAAGCGCGCCACATCGAGGCAGCCGGCCTGGCCGAGCACTCGGTTCGCAGGGAAGCCCGAGCTCTTCCACGCGGTGTAGACCATCGCATCGAGCGGGTTCGAGAGGACGATGATGATCGAGTTCGGCGCGTGCTTCGCGACCTTCTCGGCCACGCTCGACACGATGCCCATGTTGGTCACGATCAGGTCGTCGCGGCTCATGCCCGGCTTGCGCGGGATACCGGCCGTGATGACGACGATGTCGCTGCCTTCGATCAGCGCGTAGTCGCTGCCGCCCTCGATCTTGCAGTCGAAGCCTTCGATCGGCGCGCTCTCGTAGAGGTCGAGCGCCTTGCCCTTGGCGACGCCATCGTTGATGTCGATGAGGACGATGTCCCCGAGCTCCCTCGAGGCGGCCCAGACAGCGCAGGCGGCTCCGGTGTTGCCTGCTCCGATGATCGAGATCTTCGCGCGACGCATGTGACGATGGCTCCGAGTGATAGGTCGAGTGTTGCCCCCCGCCGACGCGGGAGGGGCGGCGATCATAGCGCGGACGGCCTTCAGGTTGCGCCGTCCGCAACGGCGTCGTGAACCCAAAACGGGCGCAGCCGCCCGGTTGGGCGGCTGCGTCGCGAGGACCGCGAAATGCGCCAGAAAGGACTCGAACCTTCGACCTCACCCTTATCAGGGGTGTGCTCTAGCCAGCTGAGCTACTAGCGCGTCCATCCGCTCAAGGCGGACCGTCAAGTATAGCGCCCTCCGAAAAGGGCCGCAACCGCTCGAAAGATGCCCTCCAACGCGGCGAATCCCGCCGTACCCGCCGCTACCAGGCGACCAGGTCGCCGACAAGCGGCTCGACCAGGTCCTTCATCGAGACGATGCCAAGGGGGCGCTCGGGACGCTCGGCCACCAGCGCCAGCTGCGCGCGCTCGCGCCGCATGGTCTGGATCGCCTCGAGCGCGCTCGTGTTCGGCGCAAGCGTCACGATCGGACGGACGAGCGCCGCCGTCGCGGCATCGGGCGCCGCGAAGTGATCGACCGCGACCACCACGCCGCTCACGCGGCCGGTGGCATCGACGACCGGAAGCCGGCTCGCTCCCGACTGGACGAAGATCCGCGCACGCTCGGAGGGCGACGCGAGAATCGCGACCGACGCCACATCGCGCCAGACGCGCATCTCCTGTCCGACCGAGATCTCGCGCATGGTGAAGACGCGGTCGGCGAACCCGAGCTGCGCCTCGCTCAGCCCCCCGCTGCCGGCGCCCTCGGCGAGCAGCGCCGAGACCCGCGCGCGCGCCTCGAGGAGTTCAGCGCTGCCGCTGCGCCGGAAGATGCGCGACGCAAGCGTGCCGATCCCGGCGACGAGCGGCACGATGCCGGTCGCGCAGAGGAAGATGCGCAGCGTCATGAGCAGCGTCGCATACCGCGGCATCCACCGGTCCGCGTGCACCCGGAAGAGGTCCTTCGGCAGCACTTCGCCAAAGAGGAACACGATCGGCACCAGGACGAGGAGATCGAGCAGCACGGCCTGCACCGGGCCATAGCCCAGTCCATCGAAGATCTGCGAGACGCCGAAGCTCGCGATCCAGCCTGCGATCGCGTTCGCGACGAGCAGCGTCGAGAGCAGCCGCTTCGGCCTCGCGTACTCGCGCGCGAGCCTCGCGCTGTCCTGGTCGCCTCGCGCGGCACGCACCGAGAGCCTGACATGGGACATGGTGTACATGCCCGTCTCGAGGCCCGCGAAGAGCCCTGCGCTGACCACGCCTGCCGCAGCGATCGCGCCGAATCCAAGCGCGGCGCCAAGCGCCAGCTCGGGTGTCGAGATGCTCATGGAAGGCTCTCCTCTCCGCGCAGCGAGACAAGCACGCTCTCGATGCGCGCGCCCGAAACCGCTTCGACCTCGAGGACGACATTCCCGACCGTGACGCGGTCGCCGGGCCGCGCGACGCGCGAGAGACGCTGCATCACGAGCCCCGCGACGGTGCTCGCCCGCGCGGAAACCACGCGGGTTCCGAACATGTCTCCCCAGCGCGAGACGCCCATCTCGCCGCTGACGCGGAAGGTGCCCGGCACGACCTCGACCGGCGCGTCGATCGAGACCTCGCCGATGTCGGCGATGTCGCCGACGATCTCCTCGACGCAGTCCTCGAGCGCCACGATGCCGGCGGTCCCGCCGTACTCGTCGACCGCGATCGCGAGCTTGGTGCCCGTGCGGCGGAAGTGCTCGAGCAGCTGCTCGAGCGACGCGAGCTCCGGCACGAACCGCGCCGGCTCCATGCAGTCCGCGCGCGCGGGCCGCTGCGCGGGAAGGAGGTACTTCTTCAGCTGCAGGATCCCGAGGATCTCATCGACATCGCGGCCGATCACGGGAAGGTGCGTGAGCCGCGCCTCCGTCGCGATGCGGCGGATCTCCGACTCGTCGTCCTTGGCGCGGACCGACCACATGTCGACGCGCGGCGTCATCACGTCGCGGACACGCAGGCGCCGCAGGCGCATGACGCCTTCGATCGCCTCGCGCTCGCGGAGATCGATCGCACCCTCCTGCGCCGATTGCTCGAGCAGCGCGGCGAGCTCGGCGGAGTCGACGAGGCCGCCTCCTTGGCCTGCAGCGGACAGCCTTCCGATCGGCGCGAGGACGAAGCGGTCGATCGCAGAGGCGAAGGGCCCGATCACCGCGCAGAAGAGCGCGGTCGGACGGGCCGCGAAACGCGCGGAACGCACCCGGTCGGCGTTCCCGACGAGCTTCGGAAGGATCTCCGCCGACAGCACCATGCCGAAGAGCGAGAGGACCGCAAGAATGACGGAAACGAAGAGCGACGACTCGAAGCGCGTCACCAGCACCGAACTCACGACGAAGTAGCTCGTGCTCACGAGGAGCGCGCCGAGCATGGTTCCGACGAGGAGGACCCGCGGCTGCGAGAGCAGTCCGTCGACGATCGCCGCGGACCTCGGCGAGAGGCGGCGAAGCGCGAGGCGCTCGGCGGGCGTCATCGCGAAGAAGGTCGTCTCGATGAAGCTGAAGAACGCGTACACCGCAAGGAGCGGCGGCATCGTCGCGAGAAGCGCAAGATCGGCGAGCGCGAGATCCGGCATCTCGAGCAGCCGCCGCGTCGAGTCGGCAAGGTCGAGTTCGCCGCTCATGGCCCGGCGCTCCCGCCGCTCGATTCGCGGTCGAGCTGCTCGATCATGCGGTCAAAGGCACGGATCGCGTTGATCTGTCCGATCACCTGCTCCGCGCGCCCCGAATCGAGCGGGCCCGCGGCATCGACCGTGAACAGCCGCGCGATCTCGGCGACCGCGGCCTCGCGGCGGGAGCCCGCCTCGGTGCGGAGTTCGTCGATCGCGGCAGGATCGCCGCCGCACGCGTCGGCGCGTTCGCGGAGCTCCATCATCTCGAGCAGGAATTCCTGCGGCATGGCGCGGCCATCGACCGCCGCCGCGCCGCGCTGCTCGAGGAGCGCCTGCGCGCGCTCGATCGGATCGGAGAGGATCCGCATCGCATCGTTCACCCGAGCGCTCTCATCGACGCCGCCGGCGGCGTCGGGATGCGCGGATGCGGCGCGGCGCATCCACGCCGCGCGCAGCTCGCGCTGCGAGAGATCGAAACGGGGCTCGACCCCGAGAACCTGGAACGCCTCGGAACGGCGCATCGACGATCAAGCCTCCGAACCGGACACGCGCTCGATCTCGTCGTAGCTCGTGATGCCGTTCGAGACCATCTGGAAACCGTAGCCCTGGAGCGAGGTGAACAGGCCGTTGCGGAGAACCTCGCGGATCTGCTGCGGCGTGGGCTGCTTGAGGACGATCTCCCGCAGCATGTCGTTCATCTCGAGGAGTTCGAAGATCGCGCGGCGGCCGTAGTAGCCCGTGTCGAGGCAGTACGCGCAGCCGACCGGCTCGAAGATGGTCGTCATGCCCTCGATGCCCTTGCCCATCTTGAGCTGCTGGGCGAGCGTGGGAGCCACCTGCCGCCGGCAGGTCGGGCAAAGGACGCGCACGAGGCGCTGCGCGAAGACGATGTCGAGCGCGTTCGCCACGAGGTAGGGCTCGACGCCGAGGTCGAGCAGGCGGAACACCGAGCCGATCGTGTCGCGCGCGTGGACCGTCGAGAACACGAGGTGGCCGGTCATCGCGGCCTGCATCGCGACATTCGCCGTCTCCACATCGCGGATCTCGCCGACGAGGATCACATCGGGATCCTGGCGGAGAATGGACCTCAGGAGGCCGCCGAAGGTGTGCCCCTGCTTCGAGTCGATCGGAATCTGCGTCGCGCCCTCGATCTGGTACTCGACCGGATCCTCGATGGTGATCGCGTTGCGCTGCTCGAGATCGATCTCGCGGAGGCACGAGTACAGCGAGGTCGTCTTTCCCGAGCCCGTCGGGCCGCACGCGAGGACGAGGCCCGCGTCGCGGTTGCACACCGTCCGCAGTTTCTCGTACATCCACGGCAGCATGCCGAGCTCGTGGAGACGGCTCGGAGCGTTTGCGGGGTCGAGGACGCGCAGCACGAGCTTCATGCCGTGCACGGCCGGCGTCAGGCTCACGCGATAGTCGACCCGGCGCGACTTGACCTGCACATTGAAGTGGCCGTCGAGGACTTCGGCCTTCACGCTCTGGTCGAACTGGCAGAGGACGCGCACGACGCCGATGATCTTGCGGAAGACATTGATCGGAAGGTCATCGACGAGCGTGACCATCACGCCGTCGACGCGGATGCGGATCGTCGCCTTCTCTGGCTTCGGCTCCATGTGGAGGTCGCTTGCACGCGAGCGGAAGCACGCGAGGAGAAGCAACCGCATGATCTGCACGCTCTCGGCGGGCGTGTCGCTGTCCTCCGAGTCGGCTGCGTGGAGCGTGTTGCCGCGCGCATCGACAAGCGCGATGTCCGTCTCGCCGAACTGCTTCGACAGCGCCGCGTCGCAGACGCGCCGGATCGCGGCTTCGTATCCAGTCGCGGTCCGCGACGCGGCATCGATGGTCGCCGCGTTGCGGGCTCCCGTGTCCGGAGAGCGACCGGGCTTCGGGCTCGACTCGGGTGCCATAAAGCGGATCTCGAGGTTCCCGACCCGGACCACATCGCCCGAGGTCAGGGCGGCGTTGGTCACCCGGACCCCATTCAGCTTGGTCCCGTTCCGAGAACCAAGATCCTGGACCCACCACCCGTCGGGACGACGCTCAAACAGGCAATGCTTCCTGCTCAGGCCGTCGTCGTTGAACTGGATCTGGTTGTCCGGGTGCCTTCCGACCGAAATCGGCTCGCCGCCGAACTCGATTCGGCGGGTCCATCGGGGGCTGTTGACCTCAAGAAACGCCATCGGGGAATTGTAACCTACGCAGAATCGGGTTGTTGGCGTGCCTTGACTTGGCGAAAAGGCGGTATGCTGCTCGGTTGACCGCACCACTGACCGTCAGTCCCCTGCGCGTCGAGAGTCACAATGGTCACGGAGCAGTTTGCTCGCGTGACGCGAAACTGGCCTAGGAGGCCAGACATGTTCAAGATCTTTGTCGGAAATCTCAACTATCGTACGACGCCAGATGGCCTTCGTGAAATCTTCTCGGCGCATGGAGAAGTGCTGGACGTGTTCATTGGTACGGATCGCGAAACCGGTCGCTCGCGCGGCTTCGGCTTCGTGACCATGGGTTCGAAGGAAGCGGGCGCAGCCGCGATCGAGAACCTCAACGGTAAGGACTTCGAGGGTCGCGCCCTCGTCGTCAACGAGGCCCAGCCCCGCGCTCCGCGTCCGGGTGGCGGCTTCGGTGGCGGCGGCGGTGGTGGCGGCGGTCGCGGCTTCGGCGGCGGCGGTGGCGGCGGTCGCGGCTTCGGCGGCGGCGGTGGCGGCGGCCGTGGCTTCGGTGGCGGCGGCGGCGGCGGCCGTGGTGGCGACTTCGGCGGTGGCCGTGGCGGCGACTTCGGTGGCCGTGGCGGACGCGATCGCGACAGCGAGCGCGAAGGCCGTCGCGAGCAGCGCTTCGAAGACAACTGGTGATCGATCGATTCCGATCGACGCTGCGTTGACGACGCAAGCACGCTTCAATCTCAAACGAACAGCGCGCACGCCTCTGGCGTGCGCGCTTTCATTTGATCAGGCAGGTCGTGCGCCCGTCCGTGACGGACGACCGAGCCCGAGCCTCCGCCGCAGGAAAGCTCGGTCTCTGCTCGAGCCCGAACGAGCCCTCAGGAGCCGCGTTCAGGGGGACGGGTGTCAGGTTCTTCGGGGCGCTTGAAGAACGGCCGCGGCGCAGAGTCCGGCGATCCGGTCCCGAATCCACTGGACCGGCCAAAGGACGGGCCGCCGCCGCCGGTGGACGGACCGGGGCCCGAAGGACCAAGGCCGGAAGGACCAGGGCCGGAAGGACCAGCTCCCGGACCGCGCGGTCCGCGATTGAGCCCGCGACGCATGCCTCCTCGAGGAGCGCCCGCGCGGCCCCCGCCTTGACGGTTGAAGTGCGGACCGAACGGACCCTGGCGAACCTCCTTCGAGGCCTTCGCTGCAGCGGCGCCCTTCTTCATCACTTCGTTGATCGTGAGCGTCTTGCCGAGCAATCGCTTGCCCTGCGTCGCCTTGACCGCAGCACGCCCGATTTCGGGGTCGCGGATCATGATGATCGCGAATCCCTTGGGTTTACCGGTCTTGTCGTCGTTGACCAAGACGGCATCCTCGATCGTCGCAAAGGGCGCGAACAGCTCGCGTACTTGCTCGATCTTCACCCGGGGATCGAGATTCCCCACATAGATCTTGAACATTGGCACAGGAAGAACTCCCAGCCCCATCTGGAAGAGAACAACGCGACTCGACGCCGATCGGTCACGGTCCGAAACGCCCATGGGCCCTGCATCCTCGCGGAGCAACATGGCCCTGAGCCCGCCATCGGACGGTGGCGGCACAACGGCGAACGAACGCGTTGCGCGAGAGATCGTACACGCGATTGCCTCGCCGTGCGTTCAGCCAATCACTTGGAATCGCACGCGATCCGCCCAGCTGCATCGAGCCCGCCGACTGCATCGAGATGCGGCCGGGATCCAGATCGAACTGCACGCCTGTGGACAGCCCTCGCTTCCGCCCCGCGTGATGGCGAGCGAAGCCTGGCTCCGCCACTCCGAATCCAAAAACAAAGAGAGCCTCGCCAGGGGTTACCTGGCGAGGCTCATATAGTCGGCGATAACCTACTTTCCCGCTGAGCAGTATCATTGGCGACAATGGCTTAACTTCTGTGTTCGGGATGGGAACAGGTGTGACCCATTGTCTATGGTCACCGACAAATCCGAAGCAACCCTGTCGGGTGGCCTCGGCGAAAGCGCTTGTGTCTTGATGAATCGCACCGACATGAGACTGGGCGACTCCGGACCGGCCGGCCGACGAGCGACGCTCGAAGGATCCGAACACGGAAACCGGTAGACGCGACAAAGTCTTTGACCGTTAGTACCACTTAGCTGAACGGATTTCTCCGCTTACACATGTGGCCTATCAACCTTGTAGTCTTCAAGGGGTCTCAAAGCAACACTTATCTCCGGGTGGGCTTCTCGCTTAGATGCTTTCAGCGATTATCCCTGCCGCACGTAGCTACCCAGCTATGGACCGAGCGGTCCAACTGGCACACCAGGGGTGCGTCCAACCCAATCCTCTCGTACTAAAGTTGTCTCCCGTCAATGTTGCAACGCCCACGACAGATAGGGACCGACCTGGCTCACGCCGGTCTGAACCCAGCTCGCGTACCACTTTAATAGGCGAACAGCCTAACCCTTGGGACCGCCTTCAGCCCCAGGATGTGATGAGCCGACATCGAGGTGCCAAACCGCTCCGCCGCTATGGACGCTCGGGAGCGATCAGCCTGTTATCCCCGGGGTACCTTTTATCCGTTGAGCGACGACCCTTCCACACAGAATCGCCGGATCACTAGAGCCCTCTTTCGAGACTGCTTGTCCTGTATGACTTGCAGTAAAGCTGGCTTGTGCTCTTACACTCGACGTGCGGTTGCCAACCGCACTGAGCCAACCTTTGCGCTCCTCCGTTACTTTTTGGGAGGAGACCGCCCCAGTCAAACTGCCCGGCATGCAGTGTCCGCTGCCCCGCTTCAGGGGAATCAACGTTAGACCACGAATCCGATCAGGGTGGTATTTCACCATTGGCTCCATCCTGGCCGAAACCAGAACTTCAAAGCCTCCCACCTATCCTACGCAGATTGAATCCATGATCACTGCAAGCGTACAGTAAAGGTCCACGGGGTCTTTCCGTCTTGCCGCGGGTAAGCGGCATCTTCACCGCTACTACTATTTCACCGAGTCGGTCGTGGAGACAGTGCTCCAGTGATTACGCTATTCATGCGCGTCGGAACTTACCCGACAAGGAATTTCGCTACCTTAGGACCGTCATAGTTACGGCCGCCGTTTACCGGCGCTTCGGTCGCTAGCTTCGCCTTGCGGCTAACCAGCTCCCTTGACGTTCCGGCACCGGGCAAGCGTCACACTGTATACGTCCTCTTACGAGTTAGCACAGTGCTGTGTTTTTGATAAACAGTTCCCAGAGCCTTTTCTCTGCGCCCTCTCTTGCGAGGAGGGCCCCCTTATTGCGAACGTACGGGGTCAAATTGCCTAGTTCCTTCACGACCGTTTTCTCGAGCGCCTGAGGCTATTCGCCACGCCCACCTGTGTCAGTTTTGGTACGGACTGCATGGTTGTATCCGGACGGTTTTTCTTGGAACCTCTCTGCCCAACATCGGCCTCAAGGGCCTGGACGCTTCACTGTCCCGCTGAGCTTTGAGATTCGTCACGCCGGCGTGACCTTCCATGCAGGTTGCGGAATGTTGACCGCATGTCCATCGACTACGCTTGTCAGCCTCGTCTTAGGATCCGACTAACCCTGGGCGGATTTACCTTCCCCAGGAAACCTTGGGCTTACGGCGATGGAGATTCTCACTCCATTTATCGTTACTCAATCTGGCATATTCACTTGCTGCCGCTCCACCAACCCTTGCCGGGAAAGCTTCACAGCTGACAGCAACGCTCCCCTACCACTGACAATGTCAGTCCACAGCTTCGGTACGAATCTTATTCCCGATAATTATCGGCGCCGGATTCCTCGACTAGTAAGCTGTTACGCACTTTTTAAATGGTGGCTGCTTCTAAGCCAACATCCTAGCTGTCACAGCAATCCGACTACCTTTTTAACTTAGATTCGATTAGGGACCTTAGCTGGTGGTCCGGGTTGTTTCCCTTTTGACCACGAAGATTATCCCTCGTAGTCTTACTCCCGTGCCTGCCAAGTTGGTATTCGGAGTTTGATTAGGCCGGATAGGCGGGTAGCCCTCCAAACCCATTCAGTAGCTCTACCCCCAACTTGTGATACACGAGGCTAGTCCAAAAACTATTTCGGGGAGAACGAGATATCTCTGGGTATGATTAGACTTTAACTCCTCCCCACAGGTCATGCCAGAACTTTTCAACGTTCACGGCTTCGGTCCTCCAGGAGGCATTACCCTCCCTTCAACCTGCCCATGGGTAGATCACCCAGTTTCGCGCCTACCCCCCACGACTACACGCCCTTTGAAGACTCGGTTTCCCTTCGGCTGCGCCAGGGTATGGCTTAGCCTTGCCGTGGAGAGTAACTCGCCAGATCATTATGCAAAAGGCACGCTGCTACCCTTACGGGCTGCAACCGCTGTGTAAGCACGTGATTTCAGGTTCTTTGAACTCCCCTTATCGGGGTTCTTTTCATCGTTCAGTCGCCTTACTGGTTCACTATCGGTCGTCAAGTAGTACTTAGCCTTGGAGGGTGGTCCCCCCGTGTTCAAGCCGGATTTCACGAGTCCGACTCTACTCTAGGGCTGGCTAGCTTCTGCATTACAGGACCGTCACCTTCTTTGGTTGGCCTTTCCAGACCATTCGTACAGACTGCTAGTTGATCCGCGTTCGCTCGGCGCTACTAACGGAGTATCGGTTGATATCCTTTCCTCTCGCTACTAAGATGTTTCAGTTCACGAGGTTCGCTTCTCACGGCCTATACATTCAGCCGTGGATGACTCATACGAGCCGGGTTGCCCCATTCGGAAATCCCAGGATCACAACTTGGTTACCAGTTCCCCTGGGCTTATCGCAGGTTCCTACGTCCTTCATCGCCTCTTGACGCCAAGACATCCATCACGTGCCCTTG
>Ga0209972_10000497_pt1 | contig 38506 bp, 33 predicted proteins | sample NOAtaG_7_FD_187302 | JGI IMG/M metagenome (GOLD analysis project Ga0209972, IMG submission 187302) | Freshwater lake microbial communities from Lake Erie, under a cyanobacterial bloom - NOAA_Erie_Diel1S_2200h metaG (SPAdes) (version 2) | ecosystem: Environmental > Aquatic > Freshwater > Lake ...
GGCGTCGCTACCGGCCTCCGCGCAGCCCCCGCCTCCGCACGCGCTGAGCGCCCGCCTTCGGCCCGCGCTCGGGCTGCTGACCGACCTCTACCAGCTCACGATGGCCTACGGGCACCACCGGGCCGGGACGGCCGACCGCGTGGCGTCGTTCTCGATGTTCTTCCGCCGGGCGCCCTTCGGCGGCAGCTACGCCGTCGCGGCGGGCATCGACGAGGCGCTCACGATGCTCGAGGACCTGGCCTTCGACGCCGGCGACCTCCACTTCCTCTCCGGTCTCACCGGGGCCGACGGCGCGCCGCTCTTCGACGCGGCGTTCCTCGATCGGCTCGGCCGCTTCCGCTTCCGCGGCGACGTCGAGGCCGTCGCCGAGGGCGAGGTGGTCTTTCCCCACGAGCCCCTCGTGCGGGTGACCGGGCCGGTGCTCGACGCGCAGCTCGCCGAGACGCTGCTGCTCAACGTGGTGAACTTCCAGACCCTCGTCGCCACCAAGGCCGCGCGCGTCGTGCACGCCGCAGCGGGCCGGCCGGTGGTGGAGTTCGGGCTGCGCCGCGCGCAGGGGCCCGACGGCGGGCTCTCGGCATCCCGCGCGAGCTACCTCGGCGGCTGCGCCGCGACGAGCAACGTGCTCGCGGGCAAGCTCTACGGCGTGCCGGTGCGCGGCACGCACGCCCACGCCTGGGTGCAGTTCTTCGGCGACGAGCGCGAGGCCTTCGCCCGCTACGCCGAGGCCCTCGCGGGCAACGTCGTCTACCTCGTCGACACGTACGACACCCTGGGCGGCGTGCGGCACGCGATCGAGGCCGCGCGCGGGCTCGGGCAGCCCACCGAGGCGCGTCCCGCCAAGCCGCTGCTCGGCATCCGGCTCGACTCGGGCGACCTCGCGGCGCTCTCGCGGCAGGCCCGCGCGCTGCTCGACGAGGCGGGCCTCGCGGGCACGAAGATCTACGCGTCCAACGATCTCGACGAGCACGCGATCGCCGCGCTGGTGGCCGGCGGCGCGCCGATCGACGTCTTCGGCGTGGGCACCCGCCTCGTCACCGGCGGCGATCAACCCGCGCTCGGCGGCGTCTACAAGCTCACCGCGGTGCACGAGGACGGACGCTTCGTGCCCCGCATCAAGAAGAGCGAGGACCCGAACAAGGCGAGCTGGCCCGGCCGGCTCGCGGTGCAGCGCTTCGCGGAGGCAGGGGCGATCTCCGACGTGCTCGTCGACATCGACGCCGAAGACGACCTCACCGACCTGGTCGATTTCTCGAGCGGTGCGCCGTTCGGTGCGTCGGTCGGGCCGGGCCGCCCGCTGCTCGCTCCGGCGCTCGTCGCGGGCCGCCGGGTGCGGCCCGAGCGGCCCCTTCGCGAGGCGCGCGAGGCCGCGCGCGAGGCGCTCTCCGCGCTCGATCCTTCGCTGCTCGCCCTCGACGCCCAGCGCCTCGGCCACCGCGCCCGGCTGGCCGTGCCCCGCGCGCTGTGGCAGCGCCGGGAGCGTCTCGTCCGCGGCTGAGCGCTGCCCCCCACCGTCCCGCCCGTCCCCGCCAGGAGCCTCCATGACCCTGCCCGCCCCCGACCGTGTCCGATCCGTCCGCCTCGGCGCCGCCGCGCTGAACCAGACGCCCCTCGACTGGGACGGCAACCTGCGCCGCGCCCGCATGGCGATCGAGGAGGCGCGCGCCGCGAAGGTCTCGATGCTCTGCCTGCCCGAGCTCGCGCTCTCCGGCTACGGGTGCGAGGACCTCTTCCTCTCGCCCTTCCTCGCGCAGACCTCGGCCGAGTCGCTCGCCGCGCTGCTGCCGCACACCGAGGGCATGGTCGTGGCGGTGGGCCTGCCGGTCGCGCACGCCGGCGTGCTCTTCAACGGCGTCGCGGTGCTCGCCGACGGCGCGCTCGCGGCGATCGTCGCCAAGCAATCGCTGGCGGGCGACGGCATCCACTACGAGCCGCGCTGGTTCCGGCCCTGGCCGGCGCGGGTGCGGGACGTGGCGCGCCTCCTCGGCCGCGAGGTGCCCATCGGCGATCTGCGCCTCGACTTCGGCGGCGTGACGATGGGCTTCGAGATCTGCGAGGACGCCTGGGTCGCGCGCCGTCCCGGCGCGGCGCTCGCGCTCGACGCGGTGGACGTGATCTTCAACCCCAGCGCGAGCCACTTCTCCTTCGGCAAGCGCGAGGTGCGGCGGCGGCTGGTCGCCGAGGGCTCGCGCGCCTTCGGCGTGGCCTACGTGTACGCGAACCTGCTCGGCAACGAGGCGGGCCGGGCCATCTACGACGGGCACACGCTCATCGCCGCGCCCTCGCTCTCCATCGAGCCGGCGCGCGGGGCGGACGGGGCGCTCGGGCCGAGCCCCCGCACCGCCGCGGGCGAGGCGGTCATCGAGGGCGCGCGCTTCTCCTACCGGGAGCACGTCCTCGTCCACGCCGCGATCGACCTCGAGGAGCTGCGGGCGCGGCGGAGCGCGACGGCGTCGTTCACGCCGCGGCTGCCCCGCGACCGCGAGCTCTTCGTGCACGCGCCGGTGCGCATCCCCGAGGCGCCGCGGCAGGCCGCGACGAGCCACGCGGCGGACTGGGAGGCGGGCCCGAACGTGAAGCACGAGGAGTTCGCCCGCGCCGTCTCGCTCGGCCTCTTCGACTACCTCCGCAAGTCGCGCGCGCAGGGCTTCGTCGTCTCGCTCTCGGGCGGGGCGGACAGCGCGGCGATCAGCTGCCTCGTGGCCTGGATGGTGCGGGCAGCGGGCGCCGAGCTCGGCCTCGAGGGCCTGCGCGCGCGGCTCGGCCACGTGCGTGAGATCGCCGGGTGCGGCGACGAGCGGGCCCTCGTCGGACGCCTGCTCACGACGATCTACCAGGCCACCGCGAACAGCGGCGCGGTGACCCGAAACGCGGCGCGCGCGGTCGCCGAGGGGATCGGCGCGAGGCACCACGAGGTCGATGTCGACGCGCTCGTGAAGGGCTACGTCGCGCTGGCCGAGGGGGCGCTCGGCCGGCCGCTGGCCTGGCAGACCGACGACCTCGCGCTGCAGAACGTGCAGGCCCGGGTGCGGAGCCCTTCGGCGTGGATGCTGGCGAACGTGGAGGGCAAGCTGCTCCTCGCGACGAGCAACCGGAGCGAGGCGGCGGTCGGCTACGCGACGATGGACGGCGACACCTCGGGCGGCCTCAGCCCCATCGCGGGCATCGACAAGAATTACCTGCGGCGCTGGCTGCGCTGGCTCGAGGCCGACGCCGCGCCGGCCCTGCGGGTGCCGGCGCTCTCCGCGGTGAACGTGCAGGCGCCGACCGCGGAGCTGCGGCCGGCCGACAAGAAGCAGACCGACGAGGACGACCTGATGCCCTACGACGTCCTCGACCGGATCGAGCGGCTCATGGTGCGGGACCGGCACGCGCCGCTCGACATCTTCGAGATCCTGCGCCTCGAGCGGCCCGAGCTGCCGGCGCACCGCATCGCGCTCTGGGTCGAGCGCTTCTTCACGCTCTTCGCCCGCAACCAGTGGAAGCGCGAGCGCTACGCGCCGAGCTTTCACCTCGACGACGAGAGCCTCGATCCCAAGACCTTCTGCCGGCTGCCGATCCTCTCGGGCGGCTTTTCGCGGGAGCTCGGCGCGATGCGCGCGGCGCTGGCGAAGGAAGGCGAGAGCCCGCGATGAGCGCGGCCCCGCGCACCCCCGAGCGGCAGGGCCACACCTACCGCCATGCGCGGCCGGCCCTCGCCGTGGACTGCGTGGTCCTCGCCTTCGAGGAAGGGGCGCTCTCGCTGCTGCTGATCCGCCGCGGAATCGAGCCTTTCGCGGGCCGATGGGCGCTGCCGGGCGGCTTCGTGCGGATCGACGAGACGCTCGAGGAAGCCGCGCGCCGCGAGCTCCGCGAGGAGACCGGGCTCACGGACGTGTACCTCGAAGAGCTGCGGAGCTTCTCGCGGGTCGATCGCGACCCCCGCGAGCGGGTCGTGTCGGTGGCCTTCGTGGCGCTGGTCCGCGGCCGATCGACCGCGGTGAACGAGGGCTCGGACGCGGCCGAGGCGCGCTGGTTCCCGATCGACGGGCAGCCGCCCCTGGCCTTCGACCACGGCGAGATCCTCGAAGCGGCGCGCGCGCGCCTCCGGTCGCGTCTTCGGAACCAGCCCATCGGCTTCGAGCTCCTGCCCGCGCGCTTTCCGTTGCGGGCGCTGCAGGAGCTGTACGAGGCGGTGCTCGGCGCCCCGCTCGACAAGCGGAACTTTCGCAAGCGGGTGCTCTCGCTCGGCGTGCTCGCCGAGACCGGCGAGGTGGAAGCGGGCGTACCGCACCGGGCGGCGGCGCTCTACCGCTTCGATGAACGTCGCTACCGAAAGCTCGAACGCTCGGGCTTCGTCTTCGAGATCTGACCCAGGAAAGGAGACTCCCATGCGTGGTCTGCTCCTCATCGACATCCAGAACGACTTCCTCCCCGGCGGCGCCCTCGCGGTGCCGCGCGGTGACGAGGTCATCGAGGTCGCCCAGCGGCTCGTCGAGCGCGGCGGCTATGCAGCGATCGTCGCGACCCAGGATCGCCACCCGGCAGCGCACGGCAGCTTCGCCTCGCGGCACGGCGCCGCGCCCTACTCCGCCGGTGAGCTGGGCGGGCTGCCCCAGACCCTCTGGCCCGATCACTGCGTCGAGGGCACGCCGGGCGCGGAGCTCGCCGCCGGGCTCGACCGGGCCCGCATCGTCGCCATCGTGCCGAAGGGGACCAACCCCGACATCGACAGCTACAGCGGCTTCTTCGACAACGCGCGCCGCAAGCAGACCGACCTCGAAGCGACGCTGCGCGCGCTCGGCGTGACCGCGCTGGATGTGGTCGGCCTCGCGACCGATTACTGCGTCAAGGCGACGGTGCTCGACGCGCTCGAGCTGGGCTTCTCGGTGCGGGTGATCCGCGACGGGATCCGCGCGGTCGACCTCGCTCCTGGCGACGGCGAGCGGGCGATCGAGGCGATGCGCGCCGCGGGCGCCGAGCTCGCCTGATCCACCGCGCGGCGCGGGTCCGGATCAGATCCGGGCGACGTCCGCGCCGAGGCGCTGCAAGGTCTCGACGAAGGTCGGGTAGCTCGTGTCGATGCACTCGGCGTCGTCGATGATGGTCTCCCCCTCGGCGACGAGGCCGAGCAGCGCCGCGCTCATCGCGATGCGGTGATCGCCATCGCTCGCGACCCGGGCCGCACGGAGCGGCGCCCCGCCATGCACGATGAGGCCATCGTCGAGCTCGGTCGCATCCCCGCCGAACGCGCGGATCACCGAGACCATCGTGGCGATGCGATCGCTCTCCTTCACCCGCAGTTCGGTCGCGTCGTGGATCTCGCTGCGGCCCTTCACCGTGGCGGCGAGCGCCGCGAGCACCGGGACCTCGTCGATCATGCGGGTCACGAGCTCGCCCCCGACGCGGGCCGGCGCGAGGTGACCGTGCGCCACCGCGAGATCACCGATCGGCTCGACGCCCGCTGCTTCGCCGCGCGGCACGACCTCGAGCCGCGCGCGCATCGCGCGGAGCACCTCGAGGATGCCCGTCCGCGTCGGGTTCGTGCCCACGCCGGCGATCTCGATCGAGGAGCCGGGCACCATGGCGCCCGCCGCGAGCAGGAACGCCGCGCTCGAGAGATCGCCCGGCACGCGCCAGGAGAACGGAGGCAAGCGCCGGGACCAGCCTTCCGTCCGGAGCAGCACGAGGGGGCCCGCGACCTCGAGCGGCACGCCGAGCGCGATGAGCATCCGCTCGGTGTGATCGCGGGAGAGCGTGGGCTCGCCCAGCAAGGTGGGCCCATCGGCCCAGAGCCCGGAGAGGAGCAGCGCGCTCTTCACCTGCGCGCTCGCGACCTCGGAGCGGTACTCGATGCCGGAGAGCCGCTCGCCCTCGACGAGCGGCGCGACCGAGAGCGGCGGATAGTGCTCGCCCTCCTTCTTGCCCTTCACGCCCGCGATGTGACCGCCACGGGCGCGGAGCGGATCGACGATGCGGCGCATCGGCCGGCGGGAGAGCGAGGCGTCGCCGAAGAGCCGCGTGCCGAAGCGCTGCGCCACGAGCACTCCGGCGATCATCCGCATCGTCGTGCCCGAATTGCCGCAGTCGATCGCCCCGCTCGGCATGCGGAGCCCATCGAGCCCAACCCCGGTCACCCGCAGGATCTTGCCGCCCTCGTCGTGCCCCTCCTCGTAGCGCGCGCCCATCGCCTCGAAGGCGCGCGCCGTCGCGAGGTTGTCGAGGCCGCCGCTCACGCCGCGCAGGGTGCTGGTCCCCGACGCGAGCGCACCGAAGAGCAGCGCACGGTGACCGATGCTCTTGTCGCCCGGGACCTCGACCCGGCCGACGAGCGGTTTTTCCGCGGTGCGAACACGCAACGAACCCATTCAACCCTCGCTCGGGCGCGGATAACTGCCGAGGACCTCCACGTGCCGCGCCACCGCACGCAGATCGTCGAGCGCGCCGACGACGCTTCGGTCGCTCGCGTGTCCGTCGAGTTCGACGAAGAAGATCTCATGGTACGGACTGCCCGGCAGGTGCCGGGACTCGAGGCGGGTGAGGTTCACGCCGCGCTCGGCGAAGGGCGCGAGGGCCGCATAGAGCGAACCCGGGCCCTCCTTCGTCGCGACAGCCAGCCACGTGCGGTCCTGGCCGGTGCGCCGCGCGGCCTCCTTGCCCACCACCACGAAGCGGGTCTGCACCGCGGCGTCGTCCTCGAGGTGCCCCTGGACCTGCCGCAGCGGCGCGCCGTCGGACGCAGCCTCGAGGACGAGCTCGGGCCCGAGCACGGCGCTGCCGTGGTCCTCCATCGCGAGGCGGGCAGCCATCGCGCCGGTCTTCATCTCGAGCTGCGGAGCGCGGGGGAAGTGGGTGCGCAGCGTGGCCTGGCACGCGGCGAGCACGCTCGCGGGCGCAACGATCCGCTCGACGTCGCCAGCGTTGCCGGTGCGCGAGTAGAGGTGGTACGCGGTCCGCAGTCGGCACTCGCCCAGCATCTTCGCCCGGCCGAAGGCGAGCGCGACGAGGGTGGACTGCACGGTGCCGTCGGTCGTCGTCTCGAGGGGGACGACGCCGTAGCTCGCTGCCCCGCGTTCGATCGCGGCGAAGACCTCGGAGATGGACCCGTGAGGCTCGAAGGACGCGCGGGCGCCGAAGTGACGCCGGGCCGCCTGGTGCGCGAGTCCGCCCTCGGGCGCGAGCACCGCGACCCGGACCTCGGCGACGAGCTCGTCACAGACCGAGAGCACCTCCCGGACCACCACCTCGACCCCCACCGCAGGGAAGACCGTGCAGCCCGCTTTCACTCGCTGGATGACGTCCGCGGCGGGCGGCAGCTGGTGGTAGCCCGCGGGCTCGCTGCGTCGCAGCTCGACGAAGCGCCGCGTCGCCGCCGCACGCGCGTCGAGGGCCCGGGCGAGCTCGGCGTCGGCGGCCTCCAGCGCGGCGCGGATGCGGCTGAGCTCGTCGCGGTCGGCAGACATGCGGGCATCCTAGCGCAGCGGACCCGCCGGACCATGGAGGCCGCGCGCGCTCCACGTTCTGCACGCGCGGCCCTTCAGCGGGCGAGCACCACCGTGCGCCGCAGCGTGCCCCGCAGCGCACCATCGGCGCCGAAGGTTCGGATCTCGAGGTTGCGCTCGCCGAGCGTCGTGAACGTGCTGCGGACGGCACGGCGGGTGCTCCGCGAGCGGCCCGTGTCGGCGTCGGTGAGCAGGTAGCCGTCGGCGCGGACCTCGATGGCCGCGACCGCATCGGGAGCGCGCTCGAGCCCGATCTCGAAGGTGCCTGCTGCCGAGGGCCGCACGAAGACTGCGGTCGCCGCCACCGAATCGATCGAGCCGGTGGCCCGCCCGCGCTGCGTCCGGGCGCCGTCGAACGCGCGCACCTCGAAGGCGCGCCCCTCGCTCTCGGTCCCGAAGCGGTAGCGCAGCTCGTAGGTGCCGGCGCCCCGCGTCGCCTCGCCGAGGTCGTAGCCATCCACGAGATAGCGCACCGAGGCCACCGTGCTCGGCGCCGCCGCGGTGAAGCGGTACGAGCCGTCGGCGAGGCGCTCCCAGCGCGCCGAGAGATCGAGCGCGACGGGTGGCGGAGGCGGCGGAGGCGGCGGCTCGCTGCAAGTGGCTCCGCGCGCGAAACCGGCCGCGGGCGCGCGGCGCAGGCGTGCCTCGGTGCTCGCTCCGTAGTCGCCGTCCTCGGCGAGGCGGTCCCCCGGGTTGTTGCGGTTCCAGAGACGCTGAAACGCGAGCACCGAGAGCGAGCGGATGTCGACGGTGCCCCCGCCGACGAAGTCGAAGTGCACCGGATCGCCCGAGCCGAGCCACCGGAAGCCCTCGGCCTCGAGCGCCCAGCGCCACGCGTCGTAGCCGTCGATGTCGATGGCGAGCGCGCCGTTGTGGTTGCTGAGGCCGGGGGGAGCCGCGATGGAGATGCCGCAGCGCACGCCCTGCCAGCGGTAGAGGAGGTACTGCTGCGCGAGGGTACGGAGGCCGGAGTTGATGAACATCGGCGCGGACCGGCGCGCCGCGGCGCGGCGGAGCGCCCGTGCAGCCGCGGTTTGCAGCCACTCGGAGGCCGCGCTCCCGCGCGACACGTTCGGAATCCCGCGGATCGACTCGAACGTGCCCGGGCGCATGCACTGCAGCTCGTCGATGAGTTGCTCGCTGAGCCCCGCCACGACGCTGGTGCTGCACGAAGCATAGATGGCGTCCTCGACGGTCAGCCCGACGATCGACGCGCTGGTCACCTCGGTCGGTCCGTCCGCGCCCTCGACGGTGGGCACCTCCGGCGGCTCGTAGTCGTCGTGGACGAGCTCGACGCCGACGCTCCCGTCGGCAAGGGGGCCCGCGTCGTGACCGCCCTCCGAGCGTTCACCGAGCACGTCGGGGGCGCAGCCGAGGGCGAGGAGGTGGGCGAGGAGGGTGAGCCGGCGCATGCCGAGGCCATCCGCAAGCGACGTTCCGCCCGTCTCTCGCACCCGCTGCGGCGTGCGCACCGCACTCCGCGAGCGAGGACGCGCGAAAGCGCGCGTTGACTCACAGATCAGCGACCAGCGGGTGGACGGTCCGGGCCCGATCTCAGGGCCGCAGGGCCGCGAAGGAGCGCAAGAAGTTGGCCCCGAGCACGCCTGCGATGCGCTGCTCGCTCCAGCGGCGCTCGAGCATGTACTCGACGAGCCGGTAGTACGTCGTCGCAGCGTCGCGGACATCGGGGGGCGGCACGATGAAGCCGTCGAAGTCGGTGCCGATGGCCGCGCACCCTTCCCCGCCTGCCCGCTGGAAGGCCTCGAGGTGATCGATGAGCACCCGGCCGTCGCGCACTCCGCGGCCGAGGAAGCCGCGCTGCGCGATCACGCCGACGACGCCGCCGGTGTCGGCGATCGCCTTCACCTGCGCGTCGTCGAGGTTCCGCCACATCGGATGCACCGCGCTCGCGCCCGTGTGCGTCGCGATGAGCGGCAGCGAGCGATCGTGGGCCCGCACCGCGGTCCAGAAGGTCTCGGGCCCCGCGTGCGCGAGGTCGACGAAGATCCGCTCCGCGTCGAGCCACCGCACGAGTTCCTCGCCCCGCCCCGTCAGCCCGCGATCCTTGCCCACGCGGGCCGGGCTCGAGGTGTCGCCGTACACCGAGTTGCTCAGGTGCACGACCGTCACCCGGGTCACGAGGCCGTCGGGGTTGGCGAGCGGAGCGCCCTCGAACGCGTTGCCCCCCTGCACGCAGACGAGCCCCGCGTGCAGGCCCTCGGCGCGGGCCGCGAGCCACTCGGCGTGCGTGCGCACGACCCGCATCCCTGGATGCGCGTCGATCGCGCGGGCGAGCGCGCGCGCGTTCTCCGCGAGGTGGCGCGCGCGTGTCGACCGCGGCTGCACCACGTTCGTCGCGATGGACCACATCGCTCCGGTCAGCCCGCCCTCGAGCGCCCGGGGAAAGTCGACGTGCCCGAAGAGACAGCCGTAGAAGGGAAAGCCGATCTCGTGACGGCGGTGCAGGTCGTAGCCCCAGAGCCGGGGCGGGATGAAGCTCTCGAGGTGCAGATCGACCACCTCGCTCGACCACACGAGCTCGACCGCCGCCGTCGACACGCCGGCGTCGCGCGCGACCTCGCCCGCGGTCCGGTCGCCATGCGCGCGGCGGGCCGGAGAAGGGCCGAGGGTGCCCGTCACTCCTCGCGCAGCAGCCCGAACTGCAAGCGGTGGCCGCCGAGGTAGGCGACGTTGGCCACGTAGCGCCCCCCTTCGACGGATCCGCGGTGGTACTGCCAGCGCGTCGCGGTCGCGGATCCGAAGGCGCGGCCGCGGGTCTCCTCTTCCATCCCGAGGACGAGCTGCGCCGACTCGAAGCCGGTCGGGGTCCGGGCGGCCGGCGCCGAGATGCGAATGGCATGGCCCTCGACCGGAATCACGAGCGGGGAGAGTTCCGCCACATCGCCGACCTCGGTCTCGCCCTCCTCGTGATCGAAGACGTTGGCAGGATGCCCGCGGACCAAGCGCACCTCGATCTCGGTCTCGAGGGCGCCCGCAGGGATCTCCACACGCCAGCCGCTCTCGAGCTCGAGGGAGCCGCCGGCGGGCCCCACCGTCGCGATGACCTCCTCGTCCCCGCGCGCGTGCACGGGCGAAGGAGGCGGAGGCGGCTCGACCGCCGCGGCCACTGGCGCGGGACGGGGCGCGCCGCCGCAGGAAGCGAGCAGCACCGAGAGGATGAAAAGAGCACGAAACGGAGCAGTCGTCATGGGCACCCCAGAGAGAGCCTACCCAAGAATGCGCACACGGAAACCGGGGCGAGGCAGTCCGCCCCGCGGAAGCTCACGGCGCGCTTCACTCGCCGTAGGGCACCCACACGTTCTTCACCTGCGTCGCCTCGCGCAGGTAGTCGCGCCCCTCGGCCTCCGCGCTCACCGTCCAGTCGCGCGGGTGCTTGGCGAGGTGGGTGCGCTTCATGTTCCCCGCCGAGGCCTTCTCCACCGTGGCCACCAGGTCGTCCGCGCCGAAGTACCAGATGCCGTCGACGCCATCGTGCGCGGCGAGCACGGGAGCGAGTTCCTTGCGGGTGCCGGTGACGATGTTCACGACGCCGCCGGGCAGGTCGGATGTGTCGAAGACCTGATAGAGGTCGGTCGCGGCGAGCGGCCAGCGCTCCGACGGAACGGCCACCACGGTATTGCCCATCGCCACGAGCGGCGCGACGAGCGAGACGAAGCCGAGCAGCGGCGACTCGTCCCCGCACACGACGCCGACCACGCCGAGGGGCTCGTTCATCGCGAGCGTCACCATGCGGAAGGGCGTTGCATGCACGAGCCCGTCGTACTTGTCGGCGTACGCGGCGTAGGTGAAGAGGCGCTCCACGGAGAGGTCGAGTTCCTTCTTCGCGCCCGCCTTGTCACCCGTCATCGCCGCGATCCGTCCCACGAGCTCGACCTTGCGCGCCTCGAGGTTCTCCGCGAGGTAGTAGAGGACCTGGGCACGGCCATGTCCGGTCTGCTTGCCCCAACCGCTCGCGGCGTGCGCCGCCTCGACCGCGTTGCGGACGTCCTTGCGGTTGCCCTTGCCGACGTGGCCGAGGACCTTCCCCTTCGGGTCGTGCACCGCGATCACGTAGCCCTCGTCGGGGCGCACCTGCTTGCCCCCGACGTACAGCTTGGCGGTGCGGTCGAGCGCATCCCCGGCGCTCACCACCGGCTCGGGCACGGGGCCGACCGCCGCGGCCTTGCCCGCCTTCTTGCCGGCCTTGGCGCGCGACTCCCACTTCGGCTTCACGTACTCGTAGAGGCCTTCCTTGCCGCCCTCGCGCCCGTAGCCGGACTCGCGGTAGCCGCCGAAGCCCGCCGCCGCGTCGAAGTGGTTCGTGCAGTTCACCCACACCGTGCCGGCCTTCAGCTTGGGCGCGATGTCGAGGGCGAGGTTCACGCTCTCGGTCCACACGCTCGCAGCGAGGCCGTAGGCGGTGTTGTTGGCGAGCGCGACCGACTCCTCGGGGGTCCGGAAGGTCATGAAGACGACGACTGGTCCGAAGATCTCCACCTGCGCCACCGTCGAGGCCGGCGTCACCTCCGAGAGCACCGTGGGCGGGAAGAAGAAGCCGTCCGCCGGGCAAGACCAGCTCGGCTGCCATTTCTTGGCGCCCTCGCTCACCCCGGTCTCGACGAGGCTGGCGATGCGGTCGAGCTGCACCTTCGCGACGATCGCGCCGACGTCGATGCACTTGTCGAGAGGATCTCCGGTCCGCAGCGTCTCCATCCGGGCGCGCAGCTTGTGGAGCAGCGTCTCGGCGATGCTCTCCTGCGCGAGGATGCGCGAGCCGGCGCAGCAGACCTGGCCCTGGTTGAACCAGATCGCGTCGACGACGCCCTCGACGACGCTGTCGAGATCGGCGTCTTCGTACACGACGAAGGGCGACTTGCCGCCGAGCTCGAGCGAGAGCTTCTTGCCCTGGCCCGCGGTCGCCTCGCGGATGATGCGGCCGACCTCGGTCGAGCCGGTGAAGGCGATCTTGGCGACGTCGGGGTGTGCGGTGAGCGCGGCCCCGGCGCGGCCGTCGCCCTGCAGGATGTTCACCACGCCCGCAGGCAGGCCGACCTCGGCGCAGATCTCGCCGAAGAGCGCGGCCGTGATCGGGGTGAACTCCGCCGGCTTGAGCACGAGCGTGTTCCCCATCGCGAGGGCCGGCGCGATCTTCCACGCCAGCATGAGCAGCGGGAAGTTCCACGGGATGATCTGGCCGACGACGCCGATCGGCTCGTGGTCGGGCAGCTCCTTCTCGACGAGCTGGGCCCATCCGGCGTGGTGGTAGAAGTGCCGGGCGACGAGCGGGATGTCGAGGTCGCGGGACTCGCGGATGGGCTTGCCGTTGTCGAGCGTCTCGAGCACGGCGAGGAGCCGCGAGTGCTTCTGCACGTGCCGGGCGATCGCGTACAGGTACCGGGCGCGTCCGTGGGCGCCGAGCGCCTGCCAGCCGGGCAGCGCCTTCTTGGCCGCCGCGACGGCCGCGTTCACGTCGGCGGCGCTGCCGAGCGCGACGTCGGCGAGCTTCGCGTTGCGCCCGGGATTGATCGTGGGGAACCACTGATCGTCGCCCGGCGGCACGAAGCGCCCGTCGATGAAGTGCCCGATCTTGCGCTGGTGCTTGTCGAGCCACGCGTTGGCGAGCGCGTCGCTCTCGGGGGCGGGACCGTACTCCATCGTCTCGAACACTCTCCGCACGACGTCCTGCTTCACGCCGCTCGAGGAAGGGGCCTGTCGGTTCGCATCGCTCTTGGTCGAGCCATCCATAGGGAGGTGGAGGGTACCAAAGATGCCCCGGCCGTTGCGAGCGCGGGAATGCGGCGCCCGGCTGCCGCTCGTCTATGCTCCGCTCCGGTGCTCCTCTCCGATCTGCCGTCCGCCTGGTTCCTGGGCTTCGCGTTCGTCCTCGGGGCCACGTGGGGCAGCTTCTTCAACGTGGCGATCTACCGCTGGCCGCGGGGCATGTCGGTGGTCACGCCGCCCTCGCACTGCCCGGCCTGCGGCGCGCCGGTGCCCTGGTACCGCAACGTCCCGATCCTCGCGTACGTGTCCCAGCGCGGCCGCGCGGCCTGCTGCGGCGCCCCGCTCACGCCCCGCTACCTCGTGGTCGAGGTGCTCACCGGCGTGCTGCTCCTCGCGGTCGCCCACCGCATCCTCGCGCAGGCCCCGGCGGGCACCGAGATCGCGGAGGCGGGCCTCGTGCTCGGCACCTGGTTCGTCTTCGTCGGCGGCCTCCTCATCGCCACCTTCGTCGATCTCGAGCACATGGAGATCCCCGACGAGGTGACGATCGGCGGCACGGCGCTCGGCCTCGCGACGATGTCGCTCCGCACCACGCCCCTCGGCGAGCCCTCCGATCCGGCCACGCCGCTGGAGCTCGCGCTGGGCGCAGGGGCCGGCTACCTCGCCGTGATGGTGCTCTTCGTCCACGGCTGGGAGCGCTGGTCGGGCCGCCGCGGGATGGGCGAGGGCGACGCGATGCTCATGCTGTTCATCGGCACGTTCCTCGGCTGGCGGGGCGCGCTCTTCGCCCTCTTCGCCGGCGCGGTCCAGGGCACGCTCGCGGTGCTCGTGGGTCAGCTCGTCGGTCGCCCGGTCACCGAGCCCATCGCCAAGGACGGGCCCGAGGAAGCAGGCGCGAGCGCAGCGCCGGCCAGCGCGGGCAACGAGACCGGAGGGGCCTCCCCGAGCCCGGGCCCGGGCGCCTCCGAGCCCGCCACGGCCGCGACGAGCAGCCCGGAGGCCGACGCGGCCGCTCCGGGCGACGAAGAGCCCGACGACGGCACGCGGCCGGGCATCCGCTTCGGCCCATTCCTCGCGCTCGCCGCGCTGGAGTTCCTGTTCTTCGGCGCCACCCTCATGGACCTGTACGCGGACTGGGTCGGGCGCTGACCCCGCCGTACCGCTCAGCGCACCGGGACGATCTTTCGCACCGCCACCGGCGGCCCGGTCGGCGGGGCCCCGCGGCGGGGGTCGAGTTCGCCCGGGCGCAGCGTCGGCGCGACCGTCATGTCGTCGGAGTCGGGCGACCACGATGCCGTGTCCCGCGGTTGGGGCAGAGGTCCCCGCGGCGCGGCAAGCGCCGCGATGCCGCGCCCGGGGGGCGTGACGTCGGTGTGCGCGATCTCGTCGAAGGCGCCGGGATCGACCGCCCTCGGCCCCGGCGAGGTCCCCCCGAGCGGTCCACCGACCACCCGGGCCAGCTCGCCTGGCGACAGCCGCAGGGTCGGCTCCGGCACCAGCGGGCCGCCCTGCGCGAGCCTCGCCTCGAGCGCGCGGCGTCGGGCCGCGAACTGCGGGCGCTCCGGATGCTCACGGCACAGTTGCTCGTAGAGCTCCAGGGCGCGGCGCAGGTTGCCCGCCTCGACGTGGAGCTCCGCCTCGCGGTCCGCCTTCATCACGCTGGTGGACTCGTCGTCGCCCCATTCCGGCGCGCTCGGCGCAGCCTTGGCCGCAGCCCAGCCGCCCGCGCCCGCCTTGCGTCCGCGCTTGTCGAGGACGCCGGTCGCCCTCGGCGGCGGCGGCTCTGCGGGCGTCGTGACGTCCGCCTCGAGCGCCTTCGCGAGGGCCTCGAGATCCGCGAGCAACTCGTGGGTCGGTCGGTCTTCCGGGTTCTCGGCCGCGCGGGCGCGCAGGATGCCGAGGCTGTCGCCGACGTTCCCCATCCGCAGTTGAAAGAGCGCGAGCCCGTCACCGTCGAGGGGGAGGGTTGCGGCGGGCGCGCCGGGCGCAGGCTCCCGCTGCGCGCGGTCCGAGGCGTCGGCGAGGCGGCCGAGCAACGCCGCGACGTGCGCTGCCCCGCTCGCTCCCTCGAACGCGAGCGCGTGGGCCTCGCGGACCGCAGCGGCGAGATCGGACGCGGCGAGGCGGGCGGCGATGCGCCGACGCGAGACGTCGTCGAGCACCGGCACGGGCGCCTCACCGTCGAGCGCGCGGATCTCGGTGTTCCCGGTGAGCGAGAAGCCGCGGAGGAGGCGCAGCGCCAGGCGCGCCCGGCTGCCGAGCACCGGCGGCGGCTCGCGCGCGACCGAGGCCTCGCGCTCGATCGCAGCGACGGCCGAGGCCGAGCCCGAGGCGAGCGCATCCTGCCAGCGCCGGCGCCATGCCTGCGGCCAGTCCTCCGAGGACGCGAAGACCTCCTCGAGCGCCGCCGCGATCTCGGCCCCGGCGACCGAGCGCGTGACGTCCCCTCCAAGGGCCAGCGCGCGCGCCTCCTCGAGCCTCCCCGCGGACGCGAGCGCTTCGACGAGCGAGGCATCGATGGCGATCGGCGGGCCGCTGACGCGGTCGGTCGGGCGGCTCTCGACGGCGGAGAGCAACGCCGCGCAGCGGCTGCGCTCGTCTCCGCCTCGCCGAACGGCGGCGCGGAGGAGCGTCAGCGCCGGCTCGCGGGCGCCCCGCATGAGCAGGGCGCGGGCGAGGTGATCCATCGGGGGAATGACCTCACGCACGGCGCGGGAGGCTACCACGCGCGGGCCTCAGGCCGCCGCGGCGTCCGGAGGGGGCTCGCGATCGGGTGCGATCGGGCGAAACCAACGGACGATCAGGTAGGCGTTCGCGCCGATGAAGCCGAGGCAGACGAGGGCGAGCAGCACGCTCCACAGCGCGTCGTGCGGCTGCTCGTCGAGGACGAGCACGTAGGACTCGCCCGTCACCGGCATCCCCAACGATTCCGCGAAGTGACGCTCCACGGTGGCCATCCGGCCGCCGAGCTGGCGGAAGGTCACGAGCCGGCCCGCCCACGACGTCCGCGGGGTATCGGCCAGCTCGGCGGGCATCGAGACGAAGACGGTGCGCTGCCCCGCGAGCGGGAACACGACGTACTCGGCGCCGGACAGGATGCGCCGGAACCGCACCGCGCCCGCGGAGAGCGGGAGGCCCTCGACCCGGACGTAGGTGTTCGGAACGAGCCCCGCCGGCTCGAGCGCGTTGACGTCGCCGAGCTCGGTGGCGGGAGCGCCGGCGAACGAGAGCGCGAAGTACGCGAGGTCGTGCCGCAGCGACGCGATGAGCGCGAGCGAGCAGGTGACGACGAAGGCCATCAGCACGAGGGTCGCGTTCCGCCGCCCCTGCGGCGGCGCAGGCAGCGCGAGGAGCTCGGGGTCGAGCGCCGGAGCGACGGGTCGGGCGACGGTGCTGGAGGCGGAGGAGGCCACGAGCGGTACGGACAACGGGGTACCGGAAAGGTTCGCGCCCGTCGAGTCCGTCGCCGCGAATCGGTGAAAAGCCCAACGAACGCGACGGGGTCGGCGGCCCGAACGGACCCCGACCCCGAAGCCGCCCGCGGGCAGCTCAGGCGCTCTTCTTCGCCGCGCGCGCCTGGTCGAGCAGACGCGGTGTGGGCTGCTTCTCGAGCCGGGCCCGGTAGCCTGCGTCCTTCGTGCGGTTCTCGGCCGCGAGGATCGCGTCGATGATCCCGGAGCGGCTGCCGTAATCCTTCTTGGCGCCCTCGAGGAGATCGTGGAGGCGCAGGAGCTTCTTGTTCGACACGCAGTCGAGCCCCTTGTCCTCGTTGAGGCGGCCGAGCCACAGCTCGTCCGTGGCGAGGGCCTGCACGGCCGACACGAGGCCGGCCTTGTCGTTGAAGCGCTTCTTGACCTGGGCGAGCGGGGTGCTCTTCATGACGGGCTCCGACTGGCCGAAGGGCCAGCAAAAAGGGACGGCTAGTTAGCACGGAGGCTCCCACACGCAACTCCGGGGGCGGTCGGCGCCAGCGACGCGGCGCGGGCGTCGAAGCTGGTATCCTGCGCCGATGAGCGCGAGCGCAGCGGCGACGGTCACGCCCGAGGCTTCCCCCCCTCGCGCCGAACCAGAGGCGGATCTCCCCGAGGCTGGCCGGGCCCCGATCGACGGCTCGTCGCGGGGCGGCGCCGAGGCGATCCCCCGGCACGTCCCCGGCGAAGCCGCGCCCGAGGGCGTGGAGCACGGCCGCGGACCCGACCTCACCGAGCGGGGAGCCGAGCTGTTCACCGCCGCGGCGGAACGCACCGCGCGGACGGTCGAGCGGGCGGGGGCCGGCGTCGCGCAGCTGCGGAGCGAGGAGCGCGCGGTGTGGAAGGACACGGCGTCCCGCGCCGAGCTGCCGGAGATCGGGCTCGGAGAGGATCCGCTGCGCGAGCTCGCCGTGCGCGCCGACCGCGAGGCGGACTTCTTCCGAACGATGGCGGTGCGTCAGCTGCAGCCCGGGCCGGGCCGTCTGCTCGCAGCACTCTCGGCCCTCGTGGCGCTGCTCGCGGGCACGGCGCTCGGAGCGGCGGCGGGCCTGCGCGCGTTCTTCGGCGCGGGCCTCGGCGATGCGGCGGGCAGCGAGGCGGCGGCGCTGGCGCTCGTGCTCGGCGTCGGCGCCCTCGTCGGCGGGCTCCTCGAGCGCGAAGCGCGCGCCCGCGCGGAGGCCGCCCTCGCCCGAGCTGCCCTGGCAGAGCGGCGGATCGAGCGACTCGCGGCGATCCTCGCGGTGCGCACCCTCGCGCCGTCACGCTTCGCCGACGCGGTGGCCCGCCTCGAGCGCGAACCGACGCGCTGAGAGCCGCGCGGGCCGGGGTTCAGGCGGTCTCGGCGAACTGGATCGCGTGGAGCTTGGCGTAGAGCCCGCCCTGGGCGAGGAGCGCGTCGTGCGTGCCCTCTTCGACGAGCCGTCCCTGGTGGATCACGACGATGCGGTCGGCGCGCCGGATCGTGGACAGGCGGTGCGCGATGACGATCGCGGTGCGGCCGACGAGCACCCGGTCGACCGCCCGCCCGAGCTGGGCCTCGGTCTCGCTGTCGACGTTCGCCGTGGCCTCGTCGAGGATGAGGATGGGTCGATCGAGGTAGAGCGCGCGGGCGAGCGCGAGGAGCTGGCGCTGGCCCGCGCTGAGATTTGCGCCGCGCTCGCCGATCCGGGCATCGAGCCCGCCGCGCTCTTGGACGACCCGATCGAGCCCGACCTCACGGAGCACCTGCTCGATGCGCGGCAGATCCGGGCTCGGGTCGAAGCCGCTGACGTTCTCCGCGACCGTCCCCGAGAACAGGAACACATCCTGAGAGACCACCGCGAAGCGGGCGCGCAGCGCGTCCTTCGGCCACCGCCGCACGTCGAGCCCCTCGACCCGCACCTGCCCGCGCTCGACGTCGTAGAGGCGCAGCGCGAGGGCGGTGAGCGTCGTCTTGCCCGAGCCGGTCGCGCCGACGATCGCGACCTTCTCGCCGCGACCGACCGCGAGGCTGAGCCCGTGCAGGACGTCGTGCCCAGGGCGGTAGGCGAAGCGGACTTCGTCGAGCTCGACGGCGGGCGCGTCGGCGTTCGGCGTGCCCGGTTCGGCCGGGGCCGGCGCGTCCTCGCCGGGCACGTCGAGGAGCCCGAAGACCCGCTCCGCGGCGGCGAGCGAGCTCTGCACGATCGTCCACTTCTGCGAGAGATCCCGGATCGGCACGAAGAACCGCTGCACGTAGTCGAAGAACGCGACGAGCGTGCCGACCCGCACCGCGAGCTCCGCGCTCGAGAGCGTCGAGCTCTCGCGCGCCACCGCGAAGACGATCAGCGCGATGGTCACCGCCGAGGCCGACTCGACGACCGAGTAGAGGAGCGCGTCGTAGCGGATCGAGCGGAAGTTCGCGTCGCGGTGACTCGCGTTCAGCTCGGCGTGCTCGGCCTGACAGGCCTCCTCGCGGGAGAGCGCCTGCACGACGACCATGCCCTGCACCTGCTCGGCGACGTAGGCGTTGAGCTGCGCGCTCGCCGAGCGGATCGCCCGGAACGCATCGCGGGCGCCGCGGCGCAGCCGATCGACCGCGAACGTGAGGGGCGGCAGGACGAGCAGCGCGACCCCGGCCATGAGCGGATCGAAGAGGAACATCGCGACGACGATCCCGATCAGCGTCACGACGTCGGCGACCGCGAGGATGGCGCCCGAGGCGAAGAGCTCACCGAGGGCATCCGAGTCGTTCGTCACCCGCGTGGTGACGCGGCCGATCGGCGTGCGATCGAGGTAGCCGAGGGGAAGGCGCAGGGCGCGTTCGTAGGTGGCCCGCCGGAGGGCCGCGATCGTCCGCTGGCCGGCGAGCTGCAGCGACCAGGTCTGGGCGATGCGGGCGAGGAACTCGACGCCGATCGCGACGCCGAAAGCGAGCACGATGCGCCCGAGCGCGGTCTCGCTGCGAAGGGACACCGCTGCGACGAGCGCCTCGCGCACGAGGGCGGGCTGGACCAGCGAGGCCAGCGTCGTGACCGGGACGAGCAGCAGGGCGACGAGGAAGAGCCGCCGGTGCCCCGCTGCGTAAGGGGCGAGACGGAGCAAGAGCCGAAGGTCCGTGGCGCGCGCCTCGGCGCCGCGCTCGGGGGGCGGACGGATGTTCGCGGACGCCGTCACGGGTGCGCCTCGGCGGGTGCAGGCTCGAGGCCGAAGTCCGGGGCAGACAGCGCGAGGAGCTCGCTCTCGAGGGCCTGCCGGCGCGCGAGGCGCGCGTAGAGGCCGTCCGTCTGCGCGAGCAGCTCTGCGTGCGTGCCGCTCTGCACGACCCGCCCCTCGTCGAGGACGACGATCCGCTCGGCCCGGGCGGCGGCGGCGATGCGGTGCGTGACGAGCACGAGCGTCCGACCCGCGCGGGCGCGGTCGAGCGCGCCGAGGATCTCGGCCTCGGTCCGCGCGTCCACCGCGGACATGGGATCGTCGAGGATGAGCACCCGCGGCCCCTGGAGCAGCGCCCGCGCGAGGGCGATGCGCTGCTTCTGGCCGCCCGAGAGCTGCACCCCGCGCTCGCCGACGACGGTCTCGATGCCCTCGGGCATCGCCTTCACGTCGGCCTCGACGGCCGCCTCGCGGAGCGCGGCCTCGAGCACCGACCGCGGCGCGTCCGTCCCGGCGGCGAGGCGGAGGTTGTTCTCCACCGTCGTCGAGAACAGGAAGGGCTCCTGCGGCGCGTAGGCGATGGCGCGCCGCAGCGGCCGCAGCTGGATCCGGGTGATGTCGACCCCGCCGAAGTGCACGGCTCCCTCGGGCGTCGGCAGCAGGCGGGCGAGCAGCCCGGCGAGCACGCTCTTGCCCGCCCCGGTCGTGCCGACGATCGCGAGAAAGCCATCCTCGGGCACGGAGAACGAGACGTCGCGGAGCACCTCGCGGCCGCCGATCCCGTGGCAGAGGCCCCGCACCTCGAGGTCGCTCCGTGTCGGCACGGGGACGGCGTCCGCGCGCTCGGCGATGACCGGCGCGGCGTCGAGCACGGCGCGCACGCGGCCGTAGGAGGCGCGACCGCGCTGCACGATGGCGACGAGGTACCCGAAGGCGAGCGTCGGCCAGATGAGCTGCGCGAGGTAGCCCGAGAACGATGCGAACTGCCCCGGACTGAGCTCGCCGCGGAGGACCATCGCGCCCCCCTCCGCGATGACGATGAGCGTCCCGAGCGTCGCGAGCCCCATGAGCACCGGCCACATCGCGGCACGCAGGACGACCAGCCCCATCGTCGCCTCGACGGCTGCCTGGTTCGCGGCCTCGAAGCGCGCCCTCTCCCGGCCTTCCAGGCCGAGCGAGCGGATCACGCGGGCGCCGGCGAGGCTCTCCTGCGCGCGCTCGGAGAGCACGCCGAGCGTGGCCTGGCTCGCGAGGCTGCGCCGAAAGAGCGCGCCCGAGAAGCCCATCGCGCCGAGCGCGATGAACGGATACGGGACGAGCGACCAGAGGGTGAGCGAGGGCGAGATCGCGAGCATGAGCGCGATCGACCACACGAAGGCGAGGACGGAGTTGACGACGTTGAGCGCCCCGAAGCCGACGAGCAGCCGCACCTGGCCGAGGTCGCTCGTCGCCCGGCTCATGATCTCGCCGGTCGAGAGTTGCTGCACGTAGGCCGGCCCGAGCGCGTGGAGCCGCGCGAGGAGCTCGTTGCGGAGGTCGAACTCGACGTCACGCCCGACGTCGAAGACCTGCAGGCGAGAGAGCGTACGGACCCCCCAGGCGAGGACGGCCACGAGCACGATGCCCCCCGCGACCGCGGTGGCCCCGGCGCCATCGCCGAGCGCGAGCGCGTCGACCGCCCGGCCTCCGAGCCAAGGAACTGCCTTCTCGAAGGCCTGGGTGAGGACCAGCAGGACGGCGCCGAGCGCGAGCCGCAGGCGGTAGGGGCGAACCGTGGCGAGGAGCGAGCCGGACAAGAGGCGGAGGTATGGAGCATGGGTCCCTACGGGACCAACGGCGGGCGCCACCCGGGACCGGGCCGCGATCGCGCGGCTGGGCTAGCTCACACCCGGGCGCGCGGGCGATGCGCAGGCCGCTGGTAGCGTTCGCCCGATGCGTTGCGTTCCGCTCCCTCGCTCCCGCGCCCGTCACCTCCTCGTCGCAGCGGCCCTGCTCGTGGGCCTGCCCGGGACCGGCTGCGCCTCGGGTGGAGGGCCTGGGCGAGACGGCGGCCGGCGCCTCGACGCGGAGCCCGGTGATGCCCCGAGCCTGGACGACGCGCCGGCGTCCGGCGATGTGCCCACCGAGGCGGATGCGCCCACCGCGCTCGACGCGCCCAGTGGGACCGACGTCCCGATCGCGCTGGACGCCCCCCTGTCGATCGACGCGCCGGGCTCGCTCGACGCGCCGGTGCCTCGCGATGCTGGGCTCGACGCCCGGACCGGCACCGACGCGCCCGCCGCGATCGACACCGGCACCGACGCACCGATCGATCGCTGCGCGGGGGTCGATTGCAGCGGGATGGCCACGGCGTGCCTCGACGCGTCCTGCGATCCGGCGAGCGGCACGTGCCGCACCACGCCCCGCACCGGGGTGACCTGCAATGATGGCAACGCCTGCACCGCGGGCGACCGATGCACGAGCTCCGGGACCTGCGCCGGGACGGCCTCGGCGAGCTGCGGCGACGGCGCATGCAGCTGCGGCGAGACCACCGCGAGCTGCCCCGCCGACTGCGGCAGCCCGGGCCTGCCGAGCAACGCGTGCACGACCGGCACCGGCAGCCGCGACCGCTGCAGCGGCGCGCGGATCATCGGCCGCAGCGCAGCGGCAGCCAGCGGGGGCTGGTCGAGCGGCACGCAGGACACCTGCTCCGCGTCGAACCGTCTCGAGGGGGAGAGCTGCCCCAGCTTCGACGTCGGCTTCGATCACGTCTACGCCATCTTCGTCCGGGCCGGCGAGCGGGTCACCGCCGAGCTCGGCGCGGCGAGCACGCGCTGCGCGACGGGCGAGGAGTTCCGCTCCTACCTCAAATTCAAGTTCAACCCCGACACGTCCGCGGCCGGCGCGAGCTCCTGTCCCTCCCTGGTCGGCTGCTACGGCGGCCCCTCGCGGGGCTCGTCGTTCACCACCCTTCGCACCTACGACGCGACCGCCGACGGCTGGCTGTTCGTGGCGGTCGACGGCGGCGCGACCGCGTTCGACGAGCATCGCGGCTACTACACCCTGCGCGTCGAGCTGAGCCGGTGCGCCGCCGCCGGCTGCGGCTGCTGATCCGGCGCAGCGCCAAGCCACGTGCCGAGCGCAGGCCCACGAGGGGCCCGCCGCCCCGCGGCGAGCGTCAAGCGCTCCCGCTCAGCGCCGCCGGCGGACCAGCAGCGCGAGCGCGGTGCCGATCAGCCCGAGCAGGGCCGCCGGCCCCCCCTGGCCGCGACCGACCCGGCAGCCGCAGCCGCCGCGGCCCGCCGGCCGGCACACCCGCGTCTCGCCGCTCGCCTCGACGCACGAGAACGAGGCCGGGCACGGGTTCGCCGCGTCGCAGATCCGGGTGCAGAAACCGTCGGTGCCTTCGAGCGCGCAGATGCCGCTCACGCACTCGTCGTTGTTGGCGCAGCCCGCACCGAGGCCGCCCGAGCCGGGGGCGCAGACGAAGATCCCGCCCGCGTCGACGCAGTCGAAGCCGCGCTCGCACGCCATCGGCGAGGCGGGGTCGCAGAGCGCGGTGCAGAACGACGAGCCGCCCGCCGTCGCGCAGAGCGTGGAGGAGCAGTCGGAGCTCATCGCGCACGGGTCGCCGAGGCCGCCGCGCTCGGCGACGCAGCCGCCGCAGGTCGGGGTCGAGCCGACCTGGCAGGCGTAACCGTCCGCGCAGCCGACCGCACCGCCGGGGATGCAGGGCGAGCTGCACGCGCCGTTGAAGCAGAAGAGGCTCGCGCACTCGGTGTTCGCGGTGCAGGCCGCCCCGAGGCCGCCGCCGCCGGCCCCGCCGGGCAAGCAGAGTCCCTCGCTGCACGAGCCACCGATCTGGCCATTGCAGTAGAAGCCGGCCGGGCAGGAGGAGGGCGCGAGGCCGTCGCAGCCCTGGCTGCAGAGGCCCGCGTAGCAGAGGCCCGACTGGCACGCCGAGCTCTCCGTGCAGGCGCCGCCGAGGGGCGTGGTGCCGCCGGTGCTGCGCGGCACGCAGGCACCGGAGGCGCGGTTGCAGGTCTCGGTCGGGGCGCAGTCGGTGTCGGAGGTGCAGCCCGTCGGACCGCCCGCGCAGCTCGGCGTGCCGCCGGAGAAGCGCACGCACTGCGGCGAGGCGCCGGTGATGCTGAGGCACATCTCCCCGGCCCCGCAGTCGGCCGCGCTCGTGCACGCGCCGCCGCAGTACCCGGCCCCGTCGGGGTAGCGCAGGCACACCCCGCTGTCGCAGTCACCGCCGCCCGCGCAGGGCGAGCACGTCCCGCCGTCTCCCATCACCGCGACGCAGGCCCCCGCCTCGCAGACCTGCCCGGTCGGACAGCCGGTGGTCGTGCAGTCGGTGCCGCTGCCGGGGTACAGGGCGCAGATGCCGTTCGAGTCGTCCGTGCCGATCGCGTCGACGCCGCCGGAGTAGGCGAAGTACATCGTGGCGGAGGCATCGCTCGAGTGGCCGAGGCCGTAGTAGTGGCCGCCCTCGTGCAGGATGATCGAGTACGAGTTCACGCTGCTCCCTCGGCCCGAGCCGGTGATCCAGGTGAAGTTCACCCCGTTCATCTCCATGTCGGCTTCGTTGATGCCGCTGCCGCCCCACTGCGGACTCGTCACGCCGATCGCGCCCGAGTCGTGGGGCCAGCCGCTCTCGCTCCAGCCGATCACCGCGCTTCCGTCGAAGGCCCGCGGCCGGGTCGAGGTCGTCCCGGTGTAGGTGGCCGTCAGGCTGGTGCAGGACACCCGCGTCCAGTCGAGCATGCCCCGCTGCACTTCCATCTCGGTGGTCGCGACCCCGAGATCGGCCGAGCCGGGCGAGGTGAGCCCGAACGGGACGGTGCGGCGCCAGACCGGCCGGGAGGAGTCGATCGGCGTCCAGCCGACCAGCGACAGGGTCAGGGCGACGAGGACGCTGCCGCGCAGCGTGGAGCGAAAGCAGCTCATCGCTCACCTCCGAGGGCGCCGCTGGCGCCGCCGACGAGGCCGACCTGCGCCACCGTCGTGCGGATCCAGGCGAGGAAGGCGCCGAGCTCCATCGACTCGCGGCCCCCTTCGATGATGCCCATCGGACCTCCGTCCCACGTCGCGAAGCCGATCGACGAGGTGTCGCGGATCACCTCGTCGGGGGTGCCGGGCACGCCGTGCCGCACGACGAACTGCCCCTGCACCATGCCCAGCGTGCGCCAGGTGCCTTCCTCGGTGGTGCGGAGGAAGACGATGACCTCGTCGCCGACCCGGTACTCGGGCGTGCCCGCGATGGCCATCCCGAGGCCGGCGACCTCGCCGCCGAGTTCGTCGATCGCGATCTGGCTGCCGCCCTCCCCCTTCAGCCACTCCAGCACGACCAGCTCGCTCACCGTGTGCGGCATCGGACCGCGCTCCGCGTCGAGCGCGAGCCGGGTGCCGACCCGGGCGACCCGGGCGTGCACGATCGCTGTCGCGCCCTGGACCATGTCCTCGAGGGGCATGGACACCATGACGGTGGCGTGGGCGGTGGAGGCCGAGCAGAGCAGCGCAGCGAGGGCTGCGGCGCGAGGCAAGGTGAGCGACGAGGACCAGTGCATGCGATCTCCGCGGGGAAAGACTCCCGATTCTCGGGGAATCTCTCGCGAGGTCAAGGCCTGCAGGCGGCCCGAGGGATGCGGAGAGGCCGCAGGTCCGCCGCAGGGTTGAATCGACCGGCCCGCGTCGTAGTCTCCGCGCCATGGGATTGCGACGCTTGCTGGCGGCCGGAGCCCTCTTCGCAGGCCTCTTCGTGTGCGCTCCGGCGGGCGCGCAGGGCCTCTCCGATCGGGCGACCCAGCGCTGCGTCGCGGCCGCGGTGCGGCTCGAGGTCAGCTTCGGCGGCGGCAGCTCGACCGGCTCCGGGACGATGATCGACCCGCGCGGCTACATCCTCACGAACTTCCACGTCGTGGGCTTCACCCGGCACGAAGAGGGCGCCGGGGCGCCGGGGCGCCTCTACGCCGAGGGCGATCAGATCCGCATCGCCACCGTGACCTCCGCGCGGGAGAGCGCGACCCCCGCGTACGTGGGCCGGGTCGTGCGCGGCGATGTGCGCCTCGACCTCGCGATCGTGCGGATCACCGGCCGGATCGATGGCACCCCGCTGCCGAGCGGCACGACCTTCCCGACGATCGAGCTGACCGGCAGCGAGGGCCTCAACCCCGGCGCCGCGGTGTGGGCCTTCGGCTTTCCGATGGGCGTGCGGACGGTGAACGTGACGAGCGGCAACATCTCGGGCTTCGAGATGAACGCCGACGGCGAGGTCGCGTGGATCCGCACCGACGTCGAGTTCAACCCGGGCAACTCGGGCGGGATGCTCGTGGACCGCCGCGGCCGCCTGGTGGCGGTCCCGACGGCGGTCGTCTCCTCGAGCGAGACGCTCGAGCCGATCGAGCTGGCCCGGCCCGCCGAGCGCATGCCGAGCGAGTGGGCGACGGCCCTGGCCGGCTCCGACCCGCTCGAGACCCTCGTGCTCACCGGCCTGCCGGAGCTCAGCGCGGGCGCGGCGCTGACCGACCGGGCCACCGGCGATACCGGGGGGATGGCGAGCGAGGAGATCCATTATTTCCGGCTTCCCGCCGCCCTCGGGACGACCGGAGGGACGATCACGGTGACCCCTGCCGTGCCGCTCGGGCTCGTCGACAGCCGGGGCGTGGTGGTGCGGGAAGGCCGCGGGAGCCTGGTCGTGCGCGGGGCCGAGGTGACCGGGCTCGTCGCGATCCTCCTCGCGCGTGGCGCCGACGGCGCGGCCGCCGAGGTCTCCGTCCGCCTCGATGCCGCCCCGGCGGCGAGCGGAGGCTACGCGGGCCGCGGCTATCCACCCGGCGGCTATCCACCCGGCGGCTATCCACCCGGCAGCTACCCGCCCGGCAGCTACCCGCCCGGCAGCTACCCGCCCGGCAGCTACCCGCCCGGCGGAGGAACCTACGGTCCCTCCGGGGGCGCCCCCCCTGCCGGGGACGTCGCGATCCGCGGACGGCTCGTGGACGCCGCGACGGGAACGCCCGTGCCCGGCGGCACCGTCTACATCGCGCCGGCCTCGGTGGACATCGCCGGCCTCCTGGCGCTCTACCAATCGCGCCGGCTCACGGAGGCGGACTTCCGATCCGCGCTCGTCGCCGTCGGCACCACCGACGCGAGCGGCACGTACGCGATCTCCGGATTGCCGCGCGGCCGCTTCGCCGGCGTGACGACCGCGCCCGGCTACGTGAGCTCGCCCATCACGCTCACGATCGCCCCGACCGACGTCGGGGTCATCGAGGTGACCCCGATCCGCATGAGCCGGTGACGGCGCGTCAGCGGAACGGCCCGCCCTCCACCACCGCCGAGAGGACGAGGCGGGTCGTGGGCGGGCTGCCCGCGGTCCCGACCACGCAGGCCTGAACCCGACCGCGCAGCACCTCGTCGGTCGAACGGTAGCCGCCCCCGGGCGGACGCAGCACGAGCCCGCGCGGATCGACCCACGGCACCAGGCGCGCGGTCGTGTAGACGATGCCCGTTTCCTCGTCGCGCACGAGCGCGTCCTCCGCGGGCGCGTGCCCGATCACGACGCCGTCGTCGTCCCAGACCGTGCGCTCGACGCGGCGGATGCTGACGCGGTGACCGACCGGGATGGTCGCGGCGAGGGCGAGCGTGATCTCCTGCACGGGGCACGACGCTACCAGTCCGGCCCATTGACCGCAGCCCTCTCCGGCGGCTACATCGCCGGCCCGTGAGCGAACGACGCCTCCTCGACGCGAGCGCCCTCGACCGCACCCTCTCGCGCCTGGCGCTGCAGATCCTCGAAGGGACGCGGTCGCCCCGCGGCCTCGTGGGCATCCGGCGCGGCGGGCCGCCGATCGCCGCCGAGCTCGCCCGCGCGATGGCCGCGGCCGGCGAGCAAGTGCCGCTCGGTGCGGTCGACATCGCGCTCTACCGCGACGACGCGGCGAGCGCGCCGCCGGATCCCAAGATTGGCCCGAGCCGGATCGACTTCGCCGTCGACGGCGCGGACGTGATCCTCGTCGACGACGTGCTGCAGACCGGCCGCACGGTGCGGGCAGCGATCGATGCGGTGCTGGACTGGGGCCGACCGCGGCGGATCTACCTCGCGGCCCTGCTCGACCGTGGCGGACGCGAGCTGCCCATCGCCGCGGACTTCGTGGGGCAAGGGGTCGAGGTCGCGGCCCACGAGAAGGTGCGGGTCGAGCTGCACGGCGAGCGCGGCGCGTGGGCCGAGCCACGAAAGGGGACGCGATGAGCGACAAGCGCTTCGGCGGGCGGCACCTGCTCGCCATCGAGGGCCTCGGCCGCGACGACGTGCTCGCGCTGCTCGATGCCTCGGACGCGTTCTTCGAGGTCTCGCGCCGGCCGGTCCGCAAGGTGCCGACGCTGCGCGGCAAGACGATCATCAACGTCTTCTTCGAGGCCTCGACCCGCACCCGCACCTCGTTCGAGCTCGCGGGCAAGCGCCTCAGCGCCGACGTGGTGAACATCTCCGCCTCGACCTCGAGCACGACGAAGGGCGAGACGCTCTCCGACACGATGGCGACCCTCGAGGCGATGCGCTCGGACGTCCTCGTCATCCGGCACTCGGCGAGCGGCGCCGCGGAGTACGTGGCGGGCAAGCTGGACGCGCTCGCGGCCGCGCGCGGCACCGACCCGTGCCGCGTGGTGAACGCGGGCGACGGTCTGCACGAGCACCCGACCCAGGCCCTCCTCGACGCCTTCACGATCCGGCGCGCCAAGGGGCGGCTCGAGGGCCTGACCGTGGCGATCTGCGGCGACGTGATGCACTCGCGGGTCGCGCGCTCCAACGCGCACCTCCTGAAGCTCTTCGGCTGCGACGTGCGCTTCGCCGCGCCCGGCACGCTCCTGCCCGAGCGCGCGAGCGAGCTCGGGGTGAAGGTCTACGACCGGCTCGAGCCGGCGCTCGAAGGCGCCGACGTGGTGATGGTGCTCCGCATCCAGCGCGAGCGGATCGAGGGCGCGCTCCTGCCGAGCCTGCGCGAGTATGCGCGCACCTTCGGCGTCTCGGACCGCACCCTCCGCGCCGCCAAGCCCGACGCCCTCGTCATGCATCCGGGGCCGATGAACCGAGGCGTCGAGATCAGCGCCGAAGTCGCCGACGGACCGCGCAGCGCGGTGCTCGATCAGGTCGAGGCCGGTGTCGCGGTGCGGATGAGCGTTCTCTACCACCTGGCCGGCTCGGAGGAGGGCGCGTGACCGTCCTCAGCGGCCTCGATCGGCTCGCGATGGGCGACGAGGACGTGTGCGGGCTCGTCCGCGGCCGGCGCATCGGTCTCTTGGCGCACGCGGCGAGCGTGACGCAGCGCTTCGTGCCGGCCCTGGACGTGGTGCGGGCGCAAGGCGGCCGGGTGAAGGCGCTCTTCGGCCCCGAGCACGGCTGGGCGGGCAGCGCGCAGGACATGATCGCGGTCGGGCCGAGCGCGGGGGCCCTACCCGTGCACACGCTCTACGGCGCCACCGAGAGCTCGCTGTCGCCGACGCCGGAGATGCTCGCGGGCCTCGACGCCATCGTCATCGACCTGAGCGACGTGGGCGCCCGCTATTACACCTTCGTGTGGACCGCCGCCCTCGCGATGCAGGCGGCGGCGAAGGCGGGCGTCGAGACGATCGTGCTCGATCGCCCGAACCCGCTCGGCGGCGACGTGCTCGAGGGCGCGCCGCAGCGGCCCGGCTACCGCTCCTTCGTGGGCCTCTACGACGTGCCGGTGCGGCACGGCATGACCCTCGGCGAACTCTGCCGGATGGTGCGGGAGCTCGAAGGCCTCGACGAGCGCGCGCTGACCCTCGTCGCGATGCGCGGCTGGCGGCGCGCGATGCGCTTCCGGCACACCGGCCTGCCGTGGATCCAGCCCTCGCCGAACATGCCGACCGAGGACACCGCGACGGTCTACCCCGGCGGATGCCTGCTCGAGGGCACGAACGCGAGCGAAGGCCGCGGCACGACCCGCCCCTTCGAGGTCTTCGGCGCGCCGGGGCTCGGCGGCGAGGCGCTGCGGGATCGCGTCGGCCCGATCGACGGCGCGGCGCTGCGGCCGCTCGCGTTCGAGCCGACGTTCCACAAGCACGCGCGAACGCTGTGCGGCGGCGTGCAGGTGCACGTCACCGACGAGCGGCGCTTCACCTCCTACGCGGCCTACCTGCGGATCCTGATGGCGATGCGGGAGCTGAGCCCCGGCTTTCGGTGGCGCACCGAGACCTACGAGTTCGTCAGCGACCGGCCTGCCATCGATCTGCTGACCGGGGGGCCCGAGGCCCGCATCGCGATCGACGCCGGCGACCGCGACGCGCTCGCCCAGCACCTCGCCGGGGGCGAGGCCGCGGCCCGGCGCTTCGCCGAGCTCCGCCGCCCCTGGCTCGTGTACTGAGCACTACTCCCGCGCCGAGAGCGCGCGGATGGTCGCCTCGATGTTCGCGCGGTCGGGGTCGTCGGGCCGGGCCCGCAGGTACTCGCGGTAGAAGTCGACGGCGTCGGCGAAGTGCTCGGTGCGCTCGCTCGCGACGGCGAGGTTGTAGACGACCTCGGGGAGCGGGGCGAAGCGGTAGGCCGCGGTGAAGGCCGCGAGCGCGGCGTCGTAGCGGCGACGACGGAACATCGCCACACCCCGCTCGAAGAAGCGCTGCGCCTCGGCGGTCAGCTCGTCGGTGCTCGGCGGCAGGCTCATCACCGCGTCGCGGTGCCGGCGCTCGAGCTCGGCAAGCGCCACGAGACGCGCCTCCACGTCGGCGCGGCTCGCTGCGTCGGCCGAGCCCGCCTCGAGGTAGCGGCGGTAGTAGCGGACCGCCTCCTCGACGTGTCCCATGCGCTCGTGGACCCGGCCGAGGTTGTAGGCGAGCTCGGGGGAGGGCAGGAGCGTGTCGGCCTCGCCGAGCAGCCCCGCGGCCTCCTCGAGCCGCCCGGCGGAATATGCCGCGACGCCGCGGGTGAAGAGGTCCCGCGCCCGCTCGGTCGCGTCCTGGGCGAGCGCCGGGGCCGCGAGCCATGCACCGACCAAGAGGGCGAGCAGCCAACGCATCGTGCCCTCGACGCCCGCGCGGAGGCCGGCATTCATCCCGCCTGCCCCCTCCTCACTTGGCGGCCTTCTTCTGCCTCTCGAGCTCGGTCTCGAGCTTCTTGATGGTGCGCTTGAGGTCCTTGACCTCGTTCTTGGTCACGAGCCCGAGGCTCTTGGCGACCTTCTCGATCCGTCCGTCGATCTCGTCCTGCACCTTGCCGCGCAGCATGAAGGCCTGGCTCGCCACCTTCATCACCCGCTCGTCCTGCACGAGCTTGGCGACCCGGGGGTCCTCCATGAGCTTCATGCCTCGCTTGAGCACCTCGTCGCGGATCGCCATGCGTGTACCTCGGCCCCGTTGGTATCGGGGACCGCCCGCGGGGTCAATGCCCACGAGGCGCGGCCTTGACACCCCCTGCCCTGGGTCTAGAACCCGCCGCGCTGAATCGTCATTCAGCGACTCCCCGTTCCGAAGGTTTCAGGAGGCTCCCGATGGCTGACGCGACGACCGATTTCACCACCCGTCTCCCCGAGAAGATCGCCGGCCTGGGCGATGCCGTGAAGTCCACCGTGAACGCGGTCTTCGTGTTCAAGATCAACGGCGAGGGCGGCGGCACCTGGACGATCGACTGCAAGAACCAGGTGGGCGTGCGCGAGGGCGCGGCCGACGGGGCCGACTGCACGCTCGAGCTCTCCGCGGACGACTGGAAGACCATCAGCGCGAACCCCGGCGCGGCGACCCAGCTTTTCTTCACCGGCAAGCTCAAGGTCTCGGGCAACCCGATGCTCGCGACGAAGCTCCAGAAGATCCTCTGAGCGTCTCGCCCGCGAGATAAGCTCCGGGGCCGATGACCGTCCCCCCGACCGAGCCGAACGAACGCCTGCAGCGCCTGCCGCTCGCAGGCGTTCGCGTTCTGGATCTCTCGCGCCTCCTTCCCGGCCCCTTCGCCTCGCTCGTGCTCGCCGATCTCGGCGCCGAGGTCGACAAGCTCGAGGACCCGGGCGCGGGCGACTACATGCGCCTCATGCCGCCGCTCGTGGGCGAGCTGGGCGCGGCCTTCCAGCTCCTCAACCGCGGCAAGCGCAGCGCGGTGATCGATCTGAAGTCGAAGGCCGGCCAGGCGCTGCTCCTCGAGATCCTGCCCCGCTACGACGTGCTCATCGAGAGCTTCCGGCCCGGGGTCCTGGCCCGCCTCGGCCTCGGCTACGACGTCCTCTCGGCGCGGCACCCCGGGATCGTCGTGTGCGCGATCAGCGGCTATGGCCAGGACGGCCCGCTCGCGCACCGCGCGGGGCACGACCTCAACTACCTCGCCCGCGCCGGCGTCCTCGGCCTGAGCGGCCCCGAAGGCCAGGCCCCGCAGGTGCCCCCGGTGCAGCTCGCCGACATCGGCGGCGGCGCGCTCTTCGCGGTGAGCGGGATCCTCGCGGCGCTGCTCGCGCGCGCGACCACCGGCCGCGGACGCTTCGTCGACGTGTCGATGAACGAGGGCGCGCTCGTCTTCGGCACCTTCGGTCTCGCCGGCGCGTTCGGCGGCGACGACTTCGGCCCCGGCGGCGGCCCGCTCTCGGGCGGCATCGCGCCCTTCGCCTGCTACCGGACCCAGGACGGCCGCGCGATGGCCCTGGCCGCGCTCGAGCCGAAGTTCTGGATGGCCTTCTGCGCGAGCGTCGGGCTCGAGGCGAGCATGGAGGCGCTCGTCCCGGGCCCGCACCAGGCGACGTGGAAGGCCAGGCTCACCGAGCTCTTCGCCACGCGCACCTTCGCCGAGTGGACGGCCCACGCCGAGGCGGGCGACTTCTGCCTCGAGCCGGTGCTCCTGCCCGGCGAGGTGCCGAGCGATCCGCACCTCCGCGCCCGGCGCGCGATCGTCGATCTGCCCGACGGCGTGGGCGGCACGCTGCCCCACCTCCGCACGCCGACCGCGCCGGCGCCAGAGCGCGGAGACGCGCCGACCAAGGGCCGCGACACCGACGCGGTGCTCCGTGACGCGGGCCTCGATCCCGCCCGCATCGCCGCGCTGCGGAGCGAAGGAGCCGTCGCGTGACCGAGCCCGCCCAGCTCCGCCTCGCCCGCGCCGCCATCGCCCGCCTCGTGCGCGCCCGGAGCGCCCTGATGCCGGTGCGGCTGCCGACCAACGATCGGGACGTCCCGATCGATCCCGACGTCTTCGCCTTCCTCGCGCTGATGAAGCGGGTGAACGAGTTCCACCCCAGCGCCGCGCTCGGCCGCATGCGCCGGGACTACGACACGATGGGCGTGGCGCTCGACCTGCCGCGGCGCGAGCTCGGTCACGTCGAGGACGTCTCGGTCGACCTGCCCGGTCGCAGCCTGCTCGCGCGCTTCTACCTGCCGCGCGAGCGGCGACAGAACGGCCCCGGCCTCGTGTGGCTGCACGGCGGCGGCTGGGTCATCGGCTCGCTCGCCTCGCACGACCACGCGCTGCGCGAGCTGAGCCACCGGAGCGGCGTGCCGGTCCTCGCGCTGGACTACCGCCTCGGCCCCGAGCATCGCTTCCCCGCGGCGCACGACGACGCGCTCGAGGGCTTCCTCGAGCTGCGAAGCCGAGCCGCGCGCTTCGGGATCGATCCGGCCCGCCTCGCGCTCGGGGGCGACAGCGCCGGGGGCAACCTGACGATCTCCACCGCGCTCGCGCTGAAGGAGCGGCGCGAGCCGATGCCCGCGATGCTCGTGCCGGTGTACCCGGCGGTGGAGATGGTGCACCGCGCCCCGTCGCGGATCTCCAACGGCTCGGGCTACTTCCTCACGGTGGAGCTGATGGACTGGTTCGCCGACCGCTACGCGCGGGGCCTGCCCGACCGCGAGAGCGTCCGGATGTCCGTGCTGCGTGCCCCGAGCTTCGCGGGCCTGCCGCCGACCTTCCTGACCACCGCGGGCTTCGATCCGCTCCGCGACGAAGGCGAACAGATCGCCCGCCGGATGAAGGCCGACGGCGTGACGATCGAGCACCGGAGCGAGGACCGCCTCGTGCACGGCTACTTCACGATGGGCGGGATCGTTCCCGAGGCGCAACGCGCGCACGCGGCCATCGCGAACGCGGTGCGGGGCACGCTCGGCTGAGGATCGGACCGCGCCCGCGGACGCTCAGACCGGCTCGACGGGCGGGGCCTCGGGAGCGGCGACCTCGGCGGCGGTCGGGGCCTCGGCGCCCGGGGCGGCCCTGCGCTCGTCGGACTCGACCTTGCCGTCTCGCATCCGCACGACGCGCGGCATGAGCGCCGCGAGATCGTTGCTGTGCGTGACGATGAGGAACGTGGTGCCGAGCCGCCGGTTCAGCGCGAAGACGAGCTCGTGCATCTGCTGGCTCGTCGCGGAGTCGAGGTTGCCGGTGGGCTCGTCGGCGAGCACGAGCTTGGGCGAGAGCACGAGCGCGCGGGCCAGCGCGACGCGCTGCTGCTCGCCGCCCGAGAGCTCGCCGGGTCGGTGGGTGAGACGGTGGGTGAGCCCGACCTCGGCGAGCATCGCGCGTGCCTTCTCGTCCATCGCGACCCGCGGCGCGCCCCGGATGAGGCCCGGCATCATCACGTTCTCGAGCGCGGTGAACTCGGGCAGCAGGTGGTGGAACTGGAACACGAAGCCGAGCTTCTCGTTGCGGAACGCCGCCAGCTTCTTGCTCGGATAGCGGGTGATGTCCTCGCCCTCGAACAGGATCCGACCCGAGGTGGGCAGATCGAGGGTGCCGAGCAGGTGAAGGAGCGTCGATTTGCCCGCGCCGGACGCGCCCATCACCGAGAGCACCTCGCCGCGCTCGATGCGGAGGTCGATGCCCTTCAGGATCGGCACCTCCTTGCCCTCGTGGAGGAACGTCTTGGTCAGGCCGTGGACCTCGACGAGCGCGGGGGACTCGCTCGAGGCGGTGGTCGATGCGTCGGACAAGGAGCGGGGGCCTAGCTCGTCTTCAGCTCCGCTTCCATGCGCTCGCGCAGGCCGTCGAGCTCGGCGGCCACGTCCTCCGGGAGCCCGTTCGCTTTGGCCCGCGCGAGGATCCCCTCGAGCTGGGTGATCTCTTCACGCTGCTTGGCGCGCAGCGTGTCGATCATCGACTCGAACTCGTCGAAGACGTCCTGCAGCTCGTCGCCCTTGCGCAGCCGGCCGCGGATCCGGAGGTGGCCCTCCTTCACGTCGCGAAAGAGGCTCTTCAGCTTGTAGGCCGGGCCGACGACGCGGTGGGTGACGAGGACGCCGGTGAGGCCGAGCGAGACCGCGAGGATGAGGACGCCGGCGATGATCTGCAGGAGCAGCGCCTGATCGGCCTCCCGGGCAGTGCGCTCGATGAAGTCGGCGGTCTCGCCGGCGAGCGCCATGTTCACCGTGAGCATCTCGGTCTGCGCGTGCGACTGCTCGTAGGCGACGTAGCCGAGCACGCCGGCGACGAGCAGCGTCACCCCCATCACGTAGGCCGTGTACTTGAGCTGGAAGGCCGGATCGAGGAGGTAGTTCCGGAGGCGCCGCTTGAAGGGCGGGCCCGCCGGGGCGACCGAGGTTGCGTTGGCCGTGGTCATGCGAGGTTCCTCGAGCAGAAGAGAGGCCGGTGCGAGGCCGCCATCGGGACGTACGAAGTCGAAGCCGAGCGCGACGGAGGGCAGACCCCGGGCACCGGTACGGGATCGTAGGAGGCGGGGCCGCAAAGATCCAATCTGGTGCTCATCGGCCCGAGCCTCCGCGGACGGTGCCGAGCGTCGCAGGCACGTTGCGGAGCGCCGCCGTCACGGCCGCACCGACCGCGTCGGCGACCTCGGGCGCGGCGGTGTCGTGCAGCCCCGTGAGCGTCGCGCGTCCGGTCGTCGCGGCCCGCATGTTCCGCCCGGGGTAGTCCTGGATGGTGCACCCGACGGTGACGCGGACGCCGTTCGGCGTGTCCTCGAGGGTCACGGCGAAGTCGAGGAAGAAGCCGGTGAGGCTGCGGCTTCGGAGCACCCGATTCGCCTCGTCGGTGCCCTCGCCCGCGGGCGCGAGCGTGACCCCGGCAAGTCCATCGACCGCGCCGCGGATCCGGTCCGCGGTGCGGCGGTAGGCCGCATCGCTCATGCCGGTCACCGCGCTCGGGATGCCCACGGCGACGTAGAAGCGATCGTCTCCCGCAGGGGCCGGGCCCGTGCTTGCACCGCCCGCGCCAGCCACGGCGCCGCCGGTCCGGCCCTCGATCAGCGTGACCGCCTCGCGGGCCGCCGAGACCACGGCACCCTCGCGGTCGCGCGACAGCGCCCGCAGCGGTGAGACGGCGGCGGCATCACCGACCCGGCCGAGCGAGGCCGCCGCCGCCGCGCGCACCGCTGCGTTCTCGTCCCGAAGCGCCGCGACGAGCGCGTCTTGCACCCCGGGCTCGCCGGCGCGCGTCCCGAGCGCATCGGCCGCGCGCACCCGCACGCGGAACGCGTCCGACTCCGAGAGCAGCCGGATGAGGTAGTCGGTCGAGCCGCCACCCTGCGCAGAGGCCGTGCCGCCGATCGCCAGCGCCCCGAAGGCGAGCGCGCACCCGAGGGCCAGGCACCGCACGGTGTGGACGAGGAGGGAGCGGCGGGACGCGGTCGAGAAGTCGTGGGTCATGGGCGGGGCGCCGGGCCGTTCGACGGGCGGGCGCGCGCTTCGTTCACTCGCGCGGGGGCCTATCCGATCGGCGCAGGCCACGCAATCGAGCCCCCCGGCCCCGGAGCGTTGCTCGGCCCCGCGCCCTGCCGCATCGTGCCGCCGTGCGCGCGCGGCTGTCCGGCTTCCTGCTCGGGCTCGGGCTCTTCCTCGCCGGGCCGGCTGCGGCGCAGTCCGGGCCGCGGGTGGTGGTCCGCGCCGAGACGCGGATCGAGCTCCGGGTCGAGCGCGCGCCGGATGCGGCGCCCCACCTCGTCGGGACGCTCCGCGACGAGCTCGGCACGCCGCTCGATGGGCGGCCGATCGACGTGTCGGTGTGGAGCGACGCGGCGGCGGACGCCGGCGGTCGCTGGACCGCGCACCCCCGCACCGACGGACGCGGCAGCTTCGACGTGCTGCTCGGCAGCGCGGAGAGCGGCTGGTGGGCCTCGGCAAGCTTCCCGGGCGACGGGCTGCACGTGGGCACCGAAGCACGGCAGCGCATCGACCTCGAGCTCGCGCACGTGTCCCTCACGGTGCACCTCGACGACCGCGGCGTCCTCGACCTCGACCGCCCCCGTCACGCGGTCCGGATCGCGGCCTCGAGCGCAGCCGGCGGCGCCGGGCTCGCGGTCTCGCTCCGGAGTGAGCTCGGCGTCGTGCTCGCGGAGGGACGCACGGACGAGGGCGCCGAGCTCGTGCTCGACGTGCCGAGCGATCGCCTCGGGCCTCCTTCTGCGGGCCGGCTGATCGCGCTGTCCGCGGCCGACGCGCTCCGCAGCGCCGCGCAGGCCGAGGTGCCCATCGTCCGGCGCCGGCCGACGACCCTCACGCTGGCCCGCGCCGGCGACGACCTCGACCGCACCTCGCTCTCGGGCGAGCTCCGCGACGCGGAGGGACCGCGGGCGCGGGAGGCGGTCGCCCTCTACGCGAGCCCGGAGCGCTACCTCGGCACGGCGCTCACCGACGAGGCGGGCCACTTCGCGTTCGAGGTGACGGCGGCGTCCGTGTCCGGCCTGGGCGCCGAGATCGCGCTGGTGGCCCGCTTTGCCAGCGATGCGCCGTGGATCGGCGCGAGCGAGTCGCCCCCGGTGCGCTGGTCGCTCCGGCCGCCGCTCGCCGACGGCTCGGCGGTGCTCGGTGCGGTCTCGCTCCTGCTGGTGCTGCTGGCGCTCGGCCTGCTGTGGCGCCGGCCGGGCTCCGCGGCGCCCGGCGCCGTCGAGCCGGGTCAGACCTCGATCGAGCTCGGCGAGCGGACCCGGGAGCGGATCACCGAGGTCTCCGGGCGCGTGCAGGACGCCCGAACCGGCAGCCCGGTCGCGGCCCGGGTGGAGATCGCCGGACAGGTCCACGTCGCCGGGGCCGATGGTCGCTTCCTGCTCCATCCGGCCCCCGGCCGGCACCGCCTGATCCTCCGGGCGGAGGGCTACGCGCTCCTCGAGGCCGAGCTCACCGTCCCGCATCGGGGCGAGCACCGGGGGATGCGGGTGCGCCTGCCGGCGATGCGCGATCTCGCCCTCGCCCCCCTGCGCCCCATCGCGCTGCAGCTGCTCCCCTCGGCCGAGCTGTGGTCGCTCTGGACCCAGCGCGAGCTGCTCGCCGCCCTCCGCAAAGCCGGCCGGGAACCCCCCGAGCTCGCGGATCTGATCGAGCGGGTCGAGCGGGCCTGCTACGCCGAGTCGCCCCCGGCCGAGGACGAGCTCGCCGCGATCCGGCAGACCGCCCAGCGGGTCGAGGCCACGCTGGCCGCCGCGAAGGCAGCTCCGCCCAAGGCAGCCAGGGTGCGTTGACTCCCGCGCCCGCACCTCTCTATAGTCGCGCCCTCGGAGCGGCTCGGTCGGGTTCCCCGACCGCGGCGCCTCCCCCCTTCGCCCATGATGATTTTCGTCATCGTCCTCGTCGTGCTCGCGGCCGCCGTCGGCACCTACCTCGCCTTCGGCCGCAAGCCGAGCTCGCCGGAGCTGCCGGAGCCGCGCGAGGACGACGCTCCTCCGAAGGTCTTGCCGACCGCAGCGCCGGCGAAGGCCAAGGAGCCTCCGCGGCGCAGCGCCGAGCCCAAGGCCGCGCCCGCCGAGCCCAAGGCCGCGCCCGCCGAGCCCAAGGCCGCGCCCGCCGAGCCCAAGGCCGCGCCCGCCGAGC
>Ga0209972_10000500_pt1 | contig 38426 bp, 63 predicted proteins | sample NOAtaG_7_FD_187302 | JGI IMG/M metagenome (GOLD analysis project Ga0209972, IMG submission 187302) | Freshwater lake microbial communities from Lake Erie, under a cyanobacterial bloom - NOAA_Erie_Diel1S_2200h metaG (SPAdes) (version 2) | ecosystem: Environmental > Aquatic > Freshwater > Lake ...
GCCACGCAAGCGAGCACCCCGCTTCGCTCAGGGCAAAACACGCGGCCAGCACGCAAGCAAGGCGCACCATGCGGCCACCAAAATAGGCGCCAACGGCTGCAAGCCCGGCCAACGTCGCATTGGTGCCAACGTTCCAAACGTCAGCCTGCGCGGCCAGCGGAGCCAGCCACCAGCCGAAGTGGCCGAGCCCGACTACAGCCAACAAGCCGCAAGCCAGCCGGGCATCCTGCACCCGCGTCATCGCGGCACGCGGGGCCGTGGACCGGCCAGGAACGGGACGACCTCGCGCAGTGCCTCGGTCATCGTGCGCTCACCACGAAGACGCATCGCACACCAGACAGCGCACAGCGCAACGCCGACGACAACGCCAGCCAGGAGATAGAGGAGTTCCATAGGGGCCTTTCAGGTGACTCGGATTTGCACAACGCTGCCGTTGCGATAGAACTGGTTGATGGCGATGCCAGCCGCCGCCGCCGCCGCGTCGTTCGGGTAGTTGCCCAGGTTCGTCAGCGACAGGTCGCGCATTTCCATGAACCCCGTTCCACGAACGAAGCCGCGGACCACGCCGGCAGCGTCCAAGATGCGAAGCATGCGCGCGTTGCTTGTGGTGGACGAGCGCAGAGATAGGACCGACTTCGTGGGGTCGTCGGTGACTTGCGAGTGCATCATCAAGCCCTCGCGAGTCTCATAGCTCGAATTCACCCCGAGGTCTTCGATGTTGGAATTGAGCAGCGAGAACCCGCGGCCCATGACATCGCATTCTGTCGCAGTCGCTGCAAAGCGAATCAGGTAGTTTGTCGGCGAGAAGATGCGCTCGATGCGCGGCTGTAGCAAAGTGTTGTTGGACCCGGTAAGGATCGCCGCGATGGTGTTGGCGCTGGACGGGTGCGCGTCTTCAAAGCTGGGAGCGAAGAAAACATGATTGTTCGGCTGATTGGTGGCGTTGTATTCGATCTCAAGATTCACGCCGTTGTAAGTCACCACGTCATAGCCTGACGTGTGATTGAACGACCCGCCGTACCACTCGCATTCATTGCAGTAGCCGCCGCCCGCTGGGTCCGTGACCCGGATCAGGAAGTTTGTCCGGTTGTCGTGCAACTGGCCCAGGTGCGTGCCGTTGTAGGTCATGCCGAAGCCGTTCCCATGCGGCATGACCCCGATGCGGTGTCCGGTGCATTGGCGGATGTCGATGTGTGACCATGCCAGATTGAGCAGCTCGATGCCTACACTGGAGCCGGTGTAGTCGTTCGCGCTGCGCACGACACGCAAACCTTGCACGGTGACGTAGAACGTATTTGCCGCGGCCCGACCAATCACAACGGCAGACTTGTTGACCGCCGTGTTCAGGATCGAGCCGACAAAGACAATCCGCGTGCCGTTGGGTACGTCGAAGTTCAGCGTGTTGTCGCCGATGTTGTAGACGCCCGACTCAATGATGATGTCGGGGTTTGTGAGCGTCTTGGCAGCAGTGACCAAGGCAGCCAACGCGGCATAGTCGTTTGTCACCCCGTCGCCAGTGGCCCCGAAGTCAGCCCGCGCACCAAGCGCCCGCCGTTCGTTGACCGCGTGTTCAGTCGTTGCCACAGACCCGACGACGGTCTTTTTCACGCCGAGCAGCGCGTCGCCCTTCGCCACGTCGGACGTACTGGCAAGGTCGGCCCGCAAGGCCGCGTCCAGCGTGGCGGCCGATGCGTCGATGTTGACGTTCTCGACGGTCCAAACGACACCACCCGCAGCAGTCTCAAGCCGGACGTTGTAGCCGCCAGTCCAGAAAACCTGCGCCTCGCCCCGCGCGTTCAGGACAATAGGGTTTGTGTTCTCGACCGTGCCGGCCGCGTCCGTGTGCGTGGCCTTCGGCGTGGTGATGCCTGCTCCCGGCTGCATCGTCCACAGGAACCCGCCAACCAGCGGATCGCCGTTATTATCGAAGTATTGCTGCTTGCCGTTCGCCAGGATGATAGCCATGGATTACACCGTGTTCATGTTGTTGAAGTTGGGCGTCCTGACGGTTGCCGCGTTCTGTTGGGGCGTGTTTTGTGGGTTTACGGGCAGAGAACTCAACGGCTCGTCAACGCCACGGGCGCCGAGCGGTAAAGCAACTCGCGCAGGATTTCCATCGGGATCGAACCGGCCTGCGTCTGACCAAGAGTAGCGCCGCCGCCCATACCGGCACGCGAGGCGAACGACGGGCCCAGCAGTTCGCCGATCTTGTAAGCGGTTTCGCCAACGAGTCGCGGGCTTTGGAACGGCAGCGCGGCGAGCGGAAGCGGGTTGCCAGTCATCATTGAACCAAGGATCGCCCCACCGCTTCCGATCTGGCCCGACAAGCTGCGAGGCGTTGCAGAACTCATCGCCTGACCAGCCAACGACGGCAGCAACTCAACATTCCCGCCCGTCTCAAGCTCGTTGGCAAGGTTCAATCGGTTGCCGTAGTTCGTCTGCACGTTGTTGCGCATGAGCGATTGCAGTTTGCGCATTGCGGTGTCTTTGGATGCTCGATCACCAAGCGATAGGGCGCGCTCGATTTCCTTGATGCCGTCCGATGCGGACTGATAGTCCTTCATCACTTGAGCATAGGTTGGCGACTGCCGGGCAATCGTCTTCTTTGTTGCCGCGTAGATTTCACCAGCCGCAAGCCTTGCGCCGCGCTCCTCAAACGGTATGCCTTCCAGCAGTGCGGACAATCGCTGCTTCAACGCGTCCATGCCTTCTGGGGTGTGGAACTCTGCCGGGTCAAGTTGCTTCCACTCGTCCACCGCTTCACGCATGCGACCCAATGCATCGGCTGCGCGTTGGTTCTTGACTTGTGCCTTGAACGTGGCGACGTTGTTAGCCTTTTGAAATGCCGAGTCAATGTCGGAGAAGTCGAGGATGGCTTTGTCGTTCTTGATCGGAACCATGCCGCTGCGATACTGCGCAGACTTGGCCGCGCGCATAGCATCCAGGCCGCGTTTCGCGTCATCAAGAACATCGTCAATGGGAACCTCGCCGCGCATGTTGGCAACAAATGCCGCGTTGCCTTGTCGGCCAGCTTTTACAGCTTGGCGGATTGGTTCAGCGCCAACGCCGGTAGACAACCCGAGAAGGTTGGCCGCAACTTCTTTGCTGCCCTTTGCAACCGCTTGTCCAGCCCTGCCCGCAATCTGAACAACGCCAGGCGTAGCCGCGCCGATGATCGCGCCAGTGCCGGCAGACTGCGGATCAACAAGCCCGGCAGAGGCCGCGCCCGTGACGCCGCCACCCAGAGCACGCACGCCAGCGCCGGCAGCGCCTTGCAGGCCGCCAGCCGACATTCCAGCTGTTCGGATAGCCTCGACCACCGGAGCCGCTGAAGCCGGCAACGCTCGCCCTGCGACGTTTGCAAGCGCGCCACCAACACCCAGCGTGCCGGCGATCTCGCCGCCCAACTTGCCAGCAGCAAAGGCGCCCGATTCGGTGTCGAAGCCCATGTTGGCAAGTCCTGCCGTGATGTCTCGGCGCCGCTGCTCGTTGATGCTGACATCGCGCGCAGGAGCGCCGGCCAGCCGCTCTAGCCCTTGTTCGGCGTAGTCCAGCGGAGCCCTGAGCGTCGCGCCGATGCTGCCTGCGCCACGGATGGCGCCGCCGACAAGGTTCTGCATAAAGCGCTGTGCTGGCGGTCGGGTGTCCGTCTGCGCCTCGACCATCGTGCCGCCATGCTTGGCTGCCAAAGCCGCATAGTCAGGCTCGGCAGCAGGCTTGCCGCCGTACTTTGCCGCCAGCGCCGCGTAGTCCATTACAGCCCCGCTTCCTTCCTGAACGCCGCCGCCGCCGCCGCGCTCGGGAACGTCAACGTCTGGCCGTTCGGCAGTTTGACGGTTGCGCCAGCGGGTTGCTGCGCGGCAGGACGCGCGCCAACTGCCGCGGGCTGCGCGGCATAGGCCGATGTATCCAGCGGTTCGGCCCCGTAGTTGCCGCGCACCGAGTCAACGCGCAGCCGGTGCAGTTCAGCGCCGCGCTTGTTGATGCCTTGGATCTCGGCCAGCCGCTGCTGGACAAGCCCGGTGTCGTTGATGTTTTGGAACAGTTCGTTCCATGCCCGCTGCGCGTCGCCGTCAGTCTGCACGCCGGTATTGAGGCGCAGCGACTCGTTCCGCAGCCGCTCAAGCGTGCTCTTGAACGTGCTGAAGTTGCGCGACTCCTCGCTGCTCATGCCGGCCAAGTTGCGGCCCGTGTTCACAAGGTTCGACACCGGGCCAAACTTCAGCTTTCCGTCTGCGATCTGCTTTTCAACGGATGCTAGATCGGCATTGATGCTGCTGGAAATGCCGATGGCATCCAGCGATTCTTGCTGCATCTTGAGAGCGCCCGCAGGCAGCGGCTTACCGGCGCCGGCCGCTTTCGCCTCGCGCGCATCTTTCGCCGTCTCGCGCGCCCGTGCATCGGTCATGTTCTGACCGCGCATCGTCACACTGCGATTAGCCGCGCCTTCGCTGCGCGTGCGTGCGTCGGTCAGCAGCGCTTCGGGCGTTGCCGTCTTGGGCAGCGCCGCCCCCGTAGGCGTCACCGTGCCCTGAAGCCGGTTCGTCGTGAACGCCTGACGCGATCCGCCCATGTCCTGCATTGAGGTTTCGCCAAGGGCAAGATCGATCTGATCTTTTGCCGCCTGCACTTCCATTGCAATGCGGATCATCTCCGGTCGAAACCGCGCCTTATCTCCAGGCACGCCGCGCGCTAGTCGGGCGCCATGCTCCCGATCAATGATGCCATCGTCGACCAAACTGGTGATGTCTCCAATGACAGCTTCCGGAGTCGCTTCAGGATCAGCCAGCCGCGCCACCAAACGAGCGTTGATGATGCCGATCTTGTCTTTCGCTACTTTGAGTTGCGCCGCCCGCGCATCTGCGGTGGCCTTGTCTGTCTTGGCCTGTTGCTCTTGGAACGCCGGGATGCGCGCACCCAGCCCACGCTGGGCCATGCCTTGCATCAGCGCCTGCGGGTCGTTGCCGGCTGTGCGATACAGGTCGGCCAGCGTCTGCTGTTCGTCCCGTTCGCGCTGCGCTGTCTGCATGGCCTGCTGCTGGATCTGCTGCCGGCCCATCAGGTCGGCCAGCGTCGCCTGCTTCGCTTGCACGGTCAGCGGGTCATCCAGCCGCGGCGCACGGCCGGCAAGGATCAGAGAAGCGTCCAAAGCCACGTTAGCCTCCACTACAATAGCGAAGCCCACCAAGTGCGGAAACACTGGCGGGCCTCTGACCAATCAGCATTAGGAGTGCATCATGGCTAAGGCCGATCTTACCGCGCAACGCTTGCGCGAACTGCTGGACTACAACCCAGAGACAGGACTTTTGACGCGGCTTGTACCGCCAAAGCGTGTCACCGGCTCGCCGAGCAAAAGAGGCTACATCGAACTTTTTCTGCTCGGGTCGAAATTCCGCGCGCATCGCCTTGCGTTTCTCTATATGACCGGCGACTGGCCTCGTTACGAAGTTGACCATATTGACGGAAATAAGGGAGATAACCGCTGGGCAAACCTTCGCGACGTGCCAAAAAAAACCAACCAGGAAAACAGACGAATCGCTACTAAGTCGAACAAACTCGGCATTTTGGGCGTTTGTTGTACTCGCGGTCGATACATGGCTTCTATTCAGGAAAACGGCAAAAAGCGCACCCTTGGCAGGTTTCCCACAGCCGAAGAGGCTTACGCCGCGTACCTGGACGCCAAGCGCCTTCTGCACCCGGGCAACACTTTGTGACTTAGTCACCGCTGGTCCCCGACCCAAAAAAGAATTGGTTCATCCCTTGCGAGCCAAAAGAACCCCGCGCGTTGTTGCCGCCCGGCTGGCCGGATTGCCACCACTGCTGGCCGCCCATGTTCGGAGTGCGACCAGCGTAGAAATTGCCCAGCGCTCCAACGAAGTCGTTGACCGCGTTGCCCTGCGCGATGTACTTGGCCGCGTTCGCGTTGCCGATTGCCATCTGGTTGTTGGCGACGTTGTTGGCCGTGCTCTGCGTCGCGTTGCCGACGTTGTTGGCCGCAGCCTGGCCGATGCCGGCAATGTTCGACAACCGGCTGAATCGGCGATCCCGGTCCATGTTGAAGCGGTTGTAAGCGTTGCCGTACTCTTGGCTGCCGAAGGTCTGGCCGTACTGGACAAGGTCCTTGCCCGTCCCGCCCGACAGCAAGCCACCACGGGCCGCCGCGCTCGACTCCAGCGCCCGCTGCCCCTGCTGCATGCGGAAGGCCATGCCCGGGTCGGCGTTGAAGTCCGCCATCGTGAAATCGCGGTTCAGGTCGCCGCCAGCAGCCGTGCCGGTCACAAGCTGATTCAGCGCACCGAGGCCAGCCTCCCGGAAAGGCTCTTGCAACTCCGTCTGCCGGTCCAGCGCTTCGCGTTGGGTCGCTGATGCTTGGTTTGCCGCGTCACGCTGCGCCCCTGCTGCCTTGCTGGCTGAACGCGAAGACGCGACAGCCCCGACAGCCGCCGAACCGATGATTGCCGCCGCTACGCACATAGTTCCACCTCTTGCGTCACTCGTTTTTCCAGCATCGTCTCGTCGGCCACGTACCCACGAGCCAGCAACAACTTGTAGACCGGGCCGTTCGTGTGCGTCAGCCAATTGAGCGCCACAGCGCCGCGCCGGATCATTTCCTGTTCGTAGGCTCTCACCAGCCGGAGGACATGCCCACGGTAGGCAGGCTCGACAAAGAACGAGTCGCTCTGCGCCACGATGAAGTGCCGATGGTGCATGCCGCGCCAACACGTCCCGGTGACGTAGCCAACAAGCACTCCCGCATCGCGCATGGTCAGCACGACCAAGGCCCCGACACTAGCCAGCGCTTCGTATTGCTCAAAGTCCGGGTCAACCTCGAAGTCGCGGTTTCCGTACCATGCGCACGTCTCCGCTTTGGCAACGGTGCTTTCTGCCCAGCCCTTGCGAGCAAGTGGCAGCGTCTCGTCGAACAGTTCGCGAGTCAGCGGTTCAACGGCGATGGTCGGGTTCATTCGTAGTACCCATTGATGGTCGAGGTCGTCCAGATCACTTGCGAAGCCGTCGCCGTTCCCACAAGGAACTTCGCCACCGTCGCCACCCACTCTCCAGGCGCCACAACAACGGGGGTGTCGAAGTTGATGACGATGGCTTCAGCAGCTGCGCCGATGGCCGCGCCAACGATCCACGACTGAATGCCCAGCGGCACGCGCCGGTAGGCTTTTGCGGTGCCAGTGGTGAACGATGCCGATTCGCCTTGCGCCAAACTCGGGATCGTGACACCCGTAGCGCCGTAGGCCAAAGACCATTGCAGGATGCTCGCCGTGGTCGCCACCGCTGCCCCGAGGTTTACCGCGTTAATGCGGACCCCGGTGATGTAGAGATTCCGCGCCGTCTGGTTGATGCCGCCAGTGGGCACCTGAAACGCCGTGATGAGGCCATCCGCGCCGGCCACGTTGGCGACAATGCCAGCCTGCCCACCGAGGCCCGTGGCAATCGACGCGGTCTGCGAGATTGCGCCGCCTGTGATCGTCGTTGCAGCAGTAGCGTTCGGCAGGGCAGCGGTCGTGCCCATCGTGCCGCCGTTCTGGCCCTGGGCTGCGTTCATGCCCATGCCGGCCATCTGGTGCGCCCAGGGCTTGGCGGTCTGCAAGTCCATCAGCGAGACGGTGATGTCAGACACGCGCATGGTGTTCGTGTTCGACACCGCGCCCGTGTTGTACTTCATCATGAACGCGGGGAGCGCCGCCTGCAAAAACGGTTGCCCGTTGCCTGCCGGAACGACCTGCGTCGCTAGCAGGTCGTCGTCCATCCAATACTCGACCGTGCCCTCGCCGACCACAATGGCGAACTTGTAGAACGTGCCGACGTTCAGTTGCGCCATCGTCCGCAGCACAGCGGTCTGCGTGGTTACGCTGTTGTATCGCACCTCACCAATCAGCCCCGCGACAGTGAGCCGCAAGAACACGCCATCGGTCGGCTCAGTCACAGCTGCGGAGGGCAGGCCAAGGCCGCACAGCCAAACCTCGTTGGCGACCAGCGCCGCCGTAAACATGCCGAAGGTGAACTCGGCAGACACCGGAGCCGTCCCGATCAGCGGGAAATACTGCCGAGTGCGTAGGAACGCGCCGTGCGTGTTCGTTGTGCCTTGGACCGTCGAGAAATTCACAGAGCCGGCGCCAGGCTGGGCAGCGGTCAACGTGGCGAACGTGTAGACCCAATTTGCCGTGTTCTGCGCCGCCGCGTTAAACGAGTCGGTAAACAACACGGTGTCGATGCCAACCCGCAGCCGGTAGTCCTGCGTCGTCTCGGGGCTGCGCCGTTGCCGGGTGCCGGTGAACGTGCCGTCGTCGTTCTCGCTGAAGAACGCAACGCCGCCCACCTCGTCCGCATCAAACGGAAGGTTGACCTTCGCGTTGCCGTTGGCGTCTTGCTGGAACTCGCCAGCAACGCCAGAAAGTGCGATTTTTGCCCCTGCCATGTCATGCTCCGATACAGGAAACGTCGTACACGCCGCGCGCTTCCGGCTGGCTGTACAGCGTCAGAGTGAAGCCATCGCCGGCCACGCGGTCAGAAATCACGGGCTGGAAATCGAGCAAGTACATTTCGTCGGGGTCCGTTCCAATCGGCGTCATCACGTCCGCCACAATGCGCGTCGTCGGTGTCACCCAGGTTAGGCCGGTCACGACGATCTGCGCCTTGTCGGTGAAGCTGGCCCCAAAGTCCACGGGCACGGTCACGGCGTTTCCGCTACTCCCGCCCGGGATCGTGACAATGGTCTTGGTCGCCGAATCTGTCACCGTTACGCCAGCGCCCACGAAGTCAAGCGCCGGCCGTTGCGGAAGTGGCACGCCCTCGTCTTCGATCACGTGCCCTTCGATCAGGGCCGCAACCACGGCTTCAAGCGCATCAAGCTCGGCTTGCACTTCCGCAAGCGTGGCCGCGTTCGTGACGATGTACGAAAAGTAGTCGCGCCACGGCCGGGTGATCTTGCCGTTTGCATCAACAAGATCGATCCGCGGCGGTGGCGAGACTTGCGGGTTCATGCGCTGATGTCCAACATGGCGCCCGTCATCACCCGTTTTACAGGGTCCGTCACCGTCACCCGGAACACGCGAGACAGGCCAAAGCGGCGCGGAGTCCCAAGGCGCCGCCATCTTACGCGAAGTTGGTACTCACCAACCTTCCCGATGCTGGCCGAATGGTTGTTGCTCCAGTTCTTGCCGCCGTCGTCGCTCCACTCAAGCAAAGCGACAGGATCGCTGCCGTCCCCGGTCACCGTCCCGACGCCCGTCTCGAAGTCAACCTGAAGCATGTTGTACGTGCGAGCGCTCACAAACGCACCCGTCCGACGCGACACGATCTGGTCGCCGTTGTCGGTGTACGTGTTCAGGTCAAGGACATACAGCTTGTTGCTGGCCCAGTCGCCGACGATGGTCTTATTCGCAAACGCCATCTGACACTGTGCCCGGTGCCGGTGCAGCGTGCCATCTGCCGGATCTCGCCATGCCCGCTCATGCCACAAGCCAACGGATGGATCGAAACACCACGTCCGGTCGCCAACGTTCAGCACATAGAACGGGTGGCTCTCTTGCTGATACGTCCAGGCCACCGCCCCGGACAAGTCGGCCGTCTGCGAAATGGCGTATTCAATGGCCGGAGTTGACACCCGCTGCGGCTCATAAGCACCAGTCGCGCGCCAGACCGTCCCGCGGCCGTTGTCGTCGGCTCCGAGCCAATAAATGGTGTTGTCCATCTTGGCAATGGAATACGCGGCAGCGCAACCGTGCTCAATCACTGCGCCTTGGATGCGCTGTAGCGGCTGGTCGGGGTCGCTGGTGATCGTGTAGACCTCGGTCGTGGTTTCGTTGAAATACCAGTATTCGAGGTGATCGACAATCGATCCGACGCCGTTGTCTGGCGATGCTTCGGCTGTAAAGAAACTTAACGGCTCAATGTCCGTGCTGTAGAGGTTGCTGTACTGCGTGCGCCCGGTGTTCGGGACGTTCCACACAAAGTAGCCCGACAAAAAGCTCACCTGCCCCGCGCCGAGGAAATCAGGGTCAACGACCGCCGTCACCGTGTTCAGGATCGGGTCGATGATGAACATGTCCGGGTTTGTGGCAATCACGACGTTGATGCCGTTGCTCGCCATGCTCACCGGGTTGTTGCCGTTCGTCACCAGTCCAATGACGACCGATGACCCGTCAGCAGCAAGCCGCGACACGGTATCGCCCACCACGACAAACGCCGTTGACGAGTTGAACCGGATCATGCCGCGCACGCCATTGGTCCCGGCAGGCGTGGCCCATAGCTGCAACCCAGGCGTCCCATACAGCGCGGCCACGCTCTTGGCTGAACCGACAACAGCAGTCTCAGGGTACAGGTTCAGGCACGTCTCGGCGTCGAAATTCGTAGACCGCGCCGTGTAGGCGCCGCCAATAAACCCTTCGTAGGGGACGAGCGGCACGCTAAAAACCCCGTTGCCAGTAGGCGAACGCCGGCTGACCTAGGAGGGTCTGATCGTAGGCAGACACAACCCGCTTCCGGTTTGCTCGCTTGATGTCACCTTTCGATGCAGCGGCGATTGCAGCGACTGCCGGTGGAATACCAACCCCGTATTCAGGGGCCAGATTGATCGCCAGCGCGTACCGCAGCGCCCGTTCGTAGCCTGGGGGGAAAGATAGCGTGGTCGCCAGCGTCAGGGGGAACGCAAGCACCCGGTCGGTGTTTAGAAACAGCGTGCTCGCAGCGGCAGGCACCGGGTACAGGATGATCTGCCCGAGCGGGTACTCATTCAGGTAGACATACCGCTCCGGGATGCCGCCGATGTCTTTAACCGGAACGCAGTTGTACTCGTCCAGACTCCACTGCTCAAGGGCAAAGTCTGCGCCGTTCAAGCGGGTGAACGACAGCCCGATGCGGACAGGTCGAGTCGCGTTGAAATCGCCACCCGGGCCGATGGTGTAGGTCGCCACACCAGGCGTCAACGCAAACTGCTCATTGTCGGCCTGCCATACGGTCAGGTTTTCGAGCGACCAGTTCTCCAAGATGTCGTTCAATGACTTCAGTCCATCGGTCGCCTCATCAGCGGTCGGCGTTTCGCCGCTTGCCAGGATGCCGGCAAGCCGCATGGACGACTGAATCAGGTCGAGGGCTGAACTCATTGGACGCCTTCAAAAAGCCCCGAGCCGAAGCCCGGGGCGAAGTGCCGCCATTTCAGGCGGCCGGAGGAGACCATCAGGAGTAAAGCTGCATGATCGGCGCCTGGGCCGTCGTGAAGCTGGTGGGAACCGTGATCGCGGCAGCATTCAGCGCCGTCTGCGAAGCCGCAAACGAAGCGGATGCAGGCACGATGCCGCAACGGGGCTCGGCACCGAACGCGGCCAACACGTGGCGGGTCGTCGCCGTTGCGCCGTTCAGTTGCGAGCCCAGGAAGTAGCGGCCGGGCGACAGCGTGATCGGCGCACCGAACGCGATCTTTTGGAACACCGAAGCGCCAGCGCTCAGGGTGCCCGCAATCGCAGTGTTGGCGAGAAGGTCGCCCTCGCTGTTGAACAGCCACAGCACGAAACTGTCGGTGCCAACGGTCGTCCCGTTCAGCACAGCAGCCCCGGTCCAAGTGTTCCAGTGAGGAACGAAAATCTCGGTCACGTTGATCGCAAACGCCGTCTGAGCCACGCCGTTGGTCTCGAAGCCGGTCAGCGCCGAGCCGCCAATCGGGATGTTGGTGACGACCGCAGGACCAAACTGGCCGGCAGTGATTGCCGCCGTCGGAGTGGCACCGGGAGCGGGCGCCGGGTTGATGGCAGGGACGGACGTGTAGACGGCAAGGTTCTGGGCAACCAGACCCGCTTCCGTCGCCGCATCGAACGTGACCAGCGCGCCCGAGGCAAAGCCCGAGTACGCGCGGAGAAGAGTGACAGCCATTTCTGCTGCTCCTTAGGTAAGGGTGCGGTACTGAACGCCCAGTTCGGGGTAGGTCGCAGCCCACCCGAACAGCACGTCGATACGGAAGATGCAGTTGTCGTTGATGCCGTCATAGAACTGGACGACGCGCAGCGTGAAGCCGTTGTGCGACATCTGCTCGGACGACAGCACACCACGGGCAGGCGGCTGGAACAACGGCACCATCGCCAGCGTGTACGCATCCTTGTGGAATGCGATGTTGGCGCGGTAAGCCGTCGAGGCCGCTCCAGCGATGACGTAGGGCTGCGCCGTGGTCGGGCTGGCGCTGACGTTCTGGAACGCGCCAGAAGTCACCAGCGGCGGGCTGACGTTGATCGTCGTGGCACCCAGCAGGGCATCGGCCGTCACGATGAAGTCCATCGGCACGCCGGTCGCAGTGCGATTCTGAGGGTTGACCGACTGAACGCCCGGAAGCTGAATGACGGTGCCGCGGGTCAGGGTGCCGCCAGTGATCGCAGCGACCGTGATCGCCGAGCCGGTCTGGTTCGCGCCGTTGATGTTGGTCGCGGTCGCAGCGCCGTTGGTGTGCGTGTCCACGTTCTGGTCCATCATCGGACGCAGACCGAAACTGTCTTGCATGTAGCCGGTGCGGTACTGGCCGTTGACCCGCTCGGCCATGTTGAACAGACCGGAGAAGCCTGCCACCATCGAACCGTTGAACGCCGGACCCATCACGAAGCAGCGCCGGCCGTCCTTCACGGGAGCACCCATGATGTCAAGACGGGTGTTGCTGTCGGTCATCGCTTGCACAGCGGCGATTTGCGTCGCTGGCAGCGCGCCTGCCACGTTCAGGCAGTTGTACGTGGCAAAGCGAGCCACGCTCAAACCCTGACGGTCGATCTCGTTGACGACCGGAGCCATTGCGGCGGTCATCTTCTCGTTCAACTGCGTCAGCGACAGCGTGCGCTCGATGCTGTTGAAGTTGATGTCCACACCGCCTTGGCTCAGGGTCAGCGGGATCGTGCTTTCCACTGTCGCCTGCGGCACCGCGACGCGGCCAGCGCGGTAGGTGTAGCGCGGCGGCTTCTTGATGTTGATCGTGGTGCCTGGCGCGTAGCCGCGGGCCATGTTGCCGGCGAACTCGTCTTCCCAGTCACGGTTGACGTTGGGTGCAAAGCTGCACATGTTCTCCAGCACCGCCAGCGCTTCACGCGCGACGATGCTTGAGGTAGCAAGAACGTTGGTCATTTCGGGTCCTTCATTGCTTCAATTGGGCTTGTCGCCACGCCATGTAGTCGGCTTGGCTCATCTTCCCGGGGTCGCCGGTTGTGCTGCGGCCAGAGCCAATGGTTGTGGGCGGGGTAGGGGCAGAAGTGATTCGTTTCTGGATCGGTTCCGGTTTGGCGGACAGGGACACTTCGAGGCGCCCGAGTTCACGGGCTGCGGCCAACGGTTCCAAGCGGGAAAGTCGAGTTGCGATCTCCGGGTTTTGCGCGAGGTGATACGCCAGCTTCGGGCCGATGTCGCTGCCTTTGATGACTTCCGCCATCGCATTGGTCATCGGCGCCGTAGATGCCGCCATCACTTGCTCAAAATCCGGTAGCTCTGCCTTCGCTGCCTCGGCTCGCTGCTTCCAGGTTGTGGCTTGCGCCTCCTGGGCTTGCTGCGCCCGCTGCTGCTCAAGCTCGGCTTTTACAAGTGCCTTGGCCTCGAATTTGGCGAGTGCCCGCACGTATGCGCCGTAGTCCTCGAATGCCTCAGGCTTGGGCTCCTCCTCCGCTGGCGCCGCCGTTTTCGGCTGCGCTGCTTCGGCGATCCCGCGCCAGTAGGCGGCTTCTCGCTGTGATTCGTGCCGTTGCCGCGTGAGTTCGTCGATCCGCTCTTGCAGCTTCGGCTTGAACCGTCCTTTGTCGTCGCGTTCCTGTCCTTCGTCCGTCGCTTCGGGGGTCGCGACCTCTGCCGGCTCCTCGACCACTTCGGGCGCCTTGGCCTCTTCAGGCTTTGGGTGCTCCAACGTGTCCAAGACCGTGACATTCGGCCGTTCGACCACTTCGACTTCGGTTTCCTGCGCGCTCATTGAGCGATCTCCTGCCCGGTGTTTACGCCCATCGGTAGGCTCCCGATTGCGCCTGGTTCGCTGCTGGGTGTCAGCGAGGCGAGAAGTGAGTGCATACTATCGCTTTCACCGTTGCGTGTCACGCTTCGATGAGAATGACAGCCCAAACGGAGAGCGTCGGCAGCGTCAGCGTTAGGCCGGTCGTGCCGGCTGCGGCTGATAGCTCCTGAACCGCTTGGCCTGGCTCAAACCAGCGAACGCGGCTCAGTTGCCGGTTAGGCAATGCCCACTGTTGCACCGACAGCGTGAGCCCGGCTCGCGTCGCGCCGTCCATGTTCACGATATGCAGGACCGTGGCGCCATCCTTGACGCGCGGGATCACGAAAACGTCGGTAAAAGTGCCGGTCAGCTTTGCGGCAGACCACTGCGACCAGCTTGTAACCGGCTGATTGGCGAGCGTGCGATAGTTCGGCAGCGTGGACAGTGCGCCAGTCACCGTGCTAGGAGTCGAACAGTCCACCACGCGAATCGCCTGGGCCTCCAGGTCAGTCCGACGTGCGTATCCGCCATTGAGAGGGTAGAGGATCGCCGGGACCGCATTGCGCAGGCACGCATCAGCCCACCCAAGGATGCCGCTTGAATTGACCGCGCGGTTATCGTTCGTTTCAACATCGCACGCCAGCAGCAGCGCCCCGTGATCGGTTGTCCCGTCAAACAAAAACGGGTAGTCCTTGACCATGTTGTTCAGCGGAATGAACCCGTCGCCAGCCTCGGCAAACCACCGTTCATTCTGCCCAGCAGTCCACGGCTCTAGGTACGTGTCGCACGGGTAGAGAGGGCGACCCCCGAGAGCGTAGGCCAGCGCGTACTGCTGAAGTAGGACGGCGATCCGCTGCGCCCGCGTGCTCGTGTAGGTCTCGTCGTTGCGCATCGGCTGAAGATGCGGCATGCAATCGACGCCACAGCCCGTAACCGTTTTGATGTTGACCCACAGCCGCGTGAAACGCTGCGCGTAGTCCAGCGGCGTGCCTTCGATCACGCGGGTAGACCAGTTGTCGGCATCCGTCTCGAACATGCCGACATCGAACGCCCGCACGAGATAGCCGCTGTAGTCGATCCGCGGCATCGGGTCGTAGGTGTTCCCGCTCACGTAGCGCACGACGGACGGGTAGGACGACCGCAGCGCCTGATGCAGCGCGACAATGCCGGCCCGTAGGTGAGCCTGAAACGCTGCCCAGCTTGGCGCCGTGCTGTAGTTCGTGGCCCAGTTGCCGGTCGTCGTGACCCAATCCTTGGTCGTCCAGTTCCACGCGTCCTGCGTGATGCCTGCGCCCTGCATCACGCCGACGTACCCGGGATTGAAGCCGGCCAGCGTCTCGGCATCGAACGGCCCACCCGTGCGGCTTGTGTCTCGCGCCCGCAGTGCCGACAGGTCAGGCGCCGGGTCGTCATAGTGCGCAGCCGTCGCCGTGGTCAACCCCGCCGCCTCGGTGCGCTTCAGTGCAAGGTAGCCACTGCGATAGCTGGCCCCGAAAGCCCGCTCACTCGGCATGAGCCAGGCCACGGGCACAGGTTGGCCGTCCCATGACACAGCAGCCGCCGAGGGCGAGGCGATCCGGTCAACCAGCCCGTTTATGCTCTCCTGCACGCTGATGCCAGCCGCAAGAAACGCATTGCCCATCGTGTAGGAGCCGCCCGGGTAGTACCAGACAAGATCCGTAGCGCTTGCAGCTTGAGCGAACGCCAGCGGATCGAGGCGAATTGCGGTAGCTGCCGCACTGGACCCGCCGCCACCCGTGAAAACCACAGTCGGAGCGCTTGTGTACCCGCTGCCGTGATTCGTCACCGCAACGCACTGCACCGCACCGCCACGGATGCGGGCTACAGCCGTAGCACCGGACCCGCCGCCACCAGTGAATGACACGGTAGGCGCCGTCGCGTACCCGCTGCCGCCGTTGTCCACGCGGACCCAGGTCACCTCATTGATCGTGCGCGGCTGAAGGAACCGGATCGGCCGCGCAGACTGCGAAATCTTGCCCGTTTGCGGGACAGTCGGCTGCCCCTCCAGCGTCAGTGCAGGAGCAACAGGCGCAGGGGGTCGGACAGCGAACATCAGGGCAGCAGCGTCAACCGCTGGTAGGCGATCTGCGGGGCATCAGTCGCGCCGCTCATCGTCGTGCTCAAGCCGATGTAAAGCGGCACGCTTGTGATGTTCGGGATGGTCTGCGTCGAATCGGCCGCAGTGCCCGAAATGTTGACGTTGTTCCACGAACTGTTTGCGTTGTTGACGCCCAGGCCGCGGATCGTCGTGGCCGACTCGATGCGCATCCACTTCTCAATGCCGCCGCTGCGAGATGCCGCGGTCATGAACGAAGAAATCGTGGCTTGCAACACCGCGCTGTCACCAATCGCGCCGTTCTGCCCGACTCGGATCGACAGAGCCGTGAACGTGTCGGTCGTGCCAGCCTTGCCAAGGCCGATGTGATACTGGAGAACGTCGCCAACGCCGAGGAGGCCCAGCGGGAACGGGCCAAGCCGCGCGGCAGTGAAATACTGATCAGCCGTCTGAGCCACGCCAGCAACAAGCGTGCTCGTCTCGGCAATTACCGAAGCAAAAAGCACCTTCCAGCGCGAGCCGTTCCACCAGAACTGAACCCCGTTCGGGCCGATGTCGGTGGCGAAATACTGGTCATACAGCGCCGGGCTCGCGGGCCGGTTCGCCCATAGGCCAGTGCCAGCGACCAGTGCCTGAAGCGCCGTCGTCTGGCTCGCCGTCAGTCGTGCCGCGCCGTCTCGAAGGTCTTGCTGCTCGACCGCAGTCAGCGGGGCAAACGCCGACCCGGGGTTGACGGTGTAGGTCGCGCGACCCTGAGCAACCAGCGATGCCTCGGTGGCGTTGTCCAGGTCAACGGTTGCGCCCTGGGCATACGTGGCGTAGGGGCGAAGTAGAAGGATGGTCATTTCGTGGCCTCGTTGGCTTTGCCCTCGACAGCAGCATCTGCGGCCAGTTGCGGGGGCGGTTGGATTTGTGCCTTCAGCAGTTCAACGAGCCCGCGAAGCTCGGCAACGTCCATCGCGGTCAGGTACTGGATTTCGGTGTCCGTGGCCTTCGACGCGGCGTTGATCTCGGCCACTTGCACCCGGGCCTGCGCGTCGATCTGCGCCTTCGGGATGCCCTTCGACGCCTTCTCAAGCTCGACGGTGAGCATTTCGGCGTCTTGCGACAGTTGCCCGATGATCTGGCCTGCCTGCTCTAGCGTGACGGGGCCCTGAGGCGTCATCACCATCGGACCCTCGGGGCCTTCTTGCTCCTGCTCGCCGACAACTTCAGGCGGGATCGTGCGCTTGATGCGCTCGGCGATCTCTTCGGAGCCGTAGAAGTCCATTGAGCCGACAACCTTGTCGCCGGCCACGTCCATCAGCTTCGGCCAGTTCTTGCCAAGCTCTATCAGCGCGTCCGTGGCCTCTTGCCTTGCAGTGCTGTATGCAGGACCGATGCCGATGGTGTAGTCATACTCGGCATTCGTGATGTCCACAGCGTCTTCGGCGTAGCCGTTGATCGCCTGGCTCTTGATCGACTCGTCCTCGCCCATGATCTTCACAATCCGGGCGCCGTCGTAAATCTTCGGCACCATGTCGATCAGGCAGCGGATCGCGTGGCGATAGGTGATCTGGCTGTTGTCCTGATAGTGGAAGTTCGCCGTGTCGCCCTGAAGCTGCTGGGCACGCTCTTGGATGCCGCTTGTCGCAGTCCCTCGGTTGCCTAGCGACGAGTCGAACAATCCCGTTGTTGCCTTGATGTCGTCGCTGGCAGCGCGGGCCATCGTGATTGTCCCAATCGGGACATCGGCCATAGGCTGGCGAGACGGAGGCGGGGCAAGATTGCCGTCAAGCGTGACCGGCTTGTATTCGAGGTACGGGAAACTGCTTGTGTTGGCTGCTGCCCAGGTGTCCTCATACCCCTCGAACTGCCCTTCAGCGCCGATGTACGGGGTCTTGGCACGCAGCGCGACCTCCTCAGTCGCCGCCGTCATCCAATAGTTGTACATACGCGCCGGGTCTTTGGCATGCCGCACCAGACCAGACCGGATCACCTTGCCGTCTAGGTCAATCTCGTCGCCGAACACCGGAAACACCGGAATCCACTTACACGGGATCTCGGCCGTCTCCAGCACGTCCACGGCAGTCAGCAGGCGCCACATGACCTTGCGCTTTTCAGAACTGCGCCGAAGCGGCTTGCCGTTGCGCATCTGCACCATCGGGGGCGGGACAGCTTGCGCCATCTCGTCTTCCCACATTGGCCCCTGATCGGTCATCACGAGCCAGGCCGGGACGAGCTCCACTTTGTAAAACTCGGCCACCCGCACAAAGTCAGTGCCCAGCCAGTCGGACAAAGCGCTGTCACCCGTGCCCGTCGGCAGGCTCTGCGCGCCTACGGCGTTCGCCTTCGGATACTTGCGCTTGAACTCAGCGCGCGGCATCTTCTCGCTGATGATGCAGCGCATCTGGTCGGAGCCGTCCGGCTCCTGGACGTTCGGGTCCATGTAGACCGTGAACGCGTTGCGGATGCGCTTGAAGGCGATTTCCTGATCGAAGGTGTCTGCGTCGCAGTAACGTGTGATGAGCCGGTAGAAGCCGAAGCCGATGGTCGCCGCGCTGTTGACTGCCGTTGCCGTTGCGACAGTGGCGTTCGATGCGTATTCGATGTGCCGCACGATGCCCTGCACGACCTCCGCCTTCTCCACGTCGTCAGCGTTGACCGGGTGGATCTTGGCGCCCATGCGGTTCTGCCGCTGGTCGTTCGTCACCTGATGCAGGAAGGTCGGCAGCTTGTTGATGGTCAAGCACGGCCGGCCCGACACCTCGCGCCGCTGGCGGTCTTGGATGTCCCACTGCTCACCGCTGATAAACGTCAAGTCATCGAGCGCCGCCTCCCGGTTGAAGTCGTCGGCAGAGATGCACAGGCGCAGGAAGTCCCGGGCCTCGGCAAGAATGGCCTCGTTGCCGGTGCTTTCTGCTTCGTCGGGTGACTTGGTGTTGCCGTCAGGCATGCAGAGCCTCGCAAGCTGCGGCGACCGGAGCCAGCCGCGTGTAGAGCCCGGGCGCCCGGGCCATCAGCACCGGCTCGGGCTGGATCACGCGAAAGCCGAAGCGCGCATACCAGTCGATCAGCATTGCCTGACTCAGCGCGATGTCGTCGCCGTAGGGTCGCGGCCACAGGATCAGCGTGATGCCAGCTTGATCCGCCTCGTCGCAGACCTCGCGAAGCAATGCGGTTGCGTGGCCTTGCCGCTGGTCAGCAGCGGCAGTGTGAACCTTGGTGATTTCCCGGGTACGGTCGCGCAGTCGCCTCGGCAGCGCCACGCTCACACGGATTTGCAGCGATGCGGCCTCGTGCGAGCGCGGGCCGACGTTCACTTCACCACCAAGTCAGACGGCCGGCACACAGCGAGAACGTGCCCGTCGCGGTGTCCTTCAGGCGCACCGAACGGCCGACCGTCCGCGGTTGTGACCTTGACCATGTCCTGAAACGGACGCTCGCCAGGCCCGACGTACCGCAAGGCACGGCCGGCATTCGGACCCCGCCGAAACGTGTACTGCGTCTCACGGTCGAAACGCAGGACGGCAGGGATTTCCTGTGCAATCTCGATCATGGGAGCGAAGTGTACGCTTACTTCGCGTCAGTGCGCTACCCCATCCAAGATCCGACGATGACCGGCTGCCGGCGCTCTTTCTTTTCGACCTTCGGTCCTGCCACAACACCAGGGAACAACTCGGCCAGCCCCCAGATATGCGCGTCCGCCCGGTTCGGCGACTTCGGGCCAGTGTAGCCGGCCGTCGAGAAGGCGCACATCTCATCCTCCAGCTTCGGAAAGATGCCGACGTGTCGCACCTTGCCCTGCTCGTACAGCGCCGAGAACGGTTCGGCTCGCTGAGCCTTGCCACGGCTGGCCGTCACCATCTTAAACGGCACGCGCGGCTTTGCTTCGTGCGCTGCTGCCGCCGCCTGCACGACGAACTTGACCATGCCGCCGCCGAAGTTTGTTTCGCCGACAACCAAGTCGGCCCGATGGTTGATGAACGCATCCACGGCGACCCGTCCCCATGTTGCCGGTCCGGCCTTTACCGTCAGGTCAGCCATCAGGTACGCTTTGCCGTCAGTCCCAAGGCCAGCGACCGTAATTCCGATCTCGTCGTTGTCCGTGTTGCCTTCATCGTCGCCAGCGCCTGAAGGGTCAACGGACACGACGACCCGCACCATGTCAGGCACCGGCTGCCCTTCGGCGATTCGATAGGCGTCAATCATGCCTTCGTCGAACAACGCATTCGGCGTGGCGTCGGCGAACTCGCCATCCTCGAACCGGCGCCGCATGCGACCCGAAAGCATTGCCAGCCCGTCCAGGTACTCCGGCGACAGGTTCTCCACGTTGTCGCGCGGGTTCATCTGAAACGACACGTAGTTGTCAGGCGCGCGGATTGGCTCTTTCGTCTCCGGGTCTACCTTCTGCTTGAACAACTTAAACGTCCAATGCGCCTTGCTCGGCGGATTGCAGTCGTAGAGCATCCGCGGCTTCAACAGCGTCGGCGGTTTGCCCTTGATGATCTGATTGACCTTCTGGGCTAGACGAGTCACCAGCATCTGCACGCCAGACCACGAAATCTGGCTGCATTCGTTCAGGTAGATCGTTACGAACTCGAAGCCGAGCACCTTCTCCATTCGCTCGGAGTCGTCCAGGCCGCCGATCCAGATTTCCGACTTGTCGCCCAGCTCGATGACCCAATCCGTTCGATTGATGTGATACGGCACACCAGGGAAGCACAGCGCCATGACCTTCGGCAGCGTGTCAAAGCCGATGGTCTGCTTCGCGTGGTTGAACCGAAAGCGCGTGATCAGGTGCCGCGAGCCTGGCGCCTTAAGCGCCCGCATGACGATGTTCCGAACGTGCAGGAACGTCTTGCCGCTCCGGCCGCCACCGAACAGCATGCAATGCGTAGCCGGCCCACTAAGCAGCGCTTGGGCGGCCTGTTGCTTCTCGGTGAACTTGAATGCGGACACTAGCGGTAGTGTCTCAAGTGGTCAAAACCCGCGTTTTCGGCAACCGGACACTACCTGTAGCGTGTTCAAAGCGCTTCATCGGTCGGCGTGGCCTGGATCGTGACACCGAGGCTGCCGGTCAGCTCGGTCTGCACCTTGTCTCCGTAGCGCTTCGGGTTGTTGACCTTCGCCCGCCAGCGCAGGTGGATCGCCAGTTCCTTCGCCTTGGACAGCTCGAACTGATCGGCCGCGTTCTGGATGTGCTCCTGCGCCTCGCCCTCGAACGCCTGGGCCGACTGTTCCCGCGCACGCGCGCACGCCTGAGACCGTTCGGGTTCGGCGTCGATCCAAAAGCAAAGCGAGCCTAGCCCGACTTCTGCGGTCCTGGCAATCTCGCGGTAGCTTTTGCCATCGGCGATCCACTCAATGATGGTTTGCTCGCCGATTGCGTTCAGCTTGTCCTGAGCGGTTGGCGGATGCGCCATGTTAGTGCTCGCTCACTTGTCGTCACAAGTCATGGCGCATTGTATCGGCTGGCGCGGGCTTGCGCTACTGGTGACGGAGTGTCACCGGTTAGCTGATCTTGCAGCCGACACCAGCCACTCAGCCAGAGCCGGACAAGTTGCCGCCCTTTGGTGCCGGCTCATGCGTTGTTGTCGGCGCCTGTCTCCCTCGCCGCTTCGGCTGTCGTGCTCGTTGTACGGCAGTTCAAGTGCGGAAACGTCCACGCGGCTAAAGGACAGCCATGTTGCCTTGCGCATTGGGTAGCCCCACCACGCCTGCCAGACCAGCATCGTGTACAAATCGCCAAGACGTTGGCCGGGCATTGGCAGACCAGCGGCCTGAAATAGCCGGGAGTGTGCCGGATGTTCAAGGACGCCGCCTTCCCGCTTCAGCCACTCGGCGCAGAGCAACCCTAGCTCTTTCTCGCCGGGAGCCGGCTTTGCCTGATGCGCAGTGTAAGCGCTCCAAGCCCGGCACGGAGGGTGAGCCACTACTGGTATCCCGCCAACAAAGCTGCGCACGTCTCGGGCTATGTCGTAGCAATCGACCGCAGGCATCGACTTGTATATGCTATTTGGAGCGACGCAAAGAGCCGCCACTGTGCGCGGATCAGCCACGCTTGGCCGCCAGCAGTTCAGCCATGATTTCCGCTGCTGTCTGCTCCTTGATGCCGAGCACGCGCTTGGCTTCGGCGACGACCTCCCACGGCAGGTAGTCTTCGTCGGCGACGATCTTGGCGGCTTGTTGCTTGGTCATGTTCTCTGCTCCGGTGCGTTGTCGATGTAGAGAATGTACGCTACGGCCGTCCGCGTGTCTCTTTGGTTTTCGCTATCGCATCAGCGCTTTCGATGCAAACATTGTTGGCACAGACTGGGCCGCTTTGCGTACATTAATGCTCATGGGTTCTGCATGTCGCGGGGCCTGAACCGGAGAGACACCATGAATGCCACATTCACCAAGACCCGCGACGCGCAGCCGATGGGCCAGTACAAGCCAACTGCCGTTGACGCCGCGAAGGCTACCGCTGAGTTCCGCATCGTTGACGTGTCGTGCCGACTGAAGCGCATCGTCTGGCATAACGGCCGGCAGCAGGACGTGACGGCGCGCGAACTGACCAAGCTGCAAGCCGCGCACACCTGGGCGCCGGACTTCTGACATGACCCCCGCCACCCTAGCAGCCCTGCACCTGATCGAGCGGGGCGTTCCACTCAGGACAGCGGCCACGCTCTGCGGGGTCAACAAGTCCACACTTGTCCGGGCCAGGGCTAGGCTTGGCCTGGCTGGGCTTCCAAGGGGTCGGCCGTGTCGTAAGGATCAGCCGCAATCCGCTCGACCACGTAGTCAACCCCCTTCCACTGCATGACTTGGCCGACCTTGAAAGCCTCGGACGCACGCACGGAAAACATCAGCACCGCCCGGCCGTGCGCTGGGTTTTTCGGGCGCGTGATGAGCGTTTGCTCGCCGTCGTGTGACTCCACGTAGTTGGGCCGCGGGCATTGCGGGTCAGCAAGTATTGCCGCCAAAGTGTTCATGTCGTTCCTTTCGGTTGTCATCGCAGCCACAGCGCCAACGCAGCCCATGCGCCAAGGATCACGGACCACAGGTAGCGCGTCCACGGCTCCCGGAAGATCAGCCGCGCGGCCATGTTGGCGCCGTTCCATGCGCCGATGATGGCGAGGGTCCAGAGTAGCGCAGTGGTCATGTCTTCTCCTCGTGCGTGGTCAAGTGTCAAGGATTGCTTGACTGTTTGGCATCATGGATGCTGGCGGAGGGTTCTCGGGCGCAGGGAGACCCAACCCCGCAACAGTGCGAAGGCTAGGTCTCACAAGCTGCATGCCAACGGATGGGACTACGCTGCTTGGCCTTGAGCCGGTACGCTCTTGGCTGGGCCCTACAACCCCATGTACCTGGGTCAAACTCACGCTAGGGCCTTCGACGCGCTCGCGGCTTGAGCTTTCATCCTACCGCTCTCGTTGTGCCCCGGATCGTGAAATAGACGCCTGAGCAGCACAACCAGTCAGCCCAAAAGCAAAACCCCGGAATGCTTAGCTGGGGCGTGGCCCTTGGCGTGGGCAGATCCTGGCTCGGCTGAAGATCGAGTTTGGGTCTACACACGCCCCAGCAAAACACTCGCGGGGTTCGCGCTTCAGCTTCGCCAGGCTGCCACACCTGACCCGCACAGTGTATCGAGGCTCTGCGCATGGTGTCAAGCGTCCAGCATCCGCACCAGCTCCACAGCGGCCTCCACGTCCCTAACCGTAGCCACAGCACCGCCGCGCCACGTCGCCATGAAGTCGGTCTGTAGGCCCGTGTAGCGGCCTTTCCGGGTCTTGACCTCGACCAGCACCGTGCGGCCGTTCTTGCCGACAAGCAGGTCCACCGGCAGGCCGATGACGTACACGCTGCACCCGAGTCGGCGCAGTGCTTCGACGATTGGAGCCTGGTTGGCGTCAGTCCGGGCGGCGTTGCGCATGTCAGCCTTGCCTCGGCTCAGGTCGCGCCACAAACGCCGGGCACCACTGCCGCAGCCTGGCCAGATCCCCGCCGATGTGCGGCGTCATCAGCCCAGCCGCTCGCCACTGCCTGCACTGGCTGCCGGTGTAGTTGCGGCACTCGGCGCAACACACGCGGGGGTCGGGGTCGTCGGTCATTCCAGTCCCTCGATGAGTTCCGCAATCCGCTTGCCGTCAGCACAGCACAGGCCGTGTCTGATGTATGCATGGCGGACAAGTTCAGCACAGCGGTTTCGCATGTCCGCAACATCGAGCGCAATCTCACGTTCGTAGCTGGCCTGTTGCAGCGCCAGCGCTTTGTGCGCGTTCTCGATCAAGTCGCACAGTGCAGACACCTCAGCCATCTTCACTGGCGGGTAGCCTGCTGGCGAGTGATCGGCCTCTAGGGCGCGCATGCTTTCGAGCAGTTCGGTCATGTCGGCGCCTTGTCTGCTGCCATCGCGGAATCGATTGCGGCGTCTAGGTCAAGTTCGGCTGTCATCATCGTCCGCCATCCATGCCCAGTAGGTCCGCGGCCTAGCGCCACGGTCGAAATATGAGACCTCGACCCGCACCAGACCGCGCGCCTCGGCCTGCACAAGCTCAGCGTAAACCTCCTCATGCGTCAGGCCGCAGTGCGCGCGGATGACGGTAGCAGAGGCGGTGCCTTGCTCGCGGAGGTAGTCTAGGGGCGGGGTTTGTGCAATTTGCATCGCCAAAGTCTGGTGAAGTTGTTTAAAACACGTTAGGCGTCTTCCTGCTCATCGGTGCTAAAGCTGTAGCTCACCCGCGTGGTCACGCTGAAGTCGCCATCGCAGTGCGGGCATGAAACCTCGTGCTCGCCTTCCTCGTACAGCTTCCACCACTCGTTTTCGCTCACGCTGCACTCGGTGCCACAGTGCGGGCACTTTGGGCTGTCGGCGCCCCAGTACCCATCGGGCATGTGGCGGTCTACTTCTTTGGCCTTCTTCAAGGCCGCAAACTTGTCCATCGTTCGTTCTCCGTGTTTACCCACCAAGACGCCTAACCCCGCCACTCAAGCGGAGCCGCCGACGGCGGCCCGCTTACTGGCAACGTTAGGCCCACTCATCTAGCACCAACTGAAGCGCATTCCGAGCCGCGTGGCACTCGGCTAGCGTTACGTGGTGGCTCATCACGGTTTGGTCGCGCTGGGCTACTAGCAGCACGCGGAGCCGCTCGCGCTCTGCGGCCACTGCGGCATCCACAGCCCGGTTGAGTTCTTCCTGGCTGTATGCAGTGCGCGTCTTTGCTTCATCTCGAATGCAGAGAAACTCACGGGTCAAACTGGCAGCAGTGTCGCCGTGTCTCAAGAAACTCATGTCACCCTCTCCGGCCCCAGGGCCTATGTCCAACACCAGCCGCGCCCCATGCGCCACTGGCTTGCCTTCTCCGTGCCTACGCGAGGCAGGGCCTAACCCCTCGCTCGTGCCGACCTCGGCCGGCGATGCTTTGTCATCCATGTCAGTCTCCTAGCCGACCGGTCGGCACAGCTGTTGCGTTAGGCATGCTGGGCAGCGGTTTGGCTTGCATAGCGCAGTAGGTCTTTCAGCCCGACAAAATTTCCGTAGCCGGGCTCGCCAACATACTCTCCAACCCACACGCGGCCATCGGCCCCAATTCTGCGGATTGGATATTCTGGGAACGGGCAGCACTGCCAGTGAGGCATGGCCAGTTTGGTGTGGCGATTCAGCTTCGCCAGCAGATCTCTTTCCTGCCGCGTCAGGCTGCAATCCCACCACGGGCGCGACTTGTTGGCGCGAGTTAGCGCGGCCATCAGCGTTGCGCCGTTGTCAAGCATGTCATTTGCTACGGCCAGGTCAACGCATTGCTGCTCGTACTCCGCGCGCTGCGCTTCGCTCCGAAACTGTTTGCCGTCGTCGGCCTCGTAGCGCAGTTCGGCGCGCAGCGCTTCCACGGCCTCATCCAGCAGCGCGGCAATGTCGTCTGCGCCATCGTTGCGGCACAGGTCGGCTTCGTCTTGCAGCCTTGAAATCAGGTCAGTTTGCTTATCCACGTCGTTTAGTCTTAGTAAGGTTGCACTATCGCGCTTCGGATGCAGGGGCCTAACCCGCAATTCAAGCCGACGCCGGACGGCGCGGCTTACCTCGGGCATTAAACCGGTCTTTTATTCGCTCCAGGCGTCAACTGCTCCCGAAACATTTTGAGCAGCCACCGTTCCAGCGCGGCCGGCTCAATCGGCAGACTGACGCGCATGAGATCGTGCAGCGCTTCAAGCCTGCCGTCAGGGTGCTGGACAAGCCTGAGCTTGCCTACGGTGATCGTTTCCATGCCGCTGATTGTGCAGACCCTGGGAGCGCGCGGCATTGTTTGTTGCTATGCCGCGTGTCTGCGCGATAGACAAAACCGATGACGAGGCTTTGCGGTTGTCGGCATCATTGAGCCATAGCAACCGAGGACACAGCGATGCCGAACATGGCCTATTGCAGGTTTCAGAACACTCTGCAAGCAGCGTCAAGGCCGTAGACGACCACATGCGACGCATCAGGGAGCGGCTGCAAATGGAACACCGGCTGGAGATCGTGCTCGGCTGGGAGCGTGAAAACAGGGCGAACAAGCCATGAGCGGCAACAACACCGGCATCGGCGCCGAAGTTTTGGCCGCCGTGGAGTCTCTGGGACAGGCCACGATTCACGACCTGATCCAAGAGCTGCCGCACCGAGGGCAAAAGGAAATCAAGGACTCGATACGCCACCACGTCCACAAAAGCAAGCTGCTGCGGTGCGTGGGTACGAAGGTCGTGCCGTCCGAGTCCGAGAAGCTGCACGCGCGCAAGACGAACATCCTGCGGGTCTGGCAATCGACGCGCAAGCCGGAGGACCGGCAACTGATCGCAGAGCACGTTGTGCGGTCTGCGTTGGCGCAGCGAGGGCCGGAGGTTCTTTGGTTGCTGGGATCTGCCTCAGAACCGCTCGCATCACTGAACGTTGGGGCTTAGAATGTTGAGTCTCAACACCCACAACACGACTCATGTACGCTAAGGTGTTCGCACAAATCTATGACGGGACCCTTGTGACGAAGGGCCCGTGGCAAGCACTGGTCACGTTTCAGCAGCTTCTGGTCTTGGCCGATCAAGACGGCGCGGTAGACATGACGGCGATTGCGATTTCGCGCCGCACGACGATCCCGCTGGAGATCATCGAACTCGGCATTGCCGAACTGCTGAAGCCTGACCCTGAAAGCCGCACGCCAGACCAAGGCGGGCGCAGGATCATCCCGCTGCGCGAGGGTCGTTCCTGGGGCTGGCTGGTCGTGAACTACAAGCACTACAGGGCCCTGAAGCGAGAAGAAGACCGCCGCGAATACCACCGCGACTACTGGCACAAGCGTAAGAAGACTCAAGACACTCAACAGACTCAACCGAATCAACCTATAGCAGAAGCAAAGGCAGATGCAGAAGCAAAGGCAGATGCACACGCAAAGCGCGCGCCCGACCCCGAAGACCGTCGCGCCGAAGTCGTGCCTCTTCCTGAGCTTGGATCGCTTGCGCCCGGTGTCGTGTGCGCTGCTTTGAAGGCTGCGGGTGTCATGCGGGTCAACCCGTCGAATGCTGACCTGCACGCGTTGTTGTCTGTCGGAGGGACGATTGAGGAGCTTCTGCCGCTGGTGCCGTCTGCCCTGAGCAAGGGCGACCCATTCGCGTACATCCTGAAGGCGGCGATCAACCGGCGCAAGGACGCGGCCGAGTCGGTCGGGAAGATGGCGAAGGGTGCATTGCCAGAAACAGAGACGCCCAGGCAGCGTGCAGCCCGTCTCCGCATGCACGAGATGACGGGCGGACTGGTAAGCGCAAAAGCCCCGGGGCAGTCGGCTCCGGCCGCAGACTTCATCGACATGGAGCCGACCAATGTCCGAGCGCTGGGTTGATCGCCTGTTCTCGCGGCTGGCCGTGCGCTACGGTGCCGCGTGGCTGCGGCAGTGGGAAGGGCTGGAAATCGAGGCCGTGAAGGCGGATTGGATGCGCGTTCTTGGCCTGATTGCTGAACGCAACCCGCGAGCCATCGGCCACGTTCTCGACAACTCGCTGCCGGAGTTCCCGCCGACAGCGCACGGGTTCCTGCGGCTGTGCCAAGCGATACCGGCAAGCGATGGAGCGCTGGCGTTGCCTGCGCCGCGTGAGAAGGTCGCGCCGGAAGTGCTGGACCGGATCAAGGCTTTGCAACAGAGGATGAACGTGTCATGACCGAACGAGCAAAGAGAGCGGCCGAAGAACTCAAGCGGCGCGGCTGGCAGGTTGATACCTGGAACATTAGCGAGCTTGACAAGACATGCAATCAGTGCGGCTACCAGATGCGCGCCGACGCGCGGTTTTGCCAGAACTGCGGCACGCGCGTTGTGGGCGACGTTTCTGCGGGGGCTCTTGAAGACATCGAAGCGGCCATTGCTGCGGCGCTGGGTGACGTGTCATGAGCCGCGAACGCTACGCCGTAGATGTCCGCGCCGCAGAAGATGGTCGGTTACTCGGGCACATCAACGTGTCAACCGTTCCTTGGCGGCTACCCCCGTATGTCGTCTTTGAATTGCGCAAGCAATGGGCTAGCTTTGAATTGCGCGAGCATTGGGCTAGACAGTCGGAGGCGGGCCAAGTGTTGTCGGCTCAAAAGATCAAGACGGCGACACTGAAGGTAGATAAATATTTCGACAACGGGGTGTCTGTGCCTGCCTTTTGCGTGCCTGCCGCTGAATGGGAAGAGATCAAGGACAAGATATGACCGACCGAGAACTGCTGGAGAAGGCTGCGAATGCGGCGGGGCTGCGCCTTACTTGGGGCGAAAAGTACAAACTCGGCGATGACGAGATTGATTGCACAGACATTCCGTATGCGCTGTGTGACGGACCCGATGAAGCCCCGTACTACTGGAACCCGCTTGAAGACGACGGCGACGCGCTGCGGCTGGCGGTGAAGCTGCGGATTAGTCTCATGCTCGCCGAGACGCCTCCCCACAATCCCGAAGTGAGCTTTTGCGTTGCCCGCGATGCCGGGCCGGACTGGCGGACTTCTAGCGCTTTGAGTAGCGACCCAAACGCCGCCACCCGCCGAGCCATTGTCCGCGCTGCTGCTGCGATGCCTACCGATCAAGCCGCACCGATAGACAAAATCAAATAGACCAGGCAGGGATGCGCGCCTACAGTTACGCATCGACAACGAGAGGACGCGCAATGTATACCCAGTACGGACCAGGCGACCCGGAAACGTGGGGCAAATGCACCGGTCACCCGATGGACCCGCGCACCGATCCGCCCGACGAAGAGCAGCAAACCGCCGACGCCAATCTGCTGATCGACGAGGCGATGCTCAAAGGTGACATTGGCCAGATGCTGCGCGATGCCGGCGCAATCGGTGATGCCGACTGGGAAGCGCTGGGCGAAGCCGACGACTACCCGACGCAGCAGGCGCTGCTCGACCGCTACGACCCGACGCGCGAGAAGTTGCGCGAGTGGTTGATCGACATCACGGAGCAGGTATGAGCCAGCACCCGAGCGCCCTGTATCGCGCACTGTGCGACCTTGCCGACGCATTCGAGCAGCGCGAGCGCGACTTGGCCGAATACGAGGCGCGGCTGAAGGCGTTGGAAGCGCGGGGCAACTTGCCGTTTGTCGGCCCTGCCATCACCGACCCGGCCGAGATCGCGGCCATCTTTGCAAAGGACGACGCATGAGCACCGACATCGACAACGCTGGCAAAACGCCAAAGACAACTGACCACTTGAGCTTAAAGTGGGGCACCCTAAAAGCGTGGAAATTGACAAGCGAGAAGGGGCGCAACCTGTTGAAGCGCTATTTTGAACTTGGGTCCTCCGCTTCCGCCATGTTTCAGCACGACACGCCGGAACAAAAAGATCTGATTTGCCAGATGATCGACGAGTGCAACGCGGAGACGATCTATCTGGATTGGGACGGTGTGGACGTGACCAAGGACGAGGCGAAGCGCTACGTCATGGAGTACGGCCAGAAAGCGGCAGCATGAACCCGCACACCCAGCACCCCGGCATGACGCCCGCAGAGCGCCGCGCCTTCGTGGACTACGCATGCGCCTATCGCAAGGCGCCGCCGAAGCCCATGAGCCCGTGGAACTTGGCCGCCGTGGCTGTCGCACTTGTGGCGATGGTTGCGATGGCTGTCATCGTGTGGAGCGTGGCACCATGAACCGCTTTGACACCTACACGGAGCCGTTTAGTTCTGATCTTGGATGGACGCGCTGTGGCAACCGCAAATTGCGTGACGTGATGGCGAGTCAACAAGCACGAGACGCCGCTTTAGAGAAACTGGAGCAAGCCATGAACCGCATCGACACCCCCATCCGCGAACTGAGCGACGAAGAACTTGACGCACGGCTCGCGGCCCACTTCAGCGCACCGGCACGCTACCGCGCAGGCGTGAGCATGATTCCGAGCCTGGCGCACGACGAGGCAAGCTGGCTGCGCGCATCACGCTCTGTCGGCCCCGTGGTGACGCCGTGCAAGCCGCTGCCGCTGCTGACGAGGTTGGCAATGGCGGTGTCGCAGTGGTGGAATCGCAAGGTCTGACCGCTTGACATCGGAAAACATGATCAACCGAAAGAGGAAACCATGACCCAAATCGCCGCATTCGTCATCATCGCCACGCCGTTCTACGTCTGGCTGCGCGACCTGCTCGCGTCGCTGGGGGGTTGATCGTGACCCGCAAGCGCTACGCCGCATTTCTGTACGGCATCTTTCGTGCGCAGGGACTGTGCGCCCGCCGTGCGTTCAACAAGGCCCGCGTCGCGGCGGCGAAGCTGGTGGATTTCTGAGCCATGAGCGCCGAGAACCTTGCACTGTGGAACTCCGTTTCCACGACAGACCCGGCCCATGTCAAGCCGATCACCGGCAAGACGTACCGAGGGCACAGCCCGAAGCCCTATTGGATCATCCAGCGGGCTACCGAGGTCTTCGGACCCATCGGCATCGGCTGGGGCTTCTCCGTCAAGTCTGAGCGCTTCGAGCGTGTCAGCGAGACGGACACCCTGCACACGGCTACGGTGTCGGTTTGGTACGTCTGGCAGGGCAAGCGCTCCGAGGCGTTCGATCACGTCGGCGGGACGATGGCTGCCTATCGCAAGGCGGACGGCTCGAAGATGATCGTCGATGAAGATGCGGCCAAGAAGTCGGTTACGGATGCGCTGGTCAAGGCGCTGTCGTGCCTGGGCTTCTGCGGCGACATTTTCTCGGGCATGTGGGATGACTCGAAGTATGTCGAGTGGGCCGGGCAAGAGTGGCAAGCCCGAAAGACAGCGCCCGAGCCGGAGGCGAATCAAGGCAAAGGCAGGATCAGCGCACCCGCGGAAGCGCTGGCGGCCTTGAACCCTGAGCAGCGCGGATTCGTTCACGACTGGGCACGCGACGTTGGCAACACGTTCGACCAGTCAGGCCCGGCCAGCGCTGCGGAACTGATCTCCAGCGTGCGCGATGCCGAGCAACTGGACCCGGGCATGGTCGCGGCAATGTGGGGTCTGCTGCCGTCCAAGGCCCGGTCTGCGATCAAGGTCGTGCAGCAGGCGAAGCAGTGAACAGCAAGAACCTCACCAAAGCCGAACGGGCGCACCTTGCCCGGGTCAAGGCGTTGCCGTGCTCCGTTTGCGACACCCCAGGCCCATCGTCTGCGCACCACATCCGCCAGGGCGAGCACTACACCGCGGTAGCGCTGTGCTATGACTGCCACCAGGGCCTAATCATGGGTTGGCACGGGCAGCGTCGTGCGTGGACAGTGCGCAAGCTGGACGAACTCGGCGCCCTCAACATCACATTGAGCCGGCTGCTGTGAGCCACATCCACGCGCCAGCCGTCGAATACGTCGCGGCCGTCAATGCCTGCCCGACATGCGAGCGTCCAAGGCGGATGCTTGGCGCGCATGCTGACTGGTACGGCACGACTTGGACATGCGTTGGCTGCGGCGACCGGTGGCAAGACGGCGAACGATTGGAGCGCCCATTCTGCCAAGGCTGGAGGCGGCAAAACATCGAGCATGCACGGCGCCGGCTTGCCACGATTGGGGTGCAAGCGTGACCCGCCGCATTGACCCAGAGTCGTATCTTAAGCTCATCCACGACACCGCGCCCAGGCTCGCCAAGGCCAAGGCCGAGCGCGTCTATCTGGAGGAGTACCGCAAGAGCCTGAAGGCCATTCTGATGAAGGGATCAGCAGCAAAAACGGCGGTGCTCCAAGAGGCAGACGCCTACGCTGATCCGCAGTATCTGGCGCTGCTGGACGGCCTGAAAGCGGCTGTTCACGGCGAGGAAGCGCTACGCTGGCGAATGGTCGAGGCCCAGGCCGCGATTGAGGTCTGGAGATCGCAGGAAAGTTCTGCGCGAATGATGGACAAGTTTGCAGCATAAAGCCAGACGCAATGCGTATTCGTCGCTGCTGGGCTTTGTGGAGGCTTGGGATGCGATGCAGGGCGCATAACGTTCGAGCTAACGCGACCTGAGCGGCGCTGAGGCGCTGGAGGGACGCACGGTAGACCCCGCCGCTCTGGGTCGCGGTTGAGCGAGGGGTTAGGCATCAACTTGGAGGATGCGATGACGCACCCAGAGAAATGGACCTTCGACTGGTTCTACAGCCGACTGAAGCCGCACACGGGCGACGTGTACCGGCCTGGGCAAGCACTGCCAGAACCGGGATACGAGACTGCCACCGGGCGCCGGTTGTACACGGTGCAGCAGATTCGTGCGGCCTATGCGCAAGGCGCCAAGGACTCGCGCACGCTGCTGACGCGGTGCAGGAACATGCTTTCCCACCCGGCACATTGGGGCGCCGATGACGACGTGATTAAGGCGCGGCATGCGCTTTACACCGAAGTGCTTGAGCACCTGAACGGCCTAGAAAACTGCGAGGCATGGACGGAGGCGGAAAAGCGGCGCCCCGGATGCAAGAAAAACACCGGCTGCACCTGCGAACGCGAGAAGCTGGGCGATCAGTGCATATGGCGTTTGTGATGCCGAACGATCGAGCTGAACCGCCCCAAGGGGCCGAGAGCAACTGACATGGAAGCAGACAAAGCCTCCGGCCCCTTGGGGTCGGCTTCGAGCGAGGGGTTAGGCGTCATCTCGCGCGACGAGTGGCAGCGCCGGTATGCGGCGAGGATCATGGAGCGCGCCGGCTGGCCCGAGCATGCCGCCATTGAAGCCGGGCGCGTGGGCGCAGAAGAGTACGAGCGCAGCGAGCGCGCGGCGGGCAATGCCGTGGTGTGGCTGGGCGTTTCTGCCGGCGGCCCGTGGGACACGCCTGAGGACCTGGCAGACGAGGAAATGAGCTACTGGGAAGACGACGGCGAAGGCTGAATTGATGACGCCTAACGATCGAGCTAACCTGACCAAAGGGGCAGCAGATGAATCATGACGAAGCCACGGCGCAGCCTGCCCCTTTGGGTCAGGTTGAGCGAGGGGTTGGGCGGCCGGCGCCGGAGCGCGACAGAACCTGCGAGCAGGGATGCAACGGCTGTGACGACTGCACCGATTACGACGACGAACCCGATGACCAGTGCCTGCACTGCCGGGGCGACGGAATGGACCCGGACTGCGACTACCTGTTGCCGTGCCCGGACTGCGGTGGGAGCTGGTGATGGGTGTTGCGTGCATCTTGGAGCAGGCGACCTACAAGCCCGGCGACCAAGCGCCCGAGGGCTACCTAGCGTGGCACGAGTGGGCCGAGGTGCAGCACAAGGCCGGGCTGCGGCAGCAACAGTGCGGCCGGTGCGGACTGTGGCGCTTTCCGCAGCAACTGAGCGCCACCGTGGACCGTACCGAGGTGACGGGCCTGCGGAAGCGCCAGCCATTCCGCAGGACGCTGGAGACGCCTGTCTGCAACGACTGCGACAAGCCGCCCAACGATCGAATTCAGCCGCGCCGCTAGGCGTCGGCTGGAATGAGGGGTTAGCCCGATCCCCCAAAAAGCGGCACAACGTAGGAACGAAATGGAAACCTTCACGCAACCGAAGATCACCGGCTACCGCCAACTGACGCCCGTGGAAGCGGCGTTGATGAACGAGGGCAAGGCGCTGGCCGAGCAGTGCGGCGCCTACATCGCCAAGCTGCGCGCCATGCCAGCGACCGGCGCCAACGGCGTGCCGTTCGTGAACGAGACGCCGGACGGCCCGGCGCCCAGTTTGGACCAGCGATGGGTGAGCATCGGCGCGACCGACCTGCAACGCGGCTTCATGGCCGTGATTCGCGGCATTGCGCAGCCCACCACGTTCTGAGCATGGAAGCGGCGCCCGACTTCGAGGCCCTGCGCGACCGCCGCAATGCGGCCGTGCAGGAGATGCACCAGAAGATGGCCGACGAGTGGGGCGTGCCGCTGCAAAGCCTGCGCTCCAACTTCAACCCGGCCGCGTGCTACTGCGCATGCGGCGCGGGCGGCCCATGCGAACACAAGTGGGACGGCGAGGGCTGGGAGAGCGAGGACGGCTGCGCGTGGAGCGCGACGTGCTCGCGGTGCGGCTGCACTGCGATGAGCCACGCCATGAGAAACGCCCCGTGAGCCACAAGCGGGCTAACGTTCGAGTCCAGCCGGCGTAGCTCGGCTGGGACGAGGGGTTATGCAGCGCCTGGTGGCGCATAAAGGAACTGACCATGTGGGAAAACCTGGACCCGACAAAGCGCGACTCCGCGCACTACTCCGTGATGCGCAAGGCATCAGCCCACAGCGGCATGGAGGCCCTGCGCGCGATGTTCCCGGAAGGGAATGCGGACGATCTGAATATGGTGCTTTTTTCGACCAGCGGCGTGCATGGCACCTACAACACCATTGAGGAAGCCGAGGCGCATTTGCAGAGCCCCGGCGATGAGAGCTTTGCCGAGGTCACGTTCTTGGTGCTGCATCCGCGGCTGGTGGCGTTGCGCTATGGCGTTTGCACTCCAAACACGCAAGCCGACATCGAATACCTGAAGCGCCTACGCGCCACGAGTCACGCTGAGCTAGCGAAGGTGGGTTTTGGTGCTGCATAACGTTCGAGCTAAGACGCCCAGCGCGGCGCAAAGGAAGACCGATGACCACTGAATCCACGAGTGCAGACGACGCCACCCGCCGCGATGGGTCGGCCTTGAGCGAGGGGTTAGGCGCGTGGCAGCCGATTGAGACTGCGCCGCGAGGCAGCGGAGAGAACGGCCCAAACAACGTGACACACCCGGACTACGTGAAGCCACCCGACTTGCTGCTGAAGCATGCAGACGGCATCGCTGTAGGCTACTACGAGTGGTACTACCACCCGGGCTACGGCAGAGGCGCGAGCCCCGATGAGCCGGTGTGGCGCAGCCGGCCCGACTACTCGGGCTTGTACGAAGTAACGCACTGGATGCGCCTGCCGGCCCCGCCGGTAAGCGCCTAACGTTCGAACTAAGCGCGTTTGACACGGTACTCCGTGGCAAATCCGCTTGAGCGAGGGGTTAGGGCGCCGTAGCCGAAGCGAAAAGCACTTGCGCGCGCCACAAACATTGTGCATACTATGCGCATGCTTGGTCATCCCGGCTAAGCAACTAGGAGAGCCACCGATGAAGACTGCGATAACCATGATGATTGCCGCCGCTGCGGCCCTGGCCTTGACTGCGTGCAGCAAGGATGTGAGTTTTGACACGCTGGAGAACGCACGCAAGCAGGCCAAAGAGAACGCGGAGTTCAACGCCCGCGCCTGGCGCTCGCAGCTTCCGGCGATGTCCGAACTGAGCCTCATCAGCCGTGGCGACAGCACGCAGGCCCCTGCTTGCCCTCAGGGCGACGGCTGGGCGACGATTGACGTTGTGGACCCGAAGTCCGCAGCGGTGCGCGTGAAGCTGAAGTGCAGCACGGTCAGCGACAGCGTCGGATGCCGCGCCGACCCCGATTTCAAGGCGAGTCCGTTTGCCAATGAGGACGGCCGGTGCCAGAGCACAGACAAGGTGCCGCACCCTCTGCCGAAGATTGCCAAATGACAGCCGTCGGCATGTTCGCCGGGCGCGGCGATGTCGTGCTGGCCCTGCTGGTGGCGGCGGCGGCCAGCTTCTGGCTTGGATACTGGGCGCGTGGGCGCGTGCAGGCTGGCAAAGACTGGCTGGCGCGCAGGAAGGCCAAGCCATGACGAACCGCCCACTTGTTGGAAGCGCTCCGACAGAGCGCTACAACGTGTCGCTGCCGCCCGATGTGGCCGAAGCGCTGCGCAAGGCGGGCGGCGGCAACCTGAGTGCAGGCATTCGGCTTGCCGCCGCGATGCTGGCACGCAAGACTGCTGGCAAGAAGTGGCGCCCTAACGGGCCAGGTGAGCCCGGCCGATAGGCTCGGCTCGACCTGGGGGTTAGGCTACTGGTTGAAAACTGGAGAGAACTATGCAAGCCACGTATTTGGAAGTGTGCGCCCAAGTGCGCTACTGGGAAGATGCCACCGTGAACGGCACCGAAGACACCGAAGGCACGCTGATCCCGGCGCGCAAAGGGGACAACTGGGCGCCAGTGGTCCGGCTTGCCGACGGCTTGGTGATGGACTGGCCGCATGGCACGACCGCCGACATTCACTACAAGGTGTGCGACGCTGGCGAATACTGGCTGCTGGATGACGAGCGCAAGCGCGTTGCGAAGTGGTCCGGCTTCTACGTGCCAAGTGACTTTCTTTGCCACGGCGACGAGGGATACGGCGACTACATCATTCTCAAGGTCGGAGCCGATGGGCTGATTGAGAAATATCGAGCGCCCAAGGTCACGATGAACTGCGGATGCGACGAGGAAGATCAATCTGGGTGGGCCGTAGTGGCCTAACGTGTTTTAGCCAACTTCTGGAGACTTTGCAGCATGCGATTTCGCACCCGATCAGGCGCCGGCAGATACGCCGCCCGATGCCGCTGGCGTGCGGCTGAATCACGCGCAGCCATCGAACGCGACGCCGGCATCCCCGACCGCGAGCCCTACGTCGATGCGCGCCAGCCGATCACGCTGGATCTGCGGAGCTACGGAGGCCAGCGGCTGCGCATCGAGCCTCGCCTGGGCTACCACGCATGTCGCGCCATTGGCGACACTGGCGAAGTCGTCGCGTGCGCCGCGATGAAGGCTTTGCTGCACCAGATCGCCGACAGCCTGCCGCGGACGCTGGCGCCTCGGCACGTCATGGGCGCGTGAGGCTACTTGGTCGCGCCCTCGCCATGCGCCGGCTTTTTAAACCGCGAGGTCAGGATGTCCACGAATGACCCAAGGTGCGGCGCGGCGAAGTAAAAGCCCAGAATGAGCATTGCCGCCGCCGCCATGTCGTCCGCGCTTTTGAGGTTCAACTCAGCTAGCGCTTTTAGCTGCGCCGCACGATCTGTCCAAAAGACCGCCACGCTCATCGCCAGTTGCGCGATGACGTATTGCGACAGCCAAACGCCAGTCACGGCGAGCGAAATGATGCGGCGCGCGAGGTTCTGCCCTTGTGTCGCTTCCATCCACTGGACAAGCATTGATCGGGCCTGCTGCCGCTCCGATGCCGCCGCGTCCGCTTTTTCCTCGTCGGTGTAGACGAGCTTGTCGAGCCCGCTTTTCACGGCGTCAACCGCGCTTTCGATGGCTCTGTCGCTGCCCAGCACTTTGCCCCAAAAGCTCATGTTAGTAGCTCCAAACGGTCGGCCGCGGGAACGCGCCGCTGGGCAAGTCGTCCAAGTGAATGAACCGCCCGCTGCCCTTCTGCTGCACGCCGATGCCCGTGAACCCCTCGGCAATCGCCAGCGCGATTAACCGAACGGCGTCGGCGCCCTGAACTGCGATGTCAACCGCGCGGCCGGTGCTGTGCGCGCCAGGCGTGGCTTTGGCGGATTCGATGGGATGCGTGGGGTGCCGGTAGCCGCTTGTTACCGTCATGGGGCGCCCGTAGGCGATGCGCAGCCGCTGAAGCCGGGCCATGAACTCCGGGACCATGACGCACTGCCCGGAGTGCTTGCAGCGGAACTCATCTTCGCCGAAGTTGGGGTATAGATCCCAGTTCATGAGCCGCCAGCCCCAGAAACGACAGCCTTGAACAAAGCGACGAGAGCACCCCAGCCGCCTAGCAGGTAGACGCCAAGGCCAATCACCGTCAACCACGCCACCCGAGACACGACAGTTCGGATTCCACCGAGCAACCAGCCTCCAGCGTGTGTCTGCGCGCGTGACTGAATGGCCGTCACAGCCGCCGCCCAAAACTCAGGATCTGACCAAGCATCGCGCAGTCCTTCGCTGACTGCCTTGCGCACCACGGCAGAGAGTTGATCCTCGCTCATCACGGAAGCCTTCCCGCCGCGACTGCGACGCACACTGTAAGCAGCCACAGCCCGACAAGGCCCAGCGGAACCCCGACAAGCGCGCTGCACTGCGGCTGGCCGGCTTCGACCTCCCAGGGGTACACCAGCCACGCAAGCGAGCACCCCGCTTCGCTCAGGGCAAAACACGCGGCCAGCACGCAAGCAAGGCGCACCATGCGGCCACCAAAATAGGCGCCAACGGCTGCAAGCC